>JAEEGL011561338.1_pt1 | contig 19483 bp, 16 predicted proteins | sample 9134231 | NCBI WGS metagenome assembly JAEEGL01 (sample SAMN16246548, study PRJNA631951) | gut metagenome | biome: gut microbiome; feature: rumen; material: fiber-attached | host: Bos | place: Iran: Karaj | collected 2018-10
ATGTAAGCACAGGAGGTTGGAAGGCTCGTCAAGGTGGGAATGGATTAGATTATAGCAAAAATGCAATTGTTTCATTTAAACCTTGTGTTTTAGAAGAAAATACATTGAATTTTGAATTAAACAGATCTATTACAACTACTTTATATGAACTTTTTAAACCATTTGGTATTTTAGACTTTAATATAGGTAATAAAAGACTAGGAGAAGTATATGTCCTAAATAGGGCTAATAAACAACCAATATTAAAAATTAAAGGAAAAATAGGTGACAAAATTGTAAAAATATCAATTTTGAACATACCTAAAAACATAAAGAATCAAAAATATATAGAAATGTATATTAAATATCAAATAACAAAGTATCAAACTTGTTTGGCATGTAGGGCATGTGAAAGTGTTTGCAAACATAATGCTATTTCAGTAAGAAACAATAATGATAATGATATTACTTACTTGATAGATGAAAAAAAATGTGTTGGATGTTTAGAGTGTGTTTCGCATTTTTCAGGTGGTTGTTATTTAAAGAAAGTATTAAGGACGAAAAGTGACGGTGAATAAATATGATAAATAAGGTAAAAATGAAGCGACATGAAAGCTTTTCAATTAGAGAGGGCTGGTTATCTAAAGGATTATTGGCAGTAAAAAATAATAGTAGAGTATTTTCTATGGATGATGCTACAGATATCTTAGGTATTGGTACTAATATGGTTAAATCTTTGAAATATTGGTTATATGCTACTAATTTAATCAAAGATGAAAAAAATAGTATAAAAATAACTGAGTTTGGCAACTTGATTTTAGAATATGATCCATATATGGAAGATGAGTTCACTTGGTGGATGATTCACATTAATTTATTGTTAAATGAAGACGACTTCTATGTTGGAAATTTATTCTTTAATAAAATTTTATCAAAAAACTTTTCAAAGGAAGAAGTATTTAATATTGTTTCTAATGTTTTAGAGACAAAAAAATTAGAATATAATGACAAAATATTAGTTGATGAAATTAACATGATTATTAAAACATATGTAGTTGATAGTTCAACTGATAATCCTGAAAACAATTTTAATTGTCCTTTAGCGGATTTAGAATTATTAAATAGAATCAGCAAGGATAATTATGAGTTATTAAAGCCAAATTATAGAAATTTAAATTTCTTGGTAGTATATTTCTTAGTATTAAAAATATTAGATGGAAGGGAATATATTAGCATTGATGAATTATTGAAGGTACAGAATAGTCCATCAAGACTATTAAATTTAGATAAAAATTTACTTAATGATTATTTAGACGACATGAGAAGAAATGATTTAATTACAATTAATAGAACAGCAGGTTTAAATATGATTTATATGAGTAAAGTTTTATCATTAAGTGATATATTTAGTGAATATTTTGATAGGAGGTAATTATGAAATATCATGACTATATTAAAGTAAATGAGAATTTTCAATATTCAGTTAATTTACAATTTGATTTAAATAACATAGACAAAATCAGAAATTACATTCCTACAAAAGATGGCTGTGAAATAATTAAATTTTATGTTAATAGCATTTTAAATGGTAAAAATAGAGCCACATCTCTAATAGGCCCATATGGAAAAGGAAAGTCACATTTATTGCTTGTATTATTAATGCTTTTATCTGATTATGATTTATCTGATAAGAAGGTTATTAATGAATTGTTAGAAAAGATTAAAAAAATAGATTCAGAATTATTCGATTTGTTATCTAATGTTAGAAATAATGAATTGAAATTGTTGCCAATTATTATTAATAGTAATTATGATGACTTAAATCAAGCATTTATGCTAGGGATAAATGATGCATTAGAAAGAGTGGGAATAAATGATATTGTAATTGATACGTCATTTGATGTTGCACGTAATATACTAATTGATTGGCATCAAAATCATTCCGAAATAAATGGGAGTTTAAAAAAATGCTTTGCTGATAATAACACAACATTTGATAAACTTGAAAAAGGTTTAAAAAAATATGACAAAAAGGCATATGACGTATTTAAAAATGTATATGAATGTATTACACATGGTCAATCTTTTAATCCATTAGTAAACAATGATATTATTAAAAATTTTAAAGATATTACACATCTATTAGATTCAAAAGGATATACCGGAATATTTATTGCTTTTGATGAATTTAGCAAGTTCTTAGATGTTAGTGATTCAAATTCAATAATGAAGGATTTGAAAATTCTTCAAGATTTTGCTGAACTAGCAAATAGAACAGGAAAAAGTGAACAAATACATTTAAGTTGTATAACACATAAGGGCATGAGTGAATATGTCAATGAAGATGATCAAGACAAAATTAATGCTTATAAAACTGTTGAAGGAAGATTTAAAAATATCTATTTTAATAGAAGTATGGAACAAAATTATGAAATTGTTTCTTATGCATTAGAAAAACAAAAAGGTTTTGACAACTTCTATGAGGAATACTTAAATAAAAATGCTTCTGTTTATCTTTCACTAAAAGATTTATCAGTATTTAATAATACTGTTGATGTAGAACAAATTTTGTTTAAAGGATGTTTTCCTTTAAATCCTGTGACGACATATTCTTTAATAGAATTGTCAGAAAAAATTGCACAGAATGAAAGAACTTTATTTACATTTTTAACAGATGATGACTCAAATAGCTTGAAAAGCTTTGTAAAAACAAATAATACAGGATTATTTAATATTGATAAAGTATATGATTATTTCGAATCATTATTTAAAAGCACTGTAGATACAAAGATTAAAGATATTTGGTATAAAGCAACTAACATTTTAAGAAAAAATATATCTTTAGATGCTCAAAGAATTATTAAATCAATTTCAATTATTTTTATGATAAGCGAACTTGATGAATTAAATACTAATGTTGAAACAGTAAGATTATCTCTAGATATGAACGAAAAGAATTTTAACAAGGCTTTAGATGAGTTACTTGAAAAAAGTTACATTAGAAAGAAAAAAATAACTGATGATTTAGACTTTGCTACTATGTATAGTAAGCAATTAACTTCTGATATTAAGGAACTTGTTAATAATCAATTTTCTGACATAGATGAGAAAGGTGTTTTAGATAAAATAATAGGAAGATTTTATTCTTTACCAAGAAGATTTAATGAAGAATATAAAATGACACGATACTTTACTAATGTATTTATTAGTGAAAGTGAAATAATGAACATGAGTAGCTTTGATATTTTTCACAATCAGGATTCATCAGATGGAATAGTTTTAAATTTGATTAGAACTTCTAAAAACATTGACGAAATAATTAATCATTTTAGAAGTATTAGTGATGATAGAGCAGTATTAAAAATATCTAAACTTGCTTTTAAGAAAAATTTCTTATCATTGTTAAAAGAGTATGAAGCAGTTAATTATTTAATTAATAACAATTACAATGATGAAGATGTTATGTCTGAATTGGAACTGATGAAAAATGAATTAGTAAACGCAGTAAAAGATGCTTATAAATACTATTTTTCTGATGATAATATATTAGAATATGTTTATCTTAATCAAAAGAATAGCAAAAAGAAAAATTTAAGTTCTATATTATCTAGTATTTGTGAATCAGTATATTCACAGACACCAATAATTAATAATGAACTAATTAATAAAAATGATTTATCTGCTCCAATTAAAAAAGCCAGAGAAATTGTAATAGAATCAATATTAGAAAACAATTATGATTTAATTAAGAGCAAAACAAGTGCTGAAGCTACTATATATAAAGCTATTGTTGATAAGAGCGAAACTGAATCAATAAAAAGAATTATTGAAATAATAAAACAATTTATTCAATCAACTGATAATAATAAAAAGTCATTTAGAGATTTATATAAAACAATTTGTTCAAAACCATATTCTATGAGATTCGGGACAATTCCTGTTCTTATTGCATTAGCTATTAGAGATTATTCTGATAATATTATATTTTATTATATGAATAGGGAAATAGAATTAAATTCTATTAACTTAGTAAAAATAAATGATAACCCTGAAAATTATTATATATTGACTGAAAAAGGTACAGTAGATCGAATTGAATATGTTAATTCTTTAGAAAAAATATTTGGAGTTCAAAATATAAATTCAAATATAAGATTAAATGTAGTTGAACTAATTGATTATATGAAAAAGTGGATATTTGGATTACCTAGAATAATCAGGGAAATGAATATTCCAGATGTAGAAAATAATATACTGGATGAATATATAAGGGTTAAATCAGAATTATTAAGACCAGATATAAACAACAATGAGTTCTTATTTGTAGTACTTCCAAATATATTTGGTGAAAAAGATAAAAGTCAAATTGTTGAAAAAATAACAGTGATGAAAAATTCGTTTGATAGCTATATTTCTAACTATCTTGAAAAATTGATAATAGATACTAAAGAGTTAATAAATTCTAAATATAAAGGAAGTTTAAGTACTCTATTAATGGAGTGGAATAAAGAACTTGATAAATCAATAAAGAATAATATTTATGATATTAAAACAAGAAACTTTATTGATTATTTAGATAATCTTAACACACATGATGAACACGACGTCATTGAAAAATTATCAAAAATATTTACTTCTTTCTACGTAGAAGATTGGCAAGTAAATCAAAAGGATGAGTATATTTCAAACTTTAAAAGTACAATTTCCAAGTTGAATGATAAAACTAATATGGAAGATAATTCACAAAGAATTATAGTAGTGAATAATGATAAAACGATAGAAAAGAATTTAACATCTTCCGATAATATTTCTGCGTTAGGAAAAACAATGAAAAACAATATTGAAGAGATAATTGATGAGTATGGAAGCTCAATAAGTGAAGAAGAGAAGGTTAATATACTGCTAAATATAATGAAAAAATTTATGTAAAGGTGGTGAAATATGATTTATTTAGATAATGCTGCAACAACATTTCCTAAACCCAATGAAGTCTTAGATGCTTTAGATAAAGCAAATAGAAATGCATTTAATACTGGCAGGGGCAGTTATAAAGTTGCAGCTAATGGTTCTGTATTAATTGAAAATGTCAGAGAAAAAATAAGAAAAATAAGTAATATGAAAGACGCTGATGTTATTTTTACATCTTCGGCGACACAATCATTAAACGATATAATATTAGGATTAAATTATAATAAGGGCGATAATATTTATATTTCACCATTTGAGCACAATTCAATAATAAGGGCATTAGAAGTTGTAAAAAACAAATATGAATTAAATGTATTAACAATACCTTTCAATAAAGAATCGTGGATTCCAGATTATAATATGCTGGAAAACATGTTTGCAATTAATAGGCCAAAAGCGATTTTTATATCACATATAAGTAATGTTACGGGCTTAATACTTCCATACAAAAAAATATTCTCATTAGGTAAAAAATTTAATTCAATTAATTTACTTGATTCGTCACAAGCGTTTGGAGTTGTAGAAGTAGAAAATAATAGTGATATTGACTTTTTGGTTTTTGCAGGTCATAAATCATTATATGCATCATTTGGAATTGCCGGATTTGTTAAGAAAAATACAATTGAGTTAAACAAATTTATTTTTGGTGGAAATGGTTCAGATACAATGAATCCTAATATGCCAGATAATGGTCATATGGCGTATGAGGCAGGTAGTCCAAATATTGTTGCAATCTCAGGGTTAAATGCAAGCATTGATTGGTTACAAAAAACAAAAGTTTATGAAAAAGAATTAGATGCTACACATTATTTAATTAATAATTTAAAAAAATTAAACAATGTAAAATTATATTTACCTGAAGAGTATGAGAATAAAATATTTGGTGTGGTTTCTATTGGAGTTGATAATTATAGCGCTGATGAGGTGGGATCAATATTAAATGATGAATTTGATATCGCTGTTAGAACGGGATTTCACTGTGCGCCACTGGTTCATGACTTTATTGGTTCAACGATGTATAATGGTACTGTAAGAATTAGTTTGAACTATTTCAATACTTTTGAAGATATAGATTATCTTATATCAGCGTTAAAGACACTATAGGAGGTGTATTAGTGAGTTTCTTAAATGTATATTTAAAAAAAGATTATAGAACACCCGGTGATAATGTAATTAAAAATTTTTATATTCCTTTACTTAAAGAATCAAAAATGTATAAAAGAAGTGTTGGCTTTTTCTCTTCTTCATCTTTGGTTGAATTATCTTACGGTATATCTGAATTAATAAAAAATGATGGAAAAATACAGTTAATTGTATCTCCAGTTATTTCTGCTGATGATTTGAACGCTATTAATCTTGGATATAAAAATAGAGTAGAAGTGGAAACAGAAGCACTACTAAATGGAATAACAGAACCACAAAATTATTATGAAGAAGAAAGATTGAATATGCTTGCAAATTTAATTGCAATGGGGAAACTAGATATTAAAATTGCATATTCAGTTAATAATCAAAATAAATTAGGATTGTATCATGAAAAGCAAGGACTGTTTTATGACAAAGAAGGTAATATTGTAGCATTTTCCGGATCTATGAATGAAACAAAAACAGCCTTTAATGATAATTATGAGTCATTTGATGTTTTTACTTCATGGGATGATTTAGATAGGGTTGAAGGAAAAGAAAAATATTTTGATCAACTATGGAATAATGTTGATTTAAATGCTAGAGTTTTTGATTTTCCGGCTGCACCTATGGATAAAATATTGTCCTATAAAAAGGATAGAGTAAATTGGCAAATTGATGCTGAAGAAGAATTAAGTAAAATGTCGGCAGATGAAAATTTTACTACAAATATTCCGAGAATTCCATTTGGTAAAAAATTATTTCCATACCAAGAAAGAGCAATTGACGAATGGGCAAACAACAATTATGTTGGAATATATGATATGGCAACAGGAACAGGAAAAACATATACTGGTCTAGCTTCTATTTGTAAATTGTATGAAAAATGTGATGGGAAATTAGCAGTATTTATTGCATGTCCACAAATTCATCTTGTGAATCAGTGGGTTGAAGATATTATTGGATTTAATATGTCACCAATTATTGGATATGGTGGCTCACCACAAAAAGACTTTAAACAAAGACTAAAAAAAGCGGTGTTAGATTTTAATTTAGGAGTAAAAGATTTTTTCTGTTTTATATCGACAAATGCAACATATAGTAGTTCTGAAATACAAGCTGAAATTTCCAAGTTAAAAGGTAATGTATTATTAATAGTTGATGAAGCACATAATTTTGGTTCACCAACATTGTTAAGGACACTTGATGATAGATTTAAATACAGATTAGCTCTTTCAGCTACATTTGAAAGACACGGAGATGAAGAAGGAACTGAAACATTAACCAATTATTTTCAAAAAAAATGTATTATTTATACTTTAGAAGAAGCCATTGAAGGAAAATTTTTGACTAAGTATAGATACTATCCAATAATTGTTACATTAACCGATGAAGAATTAGAAAAATATCACGCTATTTCAAGAGAAATTGCAAAATGTATTATTAAAAAGAATGGTAAGAATAAATTAAATGATTATGGAGAAAAGCTAGTTAGAGCAAGAGCAAGAATAATAGCGGGAGCGTATAATAAAATTGAAACACTAGCTCACTACATTAAACCATACAAAGATGATAATTATATACTCGTATATTGTGGTTCTGCAAGAGTAGACAAGCAGGATGAAAATGGTGAAGATATAAAACAAATTGACGTAATAACTAGAATGTTAGGAAATCAATTTGATATGAAGGTACATAGGTTCACTTCAAGAGAAGATCCTAAGACAAGAGCGATAATTAAAGAAAAATTTGCTGATGGTAAAAGCTTGCAAGCTCTAGTAGCTATAAAATGTCTTGATGAAGGTGTTAATATTCCAGCAATTAAAACAGCATTTATTTTAGCAAGTACAACTAATCCAAAAGAATATATACAACGAAGAGGTAGAGTTTTAAGAAAAATGGAAGGCAAAGATTTTGCTGAAATATATGATTTTATTACTTTACCTAGAAGATTAGAAGATGTCTCTGGCCTTACTGATGATGAAATTCGTTCAGAAAAGAGATTAGTTAAAAACGAATTAAATAGGTTGACAGAATTTGGAAGAATCGCAATGAATTCTATGGAATCACATAAAATGATTGAGGAAATAAAAGAAACATATCGTTTGTTAGATAACGATGATGATATAATAGAAATGGAGGACGGATCATATGAATAATGATAATATGGAAGATACTAATGTTGAACAAGTTCCAGTTGATGAAAATCCAATTGATAATGAAAAATTAAAGTTAATTGTTAAGAGAATTTTAACTTTAGAAAAAGATGCGGTTAATAACCATACTAATTCTGATGAAGTAAAGAAAAAAATAATGAAAATTATTGAGGAGGAATTACAATGCAATTAAAAAAAATAACTCTTGATAATTTTAGACCTTTTAAAGGTCATCATGAAATGATTTTTTCTACCTCAGAAGATAAAAATGTTACATTAGTGCTTGCAGAAAATGGTGCTGGTAAAACTACCTTAGCACAAGCATTTCAGTGGGTTTTGTATGGAAAAACTGATGGATTTATAAACAAAAGCTTATTAAATACATTAGTTGAAAAAGATATGATTGCAAATGATATGCAAACTGTATCTGTTTCTTTAGAGATTGAGCATAATGATATTGACTATACTATAACTAGATCTCAAGTATACAAAAAAGATTCTCTTGGAAATATGAAAGCTGAAAGCCCAAAATTTTCTGTTTCTGAAAAAGATAGTTATGGACAAACAAAATATCATGAATATGCTGAAAGTACATCAATTATTAATAGCATATTACCAGAGGATTTATCAAAATATTTCTTCTTTGATGGTGAAAGAATTAATGACATGTCAAAGCAAGTTTTAAGTGGAAGTAAAGCAAGCGACTTTAAAGAAGCTGTCCAAAATATTTTGGGACTTGACGCATTAAGTCAGGCTTTAGATCATCTTAATCCTTCATTAAGCGCCAGTGTAATAGGAAGATATAATTCTCAAATAGATGATAATGGAAGTCAAGAAGCAAAAGAATTAAGAAGAAGATTTTATAATAACAATGAAAAAATTGAAAAAAACAAAGTTCGTATAGCTGAATTAGAAGATCAAATTGAGTTTTATAAAAGGTCTATTGATGAATGTAAAGAAAAATTAATTAACTTTAAAGATATAGAGGAACAACAACAAAGGTTAAATGTTCTTGAAAATGATTTATCACATTTAAAGGATATGAAGCAAAAAAATATTTCAAATTTTACTTTTGCATTTTCATCTGTAACTTATAAATTTCTTTCAAAGAAAATGATTAAGGAAGCGGTCGAGGATTTATCTAGTAGCGGTGATTTGGATAATGGAATTCCGGATATTAGAAAATCAACTATAGATTTTTTAAGAAAAAGAGGTACTTGTATTTGTGGTGCTGATTTATCTGATAATAATAGTGATGCTGTTAAGCATTTAGAAGAATTATTAAAATTTATACCACCGCAATCATTAGGAACACAAATAAATTTCTTTAAACAAGCGGCTAAAAATAGTCTAAGAAGTAGTGAAAACTATTTTGAGAATATGAAAGATAATATTAGTACAATTCGTTCGATTGATAATCAAGTTGATGAAAAAGAACATACTATTGCAGAATATAATACTAATATATTGAAGAATAAGAATATTGAAATTGTAGATATTAAGAATAATCAAACAGAATATGAGAAATCATTAAGACTTAGTGAAAATGAATTAATTGAATTAAAATCAGATATATCTTTAAGAGAAAAAGATAATAGTAAGATTAATAGTGATTTAACAAAGCTAGAATTACAAGAAAAGAAAAATGATTCTTTTGAAATTCAAAGAAAATATGCTAAAGCTGCATATGAAATGATTAAAGATTCTTATGAATATCGTGAGAATGAGGTTCGTAATAAGCTTGAACAGGAAATTAATACATTGTTTGAATCAATATATGATGGCGGTGTAACTATTTCTATAGATAATAACTATAGAATAAAGACATATGTAGATGAATTAGAAAATGAAACATCTAGTATTGATAGTAATACTGCAAAAAGTTATTCGGTTATATTTGCTTTTATTGTTGGTGTTATTAAGATGGCAAGAGAAAAAGCAGCTAAAAAAGACAGCATAGATGCTCCAACTAATGGAGAATATCCATTGGTTATGGATGCACCACTATCATCATTTGATCAAAAACGTATTAAAAACATTTGTGATGTAATTCCTGGAATTGCAAGACAAGTTATTATCTTTATTAAGGATAAACCAGATGGTGAAATAGCTCAAAAATATTTAAATGATAAAGTTGGAATTGAATATAACTTATCGTTGAGAACGCCTGAAGTTCCTTTAGATAGTGTAATAAGTAGAGGAGGCGATAAATAATGTTTAATAAAACAGATTATAATTTTATTGGTAAACATGGTGAATGTGTAAGTAAATTAACATCAGTTATAGATGGTTCTAAGAATTTCTCTATTTTTCAAAGAAACATTGACGTATTATTTATTGCTCCAATTGTTGGTTATTTATATAATCGTTTAGAAGATAGAGATATAAATAATCCTGACAACGATGAAAATAAAAAAATTAATTTTCAACAGCTAAGTACCAATAAGGATATTTTAAATTTTAATTATTCATTAATAATGTTATTACATGATAAGTCAAAAATTGATTTAGATGAGAGAATTAATCGTGCTTTTAGATATGCAGATGGAACTCCTGAAAAAGAAGAATGTGAAAAGATTTATGAAAAGTATATTCTTGGCGGAATAAGTGTACTAAAAGAAAAACTATTAGATAATGCCACAACTGTAGACGATTATATGTCAAATATGTATTCATTTATTTCAGAATGTAATGATAGAATGGAAAAGGAAAACATTGATTTAGACTTAAATAAATTATTCGAAAATTAATAATAGGCAGAAGAAAAACTTCTGTCTTTTTCTTTGCCTCAGAATCAGTGATTTAAAACAATTATCTATGGTTAAATATATTTAAACGAAATCATTTGTTATTGTTTATTTGTAAATGATAACTATTTTGATATAAAAAAGTATTATTTTAGTGTGAAATGTATAAAAATTATTAAAATTATGATTTCTTTTATAGGAGGTATTAAGATATGAATGAAAAAAGTAGAGTATATGGTTATTGTAGGTGTTCAACTAATGAATCAAAACAGGATGTAGAATATCAAATAAAAGAATTAGTAGAAAAGGGAATTAAAAATGAAGATATTTATTTTGAATATCAATCAGGTGCTAGAGAGGATAGACCAGTACTTAGTCGTATATTACAAGATATGGTTAAGGGGGATTCATTATATGTCACTGATATTACTAGACTATCTAGATCTACGAAACAATTATGTAGCATTATAGATTTTATAAATACCAATAAAATGAGGTTAGTCATTGGAAGCCTAGATGTTGATTGTAGAAGTGATAACATTGAACCAATGGTTGAAGGTATGTTAAAAATGATGGCTGTATTTGCAGAATTAGATAGAAAAATGAAAGTATATCAAATAAATCTTGGTTTAAAAAATGCAGTTAAGTCAGGTAAAACTTTAGGAAGACCTAAGACGACTAAGGAAGATATTCCTGATTTATTTTATAAATATTATCCTATGTATAAAAATAATCAAATTAATAAAAAAGAATTTAGTAGGTTATCTAAACTCTCTTATCCTAGTATTTATAAATATATTTCAATAGTAGAAAAAAGGTAAATTAAGCTTTACCCTTTTTCTTTCTATTTAAATCAACTTTCAAATGACATTCATCATGGTATTCTTGGTGTAAGTTATCAACTTTCATATAGTATCCACAATATTTGCATTCCTTAATGTGTGCTTCCTTGTCGCATAGAAGCGTTGCTATTAAATTATAAACTGCCGAAATGGGAGAATTATAATATAATAGTATGTCGTTTTTATTTTCTTTATTAATTATTAATTTCTTGCTAAATGACCAAATACTGTGCCTAGTATTTATATCGTTAAATAATCTGTTAATGTATTTTAAAATAATGTCATCATCAATTATGTGATTAATTTTTTTACATCCTGCTATATATTTACTATAATCATTTTCATCCATGTCTCCAATTATGTAGTCGTTAAATACAAAATATAAGTCATTTCTATGTTTACCTACTGGTCTAGCTGAACTAGTATTTTCTTTACGGGTAATAATCTTATTAAAACACTTAAGTATTACATATAATCTTATACATATGCTTGCGAAAGTATATTCGTCATTCTCTAAATTATTAAATGGATAAATGTTATTTTTATACCATCTTATAATAGTGTCAGAAATAATAAGATGATTTTTAAAATCGTAGTCTATTAATATTTGTTTAAGAAAGTCGTGATTTAAAAAGTCTATATAAGTATTTTGTAAATCATTACTAATATATGTTAGTAAGTCTTTTCCTAGATTTAGTACTTTGGATGTTAATTCTTTTGTGTTAAGGTCGAACTCACCAGTTTTAAAGTCAATTTTAGGAATGGGACTATGGTCCAATTGTTCTACATAATTGCCAAACATAATAATCCTATCGTATCCTGTACTAGTTGAATATGTTTTGCCATTTTTAATTAAAGTATTCATATTTTTCCTTTCCGTGAAAGTTCCGTGCAAACTGTATATTTTGGAACTTTTTTTTATTGTTAAATAAATCTATCAGAAGAATTTCTTTCGTAATATTATAGCACATCTTGAAATAAGAAACTATCTGAAATCTAAAGAAAGGAGGATAATATGAGCAAATCTGAAAAATGGGAAAAGTTATTGCTCGAGATTAATCAAACATATAAGGATAAACACCAGGTTATATCAACAGAAATAAAAGGGTTAGATTATATCTTGGGTGGTGGGCTAGAACTTGGTAGTAAAGTACAAATTGTTGCTGAATCGTCAACTGGTAAATCTACTATTGCCCTTCAAATGGCTAAAAACTTTTGTCAAAAGAATTTAAATGTATTATATGTTGATACGGAGAATTCCATAACAAAAGAATTGCTCGAATCTACAGGTTGTAATGAATATTTGAATGATGGAAAAAAAGAAGGAATGCTTGTTTTATTAAAAGAAAGTGATTTTGATACTGTTAATGAAAAACTTGATGTTCTTATTAAATCTGAAGTTTTCAAATTGGTAATTATTGATAGTTTAGCATCCATGGTAAGTAATAGTTATATAGAAACAAAAATAAAAGATAAAAACGAAAGTATTTTACCTTTAACTAACAATAATACAAACTTTGAAAGTAGACCACTTAATTTATTCATTAATAAATATTCTAATCTTGCTAATAAGTATAATGTTGCAATTATTTATATAAACCAATTTCGCAATAAAGTTGATCCAAAAAATGGAACTATATTGAAAGAGTTTGGAAATAAAATAGTCAGATATAATAGTGACATAATTATTAGAATTAAAAAAGAAAAAGATGGAATATGGCAAGATGAAAATGGAATAATAAGTACCGATAAAGAATTTAATCGTAACAAATTACCAACACATTCAAAATTAATTATGACATTAGATAAGAGTAATAAGATGCTGTGTGGAACTACAACTGATGTGTATCTTAAATATGGGTATGGTATAGATGAACTGTTTGATAGGACATTAGATAGAATACGAAATAATGAAATACAGAAAAATGGTAAATATTATAGTTTGCCTAATGAATCTACTAATTTTAATGGATTAATTGATTTGATTAATCATATTGTCTCATCTTCTAAAACATCCACATTAAGTCCTGACAATATAATGAAACTTGAAGGTGGATATTTACATCTTGACTTTGTTGATGATGAAGATGAAGGATTATATGACGAAAATGGTAAATTAGATGTCGAATTTATCAGTGAAGATGAAGAATAAAGAACTGGGTAAGATTACTTATCGTGTAGTCCAAGCTGCACTATCAGCCAAAAAACTTGGAATAGTAATAGTAGTAAAAATGAAAAAAATAATCATTACTTAATTAAAAGTCACTAAATAAAAAGTGAACAAGTGAGTGATTGTAATTCTTGACCGGTTAATTAGTTAATAATACATGACCGGTCGAGAATATCTATGGAGGACAAATATGTATGGAAACGTGTATGGATATTTTTATATCAATGTAAATAAAAATCCAAACCAAAAAATTATAAAAGATGACATGTTATGTAATTATTACATATATAGTACAAAACATTTCTTGAAAAGTAGTTATGAACCAGATTGGATACTTTTTGACTACGTTGAAAAACCATCAAATCATGTTTTTAAAAGTTATCTAGATATGATACTTAAGTATGCCAAAGAGAATAGTACTATAGTTGTTCGAAGTTTATTTCAACTAGGAAATACTAAAGTAAAATTATATAAAATGCTCGCAAGAATGAGAACAAAACAGGTTAGGTTAATTGTTAATGAGTGGGAAGTAAATATTTCCAGTACAATGACAAAAGTATTGGAATTATCTGTTAATGATCTAGCTGTGTATGAAAATCTTCAGTTGTATAAGAATCATTGTTCAGATGATACAACTGAGGGAAACTTATATCGAAAATTAGCTGGTTACAAGTTAGATGAAGATTATATTAGTAGAGAAACTAAGAATAGAATAATCTAATTGTAATCGAAGTAAAATAGGAGGAATTTAAATGAATGAATTACCTGATATATTGGATGGTTATGTTAAACCACCATACTCATTAGAAGATTCTATGCAGGATGCTGTAAGAGAGTATTATTATAAATCGTATGATTTGTTAAATACGATATTCAAAAATTGCTTTATTGATTTTGCTAGTAAAAAAAGTATGGTAATTGATGAACTCAAGGAATCGTTAACTAATAAAGGTATAGATGAAAATATAGTTGCTTTTATAGTTGATAAAATCGATGATATTATATTCACGCATTTCGATTATGATGAAGAAGATTTATATTGAATCAGAATCAATAAGGTGTTATATGAAAAAATGTAATAATCATGAGAGAGGGGATTTAAGGTGGATTATAAAGAAATGGCACATGTAGTGTCAAAAGTATGGATTAATTCCGATGACATCATGAAAATATGTAATTGTGGCAAAAATACTGCGATAAAGATAAGACAAGATGTTGAAAAAACTATTACAGAAAGTGGGAAACTTGTTCCACCATCTATGACTAAATATGTTCCTACAAAACTTGTACTTGAATATATTGGTTTAGATGAAGATTACATATTTAAAATGGCAGCTAGAATAAGTTAGCGAAAGGAGGTGCGTTATGGCTGTTCGCGAAGTTCCTAAATCTGAACAAACAAAAAAAGGTCATAAATGGATATTTGAAGTTCGCTATGATGGTAAAAGATACAAATCTAAGAAATATTTAACCAAAAAGGAAGCGCAAGATGCCGAACGTAACTTTCTTAATGAAAAAGATAAAGTTGGGAATCAATCTTTAATGACTTTGGGGGATTTGTTTGAAGAACATTATAATTATCAAAAAGATAAAGTTAAGGAAACCACATTAACTAATTATGGTAAAAAGGTGAAACATTTTGACTCACTCAGGGATATTAAATTAGATAAGTTAAATATTCGTGATATTGAAAATTGGAAACAAGAAATGAATTCTAAGAAGCTTGCAACTAGAACTAAAAACGATCTAATGAAGTATCTTAAGAGTGCTTTAAACTACGGTACAAAATGGTATGACTTTAACTTTACTTCCATGTATAACAAAATGGTAAACTTTACTAATCCTAATGAAATGCCTAAAGAAATGTTATTCTATACATATGAGGAGTTTAAAATGTTCATAAGTGTAGAGGAAGATTTAAAGTTTAAAGCTTTATTTGAGACATTGTATTTCTGTGGTCTGAGACGTGGAGAATTAAGAGGCCTTACTTGGAAATATGTTGATTTTGATAGAAAAGAGATACGAGTAGTAAAGAATGTTGTTAATGTTAAAGGTGATTCTGGTTATTGGCATATTACTACACCTAAAACAAAGTCAAGTAATAGACAAATACCTATACCAAATACTTTATTAAATGACTTAAAACTATTAAAAGAACAAACGATGAAGTATTATGGATTTAGTGAAGACTGGTTTGTGTTTGGCGACGTATCTCCGATTCATCCTCATATGCTTCGTATGCGTAAAAAAGAAAATGCAGAAAAAGCTGGATTAAAAGAAATAAGAATACATGATTTTAGACATTCCTGTGCATCACTACTTATAAACAATGGCGCTAATATAGTGATGGTAGCCAAGTACCTAGGTCATACAAAGATAGATGAAACATTAAATACTTATTCACATATGTTTAGAAATAAGTTAGATGATATAGTTAATACTATTGATAAACTTGATGAATAAGTGGTATGCCATAGGTGGCAACTTTAGGTGGCAATTAGGTGGCAAAAGTTAGAAAATTAGTCTTATGGCTAATTTTTTTATTTTTCACAAAACCTTTATTTATAAGGATTTGTAAAAGTAAGCGTTAATAAGTAAAAGGGGGATACGGATGCCCCCTGAAGAGAGACGAAAGTCTCTCACTTTTTTTGCAAAAAAATATTTATTTACAGCGATATTGTATAGCAAGTTATTTTATTAAGGAGTTTACTTGTTAGCTATTGTATAATGAAAGTGAATATAAATAGTAAAAAGGGACTGATTTATATGTTTAAAAAAATATATTTCTTTTTCTTACTTTTTCTAATATTTCCTGTAATAGTATTCGCAGAAGATTATGTTACGGTTATTTATAATGCTAATGATGGAAGTGGAAGAACTAAGACTGTTCAATTGCCTAAAGGTGATTCTTATATATTTGAAGGTAATAGTATATTTGATCAAATTGATGATGATCCAAATGATTCAATGGATGATAAATTGATTAGTAATTGGAGAACCAAGTCTGATGGTAGTGGCTTATATGTGTCAATAAATTATTCTTATAAAAATGAACCGAATGATCCTTCAGCTGTATATACATTATTTAACGAATCAGATACGGTTAATTTATATGCTCAATGGGTTGGAAGAAAAGATGCTTCTAATTGTATTGAAAATCTTTTTGCCTCTGGAGAAGCAGTTAGTGTTGAAAATGGAAATGTAACAATTGAACGTGGAAAAGATGTTACTTTTAATATGGTTTTTAAAGAAAGTCCTTATGCTCAGTTTTCTTATTTGAATTATATTGAGTTACCAGATTATATTGTTGATTATATAGAAGAAGATCCAGATTATAAAGCTTATTTATTAAAAGAACATTCTTTAATAGTTAATATTAGTTATGCTGGTAGTGTTTATCAAGAAACAAGCTATTTTCATATTGATGATGGTAAAATATTCATTGATATACCACCAGAGAATAGTAAAACTAACTCTGCTACAAATTTAACTTTAAGATTTACTCTTTGGGTTAAATTTGAAAAAAGACAGATTAATAATCGTGAATTGACTGTAAAGGTTTTTGTGTTTAATGAGCATGAAGATACTACAGAAGAAATATATCCTAAAGGTAATATTGTTACAAGATATGTTGATGCAGATACAGATGAAGAATTTGATTCAGTTTCTTCAACTGATGTCTTAGGTGCTTCTTATTTACCTGAAAAACTTAGCTATGAAGGATATGAATTAGTAGAAGAACCTACTGAAACACATTTTGAATATGAAGAATATGATCAAGTTATTGTATATAAGTATAGAAAAGTAAAAGAGGTACATGCAGATCCGATTGAAAACGACTCAAATGAACATAATCCAGAAACTGGAGGGTCTTTACCAGTAGTTCTTATAGTATTATTGGTAATAACAGGTGTTGTTACAACTGTTATATATGATAAAAAGAGATTGTTGATTAAAAAATAAAAAAGCACATATGTGCTTTTTATTATGTATTTAACTTATAAAGAGTATAAATAATGTGAATATAATTTCATATTGTGGTAAAATAGTTATGGAGGATGTTTATGAAAACAGAAAAGAATATATTAATTGCATTTTTATTAAACCTAGGTTTTTCAATATTTGAATTTATAGGCGGATTTATAACAGGTAGTATAGCTATTTTATCTGATTCAGTTCATGATTTAGGAGATGCTTTAAGTATTGGTTTATCATACTTTTTAGAAAGAAAGAGTAAAAGAAAAGCAGATGATAAACATACTTATGGATATGTTAGATATTCTGTATTAGGTGGAGTAATAACTACAACTATTTTATTAGTAGGTTCTATTTTAGTAATAATAGGAGCTATTGAAAGATTATTTGAACCAGTAGATATTAATTATGATGGAATGATTATATTTGCTATAGTAGGTGTAATATTAAACTTTATAGCAGCTTATGTAACAAGAGAAGGAGATTCTATTAATCAAAAAGCAGTAAACCTTCATATGTTAGAAGATGTTCTTGGTTGGATAGTAGTATTAATAGGTGCTATTGTAATGAAGTTTACTGATATTGGTGTATTAGATTCTATTATGAGTATTGGAGTAGCATTATTTATTCTAATTAATTCTGTTAAGAATTTAAAAGTAGTAGTAGATTTATTCTTAGCTAAAACACCTGCTGATATTAATTTAGAGGAATTAAAAGAACACCTATTAAAAATAAAAGGTGTTGATGATATTCATCATATTCATGTATGGAGTATGGATGGATATAATAATTATGCGACTATGCATATTGTTACTAAAGTAAAAGATGTTAGTGAATTAAAACATGAAATAAGAGAAGAATTAGAAGAACATAATATATGTCATGCAGTTTTAGAAACTGAAGATGAAGCTTGTGATGAAAAGGAATGTCATGTAGAAATACATCACGAAGAACATCATCACCATCATCATTAAAAAAAAGAGCAATTGCTCTTTTTTTATTGATATTGACTTGTAATACCGAAGTATTCTTCCATAGTAATCCAGTTACCACCATTGTATAGTTTAGTAGCTAGATCAACTCCTACGTATCTAAAATGCCATGATTCATATTTGTATCCAGTAATACCTTGTTTACCAGAAGGATATCTTAAAATAAATCCATATTTGTAAGCATTATTAGCTAACCATTTAGCTTCAGCTGTTGAATCGAACCCACTATTGATACATGGCTTATTAGTAGCACATACATCGAATGCTAACCCAGTCTGATGTTCAGAATGTCCTGGTCTTGCTGAGAAGGTATCAGCTGCTGATTTTCCTCTTTGACTAACATAGTTATTATATAGACTCTTTTGGGTATTATATGATCTATATCCACTTTGAGCCCACATGTTATATCCATCTTCTTTAGCAGCTGCAAACATTTTTTTAGCAGCAGCATTAGTTTCAGAAGTTAATCCACCTGGTCCATAAGAACTAGGTAAACCATATGTTTTATTAGCTATTAAGTAGCCATTAA
>JAEEGL012353544.1_pt1 | contig 19483 bp, 15 predicted proteins | sample 9134231 | NCBI WGS metagenome assembly JAEEGL01 (sample SAMN16246548, study PRJNA631951) | gut metagenome | biome: gut microbiome; feature: rumen; material: fiber-attached | host: Bos | place: Iran: Karaj | collected 2018-10
GGAGGAAACGGGGCTGAACCCGATCTCCGCGCACGTTGCCCTCGCCGAAATGCTGGACGACATTGACGGCGTGCTGAAAACGTATAAAACGATAGGGTGCAAATATATCGTTGTCCCCTACCTGCCCGAAGAATACCGCCCGGAGCATGGAAATTTTGAAGAAACGCTGAAGATCCTCGCGTATTTCGGTGAGAAAGTCACCGCCGCGGGCTTCACGATGCTGTACCATAACCACGATTTCGAGTTCACCGTTGTCGACGGCGAGTACTACCTCGACACGATCTACGCCCGCATTCCGTCGGCGCTGCTGCAGACTGAACTGGATACGTGCTGGGTCAACGTCGGCGGCGAAGACCCCGCAGCCTACGTCCGCAAATACGCCGGCCGCGCGCCGGTCGTGCACCTGAAGGACTTCTTCATGCGCGGGCGTCAGAAGGACGGGCTGTATGAACTGATCGGCATCGACAAAAAAGTCGAAAACTCGGGCGAGAACTTCGGTTTCCGGCCGGTGGGCTACGGCATGCAGGACATTCCGGAGATCCTCAAGGCTTCCGTGGAAGCGGGTGCCGAATGGGTGATCGTGGAGCAGGACCGCCCCGCGCCGGGACAGGATCCGATCGAGTCCGCGCGCCTTTCCGCCGAATACCTCAAGGGGCTCGGACTGATGGCGAAAGCGTAAGCCGGCCGCAATCATTAAACAGTACAAAAACACAGAAAATATACCAATTTCGGAGGTAAACCATGTCAAATTCATCCATCCTTGACGAATTCAAGACCACCCATTTCGCGGAAGAGAAGATCGATCCCAACCGCAAGCTCAAAGTCGGTATCATCGGCACCGGCTGGATCGCCGACGCTCACATTGTCAGCTACAAGAAGCAGCCTGACGTGGAGATCGTTGCCCTCGCCGACCTGATTCCCGGCAAAGCCGACGCCTTCAAGGCTAAATGGAATCTCGAAGGCGCGCGCACGTATCTGAGCGGCGACGAGCTCATTGACCACGAGCCCGACATCGACGCCGTCAGCGTGTGCACCTACAACTGCCAGCACGCCGAGCCCACGATCTACGCGCTGAACCACGGAGTCAACGTCCTCCTCGAAAAACCCATGTGCGTCACGCTGGACGAAGCCGTGGCCATCCGCCGCGCCGAAAAAGCCAGCGGCAAAGTACTGTCCATAGGCTTCCAGCCCCGCTTTGACGAAAACATGAAAATGATCAAGCGCATCGTGGAATCCGGCACGCTGGGCAAGATCTACTACATCCAGACCGGCGGCGGCCGCAGACGCGGCATCCCCACCCCGTTCGGCACCTCCTTCATCGCGAAGGACACCGGCGGCATCGGCGCGCTGGGCGACATCGGCTGCTATTCTCTCGACATGGTCCTGAACGCCATCGGCTATCCGAAGCCCCTCACGGTCACCGGCTACAAATCCGCGTTCTTCGGCACCAACCCCAAATACATGCCCTGTAAAGAGTATGCCGAGGCGTTCGGCGTTGACGACTTCGCGGCCGGTTTCGTGCGGCTCGAAGGCGGCATCGTGCTGGACTTCCGTATCGCGTGGGCAATGCACCTCGACACTCCCGGCGACACCATCATCATGGGCACCGAGGGCTCGCTGCGAATTCCGTCAACGGACTGCTGGAACGGCAGCGTCGGCGGGGCAATGACGATCTACCACGACCTCTGCGGCACCCAGACTCAGACCACCGTACCGATCCTGCGCACCGGTGCCGATCTGTTCGACCTGAAGATCCGTTCCTTCCTGGACGCCGTGAAGAAGGGCGCGCCCGCTCCGGTGCCCTCGAGCCAGATCATTTACAACCAGGCGATCCTGGACGGCATCTGCCGCTCCGCCGAACTCGGCCACGAGATCGAGATCGAGATCCCCGAGATCTGATCAGTGTCTGATTTAGAACAACGGGGGCAGTCCCCTGATACACAGGGTCTGTCCCCTGTTCAAAACACAGCCCCCACCGGATTGCGCGGTTTCCGGCGCTACCCGGGCAGCGGGCTGTTTGTTTTCTGCTGCGCCGCGCTGGCCGTCGGGGCGGTGTACGCGGTGCTGAGTCTGTGCGGCGTTGACCTCTACGCGAAGCTGGGGCTCACGAAACTGAAGTGCGGTTTTCACGAGCTGACCGGTTTTTATTGTCCGGGCTGCGGCGGCACGCGGGCAGTGCTATCGCTGCTGAAGTTCCGGCTGCTCCGCTCTGTGCTCTACCACCCGCTGCCGGTCTACGTCGCGGCGGTGCTGACCAATTTCATGGTGCGCTTCGTTTCGGCCTACCTGCTGCCGGCGCGCGTCAAGCACCGCCTGAAGCCGCCGAAATTCCGCGTGGTGTATCTGGTGATCGCCGCGGTGCTGCTGGCGGGCAATTTCGTTGTCCGCAACGCGCTGCTGATGGCGGGAATAAACACGTTATAAGTTTTAAGTTTTAAGTTATAAGTTTTAAGTTATTAGTTGCAGGTGGTAAATGACAAATGATGACAAATGGGAAAGGAAACCGATACAGAATGAACAGTGATTTGAACAAGAGAGTGAACATCGTTCCGCGCATAATGCGGACCGCGCTGGCGCTGGCGCTCGTTGTATGCCTGCTCTTCACCGCCACCGGCTGTCAATATATCAAAAAACTGCTCGAACGTTTAAACGGCCAGAGCGTTGTCACCGTAAAGTTCGGCGACATGAAATATCAGCGGCCGGATATTGACGCCACCATATCGGAACTTGAGGAACTCGTCGCGCACGTCCGGGACAACGACTGCTCTTACGCCACCCAGCTCAAAATGATCCAGGACCTGGACGCGGACTACCTCGAGATCAACTCGATGTATACGCTTTCATATATCAAATTCGCGATCGACACCACGGACGAGTACTGGAGCGGCGAGACTGTTTATTTCGATGAGAATCTGCCGCTGCTGCAGGGTGCGCTGGACGATCTGTTCGTAGTCTGCGCCCAGTCCGAATATATGGCAAAATTCGAAGCGGACTATTTCGGCGAAGGCCAGCTGGAACCGTATAAAAACGGCAACCTGATCACCGACGCGATGGTGGAACTGATGCAGCAGGAAGCCGAACTCGTCACCGAGTTTACCGCTTTTGATTATTATACGATGGAATTCGAGTGCGGCGGCCGTACGGATACCGTAATGGGCCACGCCATGCGCGGCAGCGTATCCGAAGAATATCTGTTCGAACGGTTTTATGAGGCGATCAACGAAGAAACCGGCCGCATTTTCATCGAACTGGTGAAGGTGCGCAATAAGCTGGCCGCGGAGGCCGGTTATGAGAACTACGCCGATTATGCGTTTGACAATCTCGCGCGCGATTACACTCCCGCCGAAGCCGATGCGTTCGTCGGCAAGATAAAAGAGCATATTGTCCCCCTGTTCAGGCAGGTGGAGTATTCGCTGCCGGATGTTGACAACGACAGCGCGTATTCGAAAATGTCCGAAGGCAAGATCCTCGACACCGCCGAGAAAGTGTTCAAACGCATGGACTCGCGCTATATAGAAGCCTTCGATTTCATGAATGAATACGATCTGTTCTACCTGGGTTACGGTGAAGAACAGTATGATGCCTCGTTCACCAGCTATATTTACAAATACATGGCGCCGTTCATCGTGATCAAGGGCGCCGGCGACAGCACCGACCTGCTCACTTTCGTGCACGAATTCGGCCATTTCACCGATGAATATTATAACGGCGAGGCGGTTTCCGTACTGGACCTGAGCGAGATCGCTTCGCAGGGGCTCGAAAACCTGTTCATACTGCGCGCCACCAGCGACGATGTCAAGAAGAGCGATCTGGAAGCGCTGCGCGAACTGCACAGCCAGAACACGCTAATGGTGTACCTGCTCCAGAGCGTCTATTACTGGTTCGAGGCGCGGGCGTACGAGCTGCCGGACAACGACCTCACCACCGAAAAGCTGAACGGACTGGCGGCACAGGCGCTTTCCGAGTTCGGTCTGGACAATTACTATTCCGATTTCGAATGGCTGTGGGCCACGATACCCCATTTCTACGAGCAGGCCTTTTATGTGATGAGCTACATCACGTCCAACGCGGTGGCGCTTCAACTGTACGACCTGGAGCAGGCACAGGAAGGCGAAGGCGTCAAAAAGTATTTTGAACTGCTCGAATGGGATACGGATATGAATTTTAAAGAGAACGTGGAGCGGGCGGGGTTGACGTCCCCCTTCTCCGACGGTGCCATCGACAAGCTGGCGGCAATTCTCAGAAAGATGTTCGGCATATGACCGCGGGCAGGCGTGCGGTGGTAATCGGCGCTGCCCCGGCGCCGCGCGGCGCGGAACTGATCCGCCCGGATGACTTCGTCGCGGTGTGCGACGGCGGATTGTCGTACGCCGAAGCGCTCGGACTGAGGTACGAGCTGCTGGTGGGCGATTTCGATTCATATGACGGCGAGATCCCGGAAGGCGGCTTTGAACTGATCCGGCTGCCGTGCGAAAAGGACGACACGGACATCGGGTTCGCGGTAAAGACGCTGCTGGCGCGCGGGTTCCGGGAGTTTCTGCTGCTGGGCGCCGCGGGCGGAAGGCTGGATCATACGCTGGGGAATATTGCCGTTGCCGGCGCGATCGCCGAAGCGGGCGGCCTGTGCACGATCTGCGGCAGCGAGCCGGGCGAGCTGATATATGTGTTCCGGGAGCGCACGCTGGAATTGACGCCGGTACCCGGCGCGTTCGTGTCGGTTTTCCCGCTCGGCGCAAAGACCGCCACCGTGACGCTGGAAGGGTTAAAGTATCCGCTGCGCCACGGCAGATTGTCCGCGCGGTCCACACGAGGCGTCAGCAACGAATTCGCCGCGGGCTTATCTTCGCCGGCCCGGATCACCGCCGAACGCGGCACGGTGATCGTCGTGGTCAATACCTGATTTATCAATTCAGATAGTTTTATCGATCAAGCGGCTCACGTGCTTGTACACCAGGAAGGTGAGCAGGCAGTTGAGCACGCTTTTTATGGCGTTGAACGGGATGATCGCGGGCAGCAGCAGGCCGGCTACGACGCGGGTGCTCACACCCATATACAGCGGGTCAATGATCAGGTTCAGCGGGATCATGATGAGGGTCATTGACAGCGCGCCGGCGCACAACGCAACGATCGCCCCTTTACGCGAATGCAGTTTGCGGTATATGAGGCCGGCGGCGAGGACCATTGTCCCCGTGGCCAGAAAATGCATCAGAATGCCCCAGAATCCGCCCGACGCACTCACCGTGACGCCCTGTATCACCGCCACGACCAGCGTGAGCAGCACGCCCCACAGCGGCCCGAACGCGAACGTCGCGATCAGTATCGGCACGTCCGCCGGATCGTACTCAAGAAACGGCGCCGCGGGCAATATCGGGAAATGCACGAAATACACCAGCACGATGGACAACGCGGCGAACATGGCGAGGTATACGAATTTCATTGCCCCTTTGCGCTGCGCGGGTCTCGAAGCGGTCTGCGCGGGTGCGGCGGTGTTGTTTTCCTGTTTTTTCTTGTCTTTCATTGTCCTCTCCTCCTGAAACATGCCACGCCGCGGACCGTCCCGTCTCCGGACAACAAAAACGCCCGCAGCGCTCAGGCTTCGGGCGAAATCAGTTCATTCAGCAGCGTGGCCGCCAAAGCGGCGCCGCACTCATCTGATCCCGTTTCTCTCCTCCGGACTGTACCGTCGGCCCCGGGATCTCACCGGGTCTGCCGGAACCGTCGAAAGCGCTCTCGCCTCCTCCGTTCCCGCTCGCGGGCTTTCACCGCCGGTGGGGATTTTCACCCCGCCCCGAAACGAACAGGGGAATTGTAGCACAGACGAAGGACAATTGCAAATTGAAAATGGCGGTTTGGTTTGTTGTTCGGACAATTATTTCTTTTTTAACAGTATTATACATCGTCAGGTACCTTCTTTTAATTCGCGTACCCGTCTTAATGGCCGTGCATAGTACAATTGAACCATTGTTTTACTTTTTTTACCATGAGCACTCTATGAGACTGGATTATTTTATTTCAAATTAATGATTTTGTACCATTATTTGATTAATGAAGAAACCAATACGCCCTGAGTCATCACTCAAAACTTATCACTTGAAACTTATACCTTATAATTATCTAACTTAAAACTTATAACTTATAACTTAAAACTTATAACTTAAAATTATTTATAGGTTGGGGTTCTTCTCCGAATACTGCTTGACCTTGAGCAGGTTGAAGGATTTGGCGAAAGCGAGCTGGGAGACCGTGTAGTCTTCGTAAGATCGACGTTTGCGCATCTCGATCTCGGCCTCCTGCATCTTCAGGCGCTCCGCCTCCTCGTCAATGTCCTCCGGGTAGACTGCGGACTCGCAGAGGACGCGGACGCGGCGGGCGCCGACATTGACCATGCCGCGGGAAACAGCACAGATGCGGACGTTGCCGGAGGGGTCGGTGAAGGAGATGCGGCCGTTGTCCACGGCGGCGGTAAACGGTGAATGACCCGCCATTATGCCGATCATACCGTCGGTGACCGGAAGCATGATCGACACGCACTCGCCTTTATAAAACGGCCTCTCGGGGGTCAGGATCTCGAGTTCAAACGTTTTCATCGTCCGGCCTCTCCCGGCGCCTCTGCCGCAGCGTTCGCCTCCGCTGCCATTGCCGCGGCCTTTTTGCGCACGTCATCGATCGTGCCCACATTGAAGAACGCCGCCTCCGGCACATCGTCCAGATTGCCCGCCAGGATCTCGCCGAAGCCCCGGATCGTTTCGGCCAGCGGCACGTAAACGCCCGGCGTACCCGTAAATTTCTCCGCTACATAGAACGGCTGCGACAGGAAGCGCTGGATCTTGCGCGCGCGGTAGACGGTGCGTTTGTCTTCGTCGCTCAGCTCGTCCATGCCCAGGATCGCAATGATGTCCTGCAGTTCGCGGTAGCGCTCCAGCGTCTCCTGAACTTTGCGCGCCGTATCGTAATGCTCTTGACCGACTATATCCGGCTCTAAGATGCGGGAAGTGGATTCCAGCGGGTCCACGGCGGGATATATGCCCTGCTCGGCGATTCGGCGGCTGAGCACGGTGGTGGCGTCCAGATGCGAGAAGATCGTGGCCGGCGCGGGGTCGGTCAGGTCGTCCGCGGGCACGTACACGGCCTGCACGGAAGTAACCGAGCCGTTTTTGGTGGAGGCGATGCGCTCCTCCAGTTCGCCCAGTTCGCCCGCCAGCGTCGGCTGGTAGCCCACGGCGGAAGGCATGCGGCCCAGCAGCGTCGAGATCTCGCTGCCCGCCTGGATGAAACGGAAGATGTTGTCAATGAACAGCAGCACGTCCTTGTGTTCCTCGTCCCGGAAATGCTCCGCCATGCGCAGGCCGGCGAGGGCAACGCGCATACGCACCCCCGGCGCCTCGTTCATCTGACCGAACACCATGGCGGTGTTGGCAATGACGCCGCTCTCCTTCATTTCCAGCCAGAGGTCGTTGCCTTCGCGGCTGCGTTCGCCGACGCCCGCGAACACTGAGTAACCATTGTGCACGGCGGCAATATTGTGCATCAGCTCCTGGATCAGCACTGTCTTGCCCACGCCCGCGCCGCCGAACAGGCCGATCTTGCCGCCCTTGGTGTACGGCGCCAGCAGGTCGATGACCTTGATGCCGGTCTCGAGGATCTCTTCGGAAGTCTGACGATCGAAGTATTTCGGCGCGGGATAGTAAATACTTTTGCGCGTGAAGCCGTCCTCGGTCTTGAGCGGCGCGCCGCCGTCCAGCGGTTCGCCGAGGCCGCCGAACATCCGGCCCAGCACGCAGGCGCCCACGGGCACATCTATGGAGTTGCCCGTTGCTTTGACGGGCAATCCCCTGGAGAGCCCCTCGCTCGGTCCCAGCATTATGCAGCGCACCATATGGCCGCGCAGGTGCTGAGCAACTTCCATCACGCGCTCCCGGCCGTCCGCGGCGCTGACGGTCAGTTTCTCCCGTATCCGCGGCAATACCGCGCCTTCCGGGAACCGGACGTCAACGATCGGTCCGGATATGCCCGCGATCTCGGGGCGGCTGTTCGTATTCTGGGGCTTCTGGTCCATAGTCGGTTCCTTCCTTCGCAGCGCCTTGGCGCCGGATGATATTTCGGCGATCTCCTCCGTGATCTCCGCCTGCCGCATGCTGTTGTACTGCAGGCGCAGCCGTTCGAGGATCACTTCCGCGTTGTCGCCCGCGGATTGCATCGCCTTCATGCGGGATTCCTGCTCGTTGCAGTAGCTGTCCACCAGCGCGCCGTATATGTAGCCGGTAAGGAAGCTCGGTATGATCTCGGTGATCAGCCGCGCGGGATCAGGCAGGAATTCCTTGCCGAACGGCGCTTCTTCCGTATCTGAATAATAAAACTGTGCTTCGCTCAGCGGCAACAGCCGTATCTTCCGGCATTCGCCCGCGCGGCCGGAGTGGTAATCGGTGTACAGGATGTCAATATACTCGTACTCCCCCGCGTCGTAATCCCTGAGCAGTTCCGCGCAGATCTTCTGTGCTTCGCGGATCGTAGGCATTTCCGAAGAGTACAAAAACGACTCGCGCAGCGGCAATTTGCGGTTAAGAAAGTGCTGCCGGCCGTATTCGCCGATCACAAACAATTGCAGCGTAGGCTGCGCCGCGAGCAGTTTCTCGGCTTCTTTGATCACCGTGTGGTTGTAGCTGCCCGCCAGGCCGGTGTCGGAGGTAATGACCAGCATTGCCCCTTTCACATCGGTGGGGACAGTTTCCGGAGCGGCGGTGCCGGCGGCTTTGCCCGCACGGAAATAATGATGTTCTTTCGCGGGCAGATAGTGGAGCAGATTGCCGATCTCTTCGCGCAGCGCGTTAAAATACGGGCGCGTTTTTTCCACGCCGTTCCGCGCACGGCGCATTTTGACGGAAGAAGTCATATACATCGCGTCGGTGATCTTTTTCGTTTCCGCGATGCTCTTCATGCGCAGTTTGATTGCGGCTTTTTCCGCCATGTTGTCCCTCTTTCCGCGAGACCGTCCGGGGCCTCATTGACCGCCGGAATTACCGTTCGATATATGGATGACTGTTGAAAAACGTTTCCGCCGCTTCCAGGATCTTAGCTTTCAGCTCCTCGGAGAAGAGCTTTTCGTGCTCGGCCCGCAGCGTCAGCGTGCTGTGGGTGTTGCCGAACCACGATAGCAGCTCCGCTTTGGCCCGCGGGATCAGTTTTGCCGGTACCCGCAGGAACAGCTTGTGCTGCGCGGCGAGCAGCAATACCACCTGCTGCCACAATCCCAGCGGCGACCGGTTCGTCTGCCGCAACAGCATCATCAGGCCTTCGCCGTATTTCAGCAGCGTGCGGGTCTGCTCGTCGAATTCCGAACCGAAGCGCGAGAATACCTGCATCTCTCTGTATTGCGCGAGGTCGAGCCGTATCGATCCCACAGATTTCTTCATGATGTTGGTCTGCGCCGCGCTGCCTACGCGGGACACGGACAATCCGACGTTGATCGCCGGACGCTGCCCGGAATAGAACAGTTCGTTGTCCAGAAAGATCTGACCGTCGGTGATGGAAATGATGTTCGTGGGGATATACGCCGATACGTCCCCCGCCTGCGTTTCCACAATGGGAAGTGCGGTCATGCTGCCCCCGCCCATCTCGTCGGAGAGCTGCGCGGAACGCTCCAGCAGGCGCGAATGCAGATAGAACACGTCGCCCGGGTACGCTTCGCGGCCCGGAGCGCGCTCCAGTAAAAGGCTGATGGTGCGGTACGCCACGGCGTGCTTGGACAGATCGTCGTAAATTATCAGCGTGTCGCGGCCGTGGTACATGAAATACTCGGCGACCGCGCAGCCCGCGTACGGCGCGATATACTGCAGCGACGGCGCGTCATCGGCAGAAGAGGAAACGATGACGGTGTACTCCATGGCGCCGGTCTCTTTGAGTATGCGCATGATCCGGGAAACGGTGCTGGCTTTCTGGCTGATGGCCACGTACACGCAAACGACGTTCTTGCCTTTCTGGTTCAGGATCGCATCGAGGGCAATGGACGTTTTGCCGGTCTGGCGGTCGCCGATGATGAGTTCGCGTTGACCGCGGCCGATGGGAAACATAGAATCGATGGCCAGGATGCCCGTAGCCAGCGGCCGGCTCACGGGTTTGCGCTGTAATATTGACGGCGCGTGACGTTCGAGCGGGTAATATTTTTTAGCGTTGATCGGACCTCCGCCGTCGATGGGCTTGCCGAGCGGATCGATCATGCGGCCGAGGATGCGGTTGCTGATCGGGATGCCGGCAGTGCGCTGCGTGCGGACAACGCGCGACCCTTCGGTGATGTCAACGCTGTCGCCAAACAGCACGATGCCCGTACTGCCGTCGGCGCGGATGTCCTGAACCATGCCTTTGATGCCGCATTCGAACAGCACGATCTCGCCGTATACCACGTCTTTCAGCCCTTCGATGACCGCGATGCTGTCGCCGACGGAGATCACCTGCCCTACCTGCTGATATCCGGTGTTCAGCCGGAACGAGGCGATGTCCTCGCGCAGCAGCGACACCATCTTCTCGGGCTCGCCTTCTTTGGGCAGCGCCTGCACGCTCTTGCGGAACTGGCGGATGCGGCCCAGTGTGCTCCAGTCGTAGTTGTCGTCGCCGACGAAAATATTGAAGCCGTCGACTACCGACGGATCCTTACGGATCACCAGCTCGACGTCTTCGCGGTCAACGCCGTATTTGGAAGCCATAACTTTCCGCAGCCGCTCGCGCTGCTCTTCCGTGGGCGGCACCAGGCAGCGGATCTCGACGCGCAGTGTTTTCGGCTCGGCGCCGTTTTCTTCAAACACGTGGTCACCGCTCATTGACGCTTCTCCTTCCGGCCCGTTTTCTTTTCAGCCTCTTTTATAAAAGCGTCGTAGAGTTCTTCGGTGCGTTCGGGCGTTGCCGTCTCGCTGAGCAGTTTCTGCGCGGCGCCGATCACCAGTTCGCCGATCTCGGTCTGGGCGGAGTCAAGGATCTGCTCCTTGCGTTTTTCCGCGTCTTCCTCTGCCTTGGCAATGATCGCAGCAGCTTCGGCCCGCGACGAATCGATATATTTTTTGGCGATATCCGCGGCATCTTTTTCCGCCTGCAGACGCGCGGTGGCCGTCTCCTCCTCAAAGGCGCGAAGCTTGGCTTCGTACTCCTCTTTCAGGCGTATGTATTCTTCCGCGTTCTTTTGATTTTCCGCTGCCTGCTCCTCGATGCGCTTCTGCCGTTCACTGATGAACTTGCGCACGGGATTGAACAGGATCAGCGTCAGGCCGCCGGCAAGGATCACAAAATTCAGCATGTGCAGCAGCACCTGTACGATATCGATATTTAAAGGCATATCGTATCCTCCGTTTCAGGTCTCCGGACTCTCATATCCGGGCTCCGGTCACTGTTCCGGCGGTCATCACAGCACGAATATGATCAGGATCGCCACGATCAGCGCGTAAATAATGACCGTTTCGATGAACACCAGGCCCAGCATCATGGCGGAGTTGATCTTGCCCGCCGCTTCGGGCTGGCGCGCCATGGATTCTACGCTCTTGCGGATGGCAATGGCCATACTGATCGCGCCCGCCACCGCCGCTACGGCAACGGCAATTCCCGCGGCCGCCGCTTTTGCGGAAACATCGCTCTTGCCCGTATTTGCGGCAGACTCCGCGGCCGCCGGTTCAGGCGCAATATCTCCCTCGGCGGCAAACGCGGGAACATACAGCGCGGAGGTCAGCAGTGCCAGCACCACAAGGGCGGCAATGAGCGCCGCAACGCGTGAAACAGATCTAAAAAAACGGTTTTTCATGGTTTGGTTCCTCTTCTTTCTTTGGTTGTCGGTTCTACCGCTTCACCGTAAAAAATGGAAGCGAGAGTGGTCAATACATACGCCTGTATCACGGCGTGCAGCAGCGTGAACACCACGCCCACCAGCGCCGGCAGCACGAAACTCAGCGCGAAGCTGTAATACACGAGTTCAGTCACGAGCAGCCCGCTCAGCAGCGCGCCGAACAGGCGGAAGCTCATGGAGATAGGCAGCGAAAAATCTTTCAGCGCGCGGAAAAAGCCCTTGGGACCATTGACGATCAGCCCGGCGCCGAGGATCATGGCAAAAGTCAGAAAGCCCATTGCCAGCGCACCGTTGATATCCGCCAGCGGGGCGGGCAACGCCACGGAGCGCCCCTCCGTTGTCACCGCCTGAATGCCGAACATTTCAAACAGCGTGCCGAAAAAGATATACGTGCCCGCGCTGAAAATATACGCGGCAATGAAACCGGTCTTGTGCGGGCTGTTGTTTCTGGCCATTCCCGAAAACAGATCCACGCCTTTTTCCAGCAGCGCCTGGAACTTGCCCGGCACCGTCTTGAAGCGCGGCACGGCGATCAACCGGATCAGCAGCGCGGCGACCAGCAGCACGCCGGTGACAACGAACGCAGAAATCAGTCCCGGGTTCACGGTCGATCCGAACAGCGCGATCTTATTTGACTCATGGAGCACACCGTCGCGCATGACTTCGCGCAGGCTCTCGTCGTTTTTCCGGGACAGGCCGATAACAAGGATCGCCGCGATCAGGACCGCGATGACGGCGAGCCAGACGATTAGGAATAATCTTCTTGCTTTGTCCGTTTTTTTACGCTCTTTCAAGACCCGGTCACGCTCCTTCCGGCTGAAAACGGATCAGCCCAGCATTGCCATCAGCAGGCCCGCGGCTACCGCGGAACCGATCACGCCCGCGACGTTGGGGCCCATGGCGTGCATGAGCAGGTAGTTGTCCGGGTTCTCCTCGCGACCGACCTTCTGCACCACCCGCGCGGCCATCGGTACGGCGGAGACACCCGCGGCGCCGATGAGCGGATTGACCTTGCCCTTGGTGAGCAGGCACATCAGTTTGCCCAGCAGCACGCCCGAAGCGGTGCCGATGCAGAATGCCACCACGCCCAGCACCAGAATACCCAGCGTGCGCAGCGTAAGGAACGCGGAGGCGGAAGCCGTGGCGCCCACGGTGAGACCGAGGCAGATCACGGAGATGTTCATAAGGCTGTCGGAAGCGGTCTTGACCAGGCGTTCGCAGACGCCGGATTCGCGCAGCAGATTGCCCAGCATCAACATACCTACCAGCGGCACGGCGGAAGGTACGATCAGCGCCACGATGACGGTGACCACGATCGGGAACAGTATGCGTTCGGTGCGGCTGACGGGGCGGAGCTGCTCCATTTTGACCGCGCGCTCTTTTTTAGTGGTGAGCAGGCGCATGATCGGGGGCTGGATGAAGGGCACCAGGGCCATGTAGGAATAGGCGGCAATGGCGATCGCGCCCAGCAGTCCGGGCGCCAGCCGACTGGCGGTCAATATTGCCGTCGGTCCGTCCGCGCCGCCGATGATGGCAATGGCGCCGCTCTCCGCCGGGGTGAACTTCATCAGCCGCGCGCCGGCAAAAGTCACGAAAATACCCACCTGTGCCGCGGCGCCCAGCAGGAAGCTGGAGGGGCGGCTGAGCAGCGGGCCGAAGTCGGTCATTGCCCCCACGCCCAGGAAGATCAGGCACGGGTAGATGCCGAGCTTGACGCCCAGATAGAGAAAATCGAACAGGCCGGGGGTGATTGCCGCCGCGCCTTCTTCCGCGGCCGCCGTGCCGGACAGCATTGCCCAGTTGATATGACCCCCGGCGAATATTTCTTCGTGGAAGATCCCGCCGCCGGGCAGATTCGCCAGCAGCATGCCGAACGCGATGGGCACCAGCAGCAGCGGCTCGAACTTTTTCGCAATGGCAAAGTACAGCAGCACGCCGGCGATTCCCAGCATGATCAGCGTCTTCCACCCTTCGCCGGTGAAGTCCGAGAAGATCTTATATATGCCTGACTCCAGGAACATTTCTCTGAGCATTTCCAGAAAGTGAGTCATTGTGCGCCTCCGCTTACCGCGCGTTCGCCGTCAATCGCGGCCGATCCGTTTGAAGGACAATATCCGGAACCGCGGTTTCCGGCCTTCCGCCTGAAACGCGGCGATCGCGGCGGTGATGGCGGCAACGACTTCCGCGTCGTTGTCCGCACTCTGCGCCTCGCCTTTGCCCGCGTCGTCCGGGACCGGGTGCTTCCTGGAGGTGTCGTTGACATTGCTCTCTTCACGGCGCTTCGGCTCGGGGACAGCAACGATCTTCACCTTTTTTTTGCCGCGCGCGCGTTCGAACGCTCGGACGATCAATGACACGCCCGCGATCAGCAGGATCATCAGCGCCAGCACCGCAAACACATATACCAGTCCGGTCAATACCACTTCAACGTCCGACATCGCACCCTCCGAATGATGGATCTCATTACGGTGGAATTGTAGCACGAAACCCCGTGCAAAGTCAATGAATTTGCCACTTGTAACTTATCACTTATAACTTAAAACTTATAACTTAAAACTTATCACTTACAACTTATCACTTGCAACTTATACCCGGCTTGTTGTCATCGCGCCAACGAGCCCCGATGCCGGCAGCGTCAGGAAAGTCGAGAAGCCGTCGCGGAGGTCGTGGCCGGGGTTGTTGACAATATCCAGGACCAGGCGGAAACAGCCGCCTTTGGCAGTGCCGCAGTTCTCCAGCCGGAACGCGCATTCCGGACCGATCTCAGTTCCCAGTTCAACGCCGTTCAGCGATACGCTGGCAATTTCGCCCACGCCGGTGAGCCGCAGGAAACGGTCGCCGGGCCGCAATTCCAGCATGCCCTCGTAGCGGATGATGCCGTGGAACGATTCGTAGCCGGGCTGGGCGGTGACGTCAACGCCGGGCGCGAACGGCACCACTTCGACCTCGTGGCCGGGGTAGACCAGCGTTGTCCGCTCCCAGTCAAAACGGACGGGGCGCGGGGCGTTGTCCGCATAATCGTATTCGGCCAGGGGTCTGTCCCCCGTATCAAAGCCGCTGACCAGCAGGACGGAGCCGGAAGGCGGCAGGTAAATGTCCACACGGCGGCCGTCCTGACGCGGCGCGAAGAAACGGCCGGACCAGGCGTCGTAGATCCGGCGCGGCCGGTCATCGGTCAATTCCACCGTGAACCGCAGCGGCGCGAAATCGTCCTCAGAGTGGAGGAACAGAACTTCGGCGCCGGCATTGTCCGCCGCACGGTAGTATTTCAGCAGCGGCAGCGCGTCATCCCCGGCAGTACCGGGCGCGAACGAGCCGTCGGCCGCAGTTGCCAGAGTCAGCCGCCCTGACGGGCTCACGAGGCCGTCCAGACAGCCTAAAAGTGCCGCGTCGTCAAGGCAGCGCAGCGCCGCCGGAACACCGGACGGCACCCCCGCGGGCGCGTTTTCACCGTGCACCAGCACCGGCAGCCCCGCGTTCGCCAGCCCCTGCAATTGCGCCAGCATCCGCTCCGGCAGCAGCCGGCTCTCCGGCACCACCAGCGCCGCGTATTCGCGGTCTCTGACACGCAGTCTGTCCCCTGTCACAACACACTCGGGCAGCAGGTCTTCCCAGATCATATCGAACGCGAAATGCGCGCGGTCCAGCAGTTTGGCGGTCTTCTGCAGCGTCTCGGTACGGCCGCCGCACCATTCCGCCTCCGCGTTGTAGAGCACTGCCACGTCCGCGGGGTAATTGCCGCCGGAGAGCAGGTGCGAGAGCCGCGCCATGTAGCGCATCAGCATGCCGAATGCGGGGTATTGACGGTCGCGGCCTCGTGCAAAGAAATGCGGCGGACAATCCGGATCCGGGAACTTCGGTGAAAACGCGTGAGGCACGAAATGGTTGATGCCGCCCACCAGCATGTGGTCCAGCAGCGTCTTCATCATGGGCAATCCCTCCGCCCAGCCGAACGCGCCGAATATCTCGCACATCGTGCGCCCCCGCATGGCCGGGGTCAATCGCGCCAGCGACGCGGGCAGCCGCGCCAGTAAATAGTTGAAGAATTCCGGATCCGCCCGGTTGGCAAACACCGGCGCGGCATGGTCAACGTCCGTAAACCCCGGTATCATCTGATTCAGCACGATGTCGATGCCCGCCATGTCCATATGCTCCAGCGCTCGGAAATAATGAGCCGGACCGTGGCCGAGGCGCTGATGAGTGTTCTGGTCCTCGATGATGTGGCCAATATACTCCACCCCGTGCGCGCGGCTCCATTCGCCCAGGAGGCGGGTGAAGTTGGCCGCGAACTGCTTCGACGCCACGTCCATGTACGCGCCGCGGAGCGCCGGGCCCGTACCGCCGTCATGATCGTAAAACAGCATCGGAAGCATCAGCCGGATCTGTTCTGGCGTATTGGCCCCGCCGCCCGCCTCCGCCAGCAGTTCGCACAGGTCGTCCCGGTACGGCAGCACCATATCGACTTTGCCGATGATCGAGTAATACCCGCCGAAATCGTTGAAAAAGCACGGTTCGTCCGAGAAAAAGCCCACGAACGTATTGCCGAAGTACTCCTTGAAATGGTCGTAATGGGGCTGGTAAACGGCGTGGATCATCGCGCGGCACGACTCCGGCGAAAACATATCCACCCACTCCGGCGCTCCGGGCGCGTACGGCGAGCGGATGACGTAAAACACCCGCCAGGCCCCGGCCGGCACGTCCCAGTAGAACTTCCCGCTGCGCAGGAACGGCATGAGGTCAATGCCTTCCCCGCCGTACCTGCCGTCAGTGCCGGTGCGCGGATACGCCACTACTGCCACGAAGGACTCGCCTTCCCGGACCGGCGCGGGCAATATCGCCGAACCCATCCGCGGCCCCGCAAAATCCCGGTACTCCGCGCGCAGCACTATCCGCTTCAGTTCCGGATGGTCCGCCAAATAGCCGCCAGCGTACCCCGACGGGAAGCGCTTGTCGTCCAGCAGCCACACCCGCATGCCCAGCTCTCTGGCGCGGCGCAGCACGAATCCCATGTCCTCCCACCACTGCTCGCGGCCGAACTGCTCGTGCGTGCGGGACTCCAGGCAGAATTCCCGGATGCCGGCGCCGTACACGGCGTTGATCTCTTCGCCCAGCCGCTCGTGGGTCTCGCCGTGGATCCACAGGAACGGCAGTATGTATTCGGTGGCTTCCCGCCCGGCGGCAACATCTTCCACCCTCGTTATAATGCGGTCGTCAATGTCATGTTTCATAGTATTGCCCTCCCCCGCGGCGCCGAACGCCGCCGTGTCGTCTATCGCGTCATCGATCGCGTCGTCAATATATCTCCTTCGTCAGGTCTTTGACCCATTTATATCTGCGGAAATGCAGCATCACCCAGGGGATTTTGCCCACTTCATCCAGGCAGGTCAACGCGTACACCGCCACCGGATGCCAGTGGAACACGAACGTGCCCAGCGCGGCCAGCGGGACCGCGAGCCCCCACATCGTCACCGCCAGGCTGTACGCATCGAACGCCGTGTCGCCGCCGGCGGAGAAAATGCCGTTGATGATGATCGTATTGACCGCGCGCCCGATCATGTAGACCGCCAGCACCAGCATCATCAGCAGCAGGTAGTGCCGCGCCTGCGGAGTTAATTTTACTATTGCCACCAGCCCCGGCGTGAATGCCAGCATCAGCAGGGCCGATACCCCGCCGCACAGGAACGCGATCACGCCCATCCGGCGACCGTACAGCTTGCCCCGCTCCAGCTCGCCTTTGCCCAATTCGGCGCCCACGATTATGCCCCCGCCCGTGGCGAGGCCGTTGCACATGCAGCACACCAGGTCGCGCACGACGGCGGCCACCGAATTCGCCGCCGCGGCGTCCTCGCCCAGATGGCCCATGAACGCCGAATACGCGGTAAACCCGATGCCCCACATCAGCGACGCCCCCAGCAGCGGCAGCAGGCATTTCCAAAAATCGTGAGACAGCACCCGGTTTCGCGTCACCAGCCCGCGTGCTGCGGGCCGCATAAACCCGGGCAGAACGGACAATATCAGGCACCAGCCCAGTTCCACCACGCGGGAGATCAGCGTGGCCAGCGCCGCGCCGCGCACACCCATAACGGGCAGCCCCAGCAGCCCGAAAATGAACACCGCGTTGAGCACGATGTTTATGATGACGGTGGCCGAACTGATGGCCGCGGCGTGGTTCTGGCGCCCGATGATCTTATATATGCACAGGTAGCACTGGGAAATGCCGGTCAACAGATACGACCAGCCCGCGATCCGCAGATACTGCACGCCGCTGTCCACCAGGGCGTCAACATCCGTAAATATCAGCATCAGCGGCCTTGGGAAGAACACGCAGCCCACAAAAAACAGCACCGACACCGCGAAGTTGAGACGCAGGCCGATGCAGAATATGTCATTTACCGCTTTGTCGTTGCCCCTGCCCCGGTACTGCGCCGCCAACACCGTCACCGCCGAGACCACCGCAAACAGAAACATGTTCTGCACGAACTGGATCTGCGTGGCCAGCGACACCGAGGACATCTCGTTCTGGCTGCTCCGGCCGAGCATGATGGCGTCCGCGGCGGCAACGGTCGCCAGCATCAGCTGCTGCAGCGCGATGGGCAGTGTCAGCTTTGTCAGTCGGCGGTTGAATTCTTTGTCCGAAAACACTTCGGCGCGGGTGAGCAGTCGTTCTTTCATGGCCCGTATATTGTTCCATATGACGGGCGGATTGTCAAGATGTACCGGGCAGCTGAGTCTTTCAGTACTTCAGTATTTCCGCGGCATCAAGAGCGTATCCCAGCCTGACTGGAACAGAATGCTGAGTCCGGCTGCATCTAAAGCATGCCTGAAAGCCCGAAAGTAAGACAACCTTGCCCGTTTGAAAGCTTTTGTCTTACTTTTCGAGGTCTGAGAACAAATAAAATAAGACAATCTTTCTTATTTGAGAAATCCTGTCTTACTTAGGTCCTTGATTCACTGCCTAAATGAGCGAAAAGGTAAGACAATGTTGCTCGTTTGAGGGCTTTTGTCTTACTTTTGATCGAATATGAAAAGGCGCCCGCTCTTAATGCGGTTATATCCGTGTAATGGTGTAATTTTAAAGAAGCGAGCCATTGCTCGATCCTGTATAATGAACTTGCACAACCAAAAGACAGAAGGTAATGAACAATGGCTCAAATCAATTATACACTATCTGAGGAAGAAATTCTACAGGTTTTAACGGGAAATCGAGACGAGGGCATGGTTATTTCAGATGCGCACAATTCGATCAGACAGGCGCTGGCAAAAGTATATCCATCAGCCGCATTTCGTCTTTTCAGTTTTTGTGGCTGACGAGCAGGGGGCGAACAGCGGCAAACAGAAACAAAGAAGGACGAACAGCGATGAGGATAGAAAAAGAGCCGAAAAGAGCTGAAAAAAGGAGCAAAGTTTCCAATTTTCCGGTTGCAATTGTCCGCGTATAATATTATAATTGACAACCGTAAAAACAATATTGGAGGTTTTACTTATGGCAGTTGTAAAAGTTGCTATTAACGGTTTCGGTCGAATCGGCCGCCTTGCTTTCAGACAGATGTTCGGCGCTAAGGGTTACAAAGTCGTCGCTATCAACGACCTCACCACCCCCAAGATGCTGGCGCACCTTCTCAAATACGACACCGCTCACAGAAGCTATGACCATGAGGTCAC
>JAEEGL010836290.1_pt1 | contig 19482 bp, 17 predicted proteins | sample 9134231 | NCBI WGS metagenome assembly JAEEGL01 (sample SAMN16246548, study PRJNA631951) | gut metagenome | biome: gut microbiome; feature: rumen; material: fiber-attached | host: Bos | place: Iran: Karaj | collected 2018-10
ACAGATTAATAAGAAATATAATTGATTATTTCAGGAATTTCCACAGAATAGGTAAATATACATGAAAACAATATTCCTTAACATACCCGACCGTAACAAGAAATCGGTTATCACATATATATGCCAAAGACTTGGAATAGAACTGAAGAATATAAACGCCGGAGATGTGGATAAAACCGTTTTGTTCATAGTATCCGGTAAAGATGTTCCGGCAAATGTAAAGTCTGACGTCAAGGCTCCTGCATTATATACTGTGCCGGAACTTATACTTTTCAATGAATTTGATGATGAATCTCTGGAAGAGTTTTTGAATGCATATAAAACGAGTGGTCTGGAGAGAGTGAAGTTGAAGGCGGTGGTGACACCTTTCAATATTACATGGACTCTTTATCAGCTCGTTGAACATCTGAAGGAAGAAGCAAGATAAATAAGACATTATTACCGTGCTTAAAGAGCACGGTAAAACTTTAAATACAGAATAATACATTGTACGACCAATATTGTTGTGCTAAAATCTACAGAAAAGATAAACGATAGAATGTCAGGTAAAAAATGTTAAAAAAATTATTTGAAGGGTATAATAAAGAAAATTTCAAAGTAGCCATAGGTATGGCGTGGCCTGCGATAGTGGAATCGTTTTTTGTGGCTTTTGCAGGACTGGTCGATTCGTTTATGGTGAGCCGCCTGGGGTCTTATGCGGTGGCGGCGGTAGGACTGACTACACAGCCCAAGTTCATGGGTTTGGCGATGTTTTTCGCGGTAAATGTCTCGATATCGGCGCTGGTGGCGAGAAGATACGGTGAAAAGCAGCGCAAGGACGCGAATTCCGTATTTGTGACAGCTATGGTCTTTGTGGTTATAGCTGCAGTAGTTCTGAGTATTATATTTGTTTTTGCGGCCGATCCCATCATCACGTTATGCGGGTCTACGCAGGAAAATGCTGAAGAGATAGCTACACATGAAGCGGCTGTTCTGTATTTCAGGATCATCATGGGAGGAATGATATTCAACTGTATACAGATGGCGGTAAATTCAGCTCAGCGTGGTGCAGGAAACACAAAGATCACCATGCGAACGAATGTTACTTCGAATCTGGTAAATATCATTCTGAACTACCTCCTGATAGAAGGACATCTGGGATTCCCTGCATGGGGGATAAAGGGTGCGGCTCTGGCTACAGTAGCCGGAACTGTGGTATCATCTGTCATGAGTATCATGTCCGTATGTAAAAAGGATACATTTATCAGCATACCCTTTATCATTTCGGACAAGATTAAGGCGTCATGGGCTGCTTTTAAGAGCCTGGTGAGAATCGGATACGGTATCTTTTTTGAGCAGATACTGATGCGTATCGGTTTCATGGCAACGGCTGTTATGGCGGCAAAAAAAGGTATGGATGCCATGGCTGCACATCAGGTCGGTATGAATCTGATGGGTCTGACATTCAGCTTCGGTGATGGTCTGCAGGCGGCTGCGGTGGCTCTTATCGGCAGGTCGCTCGGAGAGGGAAAGCCGGATCTGGCGAAGAATTACGGAAAAACATGTAAAGCTTTGGGCATGATGATAGCTTCTGTGCTAATAGTAGTCTATTTCTTTGGTGCACGTACACTGATGTCCATGTTCTTTGAAGAAGAGCATATCATAGAGATTGGTGTGTCCATTATGAGAGTAATACTGTTCGTAGTTTTGTTCCAGATCATACAGGTCATATATATGGGTTGTCTGCGTGGTGCGGGAGATACTCTGTATACAGCTATGGCTGCAACGATATCGGTTACGGTCATCAGAACGTTGGTATCTTATGTAGGTGGTTTTGTACTTGATTTCGGTATTATCGGAATATGGTTCGGAGTACTTGCCGATCAGCTATCGAGGTTTACATTTGCAAGTATCAGATACAGGATGGGCAAATGGGTAAAAATCAAGATTTAATGATCGAAGGAAAAAACAATAAAAGCATAAGCATATAAATTTATAAGGAGACGTACGAAAAATGAAAGACATCGATTTTGACAAATTAACGGAGTATCTCGATTCACTGGTAGAGAAAGGAGTTCCTTCGGTGGATATGATGGTGTACAGGAATCATGAACTGCTGTATCGTCATATGAACGGAACTTCGGATGCAGAAAAAAAGGTCAAGGTTCTGGAGAATCAGAGATATATGATGTTTTCCATGACCAAGGTTCAGACCATGACATGTATTATGCAGCTTATAGAACAAGGGAAACTGTCTTTTGACGATGAAGTAGGAAAATATCTCCCTGCATACAAAGAGGTGAGCGTCGAAGGCACGGATAAAAAATACCCTATCCTTATAAAGCATCTCGTATCCATGCAGTCGGGACTTGATTATGATTTAAACCGTCCCGGCATTATGAGGGTACTGAAAGAAAAAGGAATGAGTGCTACTACCAGGGAAATCGTGGATTCATTTACCGAATCGCCTATGAAATTTGTTCCGGGTACGCATTTCCTGTATAGCCTGAGCCACGACGTAGCAGCTGCTGTCATAGAGGTAGTGTCAGGCATGAAGTTCTCAGAATATCTGGAGAAGAATCTCTGGAAGCCGCTGGGGATGAAGGATACATTTTTCGGAAAACCTATGAACGACGGTGTGGAGAGACTGGCACAGCAGTTTACGTGTAATGAAAAAGACGAATACTCGCCCATGGATCAAAGCTGCAGTTATCAGTTGTCCGATTCTTATGAGAGCGGAGGAGCAGGACTTATCAGTACTACAGAAGACTATGCTAAGCTGGCGGATACTTTGGCATGTGGAGGAACTTCGGCAGACGGAATAGAGATATTAAAGCCTCAGACCGTAGAGATAATAAAAGAAAACCTGTTAGGTCCCGATTCGATAAATGATCTTGAAACTATTATGGGCAGAGTGGGATATGGATACGGAGTAGGAATGCAGGTACTTCTCGATCCGGTAAAGAACAATGCAAAAGCGCCTAAGGGAGTGTTTGGATGGGATGGAGCTGCAGGAAGCTGCATCACCATGGATACAGCCTCCAAAACCAGCTTTGTATATACCCAGCATGTAAGAAATATGTGGAAAGTGTACGGATTTGTTCATCCTACACTGAGAGATATGGTATTTTGATCCTATAATTCTTTCTTTGAATTTCTAAATGCTTTTAATGCGGCCCGTCCCTCATGTGTGACGGGCTTTATCCATTTACCCCCATACAGATGTATCTGCATCAGAACGTATCGGATGGGTTCGTCGATATAGCAGCATATGAATACGATATAGATAGGAGCTTCTATGACCATACCTGTGACCCAGACGAGGGGTATAACCATGACCCACATAAATACTATCTCGAGAACGGTACCGTATACGGCGTCTCCCGCAGATCTGTACGTGTCGTTCTGAGTCCAGTTACCCATTCGGATGATGGCAAATATCACATAGATGAGGATGAACTGAGAACCGATGGTAAAACTTTCACCTTCGAGGTTTGCCAGTGTAAGAATAGGAGAACGTAGGAGTATAAGCAGTATTCCGACGATAGCTATAATGCTTTGACACAGATATACGATCCTCCAGGCTCTTTTATATGCCAGTTTCAGGTTGCCGGCACCGACTTCCTTACCGACCAGTATGGATGATGCGTTTGAAAAACCTGCAAAGAAGCCTATTACCATACCTTCGATGGTCCTGAAAAGCGCGAGAGCAGCTATGGCGTCCTCTGTCTGTCTTCCCATTACGATATTTATCATCATGTTACCGAGGCCTATCAGAACCTCGTTCATAATGATAGGGAAACATTTTTTGAAATACTCCGGACAAAGTCCGGGAATCTTTGCAAAGTGCTTCTTAAAGGCGAACAGGAAGGGATGACCGTTTTTCTTTGCCAGGATGAGAATGACTGCGATATTGCAGAAGTTGGCGATAACGGTAGCGAGGGCGGCTCCTTTTACACCCATGGCAGGAAGACCGAGATTACCGAATATAAATACCCAGTTGAGGAAAATATTTACGCCTACGGATACAATGGATCCGTATAACGGAATCTTAACTCTTTCCGTGCATCGGAGAAGAACTGCCATAGCCATGGAGAAAACCATCAGGATATATGAGAATCCGACAATCCTGAGATATTCGACGCCTATCTTTTGTATCTCCGGCTTGTCTGTATAGAGCCTCATAACCGCTTCGGGGAATAATACTGCCATGGAGCAGAAGACTATGGCAACAGACATCATACATGTTAATGTAAGACCGTAGGAGCGGTTCAGTCTGTCATCTTCTTTAGATCCCCAGTACTGTGCTATGAAAAGCATACCTCCGCCTACGAAGCCCCAATATCCCGAGAACATAAGCGAAGAAAACTGGGCGCATAGTCCTACTGCACCCAGTTCATTTTGTCCTATTGATGATATCATCATAGTGTCGATCATCGAACCGGTAGTTGTGAGGAGATTCTGTAATGCTACCGGTACGGCGATGACTGCAATTCTTTTTATGAAGTTTATCCAATCAAATTTTTGCTTGAAAGTATTCATGATTATTTTTTATTTTTGTTTACAGCGATGATCACTGCGGCATATCCTAAAAGGAAAACACCGAGGATGATAAGTCCTATAGCAATATATGTGGTGGTAGAAGAGTTGTCTTTAGACTCCCTACTGTCAGCACCGGAATTTGCAGGTACGGGAGTGGGCTCCGCAGTAGCGGTAGCTTCACCGGATTCAGCTGTAGTTTCACTAGTATCTGTGGTATCAGCATTCTCGGTATTCTCTTCAGAAGTCTCCTCACCTATCACAGGAGCGGGTTCTTCACCGTCTTTTGTGTAGATGACAGATACATCATCGATGTAAATGTTTGAAGTTCCGTTTGTTTCGAAATAAATAAATGCTGAATCGAGCTTTTCGGGAACATCGAGATTAAATGAAACGGGAGTCCAGTCTCCTTCAACTGATTTAACACGCTTAATCTCTGTGGATGTTCCGGTGTCAAGTCCTACTGCAATCTCGGTATCATCGGTCTTTACATATGCTGTAAATGTGATGTTCTTACCTGAGAATTTTGCTATATCCATCATACAGGTCGCATCCTGCTCGGTACGTTCGCAGAGGAAAGAGAAACCTACGGGAGCACCTTCGGTATGGTTCACCTTCGCATAGAGTCTGAGCTTCGGCATATGTCCGGTACCTCTGGACTTGAATCCGGCAGATTCGGGAGTGTATGCAACGTTTCCGCCGTTCTCATCCTTGTAGGGCTCAAAGTCTATCGATACATCTTTTAAATCAGTGATGGTCTCAGCTACGCTCATATTGAATTCTTCACCCTTACCGGCCATTGCTACGGCATAGAATGCTGATTTAGCGGTAAGATTATAGGTAAAGAGAAGAGGATAAGCTCCGTCTCTCCATGAAGAATCATCAGTGAGGCCCCAGAATGTTACTGAAGTAAGCTTAGCACCGTTCTTTTTCTCTTCGATAAGAGCTTTGAAGAAATCATAGTAGAACTTTGCCTGGTAATACCAGCGGTTTTCACCAGAATGTGTACAGCCTACATCGAGCTCTGTGATATGAACTTCATCAACTATTTCACTGTAAGAGCGGAGTGCTTTCATATAGTCGTTGATGTTGTTGTTATCGCTTAAGTGTCCCTGCATACCGATACCGTCGATGAGGCCGTCGCCTTTCATGGTACCGTCACCGTCAGGGTTTATAACATCTGATTTGATCATCTGCTGGTTTGCGTTCCAGGGTCTGTTTGTGACAAAATCCCTTATGATATTTACTCTCTGAGCAAACCATTCGTTATAATCGTTGTAGAAAAGTTTGGGCTGAATGGATGAAAGATCGCCCTCGGGATCAAGACTGTAAAGACTTGCGTATTCCTTTGAATACTTTACTTCGGCTTCTCTGGCGAAAAGGAAAGCATAGTAGAGGAATTCGGGTCCGATGATGCGGTACCAGTAGCTGCGGCGGAGTCCGTCATCTTTACTCTCATCTACAGCTTCGTTTACAACATCCATAGCATAAACAGTCTCTGCAAATCCTTTGGAGTAGAGATATTCCATAACTCCGTATATATATGTACGAAGTCTTTCTATAAGTGTGTCGCGGTCTACCAGACATTCCTCATCAAGTTCTGCTGAATCGGAAGTGGTGGGAGAACCGTTTGATGTAGCCTTGAAATCCTTTGCGAAGAAATTCGGATGAACCTGTGAATGCCATACTAAAACGTGGAAACGCATGTTGGTGTTGTTATCCTTGGCCCACTGGAGCATTTCTTCACCTGCTTTGTCAACCTTAAAAAGGGTCTCTGAAGTAGAATTGAAGTTATATGCGGGTTTTAACTCGTTACCGCATGTGATACTGTTAAAAAGACCCGCTATAACGGCTTCTTTTTTGGGGTTACCGATCTCTTTACGGCTGTCGCCCCAATGATCGATAGCTTCGCAGGCAGCGCCTACTTTAAAGTAATCCTTGTAAATCTCGGCCAGACTCTCATAACCCGATGTGTCTACGTAATCGGTAGCTGATACCCGGAAACTGCCGGAAAAGCAGGTAAACATAAGAGTCAGTGCCAGTAGAAAAGCCAAAGCTCTTCCAAAATGTTTTTTCATTTGTAAACCTCCATGAAAAATAAAAATATAGTGTTACACTCCTCGGGATGATTATATCAAAATCCTACTATTAATAAAAGGATAAAATTGTTGTAAATATGTATTTAGTTGCTATGATTAATATATTTATGCTTGACTGAATTATCAAATTAAAGTATAATAACTTTGTATTTGGTTGTTGAATAACATGCTTTTTTGAGGAGGATGAAAAATGATTCGCGGAAAAGTTATTTTGGCCAATATTATCGGTCTGCTGATGAAAGTCGGACTTTGCATTTATGTATGTATGGCAGAGTGTACTTCGGGAAAAGTATTGATCAAGGTATTGACCCTGGTTATCTGTTCACTTGTATTTGTAAAGGATATTTACGTGAGTGCTCTTATTAGTTCCGAAACCATCAAGTCAAATTCAAAATACAGATGGTATGATAGGAAAAGAATAGCGTTCTTTGGTCTTCCCTGGACCTTTACCAGATATTATCTGACCAATGAGAAGCTTATCATGGTAAAAGGTTTCTTCAATACCAGAGAAGATGAAGTAAAGCTTTACAGAGTTACCGATTTTGCGCTTACCAGAAAGTTCTGGCAGAAGCTTTTCGGACTCGGAACACTTGAAGTTAAATCTTCAGATAAAACTTGTCCTTCACTTCCGCTTCTTAATATAAAGAAGTCGGGTGCCGTAAAGGAACTTATTTCCGAACTTGTAGAAAAAGAACGTGACAGGAAGAGAGTTACCGGACGTGAGATCATCAATAATCACGAACATGATTGTGATAACGGTGATTTTGATAATGACGGCGATGGAAGCGACGACAATTTTGAGTCGACCGAGGGCGATCTTTATTGATTATTTATGAGGTATGATATATGCATGTTCAACTGAATGAAGAAGAAAAGCGCCAGCAGATGGAACTTGAAGCTTATGACAAGATAAAAGAAGAAGAGCTTGAAGAAAAACGAATAAATGACAAAGCTAAGCGTAAAAAAGCCGATAAAAAGTTTCAGCTCATAATGTTTTCGGCGATAGGACTGACACTGATTGCGGTAACAGTTAAATGGTTGTTTATGTAAAAGGTTATATAGCAAAATAGAAGATGTCCCCCACCTCTTAGCATAGCGGAGGCGGGGGATATTATTGTTTCTGGTGGAGTCATCATTTCTTGCTTTGGCAAAAAATGACTACATTATAGCAAGAAAGAGAATGAAATAAATCGATTTATATTCTATAATCGGGTTATGGGGAAAAATCTTTTATTTGGAGGTATTTGAAATGCTTAGAACAGCAAAAACTGAAAACGGTATTGTACGCGGTCTGCCCGCAGCAGATCCCAGGATCACATCATTTAAGGGCGTGCCTTTTGCAGCTCCTCCCGTAGGAGAAAACAGATGGAGAGCACCTCAGCCCGCAGCAAACTGGGAAGGTGTCAGAGATTGTTTTGAATTTGCACCTATTTCCGTTCAGGATCAGCCCGGTGTGGGAACCGATATATACTGCAGAGAGTGGCATGTAGATCCCGATATACCGATGGGTGAGGATTGTCTTTACTTAAATATCTGGACACCTGCCAAGAAGACAGACGAGAAGCTTCCTGTACTTATCTGGTATTTTGGAGGTGGCTTCCAGTGGGGTTACACCGCAGAGATGGAATTCGACGGTGAAAGAATAGCAAGACGTGGAATCATCGTTGTTTCTGTAAATTACAGACTTGGAGCTCTGGGATTCCTTGTACATCCTGAGATTACAAAGAATCAGCCCGAGAATCCCGCAAACTTCGGTCATCTTGACCAGCAGGCAGGACTCAGATGGGTACACAGGAATATCGCTGCATTTGGCGGAGATCCCGATAATATCACTATAGCAGGTCAGTCTGCAGGCGGCGGAAGTACACTGGCTCAGATTACATGCGATCAGAACAAAGGACTTATTAAGAATGCCGTTATCATGAGCGGCATGATCAAGAATCCTTATATGGATAATCCTTTCTTTAAGCAGCTCTCTCTTGAAGAGGCAGGAAAACTCGGAGAGGAATTCTTTACAGACTTCCTGGGCGTTAAAACTCTTGAAGAAGCCAGAAAGCTTGATGCTTTCTTTATCCGTGACAAGTACGCTGAATTCAGAGGCAAGAAGGGATTCATGTTTGCTACATGTCAGGACGGTGTGTTCTGTAACGGTGATACATATTCAAAGCTTGCATCCGGCAAGGGCAATGATGTAAATATCATAGCAGGTAATACAGTTGATGAGTTCCCTTCTGCTATATTTGCAGATTCCGAAGCTGACTTTGAGAAAAAGGCAAAAGAGATATTCGGAGCAGATGCCGACAAATTCCTGGCAGTTCCCGGAATCAGTGAGAAGAAGGGTGACAATGTGTATGCTTCCGTAGCAGGTATCGAATGTGCGGTAAAGAATGTATTTACCAAGCTTAGTGAACTCGGAACAGGAAGAAACTACTACTATTACAGATTTAATCCTGATATTCCAGGCTGGGACAAACCCGGATCGTTCCACTCAGTAGACCTCTGGTTCTGGTTTGAGACTCTGGCAAAATGCTGGAGACCTTTCGTGGGAAGACATTACGATTTGGCACGTCAGATGTGTGATTATATCTGCAACTTTATAAAGAAGGGTGATCCCAATGCGGATGAAGATGACAAAGATTCAGATCTTCCCGAGTGGAGAACTTATTCCGCAAAAGATAAAGCTGAGATGAACTTTATCAGAGAAGGCAGTATACCTACAACAGGTAATACTCCTTTGGTAGATTTTATAACTGATTATATTGGAAGGAACTGATTTATGAAACCAATCTTAGGAATTGATTGTCCGGATAATGATGTAGTCCGTGTTGATGATACTTACTATATGGTCAGCACATCCATGTATTTCTTTCCCGGATGTGAGATCATGAAGTCAAAGGATCTGGAGAACTGGGAGCATGCTTCATTTGTATATGACGAACTCGACGGAACAGACGACCAGAAGCTCTGCGGTGACGGGAACATATACGGAAAAGGCATGTGGGCTGCCAGCTTCAGACATCATAACGGAAAATTCTATATTGCCTTTGTATGCAATGATACTCATAAGACATATCTGTTTACTTCGGAAAAAATAGAAGGACCCTGGAAAAAGTCTTATATCGACGGATTCTTCCATGATTGTTCACTTCTGTTCGATGATGACGGAAAAGTCTATATCGCATACGGCAACAGAGATATCTATATCACCGAACTGAATGCGGATCTGACAGGACCAAAAGAGGGCGGTCTTCACAGACTGGCTGTTCAGGATTCCAAAAAAGCTCCGCTCGGATATGAGGGCACACATTTCTATAAGATTAACGGAAAATATTACCTTTTGTTTATACATTCGTTAGAGGACAGATGGTTTAGAGCTGAAAGCTGTTTTGTATCCGATTCGGTAGACGGCGAATTTACCGGTAAGGATGTGTTCGTGGATGATGCGGGATGGTTCGGTTCAGGTATAGCACAGGGTGCCATGTTCGATTCACCCGAGGGTGACTGGTATGCCATGCTGTTCCAGGACAGAGGTGCTTCGGGCCGTATACCTTATGTACTTCCGGTGACATGGGATGGAGATTTCCCTGTATTCGGTAATAACGGTAAAATGCCCGAAAGTTTTAAACTTCCGAGACAGGATTACGGAAAAATCTTTGCTCCGTTTGTCGGAAGCGATGACTTCATGACCGTATATGATAAAGATTCATGTTACGGATTCAAAAACATCTGGCAGTTTAATCATCAGCCCGATATGAAGCTCATAAGCCGTAATACTGAGTCCGGTATATATTCTGTAACTACGGATAAGGTTACCAATTCTCTGACACAGGCTAAAAATGTTCTCACGCAGAGAATGCATGAGATGCAGTGTGAAGCCGAGATCACTGTACTCGGTGGACAGCTCAAAGACGGCGATGTGGCAGGTATAGCCGCACTGCAGTATCTGTATGGGTTTATCGGGATCACACGCAGTGAGAATACATACGAGATTGTATATATCGAACGTGAAGAAGAGAACAGGACGGAGATAGTCAGAAAAGTAGATATCACTCCTTCACCGGCTGTGAGATTCAAGATATATGTTGATTTCTCCGGAAGAAAAGATGAAGCCTCTTTCTACTATGACTGTGGTCTCGGATGGAAGAAGATAGAGTATACAAAGAACCTAAAGTTCAGACTTGAGCATTTTACAGGTAACAGATTCGGACTAGTAATGTTCTCGACAAAAACAAAAGGAGGCAAAGCCTCCTTCGGGAATTTTGTTTACAGATACCGGAACGGTTGATCAATCGTTCTTTCTGCACATCAGGCGGTATTCGCGTGGTGTGCAGTTTTTTTTGCGCTTAAAGGTACGGTTGAAAGTTGATATGCTTGAGAAACCGGTCCTTAAAGCTACCTCGGTAATCGACAGATCTGCGTCGGCCAGCATCTGTTCGGCAGCCTGCAGCCGTTTATATATGAGGTAATCATAAAACGTGGTGTTCGTATATTTCTTAAAGAGCCTCGAGAAATGGAACTTTGAAAAACCGCTGTGTTCGGCTACCATCTCTAATGTAAGGTCTTCGGCATAGTACTCGTTTATGTAGTTTAATACGCTGTTGAAACGGCTCAGGTATTCTTTTTTGGTGATAAGGTTAAGGCCTGCAAAGGCATCACTCTTTTTCAGGTGATCCTGTCCTAGGAGAACAAACACTCTGTATATATCAGAATATATGCTCAGTTCGAAAAATTCGGAAGAAGAGAAGTATACATCGCGCATCTCACCGAACAGGCCATGTATATCATCGTATACCTGAGGATGTGTCTCGGCGGTTATATGTATAAACTTGGTAAGAAGAGGCTTGAGTCCCGTAAAAGCAGGCATATCCGATATATTCCCAAGATCTATCAGGTAGATAAATCTGGATCCTGTTCTCGGAGCTTCTATCCTGTGCATCTCCAGAGGAGGTACTATCAGAATATCACCTTTTTCTAAATGATAACATTCGGTCTGGCTGTAGATATCGTATGTACCTTCTGCAGGAATGATAATTTCCAGTGCAGTGTGACGATGGAAACCGAAAGGTATAGGAAGGTTGTTATACCAAATCCTGACAGAAGAGTCTTTCTGGAAACTTATGTCTTCAACGTTTTCTTTTACATCACGGTATCCGGGGAAATCACTGTTCTTTCTGTAAAAAGCCGCAACTTCTTCAGGCGTTGTTGCTAACTGAAATAAAAGAGATTTCGTACCAGATGTGGGAAATGTACTCATATGCTGCGGCTCCTTTCGGTGTTTTCTAGTTAGTATAATAATATAATAAATCAGAAAAAAAGTAAAGTGTTTTGTTGATAACATATTTTTCATACTTCAAACACAATTACTTCACAAATAAGAATTACACTATAGAAAAGTCGATAACATGACTTTATCCTTGGAGGTGATTCTTTTATGAGTAACGAAGAAAAGAATGAAAAGAAGTCAAGACCTTTTTTAAGATGGTTGACCGTGATAGTGGCGGGGCTCGTAGTTGGAGCAGGTCTTGCGGTATTATTTATAGCTATTAAAACAGGTAATAAACAGAACAAAAGTGTTATGAAATCCGATGTGGAGAGCGAGCTGGAGGAAAGAGGCGATAGTTACGACAGTGATGACGCAGTACCTCACAGTGCATCCAGCACGATGAAAGTATCAAGTTCCGATGTATCCGATATAGTTGACAGCGTATTACCGTCGGTTGTATCCGTTACATGCAAGTCCGAAGTGGAGAGTAACGCTTTTGATGATCTGTTCGGTTATGATTTTGGATATGATTTTGATATACCTAAACAGATAGTCGAAACTACATCTACCGGAACAGGTTTTATCATAGGTCAGAACGGCAATGAACTTCTGATAGCAACCAACAACCATGTGGTAGAAGGCGCGAAAAGCGTAAACGTTGAATTTGTAGATTCAACAACAGCAGATGCAGTGATAAAAGGAGCCGATGCATTTTATGATGTAGCAGTACTTTCTGTAGATATGTCACAACTTAAAGAAGAAACTATAGAAAAGATAAAGATAGCTACAATAGGTAATTCTGATGATGTCAAAGTAGGAGCTATGTCCATAGCCATCGGTAATTCTTTGGGATACGGACAGTCCGTTACAGTAGGATATATCAGCGCTTTGAACAGGAATGTAAAGAAGTCGGACGGAAGTGTTATGCAGCTTATGCAGACCGATACTATTATCAATTCGGGAAACAGCGGCGGACCTTTACTGAATGTATTTGGTGAGGTTATTGGAATTACATCTTCCAAGTACGGCGGAACGGCTTCAGGCAGCAAGACCGAAGGTATGTGTTTTGCAATCCCTATAACTCAAGTGGTTCCCATTATCAATGAACTGATGAACAGAGTGGAGCTTTCACCTGCGGAAGTGGGATATCTCGGAATCGAAGGTAAGGAAGTCAGTGATTCCTATGCTAAAAGCTTCAAAATGCCTAAGGGACTGTATATATACTCCGTAGAAAAGGATTCGGCTGCCGATGTAGCAGGACTTCGTGCGGGAGATATCATAACAGCCATTAACGGCAGAAGTATAAGTACCATGGATGAATTAAAAGAGATACTTCAGTATAAAAAGTATGATACGGAGATTGAAGTAACATACTCAACCATAGGAGCAAAGGGATACGAAGAATATACCATTACAGTAAAGCTTGGAAAGAAATCGTATTTCTCAAATGAAGGTAACTGGTAATCATATAACAAAACAGAAGATGCGAAGCATCGTTTTGTTACCGAGGAAACGCTGAAGGCGTTTTCGAGGTGACTTTGACAATAAATCACAAAAAAAGTTGGGCAGGATTTCAAGATCCTGCCCTTAATTTATTTCTTTTTCTTAAGAAGTACTATGGTAATTGTGAGGATTGCAAGTGATACGATCCCGGTGCCTACAGTGGCTTCGAGAGGAAAATCATCACCGGTTTTTGGAACTGCTCCGGAATATGAAGATGATGAACGCTCGGTAGTAGAATAGGAATATTCGGTGCTTCCTGTGTTGTCAAGTACTCTGGAGTAATCATCGCCGGTACTTGTGTTTGAACCGCTATCGTCGTTGTAGTTTTCATCGTCCTCGTCGTAGTAGTAAGGCTCATCATCATCGTCGTCCTCACCATCTTCGGCATCACTGTCATATCCGTCGGGAATATCGGAATCATCATCAGCATCCAGGTCGAAGTCTTCATCAGAATATTCAAATTCGTCATCGTCGAGTTCGTCGTCGGTATAATCGAATCTGTCATCGTCTTCGGGCTCGATGGGTTCATCATTACGCTTTACGATAGTTTCTTCCTGATTGTCATCATCGTCGTTATCGTAGTCATTATCGTCATTGTCATCGTTGTTCTCGTTGTCATCATCATCCCGTTCTTCGTAATATTCCTCGGTATGATATACGAATCCGTACATTCCGTAAGTAGGAAGGTCGAACTGCTGGTAGATGACATCGTCATCGTCCTTTACTATCTGAGGTGAGATGAGTTTCAGCTTACCGGAAGAAACAGAATAGAACTTGCAGTCTTCATAATGTTCCTGAGCGTCATCCGGGATAGGACAGAGGACAGTTACATTTTCTTTTTTGATGATCTCATCACCCGAATCAGGATCGAGATATATCAGTTCTGTGGTAAAACCGGTAGCCAGAGTGTAATCATCAACGGTTATACCTGATTTCTTAGCGGCATTTATGAAAACTTCCTCATCGTCTTCATAAAGGTTCAGGGTATAATCCTCATAATCTTTCTTTGCTTTTTTGAACTTGGCATATACGGTATTCGATACGTCTCCGGGATAATCGCCTACGGGAAGATTATACTCGTTATCGGAATCGATGGTGACAGCTTTTATGGAACTGTACGGAAAAACGATCGAAAATATAAGTATAGCCAATACAAATAGTAGTAGTTTTGTGTTTTTTATCATAGTTTACTCCTCTGTGGCTTATGTTTACTCGTAATTTTGTGTCAGCCTCGATAGATGGGTCTATTTAAACCTTCCGCTTCGCATCTCATTTTATTATATCGGCATTTTTGGCCGCAATGATAACAAATCTGCCATCTTTTTTTGTATATTCGCAGGTTGAAAGCGTAAGCAGACTGGTAATTTGGGTTTCATCAAACGGAATACTGTATAAACTGGCTTCCTTTGCGGCTCTTATATATGCTTCAAATTCGCCGGGAACCGTTTCATCGATAAACTCATAAAACTTAAAATCTTCGGTACTGTCCTCAGATACATCGGTACGAAGTACGGAGATGATGGTGTAAGTACCTTCTTCATATATGGTATCAAAACTTATGGTGTCATGTTTTATCAGATATTCAGGGTCATCATATTTTAACAGATCTGCAAACATATCGCCGTTTTTCATATTATGGCCATATATAATGATGTTATTGCTCGGAGTGTTTATATCACAGCGTGAATCTATAAAAGGAAGACCTTCGTCCGAGGAAGCTTTATTGAAGTTCCGGTGGAGATAGTATTCACCGTCACTTTCGTTATTCATTACGGGATAGCTGATATTGGTACCAGATATCCTGATCCAGCCTGCAAAATCCTTGTTCTGCTCATAAAGAAGAGAGTATTTTGACAGGACTTCTTTCTTTTGAGGTTTGGAAGTATCGACTGTCGCATTTTTTGAAGGGATAATGGTGGGCATAATATCCTGATCGTCCTTTATCTGTTCTTCAAGTTCCTCTACTTCCTTGTTGGTTTTATATGAGGTTAGTTTATATATTGCCAGTCTCACTACGCAGAATATGAGCACGATGACACTTAAGGAAGCTACAAGCAAAAGTCCCAGCTTCCTGTTATCTTTTTTGTTATCCTGCATGACGGTAACCTTTCTGACTTGTTATGCTGCCTGAACCGGTCGTGCCGGTTTGAGATAAACATCCCGCAGGCATATGATTTTATGGGTATTATACGTTTTAGTATACACCTATATTACATTATATTCAAAATAAATTTAAAGGCAAGCAAATTTATCTTTTATTTTTCTGATAAATGTGGTATTATACAAAGTTGTCAGAGGATATAGTAAAGGATGTGAATACATATGGTAGATAAGAAAAAGATAGAAAAGGCTATAAAGCTCCTTTTGGAAGGAATGGGCGAGGATCCGTCAAGGGAAGGCCTGGTCGATACACCCAGACGTGTGGCCGGTATGTATGAAGAGGTACTTTCCGGTATGGACGGTGATGCCACAGAGCATCTTTCCAGGCAGTTTAACGTGGAAGGCAGCGATATAGTTCTTGAAAAGGACATAACATTCTATTCACTGTGTGAGCATCATCTGATGCCGTTTTTCGGAAAAGTTCATATAGCATATATACCTGAGGGAAAAGTGGTGGGCCTGAGTAAATTGGCACGTACTGTTGAGGTATTTGCTCGCAGGCTTCAGCTTCAGGAGCAACTGACCCGTCAGATAGCGGACGCCATAGAAGCAAATCTGTCTCCGAAGGGAGTTATGGTGGTGATAGAGGCAGAACATACCTGCATGACTATGCGAGGTGTGAAAAAGCCCGGTTCAGCTACCGTTACCACTGTGACCAGGGGTGAGTTCAAAGAGAACCCCGGACTCCAGACACTGGTGCTTGATTCTATACGCAGATAATGTGACAAAGGGAGATGGGATGTATGATAATAGGAAATAAAACCTTTGGACCCGGACATACCTATATTATGGGGATACTGAATGTTACACCGGATTCATTTTCTGACGGCGGAAAATACAGTAAACCGGACACTGCATTAAAACATATAGAAGATATGATAAAAGACGGGGCTGATATCATAGATATCGGCGGAGAATCTACCAGACCCGGTTACGAACGTATATCGGAACAGGATGAGATAGAAAGAATAGCACCTGTTTTGGAAGCGGCTGTACAAAGATTTGATATACCGTTAAGTGTCGATACATATAAGCCTGAAGTGGCTAAAGAGGCCGTAAAGCTTGGGGCACACCTGATAAACGACATCTGGGGACTTAAGGGAGAGAACCTTTCGGTACCTGATTCGGGTATGGCAAAAATCATAGCAGAATCAGGAGTTGCATGCTGTATAATGCATAACAGGAATCTTGAAAGGAATTCGGTTCCTATATATTCTGAAAATTTGGCTGTTTTGAAGGATGACAAGTCATTATCAGGAGAGACGCTTACAGGATCTTCGGCTATAGTGATACAGGAATTAAGAGAAAGCCTTGATTTAGCTCTAAAAGCCGGGATAGATAATGAAAGGATTCTGCTGGATCCAGGTATAGGATTTGGAAAGACCTATGAGGATAATATAAATGTCTTAAAAGATCTGAACAAGATAGTAAAGGCTTTTGATTATCCGATGCTCCTGGGAACTTCAAAAAAATCTGTTATAGGTCTGACGCTGAACCTGGATAAGAGTGAGAGAACGGAAGGAACACTGGCTACAACAGCCAGAGCTGTGGAATCGGGATGTATGTTTGTCAGGGTTCACGATGTTAAAGAGAATGCCCGTTTTATAAAGATGTATGAAGCGATACTGTAACAAAAGAAGGAGCAGCATATATGGACGTTATACATATCAGAAGGCTTGAGATATTTGCAAACCATGGTGTGATCCCTGAGGAAAATACGCTGGGACAGAAGTTTATCATATCGGCAGATCTGTATAAAGATCTGAGAGTGGCAGGCAAGACCGATGATGTCTCAGCTACCGTACATTACGGACAGGCAGCTGTACTTATAAAGCAGATTTCGGAAAAATCAGTCTTTAAGCTGATAGAAAAACTCGCTGAAGAGATAGCTGATGCACTTCTAAAGAAATTTCCAATAGAAAAAGTAAAGGTGACGATAGAAAAACCCTGGGCTCCGGTAAGGCTTCCTCTGGAAACGGTGGCAGTTGAACTTGAAAGAGAATGGCACACGGCATACCTTTCCATAGGTTCAAATATGGGAGACAGGGAAGGATTCTTAAACAGAGCGGTGCAAAAGCTTGGGGCGAGGGATGACTGTAAGGTTTTTGCCGTTTCTTCCTTTATAGAGACAGAGCCTTACGGAGGAGTGGAACAGGATAAGTTCCTAAACGGATGTTTGGGTATAAAAACACTTCTGATGCCTGAAGAACTTCTCTCGGCAGTAAATGCCATAGAGGCTGAGGAAGGCAGAGAACGTACCATACATTGGGGACCCAGAACTCTTGATATAGACATCCTTCTGTATGATGAACAAATAGTTTATACGGACAAGCTGAAAATACCTCATCCCGATATGCACAACAGAATGTTTGTGCTTGAACCGTTGTGTGAAATAGCTCCTTTTGCCATCCATCCGGTGCTTAAAAAATCAGTTATGCGGATGAAAGAAAAACTTGATGAAAAAATCCGGTAAATCGTTAAATATTACTTGACCAAACAAAGAAAAAATTGTAAAATGATATATGAATATTATTCAAAAAAATTTTACTGAAAGGGGTTTAGAAATGGTTATCAAAAGTGTATTAGACAAAGACTTTAAGAAGTATGGTCAGGTAGTTACCGGCATTGACTGCAAGGAACTTTTAGATGTACTTGCAACCAAACCCATGCCTGCAGATGCAGTAGTTTACGTAGCAGGAGATGCAGATCTTGAAGCTACAAAGACTGCAAAGGAGTTCCAGGAGAGTTTCTACGGCGGACTTCCCATCCAGGTAGGATATTGTAACGGTAACAACCATTTGCTCAATGCTGTAGAGTATCACAGATGTTCAGAGGTTAACATCGCTCTTTATGATATGATCCTTCTCATCGGTGATCAGAGAGATATCGAAGATGATTATACCTATGACACATCAAAGATTGAAGCTTTCAAGGTACCTGCAGGTGTAGCTGTAGAGATGTACGGAACCACACTTCATTATGCACCTTGTACCGCAGAAGGCAATCAGGGATTCCGTGGCATAGTTATCCTTCCTAAGGGAACAAATGCAGATATCAAGGATTATCCCAACAGAATACCCGAAGATAAGCTTCTCATGGCTGAGAACAAGTGGCTCATCGCTCACAAGGACGGTGGCTGCGGAGACAGAGCATTTGTAGGACTTAAGGGTGTAAATGTTTCTATTTGAAAATGAAACACCTCATCAGTCAGCTAACGCTGACAGCTTCCCCTCAAGGGGAAGCCTAAGACAAGGCGGCTTTCCATGAAGGAAATGCTGAGGCAAAATGGTCGCCTTCCCCTCGAGGGGAAGGGGGACCGCGAAACGGTGGATGAGGTGTAAAATATAATTTTACAAGGAGATATAAAAATGCTTTACATAGGCGTTGATTTAGGAACATCTGCCGTTAAGCTTCTCCTCATGGAAGGCAACGGCGCTATCAAGAAAATCGTATCCAAGGAGTACCCTCTGTACTTCCCGAACCCCGGCTGGTCGGAGCAGAAGCCCGAGGACTGGTGGACACAGGTAATCGCAGGTATCAAAGAGCTTACCGCTGAGTGCGATAAGTCACAGGTTGCCGGTATTTCCTTCGGTGGACAGATGCACGGACTTGTTATCCTGGATGAGAATGACAATGTAATCCGTCCCGCTATCCTTTGGAATGACGGACGTACCCAGAAAGAAACAGACTATTTAAATAATGAGATAGGACAGAAGAAACTGGCTGAGTACACTGCAAATATCGCATTTGCAGGATTTACAGCTCCCAAGATCCTTTGGGTTAAGGCTAATGAGCCTGATAATTTCGCTAAGATCAAGAAGATCATGCTTCCTAAGGATTACATCGCATACAAGTTAAGCGGAAGCTTCTGTACAGATGTATCTGATGCATCAGGTATGCTTCTCTTGGATGTTAAGAATCGTAAGTGGTCCAAGGAAA
>JAEEGL016881218.1_pt1 | contig 19482 bp, 15 predicted proteins | sample 9134231 | NCBI WGS metagenome assembly JAEEGL01 (sample SAMN16246548, study PRJNA631951) | gut metagenome | biome: gut microbiome; feature: rumen; material: fiber-attached | host: Bos | place: Iran: Karaj | collected 2018-10
GGATCATCGGGATGGATTGCCATCTTGATGTCGTACTTGTTGCAGACAGGCATTATTGCCTTGAGGAAATATACGATGTTCTCGAAGAGCTTGTCTTCGTCAACGTCCTTGTAGATTTCAAAAAGCTCTTTTACCTTGGCCATTCTCTCAGGCTCCCAGCCGGGCATTACAGTTCCGTTCATTTCGCCTGAGATCGACTCAAACATCTTCTCAGGGTCGATGGCATCGATAGCTTCCTGGGTATAGGCAAGGACTGTTGAACCATCCTCTCTTTTCCTTGCAAGCTCGGATCTTGTCCAGTCGAAGACAGGCATGAAGTTGTAGCATACCATGTGGATGTCTTCCTTACCAAGGTTCTCCAAAGTGTCAATGTAGTTCTGAATGTGCTCATCCCGCTCAGCTGTTGCTGCCTTGATGGCATCGGATACGTTAACTGACTCGATTCCTGCTATATGCATGTTCTCTGCAGCCACATCTGCCTTTAATGCCCTGATCTCGTCCTGTGTCCAAAGCTCTCCTGCCTGCTTATTGTATAGAGTTGTGATAACTCCTGTAACTCCCGGGATCTGTCTGATCTGCCAGAGCTTTACTGTATCAAACTCTTTTCCATACCAGCGAAGTGTCATCTCCATAAAAAAATACCTCCGAAATAAGTGCTGTGTTATTTGTTATATTCACTTTACTTTCCGGGAAAAGAGATTTGAATAGAATTTATTGTTGCAGACATTGCAAAAATTGTTATAGAATCTTCGTGACTAAAACAGATCATTTTTCAGGGGAGCCCACAATGAAAAACAAACTAAGGTCATCCTTTAACTCCAGACAGTACATGGTCTCATCGGACTTTGAGGTCTTCTATTATTCCGACAGGAACTTCAGGACCCTAAGTCCCCACGCCCACGATTACTATGAATGTTATCTGTTTATTGAGGGTGACATCACCATGGAAATCTTTTCCGGTGGAAAGAAAAGTGAAAAGCACAAGATGTCTCCCGGGGACCTGATGCTGGTTCCTCCCGGTATCATGCATCACGCAGTCATGGACGATTCCACCCAGAACTACAGGCGTTTTGTCTTTTGGATCAGCAAGGAGTGTTGTTCAAGCCTCACACAGGAATCCATAGATTACATGTACCTTATCCAGAAGGCTGAGGCTTTCCACAAGTATATCTATCACCTGCCTCCGGCGCAGTTTCACCAGGTGGAGTCCAGGTTTTTGCGGCTCCTTGAAGAGATCTCCAGCGAGCGCTACGGCTCCGGAGCAGCCCGCCACCTGTGCCTTTGCGATCTTATTCTTACCATCAACCGGGTCATATACGATGAGGAGCACAAGGAAAGCGGATCGGATGAGCTTTCTCTTTTCCAGAATATATTATCCTACGTTGAGAGCAATCTTGAGGATGTGCTGTCCCTTGATGATATCGCCAGCAAGTTTTACGTGAGCAAGTACTACGTGGCCCACCTGTTTAAAGATACCCTTGGCATCTCCCTTCACCAGTTCATAATAAAAAAGCGCCTCGACGAATGTCGAAACGCCATAACAAATGGTGAGAGCATCACGGCCTCTTATGAGAGATTCGGATTCAGAGACTATTCAAGTTTTTTTAAAGCTTTCAGGAAGGAATACGGAATGTCTCCAAAGGAATACCAGAATCTTTACGGCCGCGGCCCATTGAAATAATCTTCTTAAAGTCCGGGGAAAAGAGATAGTAACCTATCATGCATATCATCCCAAAGGCAAAAGAAACAGGGAAGCAGAACATGATATATTTCCCGTCAAAGAACCTGTCTATGATGTAAGCGGTTGGGATCCTGACAGCCCACAGCATCATAAGGTTTATCACTGTGGTGTACTTAACAAAACCAACGCCGTTGACGATGTTTGATATGCTGTTAAACACCGCGTAGCACCACTGAGATATCAGCACCGCCACCACGTATCTGCCGGCATAGAGCAGCACCATTTCATCCTGGGAAAAGAACCTTAGGATCGGTGTTCTGATACCGATAAATATCATGCCAAGAGTCAGGGTGGCTATTCCATTGATGGCCGGGATAAGAATATAGCCCTGTCTTAACCTGTCGTAGTTCCGGGCTCCGTAGTTCTGCCCGGAGAAGGTGGACGCTGCAGCAGAAACAGCCGTAATGGCAACATTTGTTATGCCTGTGATTCTGCCTGCTACAGATGCTCCTGCCATGAACTGATAACCCTGGGCATTGACAAGAGTCTGCATCGCCATATGGCCAAAAGAAAACAGTGAGTTGTTAAGGCCTATTGGAAGTCCCAGGACCAGAATGCTCTTTAGGTCATCCATATCCAGTGTTTTGGGTAAAAATGTAAACCTAAGCTCCGGAAATTTCTTTTTGATGTAAAGGATCGAGACGATCCAGGACAGGAACATGGATGTGCTGGTGGCAATAGCTGCTCCACTCACATCCATACCAAGCCCCGCAACAAACAAAAGGTCCAGAATTATATTGGTGGCGCAAGACACCACTAAAAACCAAAGGGAGGCGACGCTGTCACCAAGGCCCCTCAGTATTCCGGCATTCATATTGTAGCCGATGTTTCCAAGGGCTCCGATAAATACGAGCCTTGTATAGATAAGGGCGCTGTCCCACACATCTGCAGGAACGCCCATGAATTCAAGTATGTAAGGCGTAGCAATAAAACCAATGATTGCAATTGGTATGCCGCTCAGATACACGAAGGTTGTAGCTGTAGCAGACAGCTCGGCAACCTTTTTCTCATCTCCGGCGCCGATTCTCTGGGATACCAGGATCGACACACCGGCGCCAATTCCAAGGAACACACACAGCAGCACCTCTACAGGCTGGGCACTGGTGCCAACTGCTGCCAGAGACTTGTCGCCGCAGTAGTAGCTCACCACCAGAGTGTCCACAGTGGTGTACATTTGCTGGAGAATATTTCCGATGACGATCGGTATAGCGAACAGCAGGACATTTCTGATGATGCTGCCCTTTGTCATATCAATCTTTTTTCTCTGAGATTTAGTACTATCCATTCATGTTCCCTTCATACCCCAAATATATTCTCGTACTAAATTTAATAATTTACTCATATTTTTATGGACTTTTTTCTGCAAAATTTATGATATTATGTCATTGTGCGAATTGATAGTAAGACTCAGACCATCCGAATGGTTCTGCCGGCAACTACCGGCAAAGGAGAAAAGCTCCCATGGCACTTCCACTTCCCCAGGGCAAAAACTTCATAATCACCCACAGGCATCTTTCAGGAGATTTTGAGATGCCCTCCATGGAAGTGGCCTCAGACCACTACTCACTTGGCTTTATCATCCACGGAGACAGGAAGGTCATAACTCCCACCATGCGCTATGTGCTCCATGCAGGCTATATCAATGCCATCGCGCCTTTCCTCTATCACAGGACAATTCCTGCTTCCAAGGGCTATTACGAGAGCTACCTGATCAAGTTCTCACCGGATTTTGCAGGGGACTTCGTTGCGGCATTTGGCGCCAATACCCTGGATGACATCTTCAAACACCCTCCCAAGCACTTTAGTGAAGAGGATGAGAAAAAGATATTTGACCTGGCAGGTCTCCTTCTTGAACTCTATAATTCCCATGAGGAATCAGGCCCTCCGGAGGATGCAGCCACTCTTTTCAAATACAAGAATCTTTTGTACACCATCCTCTCCTTCATAGCAGACAGGGGCATAGATGAGACCGAAAAGTCCATTGTCCACACCGAGGCGCTGTCGGAGCCCATCATGGAAGCCGTCTACTACATGGAAAAGAACTATAAAAAGCCCATAAAGATTGAGGAAGTGGCCTCGGTTTCAGGCTACTCGGTATCCTATTTTTCAAGGATCTTTAACGCCCAGCTGGGGCGCCCTTTTTCCGAGTACCTGTGCATCACCAGGCTCAAGCACGTACAGAACCTGCTGCTGACCACAGACATGTCTGTCACGGACATATCCCTGGAATGCGGTTTTTCCTATCCCGGCAACATGACAGCATGCTTTAAAAAAGAATTCGCAATGACGCCGCTTCAGTTCAGAAAGCAGCAGAAAACGAGGAAATAATATGATACAGGACATCCATCCCTATAAACTTGATAACCACTTTGATCCCGAGGCAAAACCTGATGACAACAGCCTGGTAATTGCATTCAGGGAAAAAGAACTCCTGATGAAGCTTGATGCTGATGCTAAATCAGTCAGGTATCCAAGGGTTTCAGATTTTATGAGTATTGATAGAGACTCACTAATTTATCTGTTTGGAATTGGAGACGAGAAGTTCTTTTTGCTACAGGAAGCGGAGCCCCCATCTGACTACAGCTTTCATGGGATCCATGAGCTCCGTAGCGATTACTTTGAGCCCAAGAGATACGTCTTTGCAGCAAATACCGCCTATCAGCTCTCCGAGTGGTACTCTGTCACCAGATTCTGCGGAAAGTGCGGAAGCAAAAACGAGTACCATAAAACCGAGCGGGCAAGGATCTGCCCAAAGTGCGGCAATATCATTTACCCCAGAATCAATCCTGCGGTGATCATCGGCGTTACAGATAAGAACACAAACCGCCTGGTGCTCACCAGGTACCGCACAGGCTTTGCACACAACGCTCTGGTTGCGGGCTTTACGGAGATAGGGGAGACTCTGGAAGAAACTGTTGAACGTGAAGTAATGGAAGAAGTAGGTCTTAAGGTCACCAACATAAGATACTATAAATCACAGCCCTGGGGCATCGCCAGCGATATCCTGGCAGGATTTTTCTGCGACGTTACCGGAGATAGTACGATCAAAATGGACGCATCCGAGCTAAAGTACGCAGAGTGGGTTCCGCCACAGGACATCGTATTACAGCCAATAGATTACAGCCTCACCAATGAGATGATGAAGCTGTTCAAGGACCTCGGCTACGAAGGAACCGTATAATTACACCGGTCCACAGAGACAGAGCTTCCGGATTCCAAAAACCTTACTCCTCGATGCTAATCGCTTAACCTCGTTGTAAGGTTTTTGGAATCCGGAAGCTCTTTTCCAGTGACCCATTGTTATGCTATTCATACATGTGCCTTGAAGAACGCGTAGAGACGGTCTACGTAATCCGGCACTTCGTCGTAGACGGCGTGGCCATAGTCTTCATAGATGTAGACTTCTCCGCCCATGCCTTCTGCCAGCTCTTCTGAACGCTTGTAGCTAAATACCTGATCATTTCTGGCACCAATTGCCAATGAAGGGCATTTTATCTCTTTAAGTCTGTCCCTGTTGTCAAAACCAAAAAGAGTCCCTGCAAGGATCTTGAACCTGTCCAGTTCTTCCTGCGTCACCAAACTTGCCATAGTGATAAAGGCTTTTCTGTATTTATCCACGAATTCCGGTGTATATACTTTCTCTGCAAAGCCCAGCATAAGCTCTTCCCTGGTGTCCATAGTCGCAAGGTCTATCCAGCCCTGTACCACCTTTTCAGAGTCCTCATTGGCCCATGCTGTTGTAGATCCCAGAACTATGCTGTTCACCAGCTCCGGATGATTTATGGCAATGAGCTGGGTCATGATGCCTCCCTGGGATGTTCCAAAGAGGTTAACCTTTGACAGCCCGATAGCCTGTATGGCCCTGGCATTATCCTCCGCCATTTCCTCCAGCGTATATGTCTTTGGGATATCTTTTTTCCTGTCAAATAAATATATGTCAAACTCATCGACAAAGGGCTTGTACATCCCTGCCACTGCTGCCGCAGATTCCAGAACACTCTTTATGCTAAGCCCCGGGATAATGGCAAGGGGATATCCGCCCTCTTTTCCGAACCTGCAGTAATCCATCTCTATATTTCCGGTCTTAACTGTCAAAATTGGTACGCTCATATTATTTCCTCTCCATGATAATTTCTGATAATCTTCAATCCTTGCCCCCCGGCATCTTTACAGGATGCTTTCTCCCATCATCCTCCGACTGCTCCACTCCGAGGGCCTGCTTCTCGTTCTTGATCTCCCAGTGGATAAGGAACGTCAGCGTAGCTCTAAGGGCAATTATCGCTCCAAGGATACCAAGCTCAGACCAGTCTCTTACTACAACCGTCCTCAGGACCTCTCCGCCCAGCTTAAACTCCAGTGCCAGGGCAATTCCCTGGGCCAGCTCAAGTCTTATGGAATCATCTTTTTTCAGCCAGAAGATAAAGCTCTTGATAGCAGTAAAAACCAGGATGCAGATGCCAAACATTTCAAGGATCAGCGTGGAAAACTCAACGAAATATCTCAAAAGACTCTCTGCACTTTGATAAGCAGCTTCCATAGAGCGGTCTCCTTTCCCAAAAAGGGTTATCAGTTTACCATTTTATTTTACTACATTTTTGCGTAGTCCGGTGCAACACCTGTAACATCCAGCTCGCATTTAAACAGACACCCGTCAAAGTCCCCCGTAAGGCCATCACCGGAAGAAGTGATATAAAGCGTCGTAAGATCCTTTCCGCCAAAGCAGCAGGAAGATGTGTGCTGTGCAGGAACCAGTACTTCTGCCAGCTTTTTTCCGTTTTTGGAACTTCTCTTTTCAATCCTGCTTCCGCCCCAGACTGCGACCCATAGATTATCCTCACTGTCGATGCACATACCGTCGGGAACTCCGCCTTCAATATCAAAAAGTGGCTCCCTGCCGCTGATAGCTCCGGTCTTAACATCATAATCGTACTTAAACACTGCATACTCCAGGGAATCGGAAAAGAAGAAGTGCTTTTTGTCCGCGCTCCAGGCCATTCCGTTGGCAATCCTGGTGTCAGGCTGAACACAGGTCACATAGCTGTCAGCATCTCCCGCCTTGCCAGCGGCGTCATAGGCAAAAAGAGCTCCCTCAGCCTCATGGTCATCGTCCCTTACGGATGCGCCAAAAAATATCCTGCCCATGGGATCAGCCTTGGCATCGTTGGATCTCCAGTAGGGCTTGTAGACTTTTTTCAGGTCCTTGGCTAGCCTTGCCTTTCCGTTCTCATATATATACAGCCCGTCTCCTGCTGCCAGAAGAAAACCCTCGCTGTGCTTTAATGGAATTGCAGCACCGATAGGCTGACCCAGATCGAAATCTCTTTTCTCCCCGTCAGAGGTCATTGTCCATAGCCGGTTACCTGTTATATCCACCCAGGAAAGCCTGTCAAAACGGGGATCATAGTATGGTCCCTCCCCAAGAGAATATTTAGTAGTATCAAGCACTTCGGAATAATAGGTTTTAATCATGAATTTCTCCCTTTTATTCAGATATTTTTCATCCTTTTTTAATAATAACACATACGTAGTCACATGTTATAATCATTGTAATAACGATTATTGTTTTATGCTTATATGGAGAATACCGGATGTATTATCCTGTGGTCGGCGTTTTGGCGCTGATAATTCTTTTATGTGAAAACCGGGACATCCTGCGGGATAACACGGATGCCTTTAAGGCACGCCCGTGGCAGATCTACAGGCGTTTTCTGTTTGCCGTCATGTTTTATTACATCGTTGATGCACTCTGGGGCGTGGCCCAGTTCTATGGGCAGTATCAGTTGTTTTTCGCCATCACGACTATTTACTTTATCGCCATGGCGATAGTAATTGTGTTCTGGTCCCAGTATGTCATAGTTTATATGGATGAGCGGAGCTCTTTTGGCCAGATCCTCATGTCCATCGGCCACACCATCGCCTCCACTGTCATCATCATCACCATAGTCAACATTTTTGTTCCGGTACTGTTTGTAATTAAGGATGGTGTCTATCAGGCGCTGCCCATAAGATATGTGGTCCTGCTGTGCCAGATAGCTATCCTTCTTGTGATCTCCATCTATTCATTTCCCGGGATCCGCCGCAACGGCCGCAATGGCCAGTCAGAGTGCAAGTATCTGGCGGTCGCTCTCTTTGGCCTTATCATGGCAGCCTTCCTTATTATCCAGCTGTGGTTTGCATATCTGCCCCTTTATTCCATCGCATATATGCTGGGAACCTGTCTTTTGCATTCCTTTGTACTTGGAAATGAAAAAGAGGAATACCACCATAAGCTTATGGAGATTGAAAACCAAAGAGCAACCGGGCTCATAGGGGAGGAACTACTGGCTTACAAGCGCCTCAATTCCCTTGTTGGCGATTATATGTGTGTGTATTCAGTGGTTCCGGAGACAGAAAGATATCACGAACTTAGTTCTTCCGATGACTACAAGAGCCTGAATGTCCCAGGTGAAGGTCAGGAATTTTTTGAAATATACAGACAGCAGGCAAAGAGAGTCATCTATCCCCAGGATCTGGAACGTTTTCTTACGCTGTTTACCAGGCAGAATATGCTCTCTGAAATAGAAAGGTCCGGCATTTTTGCAGTAACCTACAGGATCATGCTGGATGGAGAGCCAGGATATGTACAGCTAAAGGCTGCCATGGTTGAAGAAGATGAAGGTCCCCGCCTTATTGTAGGTATACAGAATATTGATGCCTTTGTAAAGCAGGAGGAGACCTACGCAAAGATCCTGGCAAATGCCCGGAACATGGCAAGGACCGATGCGCTAACCGGCGTAAAGAACAAGTACTCCTACCTGGATGAGGAGCAGAAGCTGGATCAGCAGGTCAGTGACGGTCATATCAATACCTATGCCATAGTGATCCTTGATATAAATGATCTAAAAAAGATCAACGACACTAAAGGTCATCAGGCCGGAGATAAATATATCTGCGATGCCTGCAGCATAATCTGCAAGACCTTCAAGCAAAGTCCCGTATTCCGCGTGGGAGGCGACGAATTTGCAGTAGTTGCCCAGGGGGATGACTACTTTGCCATTGACCTGCTGATGCAGAAAATACATGACCACAATGAAAAAGCCATCCGGGAGGACGGTATCGTGATTGCCTGCGGAATGGCAAGGTTCGACGGAAACGAGCCTGCCGCGTCAGTGTATAAGCGGGCTGACAAGGCCATGTACGACAATAAGGCTAATCTTAAAAATATAGCTAATGTAGAGGGATAAAAAAAGAGCCTCCCCCCGCTGTGGATCAGGTTCCCAGCCTTAGGGACAGCTCTTTTATTATGTCATATTACCATGGGCTTTTATGCGTCAATTATGCTTTCTTAGCTTTGGTTGCAAGGCTTACCACTACATTCACCGCAAGTGCAATGAGGAATGCAGGAAGCAGCTCATAGATAGCGAATCCTCCGCCAAGCCTGGCAATTCCATACTTCCAGATAAATACGAAAGCTCCTCCCGCGATCATACCTGCAAGAGCTCCGTAGAGGTTTGACTTCTTCCAGAACAGGGACAGCAGTACAACCGGTCCAAATGCTGCTCCAAAGCCTGCCCAGGCAAAGGATACGATCTGGAATACTGATGAATCAGGATCTCTTGCTATAAAGATTGCAAGCACTGAGATCAGGACTACAGTAATCTTGGCCACCTTAACCTGTGTCTCGTCGTCAAGTTTCTTTTTTCCAAAGCTCTGAATAAGATCTGAGGAAATAGCTGAGGCCGAAGCCAGAAGCTGAGAGTCTGCGGTTGACATTGTAGCTGCAAGGATACCAGAAAGGATTATTCCGGCGATGATGGCAGGAAGGATTCCGTAGGTGCTCATCAGGTTTGTGATATAGATGATAACTCTCTCTGCATTGCCGCTGCCCTCAAGAACAGGTATTGAGCCGTTTGCGCTCATTGCAAGTCCGATAACACCGATGATAAGTGCAACGAACATGGCAATTACAACCCATACCGTTGCAACTCTTCTTGATATCTTTATCTTATTCTCATCTTCTATAGCCATGAAACGAACCAGGATGTGGGGCATTCCGAAATATCCAAGTCCCCATGCCATTGTTGAGCATATGGTCAGAAGGCTGTATGGATTTGAAGCCTTGGCTACGGGATCGTGGATGCTTATGATGCTAAAGTATCCCGGAAGTGACCTGGCGTTGTCAACAACTGCTCCCCAGCCCCCTGCATGTGAAATACCAAAAAAGATAACTACCACCAGAGATACTGTCATGGCAATACTCTGAACAAGGTCGGTCATGCACACAGCCTTAAATCCGCCCAGTGAGCAGTAAAGAGCTATGATTATGGCACTTACGATCATGGCAAACATATAATCAACACCAAACAGCGTGTTAAAGAGCTTGCCGCAGGCCGCAAAGCCCGATGCCACATATGGAATAAAGAAGATCACGATGATGATGGCTGATATCAGGGTGATGGTTCTTTTGTCATCACCATACCTTTTTGCAAAATACTCAGGGATTGTTATAGCGCCCAGCTTCTCAGTGCTCTTGCGGAGCTTTTTTGCAACAAACAGCCAGTTAAGATATGTTCCGATGGCCAATCCGATAATGGTCCAGGTTGCGTCTGCAAGACCTGTAAGATACGCAACTCCCGGAATTCCAAGAAGCAGCCAGCTGCTCATGTCAGAAGCCTCAGCGCTCATGGCTGCCACGAAAGGCCCAAGCTTTCTTCCTCCAAGGTAGAAATCACCTGCATCGTCGTTGCCCTTGGAAAAGATAACTCCGATGAGGATCATCATGGCCAGATACAGTACGATTACTATCCCCAAAATAAACTGTGTTCCCATACTTTCCTCCACTTTTTCTATTAGATTTATTGCCGTTTCCACGTGTTTTTAATACGTTATCACAGTAAAGCAATAAAATCAACCCGGCAATCTTTATCTGTTATGGATTATTTTTATTCTTTTTTAATTTTTTCTTTATATTTTCCCCAATTAAATTACGTTTTATAGTATAATTCATATCATATGAGTCTGGATTATAACATTTTTTTAGAAGTGGCAGTTATCCCACTGGACATAGCGCTTTACGCGTACCTTTTTGCCCGTTACAAGACCACCCCAAACAGAGTCAGCACGGCGTTTAGAAGGTTTGTTTTTGCTGTGCTTCTCACAGACATCCTGGATGTTGTAACTGCCATCGTCACCAGCGCCCACGAGGCAATTCCAAACTGGGTCCACCATTTATTTAACATGGCTGATTCATTTCTGGCCTCCCAGGCAGCTTTTCTTTTCATATATTACATCTACGCTTACTCCACCATGAACCGCGAGGCTTCCAAGATAAGGAACGGCATAAATTACTCGCTTCTGATCGTCAATTATATTTTCATCATTACAAACCCGCTTACAGGCTGGTTCTTCACCTACGATGAGGGCGGCAATTATATTCACGGACCGCTTTTTACTCCCATCGCCTATGGCTTCCCGATCCTGTTCTTTGCAATCGCCAGTATCTATATGCTATTGCACAGGGAGAAATATAGGAAGGTTCAGCTGGTGTCCATGATAACCGCCATCCTCTGCTGCGGATTTTTGTTCATCCTGCAGATGCTCTTCTTTGACCATGTGCTTATCACCTTCTTTATGGCATCCATCGGCTGTCTGGTCATCTTTTTAAGTCTTGAGACACCGGAATACCTCCGGCTTGTCCAGACCACTGCAGAGCTCAAGGAAGCCAAGGCAAGGGAAGCTCTTGTGCAGTCCAAAGAACGCCTCTCAGGCCAGGTCCTTCTTGCCCTATCCAAAGCAGTTGACGCCAAGGATCACTACACCAACGGCCATTCCGAGCGCGTTGCCCAGTATGCAAAAGAGATAGCAAGAAGAATGGGGAAGTCTGAAAGAGAGCAGGAAGAGATCTATGAGCTTGGACTTCTTCATGATGTGGGAAAAATAGGCGTTCCCGGAAGGATAATCAACAAGACCGAACGTCTTACTGACGAAGAGTTTGCAGAGATCAAGAATCACACCACGATCGGCTGGGATATTTTAAAGACAATAAATGAGATCCCCTACCTGTCAAAGGGGGCCAGATGGCATCACGAGCGCTTTGATGGCAAGGGCTATCCTGATGGTCTTAAGGGAAAAGAAATCCCGGAGGAAGCAAGGATCATCTGCCTTGCAGACTGCTACGACGCCATGACCTCAAGAAGATCCTACTCCGTTCCAAGGCCTCAGGCCGAGGTTCGGGCAGAGATTGTAAGATGCACAGGAACCCAGTTCGATCCTGATATAGCCAAATACCTGATCGACATGATAGATGAAGATACCGAATACAAACTCCACGGCAATCTGACATGATCATTGATTCCTGCACGGGTTATAAAATATACATAAGAGGTAACATAACTTGCATGACATTTTAAAGGACACTCACCGCGACGAATACATCAATATTCTTAGAGCCCGTGAGTATTTTACCAACAAGGCTGCAAGGTACAATAAGGCTTTAGAAAAATTTACTCTCATTCCGACTATTTACCTGATCATAGGCTATATCTTAATTATAATCTGCACCTTTGTCAGGTCTGAGAATCCGTTTATTTCCGGGATTTTTCTTTTTATCTTAAATCTTGTAAATCAATATCTGGAGCTTACTTCCGGCATCCTGACCATCGCTACGTATTTCATTATCTCTTTTCTCAAAAAGAAAGTAGATGACAACAAAAAGGTCTCATGCATGCTGCGAGAGCATTATGACAACAAGATCTTCAAATTTGAAAAATATAATCCTGTTATCTACGATTATTCCCAGATAGATAAATATTTGAAATACGCAGACAAATCCCCTGTCGATTACAACAGATGGAAATACGAGTACTGGTATGACGAGGTTTTCTGCGACGATCCGGACAGTAATATCATCTCAATGCAGATGGACAATCTTATCTACACCTATCGCGCTTTTTCACTGTACCGGGATCAATTAAAAAGGCGCTTTATTCTTTCTCTCATACTAACCTTTATAGCTGTTGCTGCCACATGGGTCATAGTTGGACCCTCAATGGCTATGCTGATGTTCTTTGCAATGTTTACCATAATAAGCGCCCATTGGGAAAACTATCAGGTAGCAGCTGACCTGGTGGACCAGTGCAAACGACTTAAAGAGTACGTGGACAACAATCTTGAATCAACGAAACTGTCCAAGCATGAACTGGCGCTGTTTATAGAAGATACCATAATTTATACCAGAAAAAATGGCTTGCTGTTTCCTCAAAGCATCAGAAGGAAACGGATAAACTATTATGACGAGCTTAATAACATCAAGGCCCAGGCCATGAAGGGACGCAAGATCTATTATCCGGAAAGCGAAAACGATCTTGAAGTACTATCCACAGATGAGAATACAACCTGCACCATGGCTGATATTCACGACCATCTGTCAAGGCTGCTAAAGGATGTGGCAGATTACCTTGAAGCCAAAGAAATCCCATACTCGTTGGATGGTGGAACTCTCCTGGGAGCCTACAAAAACAGGGATTTTATTTTCTGGGACGATAATGTAAATATAGTGGTAAATCCAGGTGATCTGGATGCAGTAAAAGAGATTACTGAACAGGACGGCTTCCCCGACAAATATTATCTCTTTGATCCTGGCAGCGTCAAAGATTATAAAACCAAAGCCAGACTGCAGATACGCGAACAAAAGGATCTGAGCCTGGTAGATGAAAAATACAACGGAACCCTTGCAGATGGAGGACTTTTCCTGAACGTGCGCCTGTCAGAGGATATATCCCCTGAAAAAACCACTTCCACACTGGAATTCAGAAACAGGCAGTATCACGTGGCAGAAAACTTTATAGATATCCTTGCATCTGAGTTTGGAGACTATCAAAAAGATATCCATACACCAAGCAAAAAGCTGATGGCAGAGTATGGCAACAACTGGTTTAGTCAGACGACTTCTTTTTGCTGCAGCTCATACAGGCATTTAAGGCACGTAAATCTGCATAAATAATTGGAGCGATATGAATTATTATATTTCCGATACACACTGGGGACAAAAGAGTTTTCTAAAAGAAACAGGCAGCCTTTTTCCGGATATCATGTCCTATTACCAATATGCCAGAGAAAAATGGCTGGGAAAGATCAAAAAGACAGATAACGTCTACATTGTCGGTGATATTCTTTCAAAGAACGTAAAGAACCCTGCCCGTTATCTGGAAGGACTTACCGGAAGACTGCATCTGGTAGTAGGTAACAATGACGTCAGACACCTTGAAAATCCTGAATTCACCAGGTATTTTGCATCAATTGACCAGGTTCTGAATATCAGGGATGAACAAGGCCGGATAATTGTAATGTGCCATTATCCGATGATCTGCTGGGAGCACAAGAATCTTCCAAATTGCTATCACATTTATGGCCATATGCACACCTTTGGAGCAAAGGAGCACACCCATATGAATGAATATGGCATAGCCCTGAATGCAGGAAGTATGATCAACGGTTACGTCCCCTGTACCCTTGAAGAGCTTATTGCAAACAACAGCTCTTTTTTTACCAATCATTTAAAGAAATGAAACGGTGACCAGTAATTGGTCACCGTTTTTTTTACTCACTGACAATATCCGTTTCCTTTGGTGTTCTGTTAAACCAGTCAAATTTTTTTCCGGCGAAAACTATAAATGCAAGGTACAGGGCTTCAACTGCCACTACAACTATAGCATCCACCGGCTTTGATCCGTTGCTGGAAATGGACTCGAAACCAAATCCATTTAAGATAAACAGCGTCATATTATTTGCAATATGAGATGCGCAGGAGGCCTCAAGTCCTTTGGTATAATACACAATGTATCCCAACATGATACCTGCACCCAAAACCTCTATAAAACCCCAGATATTATAAGGATGAACGATCGCAAACAGAATAGTCTGCAATAATATGGCAAGCAAAGGCTTTTTTACCCAGCTGCCTATTCCCTGAAGGATCACTCCTCTGAACATGAATTCTTCTCCGGCGCACTGCAGCGGTCCTAAAATTATGCAGGCTATAAAGCCAATAACAGTGAACTTTGTATCTACTCTGGTCCCAGCCTCCATGAAGACGCTGATTGCTGCAGGAATTCCAACAATAATAAGTGCCGGGATAAATGTTTTTGCAAATATACCAAAATTAAAGCCACCACAGGATGAAGCAACGGAATGAAAAGGTCTTGCCTTCACTATCCTGGTGGCAAGCGCAATTCCCGGAACCAGACACGCAATACTTCCAAGGGAGAAAATTGCTCCCTGTAGGGAGTAAAGGTCCATGCCATCGTAAGATTTTTGAGTGGCACGGATAAAAGCCATTGTATCTCCGCCTTGAATTAAAATGATCGCCACAGATAAAAGCAAGCATACCCATGTTGCCAGTATCCAAAACACTCCTGCTAAAAGAGCTTCCAAAATTGGCTTAAACCATTTGTAGCCTTCAAATTTCCTGGAATAAGTAATGAAATCCATATAATTTTCCCCTCTTCACAACAAAACTTTTATGTATAATTATTCACAACAAATTGATTATACCCCAGTAAATGTACTTTATGTATTAAAATACCAGATACATCACGAGGCTGGCAATAACAAAAGCGGAAAACACCACTGCAAGAAGTCTGTGTTCTATTATCCCAGCCCTACATCCAGAGCCATCATAAGTATGAATCCCAGAGCAAAAGAGATTGTTCCGATATTTGAATGCTCACCCTCGGACATTTCCGGGATCAGCTCCTCTACTACGACATATATCATGGCTCCTGCAGCAAAACTAAGAAGATATGGCATAAGCGGAATAAAGAATCCTGATGCAGCTATGACTAAAAGTGCACCTATAGGTTCAACAATTCCGGACAGAACACCATAAAGAAACGTCTTTCCTTTGGGAACTCCCTCTCCCAAAAGCGGCATGGATACAATTGCTCCTTCAGGGAAGTTCTGTATGGCAATACCGATTGCCAGGGCAAGTGCTCCTGTAAAAGAGATGGTGCTGTTACCGTAAAGCCAGCCTGCGCATACTATTCCTACCGCCATACCTTCAGGTAGATTATGGAGAGTAACCGCCAGGACAAGCTTTGTTGTTCTCTTAAGTCCGCTCTTTGGACCTTCCTCATTTTTATCCAGATGCATATGTGGCGTTACCATATCCATTACCAGAAGGAAAAGCATTCCTATTCCAAATCCGACAGATACAGGAATAAACCCGAGTTTTCCCATATCTGCTGTCTGATCCAGAGCAGGAAGCAGTAAGCTGAAAAATGATGCGGACACCATCACTCCTGAAGCAAACCCTGTCAGGGCTCGCTGCATTTTCCGGCTCATTTCTTTTTTAAACAAAAATACACTGGCAGCGCCAAGCGCCGTTCCCAGGAACGGAATGATAATTATATTCCACATAGCCGATAGCTCCTTTCCTTGATCATTGCGATATTCATGCCTGATTATCTTTTACATATATGCTATTCTTCTGTTGGAGAATCCGGACGCTTTCAGAAAGCCCAACTCCAGCTCACGTCTTGTAAAGTATAGTACCTTTTTTATACTACAAAAAGCAAGAAAAAAGAACCCCGGAACGGGTCATGCTCTACCCGCCAGATTATTTTTATTCACTTTAGGATAATTTTTATTATCCCCTTTTATAAAAACTTAAGAAAAATTGATAGTTTTCGCGTTGTTTCGTATAAGAAATAACGTTACAATGTGTATATATATACAATGTAACTTTGTTTTTGTATGAGAGGTGCTGAAAATGAAGGGAAAATTTTATCATTCAGTTAAAGGCAAGATACTGATGATGGGTGCGCTTGGAATCATAGCCGCTCTTATCATTGGAATCGTAGGAGTGACTTCAATTAACAGAAACGGACAGATCAGCGAGGTCGTTTCACTGGTCAACGAGATAAACGTGCTTCAGGCCCAAAACCTGGCCAATGATGCACTTTATCAGTACTATGTAGATGAGACATATCTTAATGACTCTCTGGAAAACCTGGATGCCATGCTTGAAAAAGCTCAGCAGCTTAAAAAGAAAACAGGTCTTTCATATCAGGGATCCGTTGATTCCATCATCACAAATGTGGAACAGAATATTTCTAATTTCAATGAGATAAAGAGTATAAACTCCAGCAGAGGTTATGATCCTTCAACCGGAAAATATCAGCAGTTCCTGGAAGCAAGCGCAGCTCTATCAGAAAGCTTTAAGGTGCTTGTAAACAACAATGACTGGATTGAGATCCACTGGATTGACGCTGTATTTGGCGAGGGCGGAACCCCGGTTACAGTTGATGGAAAAGACTACACTATGATGCTGTATGATTATCCCCTTCCTGAGGCGGGAAAGCGTAATAATCAGATCTTCCGTGTAGGTGGCACCTTCACTTACAAGGGAGACTACTACATTAAAAATATCAAGCTAAAGAACGGTGCAGATGTTCTTCCACTCGATCTTTCTGTAATAGAACTGTCCGAGATGTCCGGAGATGGTCTTGCAGGAGCTGAGATAGCAGACTTTGGCGGAGATAAGGCCATCAAGGTCACAGGTAAATACGACGCTTCCCACAATTCATGGGAAGAGGTATCAACCACTCTCAATGTTGCTGATTACGACATGGATAAATATCCTGTTCTTGAATATGAGCTATACTTTGACAACAATGCCATCACTCCCGGTGACCAGTACAAGTACGGCGGCGCAATCTCAGGTGTATACGGATTTGCTTCTAAGCTTGACGATCTGGATGGCATGATGGGCACATACAGTAAGCTTGTGGTAGAAGGAAAAGACGTTTCTGCAACCCTTTCGGAGATGGAAGCTCTTTTCGCTGAGATAGAAGAAAATATTCCTAAATATACGACAGATCCCGCGCTTGCTGAGGACTCATCAAACCTCCTTGCTGCTAAAAAAGCAATATTTGACGAGATCAAGACTGTTGATGCCAACACTCTGACTCTCAAGGCCAATAACCAGGAGATCAACGCTGCTCTCAGCGAGTTGTGTGCCAGTGTTCAGAACCAGGCTGTAGGTGAGATGAGCAATGTAAGAAATAGTGTTACAGTCATTATTATCATCGTTCTTATTGCCAGCGTTGCAGTTCTTGTCCTGATCCTTCTTCGCATCAGTATGGGAATCAATAAAAGTGTTAACTCCTTCCAGTCTGCCATTGAGGAAATTGCAGGCGGTAAGATCTCTACCAGAGCGGACGCTTCCGGAAAAGACGAGTTTGCTTCATTTGCAAGTTCTCTTAATGGATTTTTGGATACCCTTGAGGGTACTGTGGATAAGGTTAAGAACATGAGTAATGTGCTTTCGGAAACAGGTGTAAACCTGGAAGAAAGTGCCACAAAGACCAAGCAGGTTGCCGGTGAGATCAGCGAGACCATCGAAGAAATCTCCAAAGGCGCTGGCGAGCAGGCTAAAGATATTGAAACTTCATCCCAGAAGATCATTGATATCAGAAGCAACATCCAACAGATCCTTGACAGTGTTTCAAACCTGTCTGACAAATCTGAGAATATGAGTACAGATGGAAAAGAGGCTAATGCCAATATGACCAATCTGACAAGGTCCAGTGATTCTACGACGGAAGCCTTCAACAAGATCGTTGAGCAGGTTCGTAAGACCGACGATTCCGTTGGCAAAATCCAGGAAGCTGTTACCCTTATTGCTTCAGTTGCTGACCAGATCAACCTTCTGTCATTGAATGCTTCAATTGAGGCAGCAAGAGCAGGAGAGGCTGGTAAGGGCTTTGCAGTTGTTGCCAGTGAGATCTCAAATCTTGCAGATCAGACCAATGAATCTACCAAGATAATTGAGGGCATCATCCATGATCTGTCAGAGGAGTCCAATAAGACTGTTGAGACCATCAATGAGGTTACAGATCTTATTGAGAACCAGAAAAGTGATATTGATGCCACAAGCAATATCTTTGCCAGCGTGAGTACAGGTATTGACTTCACCAAGAGTTCAGTTGTGGAAGTTCTTGGACAGGCTCAGTCCTGCGACAGCTATGGAGAGACTGTAGTTGATCTTATGACCAACCTCTCAGCTATTTCACAGGAGAATGCAGCATCTGCTGAGACAACATCCACATCCATGAGCCAGCTCAACATGGAGACTTCAAGGCTTGCGGATACTTCTGCAGAGCTTAAGAGCTTCGCTGATGAGCTCAAAGAAGACCTGGAGTTCTTCAAATAATACGGATTAAGAATATATGAGGAAAAGGGGGACCATCAGCTCTGTTCTTCGACAGAAGGCGGAGAATAATGGTGCCCCCCTTTTTCAGCACATACTCTTCATCTTAGATATTTATCCACCAGTTCATTGACAATGCGTGCTTTTATGACTACATTAAATTCTTATAGATGCAATAAAAAAGGAAGTTCATGTAAAACTGAACTCCCTAAGTCATGATACTGCATCACATCAATAGCTGAAATTTCATGCTACTGTATACCCTTCAGAAGCCAGCACTTCCAATGCCCTCTCAAAGTTCTCTTCTTTCACAAGGATATAATCCGTATTATAGGTTGAAACAGCGAAGATTCCTATCTTGTGTTCTGCAAGAATCCCTGAAAGTCTTGAGAGAATCCCGATAAGCGAGAAATCCAATACTCCCTGAATACGAAATCCTCTCCATCCATCGTCACGCTCGGTCGTATACTGCGGCGTATCTTCCGTTTTGCAGACAAGAGATAGTTCTTCATCTGTCTTTCCAATAAAAAAGAAATCCGAGGACAGATCTATA
>JAEEGL010614019.1_pt1 | contig 19481 bp, 13 predicted proteins | sample 9134231 | NCBI WGS metagenome assembly JAEEGL01 (sample SAMN16246548, study PRJNA631951) | gut metagenome | biome: gut microbiome; feature: rumen; material: fiber-attached | host: Bos | place: Iran: Karaj | collected 2018-10
CAAATGAATAAATAAGCGGATAATTTTTAAGTGGGCTTGATGAAGAATTGATGGCTAGAGGATTATATTTATACCAATATCCTTTCAAGCTTTGATGAAGCTTATATTTAGGTTTCTTTTCAGGAATGAAATCTACAGGACCATTCCAGGTATCTACATTAGGGGTTTTTAAAGTCATTCTAAATTCATGATCAAGAGAGGATTCAACTATACTTAATTGAGTTTCGGAGTTTAAGAGTTGCTTAGAATATTCTTTGAGATGTTTAACTGTATTTTCTGGGCTGAAATTATAGAATAGAAACTTTTGTTTTCGCCAGTAAAGACAAAGATTTTCATATAATTTTGAATAAGAAGAATTGAAAAGAGTATTTGCTAAATAATCTAACGAATTATTAAATCGCCCTGTATTACTAATTCCCTCAAATAATTTACTAATCTGAGAAATCATGACACTTTCTTCAGGAGTGAGCCATTCTGTTCTAGTAATTGTATAAGGAGGCTTAGACATATAGAATATAGGAAGTTTTTTTGTCATATATTCAAAGGGTGTACCGTGCAAAACTTTAACCATACTTATTTGAATATCTTCAGGTTTTAATGAGGCTACATCATCGAGACTTTTACAAAAATCTCTATAGCTGTCATAGGGTAATCCGCCTAAAACATCTAAATGTAGGTAGCAATTGGTTTGCTTTTTTAATTTGTGTATTTTTTGTTTCATCATCTCTAGATCAAAAGTTCTGTTTACAGTTTTTAAAGCTTGTGGATTTGTGGACTGTACACCGATTTCTAGATGAAACATTCCGCGAGGGGCATCAGAAAGTAAATCTATTATGTCGTCAGTTAGAAAATCTGCTTGTATTTCAAAATGAAAATTTTTACACTTTGTATTATTTTTTTTAATGTAACTAATGATTTCACGAGCTCTAGGTGAGTCATAATTAAAGGTTCTATCAGCAAAACGAATCTGATCAAATTCAGAATTGAAAAACCAGTCTAAATCTTGTTTTACTCTATCTAATGAATGATTCCTAACACAACCTTGAACTGAGCTTAGACAATAAGCGCATTTTGAAGGACAGCCTCTGGAAGCCTCATAATAGGTAAAATTGGTTGAACCTTGATAATCACCTGATAAAAAAGGTGAGGGCAATATATCTAAATCTTTGATTAATTGTCTTTCTTTGTTTTTATGTGCCTGACCGTCTATTCTTAAGGTAACGCCAGGTAAATCAACAAGAGGATCATTATTAACAATAGCTTCTAACAGTTCTTTAAAGGTTATTTCACCTTCGCCTCTGATAATATAATCTATACATTGATTTTGATTAAGCAAATCAACAGAGTTAAAAGATACTTCTGGTCCGCCTAGAATTATTATACAATTAGGATAGGCAGCTTTTATTGCCCCTGATACGGCAATAATTCTTTCTATAGACCAGATATATGTAGAAAAAGCTAAGATGTCAGGCCTTAGTAATAATAAGTCATTGATGACTGTTTCAGGGAGTATATTTAAGTCGAATTCTTTTATAGATAAAGGTATTTCTTTATGGAACAAATCCCAGTAGCTTTTTAAGCAAGCTAATGAAAGGGCTTTGTGAGTATATTTTGTATTTATTGCTGATAATATTATATTCATTAAATTATTATACTATGAAAAGATATAAAAAAAAATCCCCGAAATACGGGGATGTGGAGTGAGAGGATTTAAAATTGTCATCATATTGATGATAAAGAATATATAAAAGCTTTCCGAGCGATGCTGTGACTAGTAGTGTGTTCGATATGTAAGAAAGAGAGAGAACTATTTTAAGTGCTGAGTTGTTGAGTGTGTTGAGAGAGGAGAAATGAACTACGTCGATATATTTTATATCTTTATAGCGACGCGAGAGAAATGAATGATACTATCTAAGTTAGTGTAACTATGAAGAAAAATCATTAACACTCGGAAAGAACTTTTCGATTAATTTTTCAATGAACTATACAATATACTAAGCAATAAGTGTACCAACTTTAGAAAAATATTAATAAAGTTTTAAAACCCTTTTGTAAAGCTAATCTTAGAAAATTGTGCATTTTTTTAAAATAGTTAGATATTTCACAAACCTCAACATGAGGTGCATAGATTTTTACCATTATGTGCAAAATTTACACAACATAAACATTGATTTAACCGCAAAAGCATTATAGAAGTGACTTTGGGAGAAATTTCACAAACCACTGCTTTATGTGTAATCTTTCACAAAGAATAGAAAATTGTGAATAAAATGCACATACATTAGTGTTTTTTATTATTTGGAAGTTTTTCGGTGATACTCATAATGAAATTATCTGATTTTTTATGTTTTAAATAAACAACTATAGCGGCGAAGGAAATAAATAATCCTGTAAAAGCGCTTAGAACTCTAACTAAATCAGTAATTTCAATTCCAAGAATATTACAAATGAAAGGTGCAGAGAACATACCTGCTAAAAAACCTATTATTGGAATTCCATAAATTATAAAGGCAACCTTAGAACCTTGATATTCAGATAATTCAATTTTTACACTATCGCCTTCATGAACATCAAGATTATTTGTAGAAACTTCTACTTCACATTCAGAATTCGCTGCCTTGCTCATTTTTATTAAACCAGCACAGGCTTGGCAACCCTTACAATCAGAAACCGGTCTAACAAGAACCTTGGCTTTTTGCCCATTGTCATGAAGTGAAATAATTTTACCTTGTAAACTCATTTGTGTTGATTCTTAAAATACAGAAAATGATAGATTGTGTCGAAATAGAAAGTAATTATAATTATATTTGGACATATTAAAGTTAGGCTATCAGATAATATGCTTAAATTCAATAAAATTGATAATTATCTCTTAATAATATCTTTTATGTTGGTTTGTGAATTTTCACCAATCAATAGTTTATATGCCCAATTTGCACAAAGGAACAGCTCGTCAGGGAATAGGAGCCAGAGTTCCAGCAATTCTTCCAGCTCAGGGAGTAGACAGAGCAATACTTCTGGTCAAGGTTCTGGTGGAGGTTCACAAAGTTCTGGTGGCTCTGGAAGTTCTGGAAGCTCAGGTGGTTCAGGAAGCTCTGGAAGCTCAGGAAGTTCCGGAGGAAGTTCTTCTGGTAGCCAGTCAAGTGGAATTAAAGTCTTTGATCCTTTCTTGGATAACCATTTAAAAGCGCCGCCAGATGGAATAACTGTAGGCAAATTTGGTAGAACTATAAAACAAGTTGAAGAAGAATTAAGATTGTTGGGTGCTAAGCATTATTCTTATGCTTTTGGCAAATATAGCAAGATGATTCTTAGTTCCTATCAAATAACCTTAAGTTTCGATGTAAATAAACGTTTAGGAATGGTTGAAATAGTTCCTAAACCACCTTTGAAAACAATCGAAATAAAGGCTCAGGATTTCTTTATTAAACTCTTTACAGAAGGGGCTGATATGTCTCAGGTAGGGATACTTTTAAGTTCTAATAAGTTAGAATTAAAGTTTATTAGTCCTGATGATGACATAAAGTATAAGATGGCCGAGCAGCAAAATATGGCTAACGAAGAAGAAAAATCAGAAAGTGAAGAATAAAAAAAGATAGAAGGCTAATTTTCACCCTTCTATCTTCTATCTACTTTTTACTTTTTTTCTTCTATCTTCTATCTTCTATCTTCTATCTTCTATCTTCTATCTTCTATCTTCTTTCTTCTTTCTTATATCTTATATCTTTTATCTTTTATCTTTTATCTTCATTCTTTATTCTTAAGTTTTAAGCTGAATTCTTCTCTATCTTTAATATTTATAGCTTTCTTTGGACATTTTTCAGCGCACATACCGCAACCTACACATTTTGTCGGATCAATAGAATGCTTTTCTTTAACTTTTCCGCCAATAATAGCACTGAATTTACAGGTTTTGAAGCAGAGTGTACAACCAACACAGTTTTCTTGATTGATTTCTGCAACTCTACCTTTGTAATAAGGCCTATTTTCTTTGATTAATGCACCAGTTGGGCATTTTGCAACACAGGCACCACAATCATGACATTTATCATAATCTACACGTGCAAGATTGTTCTCAATGATGATTGCATCATATGCGCAATTCTTTGCACAGATACCACAGCCTAAGCAGCCTGTTTTACAAATCTTTCTTGTATCTGCACCTTTATCAATTGAATTACATCTTACATGAACAGTTTTTACTGTATCAGCCAAGTCTATGATATGTTTTGGACAAGCCAATACACATTGACCACAGCCAACACATTTATCTTCATCTACTTCGGGAAGATGATGTGGTCCAATTTTAATAGCTCCGAATTTACATGCTTTTACGCATGAACCCAGACCTATACATCTATGAGGACAAAGCCATGGACCATTCTGAACAAGAACAGCAGACTGGCAATCCGGCAAACCCATATATTGGAATTTTTTATGTTCGTCGTCATCCACACCCTGACATTTTATTAAGGCTGCTTTAACTACAGCTCTAACGTTTGCACTACCTGGTTCTCTGAGTCCAAGATATTCTTCAAGTTTTATTCTGTCTGGAACAAGCATAACTGGGCACTTGGTAGGGGAAACACCTTTGGTGACTATTGCTTCTGCCATAGCTGAACAGCCAGCCATACCACAACTACCACAATTTGCTCCAGGTAATCTCTTCAGAGTTTCTTCAATTCTGGGGTCTGTTTCAACTTTAAATTTGACTGAAGCATAGGATAGTATGGCACCAAAGATAAAACCCAAAATGCCTAATACCAATACTGCATTTATGAATTGTGTAACCATATTTATTTATCCTTAAACTAATCCCGAAAAGCCCATAAAAGCTGTTGCAAGAAGACCAGCAGTTATTAAAGCTATTGGAGCACCCTTCATTGATTCAGGGACTTCTGCTATTTCTAATCGTTCTCTGATACTAGCCATGATAATCAAAGCCAGGAAGAAACCTAAACCGCCACCTAATGAATTAAATGTAGTTTCAAGTAATCCGTAGCCTTTCTTTATGTTTAGCAGTGATACACCAAGAACAGCACAATTTGTTGTTATAAGTGGAAGGAAAACGCCTAAGGCCTGATATAGACTTGGGGCTGTTTTCTTGATAACCATTTCTATAAATTGAACCAAAGAAGCAATTATGAGAATAAATGCAATAGTCTGTAAATATTCTAGCTGTAATGGAATCAATAAGTATTGGTTGACGCACCAGGTTGATACACCAGCCAGAAGCATAACAAATGTAACTGCTAATCCCATTCCTATGGCAGAATCCATCTTGTTGGATACACCAATAAATGGACAAATACCTAATATTTGGTTTAAAACAAAGTTTTCAAGAAAAATAGCGGTTATTAAGATAGTAAGAAGGTGCATCATCTTCTAGCCCTCCTTAATTCAAGGTGTTTCTTCAAACCTCGAAGTAACCCAAATACGAAGAATCCGCCGGGAGCCATTATCATGATTAATGCCGGGTCGTTACTGAAAAATGGAATTGGATAACCATAAAGTTTTCCTTCGCCAAGTAATTCTCTAAAGAATGCTATGCAAGATAAACCTATAATAAAACCGATTCCCATTCCTATTGCATCTAGAATAGAGTCTACTGGCCCATTCTTGCTTGCAAATGCTTCTGCACGACCAAGAATAATACAGTTTACAACTATTAATGGAATAAAGATACCCAGACTCTGGGATAAGGCAGGTGAATAAGCCTGTATAAGCTTATCAATTATTGTAACAAAAGTTGCAATAACCATGATGTAAACAGGTATTCTTATGTTATTAGGAACTATATTTCTTATTAATGAAATAAATAGATTACTGCAGATTAATACACAGGTTGCAGCAAGTCCCATACCTAATGCATTTATCATGGAAGTAGTAACTGCAAGGGTAGGGCAGATACCTAATGCAATAACGAAAGTTGGATTTTCTTTCCATATACCTTTAAAGAGATTTTCTATAGCCATTATTGATTACCTCCTTGGGTTTGAGGTACTTGAGAACTAGCTGGAACTTTAGCAGATAATATTTCATCTTTGAAGAGATTGAAATTTTCCTGAGCTTCTCTTATTCCTGTGCAAAAAGCTCTTGAGCTAATTGTTGCAGCAGTGATAGCATCTACATCACCGCCATCTTTTTTAACCTTAAAAACAGGCTTCTTATCACTAGATAATAAGGCTAGCATTTTTGATTCAAATTCTTTTGATTTTAGTTTATTGCCTAAACCCGGAGTTTCATTTAAAGATAGAATCTTATAATTCAGAACTTTGCCTTCAGCATTAATACCAACAATAATATTAATTATGCCTCCGAAGCCCTTTGGACTAACCTTGAAAACAGCACCAGTTATCTGGTCTTTGTTATCAAAACCTACTTTATAATTTAAAGTTTTTCCATCTTTGGTTGAGGTAATATCTGCAAAGACTTTACTTGGTAAGACATCATTCTGTGCTTTGATTTCAGCATTCAACTGATTTTGAGCAATTACTGGCGCTGTTAAAGATTGGGTAAAAGCTAATAGAATACCAGAAATTGCTGCAACGACAAATAAGAAGGTTCCAGTTTTAAACATTCCGTCTTTCATTTTTTATCCTCCTTTTTAGCTGGAGGATTATTTTTGACAACACCAAATCTTCTTGGTTTACAGAATTTGTCTATTAATGGAACAAAGGCATTCATAATAAGTATTGAATAGCAGACTCCTTCTGGATAACCGCCTTTCAATCTAATTAATAAAGCTATTGCTCCACAACCGAAACCAAATATAATTTTTCCTAATGGGTTAATTGGACTGGTAACCATATCGGTAACCATAAAGAAAGCTCCAAGGAAAAGACCACCTGTTAACAGATGGAAAGTAGCATATTCTAATGAATTACTATAAATGTAAGAGCCAAGAAATACTGTTGCTAACATAGCAATAGGTGCATAAAGGCTAATATGCTTTCTTGTGAGCAAATAAATTGCACCAATCAATATTGCAAGTTTTGAGGTTTCTCCGATTGAGCCAGAAAAGTTTATTCCGTAGAACAAATCGGAAAAAGTAATATGTAAATGAGATAAGACGTATTGAATTATACTGAGATTGCTGTCAAAAAGATTAGAAACTAGTTGAGTATTTTTGGCAGTTTCTTTTAATAAACCAAGAGGAGTAGCTGTAGTTACAGCATCAACAGTTGAAATAGAGGTTGTGAAACCGGGCTTTAACCATGTATTCATGTATACAGGCCAACTAGCAAGTAAAATTGCACGAGCAACGTGAGCCGGATTAAAAATATTCTGACCTAGACCGCCGTATACCTGCTTACCTAGAGCAATTCCTATAAAGCCTCCTAGGAAAGCTATCCAAAGAGGAACAGCAACAGGAAGACACATAGCAAGCAAAATACCTGTGACTACTGCACTACCATCACAAATTGTTGTAGGAATATTTCTTAAAAACTTTTGAATTAAAAATTCAGCAACTACTGCACCTAAGGTTGATAATAATATTATAAGTAAAGCCCTTAATCCAAAGTTATAAACGGCCATTATAATAATAGGAACTAAGGATAAATTCACTTCCCACATGATTGATTTAATCGTAGTGGGAGACTGAATATGAGGCGAATTATTCACCATTAGATTTTGAGCGGTAATTATTGGATAAGTGGAATTATTTTCGCTCATTTTTTTTCTTCCTTTGCTAACGCGGCTTTTTTCTTTTTATCTGCTATAATTTTGTTTTTGCCAACTATAAAGTTTTGAACAAGTGGGTTACCACCTGGGCAAGTATAGGCACAACTTCCACAATTAACACAGTTAAGTATTCCTTCTTTTTCAGCTTCTTCATATTTTTTTGCATTAATGAGAGCGTCTAGAACTAGAGGTTCAAGCCCCATTGGGCAGGCTTCTACGCATTTACCGCAACGCAAGCAGCCGGTTCTGGGTTTTGGTTGTGCTAATTCCTGGCTCCAGCACAATATACCGCTTGTTCCTTTAATTATTGGAGTATTAAGGTCATATAAAGCGAAGCCCATCATAGGACCGCCTAAGATAACCTTTTTTAATGGAATATTTTCTTTTAAGCCACCTGTCATCTGAATAAAATCAGAAATAGTCGTGCCGATTCTGACTCTGTAATTACCTGGATTTTTAACACAATCACCGGCTAAGGTTACAGTTTTTTCGGTAAGGGGCATACAATAGTTAACTGCATCAGAAACTGCAGCAGCAGAAGTTACGTTCATAACAACTACGCCAACATCAGAAGGTAGTTTGCCATTAGGAACTTCTCGACCAGTGACAGCTTTAATAAGTTGTTTTTCACCGCCTTGGGGGTATTTTGTTACAAGAGGCTGAACATCAATAGCAAAAAGGTCATGAACTATATCATCCAAAGCTTCTATAGCATCGGGTTTGTTGTCTTCTATTGCAATAAAGCCTCTTTTTGCGTTTAAAACCTTCATTACCAGTCTGAGTCCATCAACAACTTTTTCAGACTGTTCTAACATCGTTCTGTGGTCCGCGGTTAAATAAGGTTCACATTCAGCACCATTTAAAATTACGGTATCTATAACAACACCAGCTGGTGGTGATAGTTTAACATGAGCTGGAAATGCTGCACCGCCTAAGCCTACAATTCCTGCATCTTTAATACGTTTTAATATTTCTGCTGGTGGAAGAGTTAGACCATTAACTGGTTTATCAGTATATACTGGTTCTTGGGCTTCAACATCTCTTTCTATAACTATTGCTGGAGTAGATTGCCCTAATGGATGCTTGAAATTACCAAAAGCAATTATTCTTCCAGAAATAGTAGCATGAATAGGAGCAGAGACAAAGCCACCTGCTTCAGCAATTACCTGACCATAAGTAACTTTATCGTTAATCTGAAGTGTGCTTTTTGCGGGTGCACCTATATGTTGAGATAAATGTAGGACAACTTTATCTGGTAATGGAAGTTTGACAACAGCCTTATCAGAAGTGGTTTTCATAGCTGGTGGATGTATTCCGCCAGAAAAAGTCTTTGGTGCAAGCATTTTTTACTCCATTATTATTTTAGTCAAGATTTAAACAGCTTTTAACTATTTTGAGGCTTTATAGCAGTTGGTTCAGGTGAGATAGCAAAATTCATATTGCTTTCATCTGGTTGTTGTTCTGGTGGTTCAATTATTTCTTTGGTTTCTAATACGAAGTGAGCAAGCATTCTATTCATTTCATCAGTAACCATACTTAAGTGTTTGGTTATTTTTGCCATATCTTGTATTGAGTCACGTTGTGATTTCAGTGAATTAAGAACGCCGTCAACTTCTTTTGTAGTAGTCTTAGTTGTAACAGAAAGATTTTCTATTGAATGGCTTATATCTTCAATATTCTTACTTTGTTCAACAGAAGACTTACTGATATCCTGAACCTGAACGTTAACGCTTTCTGATGCCATACCGATTTCATCAAGGTATCCACCAGCTTGATTGATAATCTTAACACCTTCCTGAACTTTATCTTTACCTAAGCCCATTTCTTCAACAGCTTTATTGGTCTTATGCTGGATTTCACCAATCAAAGCACCGATTTCTTCTGCTGCTTTAGCACTTTGTTCAGCAAGTTTCTTAACGTTTGCTGCAACAACTACGAAACCTTTACCCTGTTCACCAGCACGAGCTGCTTCAATTGCGGCATTTAATGCAAGAAGGTTTGTCTGACGGGAAATTGCTGTAATTGTTAAAACAATCTTACCGATTTTTCTAGACTGATTCTTAAGTTCTTCAAGAACTCTAGAAGAATCGCCAACGGCATGTTCAATTTCTTTGATTGTTGTTGCTGCTTCACGAACAGTTTCCATACCTTGGGTTGCTTTTAATCTGTTTTGAACAGATTCTTCATATGCACGATTAGATCTTTTTGCAATTAATTGTGAATTAGCAGAGATTTCTTCAATAGCTGCAGCTGTAGATTCAAGAGTAGAAGCGGAATCTTTACTGGCCTTTGTAATTCTTTGGGTGTTCCCAAATATATTTTGAATTGATTCGTTAGATTGTGAAGTCAGAGTAGAGATACTACTTGCCATTTCGGCAAGTCTGTTGATAACGTCTTGAATTTGTAATAACAAGCGTTGAATATAACTAATGAACTTATTAAATCTTTCTGATACTTCTGTAACTTCGTCATGACCAACAATAGAAAGTCTTTGAGTAAGGTCACCTCGACCACGAGAGATTTCTTCAAGGCCATCTGAAACATTCTGAATCTGTTTGACAACACCGTTAATAACAATCATAGTTAAAATCATGATAGTTATTAAACCGGCAATACTTATAATTAAAGATACCTGCTGGGCTTTGTTTAATGCACCCATCATGCTTTGAGTGTCAACAATGCTTAGCATTATCCAATCGTATCCTGAAATTGCGGTAGCAGCTACAAGAATATTAGATTTTTCAAAGGGTAGATAATTATCATAATTACCTTTTAATTTGAGTATGTTTTCTTGTTTTCTTTCATCTGCAAGGTCTTGTAGTTCTGGTTCGTTAGTATTTAGAAGAATACTTTTCTGATTATCTAAAATTAATTCCTGGTCTACATGAGCAATATAAACACCCTTTTGTTCTCTATTAATTGAAAAAATAGAGGTTTTACCACCTATAGTATCTAAAGAGGTAGGAACGGAATTAAATAGGTTTTCAAGAGAAACACAGACAATTACATAACCGATGGTCTGTCTATCTATCATTACTGGTTTTATTAGATAAATGACTCTTTCTTGAGAGTCTTCTGCGTTTGTTTTAGCGAATACTTTACTTTTGTAAATACCATCTGATTCTAATGTATCTTTGATATTTCTTTCTTTAGAAAAATTATCACTATTTTTGGGGTCAAAGCAGTATTCATAAAGAGCAGGTTCTTTATTATCTAATAATTTTCCGTTTGCATCCATCCTAAAAATGGTAGATTCTCTTCTTAATTTTGTTATAATAGCTATTTCTATTAAATCATTGGTTACAGTTTCAGAATGATAAACCAGACCTTCTACAGAAGAGAAAAGTATCTGCTTCCATTGTTCAATCATGTTTACCTGGTCGGGTTGTTGTTCATACCATGAAAGCAATTCTTTTGTAGCATTAAGTTTACTTATGAATCTGGCAGTATTTTCATGGTTACTCATTACTGTAGTAATTTTTTCAGATTCAGAATTTAAAGTGGTTAGAACTTGAAGTGGAATCTGCTTTTTTACTGCTTCCCTAACAAGATTAGTAGTGAAAAAAGTAAGACATAATAGAATAAATGAGACAAAAAGCATTGTTAAAAAGAGTCTCATTTTAATTTTTAAATTATTAATAAAATCCACTTTACTATACCTTCTTATTTTGCAGGAATAATGAGTATCTGATTTGATTTTATAACATCAGTCTTTTTCATTTTATTAGCAGTTTTTATTGCTTGAACAGATACACCATATTTCTTTGCAATTCCAGATAATGTATCCCCATGTTTAACAGTATATTTCTGGGTCTTTCCTGCAGATTTCTTAGTTTTAGAATTAGCAGCTTTTGAATTTGTATTTTTCTTTAATGCGGCTTTCTTTTTCTTATCAGCTTCTAATTTAGCTTTTTTAGCATTCATTGCTTTATAATATTCTAAGTATTCCGCATCAATACCACCTTCAACTTTTGTCTGAAGGAAATTGCTTATGCCAGCATAAAGAGCTTGGGCTAGTTTTGTTCTAGAAGTGTAGTCTTTAAGTATTTCTGAATCAATCTTATTTGAAGTATAGCCATATTCAACAAGAATAGAGGGCATATTCAATGAATGAAGAACTCTAAAACCAGCACGTTTAACACCGCGGCTAGGTAAATTTGGTAATGCATTTGCAAGTTTATATTCAACTTTTTCAGCCAGTTGTCGGCTTTGATCCATTATATTAGCCTGCATTTGAGCTATTTGATTCTTTGAAGCTGCCAATACTGGATTTGTAGAACCAATAGTTGCAAAATCAGCTTTGTTTTCTTTATCAGCAACTAGTCTATCTGCTTCATTAACTGCACCTTTTGGAGATTCATAATATACTTCGATACCGTTTATTGCTTTTTTTACATTCCAGTTGACATGGATACTTACAAAGGCGTCTGCACCAAGTCTTTCTGCTATTTCACGTCTTTTTTCGAGAGGGATGATATAATCAGCTTCTCTTGTAAGAATTGCTTTATAACGAGGATCTCTATCAAAGTAAGCCTTGACTAGTTTTGCCATAGCAAGAACATAGCTTTTTTCTACAATACCATTACAGCTAGTTCCTGGGTCTTCACCGCCATGACCTGGGTCTAGAACTATTATTTTAATATTTTCTGCTTTAAGTTTCTTTACTTCATTAAGTTCTGCTGTTTGTTTTTGAAGTAACTTGGCCTGAGGTTCTCTTAAAAAGATAACAATTCTATCGCTTTTTCTTTCATTACTTGGCAATACGAAAGTCTTTGCTTCAACGCTTCTTGGAACTTTAAAGAAAACTCTTGTAGAACCGTCAATTTCATTTTGTTGAACAGATAATGATTCTAGGAATTGATTCTGTAAAGAATAGCGCTGATGTCCTGGTTTGAAAATACAGGATTTAATATCGAAGAACAGGCTTCCGTTGTTTAATCTACCAACGTCAGATACTTTTGGAGGTTGGCTAAGATCCAATACGACCTGAGCTTCTTCAGGACTTTGCCAAAATCTGATATCTGTTATGCGCTGATTAGTTTCAGCAAATAAAGGTACAGAAAGGCTGACAACAAGAAATAGACTAACTAATAATAGAGATTTTATTTTTAACACAAATTTTACCTAGGTTTTATACAAGTAAAACCAATTATATCAGTTTTCTTTAATAGTTTAAAGGTAGTTTGTAAAGTTTTTTAGAAAAAGAAATCCTCGATAGAATAAAATCTATCGAGGATACTTTTGCTAATTACTTAAATATTACTTTTTGTTGTTGTAAATATTTTCGTAAGTATCAAGCTGCTGAATCTGACGTTTAAGTTGATTAATGCTTTCGCCCTGATAATAATCCATTTCACGTTTGATTTCAGAAAGTCCTTTGCCACCTTCTTCCATAGAGCGGCGAACATTTCTTATAACAGCTTTAGAAAGGGATTCATACTGAGTAGCACGAACTTCTGGATCATCTTCATAATCAAGTTCTGCTATGCTTCTAGTGAGAGCTCTGAGGGTCTTTTCTTTGCCAAGGCTCAACCAGTAACAAATACTTCTGTTGAAAGCTGGAGTGCAGAGACCTTTATTAGAGGTTCCACCATAGAGACTGTCTTGGTAAGTATTTTCACCGATACAACCTACACGGCCAACACCGAGGTCTTCAACTGCTGCTACTGGAATATTTCCACCAGCATATTTGTAACCGTCATTCTTTTCATCAGCTTCCTGGTTGAAGCTGTCTTCATCTGCCATAGCAACTACTGTTACTCTGCCCTGATTCTTAAGAGCAGAACCATTAGAATTGATTAATGAACAGCAGGTTCTGAAAAGGAGCTTAGACATTTCATCAGATTTAGTGATTGAAGATGGGAACTTGCTAACGAAGAATCTGAATGGAGCACCAATGTTATTAGTTGGGTCGCAAACCTGGTCATCGTTGAAGCGGATTGTGCTACCGATTGCAGCAAGAACTTTATTCTGGATTTCAGGATGAGACTTGTTGCTGTAGTCAGACTGACCGAACATTAATATTGAACCGCCGGCTTTGCTGAATTTCTTAAGAGCATTAAGTTCTTCAGTAGTGTAGCTAGTGCTTGGATGAGGAATCATAACCATGAAAGCATCTTTTATAGTTTCATAGTTGATAGCTTTGCTGATTGATTTGAGCTGGAAGCCATAGTGCTGGAAGAGATCCATCTTCATACCAGCAAATCTGCCAGTGAAGTAATCTTTGTTTCCATGAGAACAATCAACAAATACAAGCTTTGGTTCAATGTTGATATTCTTAGTTGCAGTATCAATTATAGTGTTACCTTTTTTGAGAACTGCAATAAGTTCAATGTTGCCTAACCAATCGATTTTGGTATTGCTTACAGCAGCGTTAGTGCTCTTAGCAGGAATTGATAAGTTAATCTTGTCGATAAGGTTAGAAGCATTCATAGCTGAATGGTAGATTTCTACTACTAATCCGTCGCACTTGGTTTCGGCTGGATTCTTGATATTAACAATAGCTTTGAAGGGGTGTTTCATATAAATACGATCAAAGTTAGTGCTGATAGCAGCAATACTAGCCATTGGAGTGCCAGAACCAGCTGGAGTCTTTATAGTTCCCTGACATTTAATAACTTTGCTTGATTCGCGTGGGTCAATAGAAATAGCAGTGTATGTGTAATCAGTATTGGGTTTTAAACCAACAAGAGTAATAGTATGAGTCTTGGTTGCAGATTCGTTAACTTTCTTCTTTGAAGCCTGACCATTAGAGTATTCAACTGCTGAAGTTGCTTCTCTGTTGGTTGTCCACTGAAGAGTTGCAGAATTTGGAGTTAAAGCAATAACTTTTGGTTTGCTTGCGAACTGGATAGCGCTCTGATTAGAAACGAATTCAATTTTATTACCATCTGTAAAGCTTTCAACAGTACCATCGTAGTCGTTTCTGAAAACTTTCATTTTGTAATAATTGTAAACATCAAGAGTCTGCTGAGTTGGATGACCGAAAGAATTGCCTTTACCAACCTGAATTACACCATAAGTTGGCTGAACAGCATCCATGAAATTGTGGTTAGAAGAAGTCTTGCTACCATGGTGACCAGATTTTAATACGTCAACATGAAGCTTTTTGCCAAATCTTTCAACCATTTCGGTTTCGGCTTTCTTTTCAGCGTCGCCAGTGAAGAGGTAGCTTACTTTACCATAAGTCATTTTAATAACGATTGAGATTTCGTTTGGATTTATGGCACCCTTCTTGGGATCTTCTTCTCTAAGTGCTCTATAGAGTTTGGGGTTATCGCAAGAAAGAACTTCAGCTTTAATACCTTCGCCCCAGTCAAGGAGTTCACCTAACTGAGCTTTGCGGTAAGGAATATTTTTGCTTTTGATAAGGCTTCTTAAACCATCATAAACAATAGCGTCGTTAGAGCCTCTAGTGACAGCTTTACCATCAGAAGAAACATCTGTATCATTTGAGTATACGAATTCACCAAACTTGAACTGTTTGACTAATTCAATGAAACCACCGAAATGGTCACGGTGTGGGTGAGTGATGATTGCCTGATCTACTTTTTTAATCCCTTCTTTCTTGAAATAAGGGATAATATAGCGGGCTGCTGCATCACGATTATCGTCGCCAGCGTCAATCATTATAGTCTTGGCACCGTTGCGGATGATAATACAATCGCCTTGGGTTACATCAAGAAAGGTGACTCTGACGTCAGCATAAACAGCTGAACAAAAGAATACACCGAGTAACAGCAAAAGAGTTAATTTTGCGCTTCTGTGATTCATTCCCTATACTCCTTATTGCGTACGAGACGCTATATCTTATTGAACTTATACTAATTAATACATACCGTAAAAATAATTTTACTTATAAAATATTAAAGTGTCAATGGTACATTAAATTTTTTTTTCATAGTTTTTAAGCTAATTTTAATAATATTTTTTATGCACGTATTTTTATATAAATTCTATTGGTTTTAATGTACACAATTAAAAGTTTTTTTAACTTACAACTCTTCTAACCTCATAATTATTTACGAAATGTCTTTAAAAAGAAGATAGAATATTTTATTACTGGCAACAAAGCTATAATTCCAAACATAAAAGCATTTTCTTCTGTTTTTCTTTTTTCTTCTCTTTTTTTTGTAGCTTTTTCTACCTGTTCATTAAATTCTTTTTTAGCTTTGCCATTATCATATGTCGGGAAACCTTCCGTATATAATGGTGAACTATAGTCATGAGAACCATGCTCTCGACAATATAAAAAACCGTCTTTTATTTCAAATTCACATTCTTGTCTAGAAATTTTATTAATAAGTTCTTTTAAGTATTTTTCTTTTATAAGACTTTCTTTTTGAAATTTGATAAGTTCATCTTTATCTAAATTTTCAGGCAAAGTTATATTTTTATCGTATTGATATTTTTCGATCGCACCAGAAAGAACTCTTTGTCTAGAGAGGCAAGCTTTACCAGATTTATTATACGGAATAAAATTAGCACGATAATTTGGTACTGCCATCGCGAAAAAAATTCCACTAATAGCAGAACAAATCATGGAATTAATGGCATAACTCTGTCTATTCTCTTTTTTATATTTTTCTATAAAAGAAAAGATAATGACAAAAATTATTATTATATAAGTAATTTTATCATCCATTTTCTGAAGAAACCATACTAATTTATTGTTATATTTTAAAAGATATTCATTGTTGTTGTTTTATAAATATTATAACATCAAAAGCTTGAAAGTAAATTTATACTTTCAAGCTTTTGATTCAACAATAAATGCAATAAAAACAAATTAGAATAAGACTTCAGACTTACCCGCACTTAGAATAACCGCAGGATTTGCAGATTACACAGCCGCTGTCGTGTTCAAGAATAGAACCACATTCTGGGCAGTTACAGCCTGGGTCTTGGTTATCTACCATCAAGTCTTGTTTTTGAGATGCTTTTTCCTTGAATATAGGAGGCATTTTCTTAAAGTTGTCTTTTGCTGCCAGGTAATACTTTTCAATTGCTTTACCTATTGCATCCGGGCAGGAGAGAACTTTCAAATCTTTTACGACAGAGGCTCTTCTTATAGTAGACATACATCTGATACCTTTAAGCTGGTCGATGATTTCCTGAACTTCAATACCAGCTCTCAAGGCCATAGAAATAAGTCTTGCTGTTGCTTCAGATTGAGAAGGACAGCCGCCATTTCTACCAAGGCTAGTAAATACTTCACAAATTCCGTTATCATCTGAGTTAACAGTTACATATAAGTTACCGCAACCGATTTTTACTCTTTCAGTTAGACCCATGGTAATTTCAGGTCTTTCTCTTGGAGTTACACACATAACAGGTTTTACATTTACAGTGTCTACTGCTTTCTTGCCTGTTAAATTCAATACCTGACTATCTCTTGAACCATCACGGTATACGGTAACACCTTTGCAACCTAGAGTATGAGCCAATCTGAAAATGGTTTCAATATCTTGCTTTGTTGCATCATTGGGGCAGTTAACTGTTTTGCTGACAGCATTATCAGTATATTTCTGGAAAGCAGCCTGAGTTCTTATATGCCATTCTGGACTAATAAGATGGCTTATTGTGAAAATCTTCTGAACATCTGCTGGAACTTCTGGCATTCCTCTGACACTACCAGATTTCGCAACTTTTTCCATTAATTCTTGAGAATAGAAACCGCGTTCATGAGCTACTCTTACGAAGTCATTGTGAACTTCCAAGAGTCTTTCATTATCCATAACGTGTTTTTCGTAAGCTATGGCGAAGAGAGGTTCAATACCAGAAGAAGCACCACAGAGCATACTGATTGTACCAGTTGGTGCAATAGTAGTTACAGTAGCGTTTCTCATTCCCTTGAAGCCCATTTTTACATAAATAGACTTATCGAAGTTGGGGAAACTACCTCTTTCTGTAGCTAATTCCTGAGAAGCTTTCCAGCCTTCGTCATGAATAAACTTCATCAAGCTTTCAGCTAATTCGATAGCTTTTTCTGAATCGTAGGAGATACCTAACTTAATAAGCATATCGGCCCAGCCCATAATACCTAAACCAATTTTGCGGTTCGATTTAGTTGTTCTATCTATTATGGGAAGAGGATATTTGTTTACGTCTATAACATTATCCAAGAATCTTACTGATAGAGTGATGATTTCTTTGAGTCTGTTATAATCAACTTCTGGTTTGCCGTTAGCTGTAGTTACGAATCTAGCAAGATTGATTGAACCTAAATTGCAGGCTTCATATGGAAGTAATGGCTGTTCACCACAGGGGTTAGTGGATTCTATTTCGCCAATAGCTGGAGTTGGCTGGGTTCTGTTGATTCTATCTATAAAGATAATACCAGGTTCGCCGTTTTTCCATGCTCTTTCTACGATCATGTAGAAAACCTTTGAAGCTTTCAAACTCTTAACGACTTCACCTGAACGAGGATTAACCAAGTCATATTCGCCGTCACATTCTAAAGCTTCCATGAATTTATCAGTAATAGCAACAGAAATATTGAAATTTGTAAGTTCTTTCTGGTCTTCTTTTGCTGTAATAAATTCAATTATATCCGGGTGGTCAACACGAAGTATACCCATGTTTGCACCACGTCTGGTTCCGCCTTGCTTAATGGTTTCAGTAGCTACGTTAAAGACCTTCATGAATGAAATAGGACCAGAGCTGACACCGCTTGTAGATGATACTATATCTTTAGTAGGTCTTAATCTTGAGAAACTAAAACCAGTTCCGCCGCCAGATTTATGAATCAATGCAGCATTCTTAACTGCGTCGAAGATTCCTTCCATAGAGTCTTCTACGGGAAGAACAAAACAAGCTGACAACTGACCTAAGGGTTTGCCCGCATTCATAAGGGTGGGGCTATTTGGCATGAAATCTAGTTCAGTCATCATCTTGAAGAATATTTCTTCAAGTTCTTCAGCTTTATATTTGCTTTTTGTGTAGTTATTTTCATCAGCAGCTATAGCATGAGCAACACGTCTGAATAGGCCTTCTACTGTTTCAGTTGTCTTGCCTTCTTTATCTCTGGTTAAATAACGTTTGGCTAAAATTTTCTGAGCATTGGCTGAAAAACGATTTTCAATAGTTGTTGTAGAATTCATTGCATATCCTTAAAAATAATTTCTCTTTTATAATTGGTTTTATTTATATACTACAAAAATTTTTATTTTAATATCTTGATAAAAAATTTTTTTCGTGCTTCATGACATAAAATTTTGTTGAATAATCTATGAATAGACTAAAATAAAAGAATTTGAATGTACATAGGCGTTTCGCTTTTGTGTACACTTTTTCAGACTAATGAATTTTTGACGAAATCATCTAATTCTGCTGGTTTAACTTTATAAATCTTAGTCTTTCCTGGTTCTTCTGGTAGAATAAACTTGATTCCATCGTGACTTCTCTTTTTGTCAGACTTTATAGCTTCAGTTATCTTTTCTATAGGAAAAGTAACCGGTATTTCTGTGGGAAGTTCAAGCTTTATCAATATTTCTTTCAATTGAGAAGAAAAATCTTCTTTTAAAAGTCCTACGTTAATTGCTGCTTTTATAGCCATCAACATACCTAAGCTGACTGCTTCAGCATGATTGTATCTTCTATATTCACCAGCAACTTCTATAGCATGACCAAAAGTATGACCAAAATTCAGATGAGCTCTTTTGCCGTTATCCAGCTCATCTTCCATAATAAATTCTTTTTTGATGTACACACTTCTTCTTATGACTCTTTGAAGAACTGGTAGCTTTTTGGCTTTTATATCTTCTAAATTCTTGATGATAAAATTAAAATAAGCC
>JAEEGL013030028.1_pt1 | contig 19481 bp, 13 predicted proteins | sample 9134231 | NCBI WGS metagenome assembly JAEEGL01 (sample SAMN16246548, study PRJNA631951) | gut metagenome | biome: gut microbiome; feature: rumen; material: fiber-attached | host: Bos | place: Iran: Karaj | collected 2018-10
GCATGCATCCGTGCGATAGCTTTGGGCTGGGACTTCCCGTGGGTATCCTTCATTGTGCTGATGGTCTACGGCACGGCATTCTTCATCCTGTCATGGCTGGCACTTAACAGGAACAAGTGATCAGGCACAGTTCTCGAACTGACTGTTGTACAGGGTGTAATAGAATCCCTTCTCCTCCAGAAGGCTCGCGTGCGTACCCTGTTCCACTATGTTCCCGTCCTTTATGACCAGGATCAGATCGGAATCCATTATGGTGGAGAGACGGTGTGCGATGACGAAACTCGTCTTGCCCTTCATCAGCAGTTCCATTGCATGCTGAATCTGCTTCTCGGTACGGGTATCGACGGATGAGGTCGCTTCATCCAGTATGACCATGGGTGCATCCCTGATCAGCATACGGGCCATCATGAGCTGCTGTTTCTGACCGCCTGATAAGGACACCTTGTCGGTCATAACGGTATCCAGACCATCAGGGAGTGATCTGATGAGATTACCGAGGCCTACGGATTCGCATGCCTCTATGACCTTCTCATCGGGAATTCCTTCACGGTTGAATACCACATTGTCTCTCAGAGTACCGCTGAAGATCCAACTGTCCTGGAGGACCACGTCGAATAATGAATGAACATAATGTCTGCGCATATCCGCTGTATCGACACCGTCTATCAGTATGCGTCCTGAATCCGGTTCATAGAACTTCATCAGAAGGTTTGCTAGAGTGGTCTTTCCTGCACCCGTTGGTCCGACTATGGCGATACGGGAGCCTGCCTCAATTTTCTGTGAGAATCCGTGAATGATCTCCTTGCCTTCGATGTATGAGAAGTGAACGTTGTCGAACACTATGTTCCCTTTGACATCCTCGATGACCGCATCCTTTCCTTCCTCGCTCTCCATCTCCGGGATCTTGAGGAACTCGAACACCCTCTCGGAAGCGGCGATGACCATCTGGACGGAACCCATCGCTTCGGAGAACTGTATCATCGGCTGAGTGAACATCTTCACATAGACGATGAATGCCACGACGGTACCGTATCCGATCTTGCCATCGATGACCATCATGGAACCGAAGATACAGACCGTGAGGTATCCGATGTTGCTGATGAAGTTCATCATCACCGACATCAGCCCTGAGAGGAAGCGGGTGCGCAGTGACGATGTGTAAAGGGTGCCGTTGATGGCATGGAACTTCTTCCATGCCCCGTTCTCTCCACCGTACAGCTTGACGATTTCGTGTCCGCGATAATTTTCGTCGACCAGAGCGTTCATGCTGCCCAGCCTGTTCTGTTGTATGCGGAAGTACTTCTGACTGAGCTTAACCAGTACGAAGACCATGATGAATCCTATCGCCGAAGGCACCGCCGATACAAGTGCCAGTTCGGGACATGTGATGACCATCATCACGAACGCCCCGATTATCGATATGGTGGCGGTGAAGATATGTGTCATGCTCTCGCTGCAGCTCTTTCCGACCGTATCGGCATCATTGGAGACGCGGCTCATTATGTCCCCGCTCGAACTGCTGTCGAAATACGACATGTGGATGGAGTTGAGCTTATCCGACAGGTCCTTGCGCATCTTCCTTGCCACATATTCTGACGAGGCTCCGATGATGTAATGCTCGATGGTCGAAAGGAGCATCGATGTTATGTATAGAACAGCGGCGATGACGGCAAGACCAAATATGCCGTCCGTATCGATCGGCCTCCCTTCCTGTAAAGATTTCTGAATGGAGTCCGTTATACTGCTCAGATATTGTGGTCCGATCAGCGAGAACACCGTGGCGACGATTATCATCGCTATCCCCAGATACAGCATCAGACGGTATCTGCCCATGTAGCGTATCAGCCCGAAGAATGTACCCCAAAAGTTCTCCGCCTTCCTAGAGCGTGCCCATAGAGGTCCGTCGGTGAATGCCGTCAGCTCACCTCCGAGAACTGTGTCGTGGCGATGCTGTTGTAAAGAGGACAATTCTGCATCAGTTCATCATGTGTCCCCTTGCCGACTATCTTCCCGTCGTCGAGGACGATGATGCAGTCCGCATCCATTATGGTGCCCACCCTCTGGGCGACTATTATCACCGTGGAATCAGAGGTCCTCTCGCGCAGTGCCGCACGCAATGCACGATCGGTCCTGAAATCCAAAGCAGAGAATGAATCGTCGAAGATGTAGATATCCGGGTCCTTGCATACCGCCCTGGCGATACCTATGCGCTGCTTCTGTCCGCCGGATATGTTCCTTCCGTGCTGTGATATGCCGGCCTCCAGTCCGCCTTCCATGTTCTTCACGAAATCCTCCGACTGGGCGACCCTCAGGGCATCCCATATGTCGTCATCGGTGCGCTCTTCGGAATGGACACCGTAATTGACGTTGTATCTTACGCTTCCAGAGAATATGACCGCTGTCTGCGGGACATAACCGAACATGTCATGCAGACTTCTCTGATCGTAATCCTTCACATCCCTACCTGCGACGGTGATGGTCCCGCTGCCTGTATCGTACAGACGGCATAGGAGACGTACCAGCGTGGACTTCCCGCTGCCCGTGGGACCTATTATAGCAAGTGTCTGTCCCTTCTTCACCTCGAGGGAGATGTTCTCGAGGACAGGGTGCTTCGCCCCCGGATATGTGAATGTGACGTTGTCTGCCCTTATCTCGCCGACATGACCTTCCATCGGTCCTTTCTCGGTACCGTTCTCTATAGAGGGTTGGCGGTTGATGACCTCCTGAATCCTTTGAGAAGCGACCATCGCCCTCGGCAGGATCCTCATCATTCCCGCCACCATCAGGAATGCGGACAGCACCATCAGAGCATATGATGAGAACACAATCATGTCCGAGAACAGCAAAAGCTGTTCCTCGTGATTCGGTGCTGATGATATCAGACCAGCACCTATCCAATAAATGGATAGCGTGAGTATGTTCTGCACCATGCTGGTGAACGGATACATGGCGGCAGTGTACTTCAATGAAGAAAGATTGTTGCTTATGAGATCCTCATTGGCCCTCTCCAATTTGGCGAACTGATATTCCTCGGCATTGTATGCACGGATGGTCCTCACACCTTCGATGGATTCTCCTGTGGCACGGTTGATCCCGTCGGTAAGCCACTGTACCCTCTTGAAGAACACACGGCTGCGTTTGATGATTATCATCACTACGATGACCACTACCACCACGGCAACGATGGTGGCTGCCGTCCAGTTCCAGTTGCGGCTCGCTATCTTCAGCGTGGCCCATACCGCGAGGATCGGTGCCTTGATCATTATCTGAAGGCCGCGTGCGACATACACCTGTATCTGATAGACGTCACTAGTGGACCTGGTGATCAGACTCGCGATGGAAAGGTCGCCGACATCCTCCGATGAGAATGTCTGTACCTTCTCGAACTGCCTGATACGGAGTTCCTTGCATAGTTGAGATGTAACATAGGCCGCGATGAAACCTGCGGCAAGGGATGCGATAAGACTGAGTATGGCGCATAAGGCCATCTTGGTGCCGTAGTAGCCCATGACGTCCCTGATGTTATCGTTCAGGATGGCGTCCGTCATGGCGTTCATGTATTCCGGGATGCGAAGGTCCAGGAACACCTGGCACAATATGAACAGGCCGCAAATGGCCACCAGAACCCACTGGCGTGGGCTAAGATATTTCAGAATCAATCGATCCACCTATATCAGCCGTGAGAGACGGCTGATTAACATTGGCTTAGAATTATTTAAGAGGTCATATCCTCGACTCGGATTGCCCAATAATTATTAATTGGATTAGTCATCCAATTATGTTTATAGGGTGTTCGAATGAAACAGATTGCAATCTACGGAAAAGGCGGTATCGGCAAATCCACCGTGTCCGCCAACATCTCCTATCAATTATCCAGTGAAGGATTCAAGGTCGCACAGATCGGATGCGATCCGAAGCATGATTCCACACGTCTCCTCCTTGGCGGGAAGACACAGACCACCGTACTGGATCACATCAACTCCGATTCCAAGGACATAGGCGACACCGTTTCCGTAGGTAAGAACGGTATCCTGTGCATCGAGACCGGAGGTCCCGAACCAGGGGTCGGCTGTGCAGGAAGAGGTATCCTCACTGCGTTCAACTTCATGGAGAACAACAGCATCGTGGAGAAAGATACTGACATCATGCTCTACGACGTCCTGGGAGATGTGGTCTGCGGAGGTTTCGCTGTCCCTCTCAGAAGGAAATATGCGAATGCGGTGTTCATCGTCACATCCGGGGAATTCATGTCACTGTATGCCGCGAACAATGTCCTCAAAGGCATAAGGAACTTCGATATCGACAAATGCCGCGTAGCAGGGCTCATCCTGAACATGAGAGGCAACGAAGGGGAATATGAATACGTCAAGAACTTCGCCGATGCGGTCGGCCTCCCCATAGTCACCAGGATCCCGCGTTCATCCAAGTTCGCCGAGGCCGAATCGGAAGGTGTCACGGTCTCCGAGAAATACCCAGATTCAGAGGAATATGAGGCTGTACACAAGATAGTCGAGATCATCAAGGATCTGAACGGTGCCAATGGGAAGCTGTATCCTGCCTGTCCTCTGAATGATGATGAATTGGACCTCATAGCCAAAGGTAAGCCTGTCAGCAAGGATCTGAAGAGCACATATTCGAGCCGAATCCTGGCAGTCGACGAAAGGAATGTGCTCAGAGGCTGCGGTTCGCATGCCGCCTGTCTCTGCTGTCTCGGCATAAAAGATGCTGATGTGATCATTCACGGTCCGAAGAGCTGCCATTTCTTCTTCAGCGCAGGTCTGGACGGCGGTATCGTATTCGAGAACAAGGCGAAGATCCTCAGATCTGCATCGGAAAGGATATTCTCCACGGACCTCACAGATTATTCCTCCATCTTCGGAGGGATCAAGGAACTGGGGGGTATAATCGAATCACGCATCAAGGTAGGAACGAAGACCATATTCGTGGTGTCCACCTGTGTGCCCGGCATCATCGGCGACGATGTTGAAGGCATATGTGAGAGGATGCACGAGCAATATCCTGATGTCGATGTGGTTCCGATCGATGTGGACGGCATACTGAACGGCGGAGGATTCCAGGCACGTGAGATGGCACTCAGGCGCATGTGCTCCATAGCGGACAAGGGGCTGCAGCCGGATGAGAAAGCGGTGAACATAATCGGTTATTCGGATGCTATAGACAAAGTGATGATCAGAAGCGATGACATGCACCGCCTTATCGAAGGTCTGGGTCTTCACATAAACTCATGTTTCCTCAATGACACATCTGCGGAAGAATTCAAGAACGTCAGAAAAGGACGTGTGAATCTGATGTATTCGTTCTCCGTGAACAACCGCAACGTATGCCGTGTACTTGAGAGCGAGATGGGGATACCGTGGTTCAGCGGACACATGCCCATAGGACTTGAGCAGACCATCTCGTGGATACACAGCTTCGGCGAGTACATGGGAGTATCTGCGGAGATCTGCGACAGACTGATCGAATCAGTGAAGAAGGATTATGATGAGTTCAAGGCACAGTACGGCAATCGTCTCAGCGGAAAGAAGGCTGTGATCTACTGTCCGACTGCGACGAACATAGACTGGGTTCTGGAGATGGGCGACATCCTGGGATTCTCGATCACCGACATCTACTGCCCGACCAACAGCAAATGGACCAATGCCGACGATGTTCACTTCGCTGACAAAGGGATCAGGATGGAATTCAACATCAACTATGATGCACTGTGCGACAGACTTGATAAAGTAAAACCGGACATGGTAATCGGAATGGACCAGATGCTCAGCAGATTGTCGATCCCACATTACAACTTCCGCCAGCCGAGAACCGGTGTCAGGAGTGCCATAGAATGCGGCAAGCGTATCGTCAGGATGATGGAGGTGAGCATGATATGAACCGCTCGCGCCCTGACGGATTCTACGGTTCGATGCTTGCATCCGAGAGCCTCACGGACGGGATGACCATACTCCACGGCCCCGGAGGATGCAGAGGGTATGCCGCATCGTTATCATCAAGATACGTTCCCCGTGAGTTCAGGACCGTGGAAGGGGACTTCTTCTTCCACCGCTCGCGCGTTCCGTGCACATTCGTGGACCGTGATGATTACATCTACGGCGCATCGAAGAAGGTCAGCATGATCCTCGATATCCTGAAGTCCGAGGATACGAAATTCGCCGTCATCCTGGAATCTCCCGGAGCGTCGCTGATAGGAGACAAACTGCAGGACGAGGTCATATCATCGGGTATGTCCGACAAGACCGCGATACTCGGGAAATGCCTCATGTCCGAAACATTCGGAGAAGGATATGACAAGACACTGTGCCTGATCGCCAGGAAACTCACGAAAAAGACTGAAAAGAGACCGATGACGGTCAATCTGACCGGACTGCCGTTCATATCGAAAGGGTGTTTCTGTCTGGTGAAGGAACTCCATGCTCTTCTTGCCGCAATGGGAATCGAGGTGATAGCGGACATCGGCATCTCCTGTTCGGTCGAACAGATGAGAGAGTCCTCACAAGCTTCTGCCAACGTATGCATCTGCCCCGAATATTTTTCCGAATGCGGCGATTATTACGAGAAGGAACTGGACATCCCGACCGTACGCGGTCCGCTGGGAGCACCTGTAGGCTACGATGCAATCCGTGCATGGGTGAGGGCGATCGCTGAGACGCTTTCATGCGACCCATCTCCCGCACTGAAGATAATCGACGATGAGGAGAAGGAGGTGTTCAGGTATGTCAGTGCATCCCTCAGCATAGGGGAATTCGTCAGCTACCGCACATTTTCCGTACTATCGGAACCTTCCGTCGCACTTCCGCTGATGACGTTCATCGTCAAGAGACTTCACCTAGTGCCAGCTTCCATAGAATTATGCGAACATGACACTGATTACGAAGGGCAATTGGAATCACTGCTGAAGAATATGGACGAGGAAGAGGTACTGAAGAAAGAATTCGGAACGGAATTCAGCGAAGTGCTCTTCGGCCCCGGTGCCATGTGCGATTATCTGCTCCAGAAGGAGATGTGCAGCACCGCTGTGGACATATCAATCCCCAGCAAGGACTACATGGACATAGCCCCGAAATCGATAATGGGCCTGGACGGATGCCGCAGGATAGTCGAGAGGATACTGAACACGAGATAATCACCGGTCAGTGATCTCCTCTATCCTTTCCTCGAATTCGATGTAGATGTCCTTCAGTCTGTCCTTCATCTCATCATCGGGGTCCCAGAACCCTCTGTTCATCGCTTCCTGGAGACGGGCGAGCATTGCCATCATGGCGTACGGATTCTCATCCTTGATCCATTCTCTCGTCTCTTCATCTAAAACGAACCTTTCAGCGAGGTCATCGTACATCCATTCCTCTATGATATCGGACGTACCGGACCATCCCATGGTGTAATCGAACAGCTTCGACAGCTCCTTCGCACCGGCGAAACCGTGCTTCTTCAGACCTTCGAGCCACTTCGGATTGTCAATCTTGCTGCGGAAGATGAATCTGCACTCCTCTTCCGTTGTTCTGAGCTTTAGGAACTGGGTATCGGATGAATCACCCATGAACGATACTGGTTTCTTTCCGCGTATGGACGTCACAGCGGCATTGAAACCCCCCAGACAGTCGTAGTCATCGTCCATGTCCAGCATGTCCACCGCACGGGTGTTGTGATTCTTGACGGTCACATCCATGATCTTCAGTCTCCTGCGGAACATCTCAGGCTGTGCCTCTCCTTTGAGACCCTTGCCGTAGACATAGCACCCGTGCTTCACATAGGATTCACCTAGATCATCCACTGTCTTCCAGTTGCCTGAATCGATGAGACTGCTTATCCCGCATCCGTATTCGCCGGGTTTGTCACCGAACACACGGAATGTCGCCATACGCTTCGCTTGATCGACAGGGATACCCTGTGCTATGGAATCGACGATATCCTTGCGGACATTGGCGGCAAGATAATTCACATCGTCGTCCTCATCGAGATCGGCGATCATCTGAACCCCGCGGTCGATCAGTATCGAAAGGTTGGGGAACGTATCGCGGAACAGACCGCTTATGCGCAATGTGACATCGATACGAGGTCTTCCGAGCTCTTCCAGAGGAATGACCTCGATGTCCTTCACGCGTCCGCCGTATTCCGCCCATACAGGACGGAGCCCCATGAGTTTCAGAATGTATGCGACGTCATCCCCGCCGGTCTTCATGGTGTCCGTCGCCCACAGTATAATACCTACGGTCTTCGGGTATGAACCTTTGTCATCAAGATATCTCTCGACCATCTGCTCGGCCATCTTGGAACCTACCTCCCAGCTGGAATTCCATGGAATGCCGTCGGGATCTATGGAATAGAAGTTGCGACCTGTAGGGAGGATCTGCGCACGTCCGCGGCCGGGACATCCCGACGGTCCGGGAGGTACGAAGCGTCCGTTCAGGGCCTTCATCACGTTACTCAATTCATCCCCCATCTTCCGTATCGCGTCTATGAGGAAACCGCACATGAACTCAAGTGCCAGATACAGTTCTTTATTATCCCCTGAATACAGAGAATCTGCGATCTCCTTTGTCTTTACTACATCGAATCCCGTCTCACGGGACCTCACGATCAGCGAGAACATCTCCGAATCGATCAGATCTATCTCCTCACCCTTCAGTCTGCCGTCGGGAAGAAGACCTGACGGATCCCTGAGAAGTTCCTCTACCTCATATCCATGTATACGGCCGATCGCTTCGCGCAGTGACGGAATAATACCGTTAGGATATCTCACGAGGGAATAGACCATCTCATCCATCCTCTCCTCCTTTGGCACCTCACCCAGGATATGAAGGCCGTCCTTGATGAGTGCGTCCTTGACCTCAAGGATGTAGTCGTACAGATGATCCACCTTGTTATTCATCTCCTCAAACGAACAGTTCGCGCTCAGACCGAGGTCCGAGAGCATGTTGAGTTTGACACATAATTCGATGACCTTCTCCATTATCGACGGCAGCTTGTCGTTCTGACCGAAATCCCTTGCTTTCAGATAGGCCTGTACAGCGATCTCCAGTTCGTTGATCTCGTCATAGCCTCCGGAACGGGCCATCGACGGGATCATGTGAGTCGTCGTTACAGCGTACTGTCTGCGCTTGGACTGCATCCCTTCGCCGGGATTGTCGATAATGTATGGGTTTATGTCGGGCAGCTTCCCCAAGATTATGTCGGGGTCGCATTCGTCCGATAATCCGACACTCTTTCCGGGAAGCCATTCCAATGTGCCGTGTGTTCCTATGTGTACAACAGCATCTGCTCCCCAGGTCTCTTTCAGCCACCTGTAGAATGCAAGGTACTGATGCGGAGGGGCAGTCCATGGATCGTGGATGGATTCTGTTGTACACTTTCCCCTGTCAGGCTGGAAACCTATGAACACATTGCCGTTCATTATCCCGGGCAATAGGAATTCCCCGTCCAGCGTGTGCATATCCCCCGGAGGTTCGCCCCATGCTTCGATGAATCTCTTCCTAGCCGATTCCGCGATCTGCGAGAACCATCCATCGTACTTATTCTTGGGAACGGTATCTACAGCAACATCTCTCAGCTGTTTGTCAGACTTCCAATTGTCATCGTTAGTGACACCATCCAGAAGACGTGTGACCAGTTCCTTCCCGTTCTCCGGCATCCAGTCCAAGGTGTATCCTTCATCCCTGAACCATCTAAGCATATCTGATACACTCTGCAGTGTATCCAATCCGTATCCTCCTCCGGCCAGGTCCTGTCTCGGAGGATACATGTAGATCAGTATCGCGACCTTCTTCTCCTTGTTCGGGATGTGTCTGAGCATCGCCCAGCGGTAGGCCATCTCCACTATAGCGGAACAACGCTCTTCGATCGCCACCTGCTTATAATCGCCGTTCTCCATCCTCTCGGTACCGCAATACGGAACCGAATCGATCTGTCCGTCATACTCGGGATCGACAACGCTCATGGCGATGTCAGCAGGGGACAATCCGAACGGACTCTCCTTCCAGTCCTTAGCAGGGCCGTAAAGGTTTATCGCCTGCAGTATCGGAACATCAAGTCTCTCAAAGAAATTATCATCTGACACTTGCTTGCCTGTTCCCGGCTTGGCGGTCAGTGTCATAGCGAACCCCATGGTATTGATCACCGCATCCACGATGGGTTTCCCGTTACGCACCAGGTACTCATCGATGATACGTGCTGCCCCGATGGACCCTGTCACCTCATCCTCATAGGATTTAAGGAATATGGCAACAGGCTCCGCTCCTATCTCAACGATCTTGTTCCACAGCACATCCATGGCGCCAGTGTTGTGCCTGAGTGTGAAGACGTTCACAAAGAATATCGCAATGACCGGTCTGCCTGACTTGCCTACATCCTTCAGACCTTCTTCGAGTGACATCGCTTCCTTTCCGGGGACATATACGCCCTGAGCCATCGGAATGACTGCGTCGGGCACCTCGATATCGATGTGGTCGAAAGTCCTCAATGCCCATTTCAATGCGGAAAGGTGATTCTCATCACCGCCGATGGTCTCAAGTCTATAGACCATTGCATAATCCTCGGAACTCTGCAGAAAGAGATCACGGTACTGCAGAGAGATGGATTCATCCACACCGGTGACTATTGCGGACACCTTGTTCTTCTCAATCACTTTCCGCAGATTGGACCAGTGTCTGAAGAAGCTCACATCCCCATGTGCCATTACGAATATGAAATCGCATTGCGCGACATCATCGAGGAAATCCCTGAGCTTGTCTATCTCGGAATCCAAAGTGACTGAATCGCCTGCATATACGGTGATGTCATAGCCATGCTCCCTCAACTCCTCTGCGGGAGGGGCCATGACGAATCCGCTGTGGGACCCGATACCGATGCAGGCGATCTTGACCATATTGACCAAATGGTTATGTTTGTATTAAAAGTGGATTAGTAATCCAATATACTGGCGATTACTGGCTGATGTTATCCTTCAGAAGGATGTGGGGCCTCCCGTCATCATCAATGACCTTACAGTCAACGTCATAGACCTTCCTGATGTTCTCCTCGGTGATTATCTCCCAAGGGGCACCTGCAGCAAAGATCTTGCCCTCACTCATCATCAGCATACGGTCTGAATACTTTGACGCTATGTTGAGATCGTGACAGATCATCACTATGGTCATCTTTGTCTCCCTGCATACATCACGCAGCAACTTGGTGACTGCTAACTGATGCTTGATATCCAGATTTGCCGTGGGTTCATCCAGGAGCAAAACCTTGGGCTGCTGTGCCAGACCTTTGGCCAAGATTACTTTTTGCAACTGTCCTGCTGACAATTCATTGATAGGACGCAATGCCAGATCGTCGATTCCCATCCTTTCCAGAATACCGTATGAGATCTCAAGATCCTTCTCCATCGAACCGTATTTTGAATGGGGATGCCTGCCCATCATCACGGCATCGATGACAGAAATGGGGAACGTGTTCGTGGCCGTATAAGGCACATATCCCATTACCTTGGCCATCTCCTTGACTGATATTGTTCTCACATCCCTCCCGTCGATGAAGACGGAATTCTCATTGGGAGTGAGTATCTTGTTCATACAGTGGATGAGAGTGGACTTACCGACACCGTTCGGACCTATGATCGAAACCAGTTCTGATTTGTCGAAGACGACGTTAATACCTTTGAGGATTGGGAACGTACGATATCCGAATTCCAGATTGTCGATGACTATATTGAGCATCTCGTTCTGACCGATCGGTTCCGGTTTTTCTTTGTTCAGGTTCAATTGAGGCATCAGATCACCACATTTTCTTGTTCATACGTGTAAGGATGTAAATGAAGAACGGCGTGCATATGAGTGCAATCATAACACCCACTGGCAGCGACGGATTGATCAGTCTCAGTACAACATCCGACGCCAATATCATCAGTGCACCGATGACAGCGGATGCAGGAATCAGTAACTTGCAATTGGAGCCGAATTTGATACGCGCGATATGCGGTGCCACCAGACCGACGAATCCAATGGTACCTGTATAACAGACGACCAATGCTGTTGCGAGACTTGTGAATATAAGACAGAAGATCCTGAGACGATTGGGATTGATACCCAAAGTGATGGCTTGATTGTCACCCTGTGCCACAATATCAATCTTCCTGTGCCAGATCATCATCGGAATCAGCACTATCAGCAATGCGGCAAATAACCTTATGAGTGATCCCCATGCCAGCCCTGACACGGAACCTATGGACCATGCAAATATCTCCGCAAATGTTTCCGGATCGGCCGTATATTTCATCATCGTTGTCGACGCATTGAAGATGTACATCACGGCGATACCGCATAGGATCATCATCGTCGGCGATACTTTTTTGAAGGCCGATATGACAACGACTATCGCTGTCGGTATCAATGCAAATACGAAAGCGTTGACCACTGCAGCATCCAAGCCTGTAAGGAACGGAATAATTGAGAATCCGAGAGTCAGACTGATGACCATTCCGAACAGTGCACCTGATGAGATACCGAGCGTGTATGGATCTGCCAGCGGGTTCCTGATGATATTCTGCAGGACTGCACCTGAGATTCCGAGCACCGCACCTGCCATCATCGCACCTAGAGCACGTGGGCCGTTCTCCTCGAACACCACCCTGTCTTTCAGATAGCTAAGGAAATCGGTTGGTTTCTCACCGCTCAAGTGCTTGATGAAGATGGAAAATGACTCGAGCACCCCTATCTTCACCGTTGAGATGGAAAGAGAATAGACCACCAATACCAGAGACACGATAAGCAGGATGACGATCAGCGTGATCGCATTCGACTTCCTCTTCTTCAGTTCGTCCCTGACATCGGAAATCACCATATCCCTCTCCTGTTACGAATTAGGATGTAGAGGAACATCGGCGCACCGATGAAAGAACAGATGACTCCGACCGGAACCGAATCCAGGTCTGATATGTACTTAGCAATCAAATCCGAGAATAGAAGGAATGCAGCACCGAATGCGGACGCGGCAGGCAGTACAAAACGGTTATCCGAACCAATGATCAAACGAATGATGTGCGGGCAGATCAGTCCTATGAAACCTATGATCCCCGCATAAGAAACGATTGTGGCTACGATAAGGGCCATTACGACCATGCAGACAATTCTCATCCTTTTGACGTTAACGCCCAGACTCTTGGCGTTATTATCACCCATGGTCATTATGTTTAATTTCTTGGACAGGAACATTATAACAATGCTCCCGGAGAATACTATCGCGGCAACAAGAGCAAGATCTGCCCAATCCATTGCAAATATGGTTCCGACCTGCCACTTGTAAACATTGGAAAGTGTTTCAGAATCTGTACTGACCAGGATCAAGGTACTGAATGCATTGAACATGTACGTCAGGGCGGTACCGATCAAAATGATTGTTGCCACGGAATCTCCCAGACGTGAAGAGAAAAGCAATATTATGACCACTGGTATCATCGCAAAAACGAAGGCATTGATGGTAGTACTGTAATGACCTGGTATGAGACTGATACTGAGTGCCATCGCAAGTGCGACTCCAAGATATGCGCCTGATGATACACCGGTCGTATACGGCTCCGCCAATGGGTTCTTCATCAGACTCTGCATAGTCACACCAGAGACTGCCAATCCTACTCCTGCGACAATAGCGAACAATACACGGGGCAGTCTGTTGTCCCATACGATGAAATCATCATACCACTCGTGTGAATACTGCTCATACTGTGTTCCTATGATGTGATTCCAAATTACCTCATAGACACGTTCGACAGAGATGGTGTATGCGCCGACTGTGATGGAAATCCCCATGGCTATGAACATGAAGACTAAACAAGCGACAATAAAGAGGATCTTTCTCAATGAATTCTTCTTGTATTCGACCTTGAGTTTTTCGAACTTCTCTTTATCCATCATCTCGCCCGTTTGAAAAAGGAAAGAAAAAGGTTTGAGAGGGGTATCCCCCTCGTTTATGCTGTAGAACCTCCACTGAGGCCAACATCGGACATCGATACAGCGAATGTACCGTTCTTCACGGTCTCTGCGCTGATTCCGATGATCACACTGTGGCTGATGTTGTAGTTCTGGGCCCACTCTGCACTGAAGATCTCAGGGTAGAGAACGTGTGCCGCGTATGCAATCCTCAGAGGAACAGCCATGTCTCCGCTGATGACGTAAACCTGGTTGTTGTAGTAGGGCTCTGACTTCTCGAATGCATGCATAACGCTGGAAACTTTGCCTTTAGCTGTGTCGTTCTTCAGAACATCTCCAGCATACCAGCTGTATCCTGAACCTGTCCTGATGTTGACGATCTTGTCGATCTTATAATCGGCAAGCCACTCTCCGAGATCGGTGTATTTCGCACTTGTTGTGCTGCCCTTGAAGTCGTAGTCATTAAGAGCGAATTTAGCTCCGGCTGCCTTGATCACATCAGTGTAGTCCGAGTTTTCGGAACTGATATAGTTGTATGTATCGATGGTTCCGTCGTTCTTCTTCGTGTATGTTGCCATGGAAGAAGCGGCTGCCAGCATCTGTTTGGTGTCCTTTCCGATGTGGCTCTCCAGTTTCTCGTTGAGGTCAGTGAAGAATGTCTCACACCATGCCTCGAGAACAGTTATGACATCGTTGCTCCTGTCAAGAACGAATGCCATCATTGCAAGGTCTGACAGATAGCTGCTCATGTCGGTTGCTGCAGGTGCGAACCTGTAGACTCCAAGTCCGGCATCGATTGCTCCCTGCTCTGTGTAACAGTTGGGGTAGCTTTCGCTTGATCCGCAGAGGTAGTTCTTCATGGAATCAGCGGTGAAGATTGCCTTCACACCCTGGCCGGTGATCATGTCAGTGACCTTCTCGATGTTGAAGAAACCTGCCGAGTCACCGACACGGTATGCGCTGGCGAAGAATGTCTGATATTCCGCGTACAGCGAGGCATCGATCTTCGAGTAGTATGCGATACCCTTGAGCGGACCGGATCCAGCGGGTTCGATTGCGAGGTATTTGTACATTGTGAACATGTTACCTGCACCGGTACCTACGACTGCATCTACAGGGGCCTTTGACCAGGCATAGTAGTCACCAGTGTTGGCACGGTTGAGGTGGTAGATGTTGACAGGGGATGCAGGTGTTGCATCGATGATCGACTGGATGTAGGTAGCATCGTCTGCATTGACTGTTCCGTCATGGTTTGCATCTGCATACTTGTAATCAGCTGTCTTACCATCGGTAATTGCCTTGTTCAGGACTTCGATATCCTTAGCGTCTATCGTAATGTCCTCATTCACATTTCCGTAAACTTCGAGCACGGGTTTGATGTCCGAGCTCACAAGTTGTAAGTCTGTGTCGCCATAGGGGTTCTTGTTGTTGTTATTGTTGTAGATGACAACGGCTGTTACACCGCCTGCCACAACAACAACTGCAAGAACGATAGCGATAACTTTTGTGCTAATCATTATTATCACTTAGCCAATCAAGTTGGACGATACGACCAATCACGATGTATAATTTAAATGTAACGCGTATGAATTCTAAATTGAACCCCTAAATCGGTATATGATGGGATACCCATTATAACCTTTAATCAATAATACTGGCACTAATTTGTAATTACGGTAATTCCGATTTATTGTATCATTAATCCAATAAATTATCATTTAGTAGATATCTCTATACACAGATATTGCCCTATTGTCAACTTCCTTTCAATTGTTCATCACAGAAACCAAATAGAAATCGCCCCATTGTCCCCTCGATCACCATGTTCGAATTCAACAAACTCTGCAAGGCGTTCGAGGAGATGGACCCTCAGACTTTCAAAGAGGTCATCGCCGAGAAATCCGTCGCCATCATTGCTGCGCTGACAGCAATAACCAAGGATGGCATGGATGGCATGAAGGTATACATGAACTTCATCCTCTGCTCCATCGCCGCCGACGGGAAGCTCGCAGAAGAGGAGTACAGGATACTGAAACCCGCTTTTGAAGCACTCGTCGGCAAAGAAGTGTCGTATGAGGATGCAGTCGCCATCTTCAACGAGGCAGGCCTCAACGATTCCAGGGATTACAAGAAGATCGTCGACGAGATGGTCGACATCCTCGGAATGATATCCCTGGATCTCAAGAGGGACATCATCATCGTATGCATGATGGTCTGCGCCGTGGACGGCAAGATCTCCCGCAAGGAGAAGAAATGGATCAAACAGCTTGTAAGATGATCCAGTGAGATAATGCTGATCCACGTCATAGACACGGAGACCACCGGCCTGAACGGCTATCCTGACGATCTCGTCATAGAGATAGGTATAGCGGCAGTGGACACCGATCTGTTTACCGTGGAACCGGTATTCGAATCCCTGGTCGGTTACGACACCGAATCATGGGATGACAATAAGAAGGAATCGTGGATCTTCAGCCACAGCTCCCTTAAGCTGAAGGACATCGATGACGGCCCGAATCTTAAGGATGTTGTGAATCAGGTCAGATACATCCTGGCCGGGCAGAATGTCACATCGTACAACATACCTTTCGATTTCAAGAAGTTCCTTGACAGGAGACCGTGGGAACTGAAGAAGTTCTACGATGTGAAGATGCCTGATATCATGGAAGCGGCGGCGGATTACTTCAAGGAACCCTCACCGTTCGGCGGATACAGGTGGCCCAGATTGGAGAGGGCATACAGGGCATTATGCAAGGATGATCCCGCAGGGATCGATAACAAGCAGGAGCACAGGGCCCTGAGCGATGCCATCGCCGCAGGATATGTGCTGCTGGCATTGTATAAGGCAGGGACTTACAAGATTGAAGAGAAGACCTGACCGCTGTCAGGAGCCAGTCTGCAGACGTAAATGAACGCTTACTGGCTGTTAACGATGTATTAAATACGGGCGCGGTAGATTATTCTGTAAGTGCAGAATGCCCGGAAAAGTGATGCTTGACTTAGCTTCTGCATAAAAAAGGAGGATAATCAAATGAAGAAAATGATTATCGCCGTTGCAGTCATTGCGATTGCAGCAGCGATGTGTATCCCCGCTTGCGTGTTCGCAGACAATTCTGATGCCGCCTGTACCAAGACCAACGGTTCAGCAGGTATCAGTGTCGAACTGAGCACGTCAGACGAGAAAGAGATTGTGAAATTCTTCCCCAAAGACTCGTGGAACCTTATTGCTACAGGTATCTGGAATACCCAGTTCGACGGACTGGTATCGAACTCGGCCAATTACACTGTTTCTGAAGGAAAGATAGAAGAAATAGTGAAATTCGCTGAATCACAGGGAATGGAGATCACCGATGACTATGTCTCGGTAGTAAATTCAAGTTCACTTATAGTGAAGTACTCCTTCAAAGCAACCTGTGATGTGGATAACGCCAGTTTTATCAGCGGCGGTCTCGGACAGTTGATCAAATATCTTGAACCTACGAACAAAACACACAAGGATTCGGTACTGAAGGTCACAGTTACTGTCGAGGAGACCGAAAGCATTGTTTCGAAGGAATACATCACAAAGAACAACAACAATGACTATATCGCAACCGAAGCTGAGGGCGAGACACTGAATTACACCAAGGTCAGTGCTGATATCACATACTCCTACGGTACAGTCGAGAAGACTTTCACCTACGAAATAACGTCGGACATGTACATGAAAGGAGACGTGAAGGCCGACTTCATGGATACTGATCCGAAGGATGCGACAGCAACAACGTATGTCCTCATGCCGGCCGCAACAGATAATCTCGTGTATTACTCAGAGACTGTAGTGAAATGCGATGGAAAGACATACACCAACAAGCAGGACCGCAGTGGTCTGACAAAAGACATAGAAATGTCCAGATATCAGATGCTCGGTCCCAGCAACGTCTACACTGGAGATCTTAAAGTACCTGTCTACAAATTCTACGGAGATGACGAGTATTCAATCTTCAACGCAATGAATGTCGCCGATGAATCCCTCAAAAGCAACGATGCAATGAAGACTTACGTCAAAGATCATGGTTCCATCGGAGAGGACTTCAGTGCGGCAAAATCCACTGCAGAATCGCCGATGCCTTCCAGCGGCGGCGGACCTAACATCCTGCTCTTCGTCGCTATCGGAATCGGTGCGGTCGTGATCATCGCGGTCGTCGCATTCATCTTCCTGAAGAAGAAGTGAAACTAAACAGGGGCATCCGCCCCTCCATTATTTTTTAATCATTCTCGACCCAGGCATAAAGCTTCAGCATGGATGCAGACTCCTATTATGAATCACTAGAAATCATGAGTGCGGGCGCCGGGATTCGAACCCGAGTTCTAACCTTGGCAAGGTTAAGTGATAACCAGCTACACTACGCCCACACGGGTTAATCGGGAGATTATATTGTCTGATATAAAGGTTTGGTAGTTGTTTTTGCGTCATTCAGCTGAAGCCTTTCCGGACGAACGTCTGGCGCTTATCTGATAGACCAGGGTGGAACCCAATATCATCGCTGCACCGATCCACCCTACCACGCCCAATATCTCGCCCAGGATCACGGCTGAAAGGAACAAGGAGACGACGGGTTCCACATAACCGAATATCGCAGCCGTGCCCGCATCCATGTACCTCAGCGTTCCGAAGTACAGTGTGAATGCGATGCCTGTCTGCACCACACCCATGATCACCGCGAGGATTATCGATGTGGTATCATACGACAGATTGCCGAGATCGACCGTGAACGGGACGTAGAACAGAACAACCACTGTGCCTACTGCAAGCTGGACTATTGTCCTCTCATACGAACCTATGCCTCTGAGGAACTTGTTCAGGATTATCATCCCTGTGTAGAACACCGCTGCCAGGATCCCTTCCCCTATTCCTAGGAACTCGGAAGGATCGGTTAACCCGTTCTGTATTATCCCCGATACGAGCGTCAGACCGACAAATGCGACGGCCACGACGGCTGCTTTCAGTACTGTGAATCTCTCCCCGAGGAACAGCGGCGAGACGAGAAGGACGAATGCAGGTGTCAGATAATTGCATAATGTGGCTGTCGATATCTCGGTGGTCTTGTACGCCTCGAACAGAAAGACCCAGTTAAGCCCTAGACATATCCCCGAAGCAATCAGGATAAACAGGTTCGCCGATATGCTCTCGGTATCGAGTCTATACCTTATGACGAATACCAGAACGAGAAGCGATAACGTACCCACGGATCCCCTGATGAGCACGATCATCGATGCGGGCATCTCGATGTAATGGGTCATCACACCGATGGTACCGAATATGGCCATCGCCAGTATCATCAAGGGAACGGAGGTCCTCTCGTTTATCAGCTGCACATGACGGGGAACTCATCGCCCGATATTAAAGATGATTACCTGGTTGAACGTACAGTCAAAAACGATATATCATCCGCTGACAATCATCGGCACATGGAGCACATCAGGACCGGAAAGGTGAAAGAGGTCTACGCGGTCGATGACAACACACTGGAATTCGTGTTCACCGACAACATATCAGTTTTCGACAAGATCATA
>JAEEGL017096894.1_pt1 | contig 19481 bp, 17 predicted proteins | sample 9134231 | NCBI WGS metagenome assembly JAEEGL01 (sample SAMN16246548, study PRJNA631951) | gut metagenome | biome: gut microbiome; feature: rumen; material: fiber-attached | host: Bos | place: Iran: Karaj | collected 2018-10
ATTAACGAGCGACGCGAGTGGCTTCATTAGTCGGCAAAGCCGACGTCTTCATTTTTTGCGATTTCAAGCGGTTTGGTTTAACGATGAATATCAGACCGTATAAAATCAGATTTTTTATCTTTTTTTCACTTTTGCAATTTCGTTCGTTAATCACAAAAAAATCAGCAACCAAGGTTGCTGATTTTTTTATCCAAGCCGCAAAGGAGGCTTGGTATGTAATCAGCGCGTAAGCGCTGTATGTATCCCTTTATACCTCATGATCCTCTTTTTTTGCGCCGCCCGCGCATATCAAGTAAAAAATCATATTAATTAGTTATTATTCATCTTGACAATAGAGCAAAAATAAGTTAAAATATAATCGCTATCAAACATAAAAAAATGCTTAACGGCGGAAGCGGAGATTTTGAGTACAAGATTCCGTGGATTATTCCATCCTACCGCGACTGGCAAGACAAATATATGTCATGGCTTTACGATATTACTCATCACATCGACTCTATGTCTGGCTATATAAATGATGGCGTATATTTTGAAAGCAGCGTTATCGAGAAGAAGGGCGTTTTTCACAAGCGCTACGATATTAAAGTACGAGCCCGTTTCCATGATAAAATCGGTGAAGTCGCGATTGATCTGCTGAAACACCTGGAAGCATATATGAAAAAAGAAAACATAACTTTTACATATGATGAAATTTCAATAAAAGGATACGTGTCCGAAACGTACAAAATCAAGCTAAACGGTACTGATATAAAAGACGGTTTCAATTTTATGATATATAACAGCTTTGGTGACGGGAAATATCACGGAGTGAAAGAAGCAATGACCTCTTTAACCGTCGTCTGCAAAATAAACCGTTAAAAGCGTTTGATTCATAATAAGATGACCGACCGTTATTGAGCGTGGATTTTTATGTGCCGTCTGAACGATGATTGTTTTCACTGCCTTTAACAGTATTGCCGGCGGATCCGTCCGCGCAGGTTCGGGGCAAAAGAGAACGCTGCACGGAAAAGGATCACGTGCGCCGGAAATCAGAATGCGCCGCGTTCAGAGAACTGAATAAGCTTTGCGGCAGTCGCGCAGGTAAATCGGATCTTTTCAAATATCCTCGCCGGCACGCGTTTCAAAAGCGTTGTACCAAAATCAAAAGGATGATCCAATATGATAGCCATTAACAAACGAAAAATCAGCATTTGTATTCTATTGTCGATCGTAACATGCGGCATCTACCGGATTTACTGGGATTATCTGCTTATCAAGAATATCAGGGCGATTCAAAAAGATGAAACAAGCTGTATCGGTGAAATGCTGTGCTTGGTACTCGTACCGTTTTACTCATTGTTCTGGTGGTTCACAAGAGGCAAGATCGTAAATGATATCTTCGGCGAATACGGTTGCATTGCAATCGGCAACGAAATTGAATATTTGATCCTCGGTATTTTAGGACTTTCAATCGTTTCCATGGCGATCATGCAGAACGATTTTAACTCTTTCGAATCCGAATCCGCCCGATCAATTCAGCATGACGCCCCAAAAAAGATAAAGGTCGGTAAGCTTGTCAGCAGGAAAGAAGCTTCCGTGTTTCCGAGCAGGACCGTGTCGTTTAAGGAACGTTTTAAATTTCATTATAAAAAACGCCGTAAAAAAACCGAAACCTGCGGGATTCATCTTAGCAATATATCCGAAGTGATATTTTCTTATAATCACCAATTGATGTGTTCTTTTGCGCCGTTTAAAGATTTAGCAGATCTTGATCCGGTATTTCAGAGTTTTTTTAACGCCGGATTTACAGCCTCCAGTTTCTCAATAGAAGAGGATCACGATCACAGTTATTCCGGAGATCCGTCATATGAAATAAGTGAATACCGGGACTTTATCCGGCTGAGAATTGGCGGAATTGAATCTTATTCTACTTGCCTTTTACATGACGGCAAACCCGTTTTTATAACCGGAACGGATAACAGAATGATTTTTTCCGTTTCCCGTTATCGCAGTTATCATAACGAAACGGTGGATGATTGTTCAAAAGCGCTTGTCTGTTTTATAAAAGATTCGGCGCAATTAGAATGGTCCGCTGCAATTATCGATCAACACTCCGGCGACTCTTAACCGGTTATTTACAATCCGAACAAAACGGCAAATTCGAACAGGGATCCGGAGTACCGCCGGCGTCGGAGTAAGACACAATTTCAGCATTGGGTTCAGTAATGAAAAAACGGTTTTTGTCTCATCAGCCGGTTTTTAATGATAAGTTTCCAAAAGACAGCAGCGTTACGTGGCGCGTCAAAGGATTCAGACAGTATGTATATTGAGGTATCGAAAAATGTCATTAGTGGAATTTGATTCTGCTGCAAGCAATATTTTTTACAACTTCGAGACGGAAAACGAGTTTTTTGCCGAGATTGCAGCATATCGTTTTACTGATTTTCTGCCGTTGGAATCATTGGACTTTCATCCGTCGGAATATAGGCCGGGAGGCTATTATGTAATCTTCGTTGGAGAAAGGCACTCTGTGTTTGAGAACGGCGTTTGTATTTACTGCAATACTAAATTTACAGGTGATGAGAATTCACTGTTTCGAGGCCGTTACAATGCCTATTCGATTTATCTGGCCGGAAATTTCAAAGCGAAAGATTTTGACCGTTTGAATGATGCCGAGAAAAATGAATATTATGAATTTCACGGCGTTTGGAGTCAGAATCAACACAAGATGTATGCGCTTGACAAAGCAATTACAGCGGCGAAAAAACTGTCTGTTAAATTGAATTGCCGCACCGCCGTTGTTCGGCTCGTCGAAGATTATGATATGCGGTAATAATTGTCTTCGGGTGTTGCCTTTAGCAGTGGCCCGGCGGGCTTTATTCAGCATACCGCCGATCTTATTTTCTTGACACCGCAAAAAAGCAGCTCTCCGCTGCTTTTTTTGTCAGGGCCGCAAAGGCGGCTTTATTCTCGATAAAACGTCCGCAGCCGTATCTTTGCCGCCTCTTTTATAACGTACCACCCTTCCGTTTTTGCGCCGCGCGCGCATATCGGGCGAAAAAAATCATATCATATTACAAAATAAATTATTATTCATCTTGACAATAGAGCAAAAATAAGTTAAAATATAATCGCTATCAAAAGAAAGGAATATATCTGGTATGGCTGAAGAACTGTTTGAAGAAGACGAGATCATAACCCTTACGGACGAAGACGGCAAGGAAGAGAGATTCATCGTGCTTTGCGTTATCGAGTATAAAGGTAAGGAATATTACGCGCTTCTGCCTGAGAAACCCGCAGACGACGGCGAAGACGGATACGTAATTCTCCGCTCCGATGAAGAGGAAGGCGAAAGCATGCTCGTCACCATAGACGACGATGAAGAATTTGACGAGGTCGCCGATCAGATCGACGAATATCTCAATTCCGAGATCGACGAAGACGACGAATAAGCGTTCGGACGCTGTCCGGCAGATCCTGCTTGGTTAGTGATAGAACAGGCATTAAAACCCACGAGAGAACTATGGAGTCCGGGCTTCCCGCGACGGGATGCAGACCTCCTCTGCTTTCCCTGTTCAAGGCTTATGCCGCACGGTTTGCAGAGACGTTGGGAGCGCAAAGCGCGGGAGAGGACACCAACCTGCACGGGCAGGGTTTCTCAATACCTGATCTACACGGCCTGGCGGGATATTTGTTTTTAAATGACCCTTGCGGATCATTCAAAAGTGATGTGTTCCGCTTGCGCGGAACATGATGTTTGACTTTGTCAAATGATGTTTGTCCGCAAGCGGACAAATGATGTCCGTTCGCTTATGCGAACGGGTTATGGGAGAAAAATATATGAAAAAATACGAATTCAAAAAGGCTGCTCCGGTATGGATAAAAGGTGAAGAGAAGGAAATGAACGTTTCGCTTTGCCTTTCCGCCGTTTTTTCCGGCGAAAGCGCGAGCCTCTCTGTTACCGGGCATTCGCTTTATCAGGTGTTTTTAAACGGCAGACTTATTGCGGAAGGTCCGGCGAGAGCCGGTCACGGCTTCTACCGCGTCGACCGTCTCGATCTTACGCCGCATCTTGCTGACGGTGAAAACAGGGTCGAGATAATCACGGCGGGATATAACGTCAACAGTTTTTATCTGCTCGACGAACCGTCTTTCGTCTGCGCCGAGCTTTTCGTCGACAGCGTATGCGCCGCCGCGACCGGCAAAGACGGATTTACGGCGAAAGAATATTCCGGCAGAGTGCGCAAAGTGCAGCGATATTCGTTTCAGCGCCCGTTTACCGAGGTCTATTCTCTGCCGTCGGAAGACGCCGACGCCGAACTTGAGATCACGGCGGACAAGAAATTCATATCGAGAGACGTACCTTACCCGGACTATGAATTCACGCCGTTTGAGCGCGTGATAAAGACGGGGACGTTTGAATATAAGGACAGAGAACGTTATTACGGCGACAGATCGGTGACACGCATTGACACGAAGCTGAAGGGCTACCCGATGGACGAGCTGACCGTGTTTTCGATGAAAGAGGCTGAACGGCTCGAATGTACGGGCTCGACGTGCGATCTGCCCGCCGGAAACATCGAGATCGACGGCAACGGATTCGTTATCGCCGATATCGGCGCGGAACTGACCGGCTTTTTCAGCATGGATATACAAACCTGCGGCGGCAGACTTTTCATTATCTTTGACGAGATACTGTCGGGCGGCGACGTGAACCCCGGCAGGCTCGGCACCGGCAGCGTGATAATTTACGATCTTCTGCCCGGGAAATACCGTCTGTGCAGTTTCGAGCCGTATTCGTGCAGATACGTCAAAATAGTCTGTGAAAAGAAGACGGAAATACATAACGGCGGAATGATCCGTTTTGAATATCCTTCAAAGCCGATCAAACAGGCGCCCGATCTGCCTGACGAACAGCTCCGCCGCATATACAAAGCCGCGGTCTCGACTTTCAGGCAGAACACGGTCGATATTTACATGGACTGCCCGTCGCGCGAACGCGCCGGCTGGCTCTGCGACAGTTTTTTCACCTCGCGCGTAGAGTACGCGCTGACTGGAAAGAGCCTTGTCGAACGCAATTTTCTGGAAAACTTCATAATGCCCGAAAAGTTTGAATTTCTGCCCGAAGGCATGCTGCCGATGTGCTACCCGTCTGACCATAACGACGGAACTTACATACCGAACTGGGCGATGTGGTACGTGCTCGAGCTCGAAGAATATCTTTGCCGCTCGGGCGACGCGGAGTTCGTCGCCGAGGCAAAAGAGCGCGTGCTTGCTCTGCTTTCATTTTTCCGCGGTTTTGAAAACGGCGACGGATTGCTGGAGCGGTTAAAAAGCTGGATATTCATCGAATGGTCGAAGTCGAACGAGCTGACGCAGGATATAAACTACCCGACTAATATGCTCTACTGCAGATTCAAGCGAGCTATCGCTTCGCTTTACGGTATGCCGGAACTTGATGAAGAGGCGGACAGGCTCGCGCAGACGATACGCGAAAAGTCTTTTACCGGCAAATGGTTCTGCGACAACTCCGTTTACGGCGAAGACGGGATTGCGCGTCTTTCGGGCTTATGTACCGAAAGCTGTCAGTATTACGCATTCTTTACCGGCGTTGCGACGAAGGAGCTTTATCCCGAGCTTTGGGCAACGCTCGTGAACGATTTCGGACCGGAGCGTAAAAAAGACAACAAACACCCCGATATATTCTTCGCAAACGCTTTTATAGGCAATTATCTGCGGCTCGAGCTCTTATACAGAGAAGGTCTGTACGATAAACTGCTGACCAATATACGCGGCTATTTCGACTATATGGCGAAAAAGACCGGCACGCTTTGGGAAAACGACGGCGATTACGCCTCCTGCAACCATGGCTTCGCTTCGCACGTCGCCGTGTGGCTTTGCGGTATATACAAATGATCGCATTCTATACAGAGCCTTACCTGCTCTCGACCGATCCCGGTCATAAAATGGACGTCGTCTGGATAACGGACCGCCCCGACGGAGGATACGTGCGTTTCGGCTTCGACGAAACGCTCGGAAGCGCCGTCAAAGCCGTTTGCGAAGAGATCTTCGGCATAAGAGCGCCGGCGACGGACGGCGGATACTCGGATATCAAAGAAGAAAACCCGCCGCTTACGCTTTACCGCTGTATTGCCGAAATAGACGGATTGGAGCAGGGACAGAGAGTATATTACCGCTGCGAGTGCGGCGGCGAGATTACAAAGACATACGATTTTCACACCGCGCCGAAACCGGGAGAGCCGTTTAAGATCGCGCAAATGAGCGACTTACAGGGCATAAATCCGTGCGCCGACACGGTATATAAGATCGGCTGTTTTGAGCCTGATCTGATACTGTTTTCCGGCGACGCGACGTTTCACCCGTGGAGAGCGGATCAGTGGTTCGACATCCGTCACCCCTCTCAGACGGAAGAACAGAAGAAACTCGCCTTTTTTCCCTGTATGCAGCAGCAAAACGGCGCAAAGCTTATGCAGTACTGCCCGACGTTTTTATGCGTCGGCAATCACGAATCGGACGATATGCGGCTCGTGTTCGACCGCGAATATTCGTCTCACGGTGAAAACTGGAGCTGGAGCGTTTTCATGCAGCTGTTCTCTCCCCTTTTTCCCGACAAAGACTATTCGCTTACGGGTAAGCGGTATTATTCTGCCGATTATTCCGATCTGCATATAACGGCTCTGTCGGTACAGAGATGCGCCGGCTGGGGTGCGTACGATTACCCGGGCTGGCGGCTGACCGACCCGATAAACGAGGGTTCCGAACAGGCGAAGTGGCTCGAAGAAGACCTTGCAAACTCAAAAGCGCGTTTCAAATGGGTCATAATGCACTGGCATCTGTTGAACAGGGGGTACGACACGCAGATTAAACTCGGGCCGCCTCTGATTGAAGACGGCAAGGTCGCGGATTACCCCGACGACTGTACCGACTATCTGATGGGCGTATTTGAAAAATACGGAGTAAACGGCGTTAGCTTCGGGCATTCGCACGTTTACGAGCGTTATCTCGTGAACGGAGTGCACTATATCGAGGCGGCTTATCTCGGCTACTGTTACAGACGGGAAAACGAACCGCTGCACCCTCTCGGATTCTCGCCGGAAGTTGAAGACAATTCACAGCAGTCGTTTCTCATTATAAGCCGCGACGAAAACGGACTCACCGGCAGAGGCTATCACGCGAAAGACGAACCCGAACTATTTGACGAATATAGAATAGCCGATAACGGCGAAGGATAAAAAATGATCATCGACAGCAAAGGCAACAAATGGTACAAAGGCAATCTGCATACGCATACGACGTCAAGCGACGGGAAGCTGCCGTCCGGCGAATCGGCAAAACTGTATAAAAGTCTCGGTTACGATTTTCTCTCTTTTACGGATCACTGGATAACAAGCGAGACGTCCGATTACGAAGGGATGCTCCTGATCTCGGGCGTCGAATACGACGTTTTCGACGGCGATTCGTGCTATCACATAGTCGGGCATTTTCTTGACGAAAAACCGAAACTCTTTCTCGGCTGTACGCCGAATGAGATAATAAGCGAGATCAGGCGCTGTAACGGCACGGTGACGCTCGCTCACCCGGCGTGGTCGCTTCAGCGGCCGCACGAAATGGCGGCGCTCGATCACGTTGACTTTACGGAGATATACAATTCCGTATCGGGCTATCCGTACTCGGCGCGCCCCTATTCCGGCACGCTGATCGACGTGGCGGCGATGCTCGGTTTCCGCGCCGTGCTGACCGCGGCAGACGATACGCACTACTACGAAGAAGACGCCGGCAGAGGCTTCGTATACGTCAAAGCGGATACGCTTTCGCCGGATTCGGTAAGAAAAGCGCTTCTGCGCGGCGACGTGCTTGCAAGCGAGGGACCGTTTGCGGAATGGCGCGTCGATAACGGATTTTTCAAGGTCCATATTCCTGACGGATGCGAGCACGTACAGTTTTTCACGTCACGGTGCTGGAACCCGGACACGACCTCGCGGGGCGGCACTGTTTACGACGCGGAGTACAAGATCAAATCAAACGACAGATTCGTGCGCGCCGAGATCGTCGGGTTTGACGGCAAAACGGCTTACACTCAGTATCATTTCATTGACGGAGGTTCAGGATGAAGACCGATATAGGCATATCGAGCGCGTGTCTTTTTCCGCTTGAGACGATACGCGCGGTCGAGGAATGCGCGGACGCCGGTTTCGGTATCGAGGAGATATTCATAAACACCGACAGCGAACTGACCGGACCGTATTTCAGAAAGCTCAGACGGACGGTAAGAGAGCGCGGAATAAAGGTAACGTCCGTTCACCCTTTCACGTCGGGCTACGAAAACGTGCTTTTCTTCGTCGGTTACGACAAACGTATCGCAGACGGAGCCGAATACTATAAAAAGTATTTCAACGCCGCCGCCGAACTCGGCGCGAAATACGTCGTGTTCCACGGAAACAATATGAAAAACAGGTTCTGCGGGTTTGAACGGTACTGTGAGATATTTCAGTACATAAATTCCAAAGCCGAGCCTTTCGGGGTGGAGCTGATACACGAAAACGTATCGGTCAGCGTCGCCGCGGATCCGGGGAATATCAGAATGCTCCGGAAGACCTGCCCCGATATGCGTTTCGTATTTGACGCAAAACAGGCTTGCCGCGGAGGATTCGATCCTTACGAAGTTCTCGACGCGATAGGCGACGCGGTCGTTCACGTTCATATCAACGACTACGATCTGAAAAACAGAGAGTGCAGACCTCCGTGCAAAGGCGATCTGGATCTGCGCCGGATACTGAGAAAGCTCAGATCTCTCGGTTATAGCGGCGATATGGTAGTGGAAGTATACCGCGAGAATTTCAGTGATATTTCGGAGCTGTCCGAATCGGCAGCCGGGCTGAAAAAGCTCGTTGAAGAAATAAACGCCGAATGAAAAGTGCAGGTTTAACAATATATATCTTGCATTTTAAAATAATATATGATATTATGACCGTAACAGAATAAAAGGAGAATAAGTTATGCTGAATATCAGAAAAGAAAGAACGAAAGAACCGAAAATAAAGCCGGATTATTCAAATCTCGGTTTCGGCAGATATTTCACCGACCATATGTTCCTTATGAATTACAATAAGGAGCTCGGCTGGTACGACCCGAGAATAGTGCCTTACGCGCCGCTTTCTCTCGATCCGTCGTGCATGGTCTTCCATTACGCGCAGGAAATGTTCGAAGGGCTGAAGGCTTATACGACGCCCGACGGCAAGATACAGCTTTTCCGCCCGGACAAGAACGCCGAGAGAATGCAGAATACGAACGAACGTCTCTGCATACCGTATCTGTCAAAGGAAGATTTCATACAGGCGATATCCGAGACGGTCATGTTCGATAAGGACTGGATACCGAAAGAGATCGGCACCTCGCTTTACATCAGGCCGTTCATTATCGCGACCGATCCGCAGCTCGGCGTGCATCCGTCCAAAACTTATATTTTCTGCATAATCCTCTCCCCTGTCGCGGCGTACTACGCCGAGGGCATCAACCCCGTCAAGATATTCATCGAGCGCGATTACGTGCGCGCGGTAAAGGGCGGCACGGGCTTCGCCAAAGTCGGCGGCAACTACGCTTCGTCGCTGAAAGGGCAGGAGAAAGCCGAGAAATACGGCTATTCGCAGGTGCTGTGGCTTGACGGTATAGAGAGAAAATACATCGACGAAGTCGGCGCGATGAACGTGTTCTTCGTTATCGGCGACGAAGTCGTCACTCCGTCCCTTGCGGAGGGCAGCATACTGCCGGGCGTTACGCGCGCTTCGTGCATAGAACTGCTGAAGAGCAAAGGCTATAAGGTCAGCGAGAGAAAACTCTCCGTTGACGAGCTTTACGCCGCGTATGACAGAGGCGATCTCAAAGAAGCGTTCGGCACGGGTACGGCCGCGGTCATCTCGCCTATCGGTTCGCTTGACGACGAGAACAAAAAAGCTCTCATCAACGGCGGAAAGATCGGTCCGATCTCGCAGATGCTTTACGACACGCTCACCGGCATACAGTGGGGCGTGATACCCGATCCGTTCGGCTGGACAAAAGTCATAGGCTGATGGAATTCATAATCCCGCCTGAGAATGATGGAAAACTGCTCCGCGAGTATTTGCGGAGTTTTCCGTTCATCTCGGGCGGTATTTTGACCGGACTGAAAAAGACCGGCGGTATAACCGTCAACGGTCTGCCCGTCACGGTGCGTCATACGCTTCACGCGGGCGACGTTTTATGTATCGAGTATAAAGACACAGCGGAAAGTTCCGTAAAACCGGTACGTCTGCCGCTCGATATCGTTTATGAAGATGAAAACATGACGGCGGTGAACAAGCCGTCGGGCATGCCGACGCATCCGTCGCACGGCCATTACGGCGACACGCTCGCCAACGCTCTCGCATATCATTATAAGGACGAAAACTACGTTTTCAGAGCCGTGAACCGCCTCGACAGAGATACGTCGGGCATCGTACTGACGGCTAAGAGCCGTCTTTCGGCGTACGCGCTCGCCGATACGATGCGGCGGGGCGGCTTTAACAAAGTCTATTACGCGTTATGCGAAGGCGCGTTATCGCCGTCTTCGGGTATAATAGATAAAAACATAAAAAGAGAAAAAGAGAGCATAATAACGCGCACGGTGTGCGGCGATGACGAAGGCAGACGCGCCGTGACGGAATATGAAACGGTCAAAACGTTTTACGTCGGAGATATATTGTACTCTTACGTAAGGCTGACGCCGAAGACCGGGCGCACGCATCAGCTCCGCGTGCATACCGCGTATATGAACGCCCCGATCTCGGGCGACGGTCTTTACGGCAGCGGGAGAGACTCCGTTACCGGCTCGCTCGCGCTTCACGCGGCGGAGCTTTCGTTTACAAACCCGTTTTCCGGCGAACCGGTAACGCTGAAAGCCGGTCTGCCTCAGAGCTTTGAAAGGATATTAAAAGAAAATGGCTGAGAAAACCGAGAAAAAAACAAAGCCGAAAATCAGCTTAAAGCAGATACTGTCGCCCGCCGCGGCGGTTTTTACCGCTTATTTTCTTATCGGTCTCATCGCGACGCTGATCTCGAAACAGAGCGCGGCTTTCGCCGATTTCTGGCAGACGCGCATCGCGTCGACGCCGAGAGCGATACTCGCTTTGCTGACCGATTTCTTTCCTTTCTCGCTTGCGGAAACGCTGATACTGTCGATACCGCTGATGCTCGCCGCGGTAATATACAAATCCGACAAAATCACGGAAAAGCCCGGCGGCACGCTGCGCTTTGCCGTAAACGCCCTGTCGGTATGTCTGCTCATTTTCGGCATGCTGTTTTTCAATTTCTCGGCAGGTTACAACACTTCTCCGCTCGCGTCACGTCTGGGTCTGTCGCGCGAAAAGGTAAGCGCGGAAGAACTGTACGACACGGCGGATAAGCTGTTATATCAGCTAAATGAGGACGAAAAAGAAATAGATTTCATATACGGCGGCGCTTCGGTAATGCCGTACGACGTGAGCGAACTCAATAAGAAACTCAATCAGGCGTATAAAAAAGTCTGCGAAAAATACGGTTTCATTTCGGATTTTCGCACGAACGTAAAGCAGGTCGCGTTATCGGAACCGTGGACTTATACGCATATTGCCGGCGTTTACACGTTCTTCACAGGCGAGGCGAATATAAATATGAACTTTCCCGATTATACTCTGCCCTACACCGCCGCGCACGAGATGGCGCATCAGCGCGGGATAGCGCGTGAAGACGAGGCGAACTTCGTCGCGTTTCTCGTCTGCGCCGAAAGCGACGATCCGTATATAAGGTATTCCGGTTACGTCAACGTTTTCGAATACGTTGCGAGCGCGCTGAACAAAGCCGATCCGAAAATGTATTCTTCGCTTTACTATTCGTCTGTGCCGGAAAATCTCAAAAACGAGATGAAATCGTACAACGCCTTCTTTGAAAAATACAAAGAAAACACCGTGGCGAAGGTATCGGGCAAGATAAATAACGGTTATCTGCAGTCGCAGGGAGTGCGTGAAGGGTCGCGCTCGTACAATCTCGTCGTCGATCTTGCCGTCGCGTATTATAAAAACGACAAATAATATAAATTTTTTATTAAAAATAAGAATTTTTAAAAAAAACATTTGCTTTTTGGAAAAAATGTGTTATAATGATTCGGGAGTCGGATAAGAAGACGTTTTTTTGCGTTTGATCCGGCTATATCAGCGTTTGAGGACATAGTATGGATTATTTTGTAGTTAAAGGCGGAAACGAGCTTTCCGGTCAGATAGAAGTCAGCGGCATGAAGAACGCCGCTGTCGCGGTCATTTTTGCGTGTTTTCTCATTGAAGACAAATGCGTGCTTGAAAACATTCCCGACATAAGCGACGTACGCACGTCGTTTTCGATACTGCGCGCCATGGGAGCGACGGTCAGATACCTCACGGAGACGACCGTGGAGATCGACTGCACGAACGCCGAAGGCGGCTGTTCGCCTTTCGACCTCGTTCGCAATATGCGCGCGTCATATTATCTCGTCGGCGCGGAGCTCGGCAGATTCGGCAAAGCGAAGACCGGCTGCCCCGGCGGCTGCGACTTCGGCATAAGACCGATAGACCAGCATATAAAGGGTTTTGAGGCTCTCGGAGCGAACGTCACGTCCGAAGGCGGTTATATAGAAGGCAAAGCGCAGAGCGGCAGGCTCAAAGGCTCGAGCATCTATTTCGACCGCGTATCCGTCGGCGCGACGATGAACATAATAATCGCCTCGGTGCTTGCGGAGGGCAATACGGTGATAGAAAACGCCGCGCGTGAACCGCACATAGTCGATCTGGCGAACTTTTTGAACACCTGCGGCGCAAAGATCACCGGCGCCGGTACCGACGTGATAAAGATCAAGGGCGTAAGCTCTCTTCACGGCTGTACCTACGCGCTGATCCCCGATATGATCGAGGCCGGCACGTATATGATCGCCGCCGCCGCGACCGAAAGCAGGCTCAAAATAACGAACGTTATACCGAAGCACCTTGAATCCATCTCTGCAAAACTCGAGGAAATGGGCGTCGAGGTCGAAGAACACGACGATTTCGTGATCGTTTCGCGCAAGGGCAAGCTCAAGAAAGCGAATATACTTACTCAGCCTTATCCCGGTTTTCCGACGGATATGAACCCGCAGATGTGCACTCTGCTCTGCCTCGCCGAAGGCGTGTCGAACATGACCGAGAACGTGTGGGACAACAGGTTCCGCTACGTCGACGAGCTGACGAAAATGGGCGCGTCGATAAAGGTCGTCGGCAAGACCGCCGTGATCGAAGGCGGCTCCGGCTTCGTAGCCGCGCCGGTAAGAGCGGTCGACCTGCGCGCGGGCGCCGCGATGATAATAGCGGGGCTGTGCGCGTCCGGCAAGACGACGATCGAAGACATACATCATATCAAACGCGGTTATTACGATATAGTGGGCAAACTGAGATCCGTCGGGGCCGATATACGCGAGATCAGCGTGGCGGATAAATAAGCCGCGGACAAATTCGGGACCGGTCGATGATCCGGTCCTTTATCATCAGAAAGAAAGGAGACGCGGAATGAAAAGCGGCAATAAATCAGTCTATCGCGGAATGCAGGTCAAAACGAGCCGTTCGGCGAAAATAATAATAGCGCTTCTCATAATCATAGTTATAACGCTCGCCGCGCTTCTTTTCAAAGACCGCATCGCGAAGCTGCTGGAGCCGGACGTCACGTATCCCGACACTTCTTCTCTGCCGGCTGACACGAACAACGCCGCGCCGGCGAAGACGGCGGAGGACACGGCTGACAGATCCAAACCGAAGCTCACGCGGATAAGCGCGTCAAACTACGCGTCCGACAGAGGACCTCTTATCGTAGTCAACGCCTCGACGCCGTACGTGTTCAAGGACGAAGACGCGGAACTTCTTACGAATCTTTATACGGCCGATCACCCCGGCTTCTCGCTCGCCACGATCTCCGAATCGCTTTTGCCGGAAGCCTACGCGGCGTTATACAAGATGACCGGCAAGTACGTCGATATGTACGGCTTCTGCCCGATAATGGTTACCGCGTCTTACCGCGATTTTCAGAGTCAGGACGAGTATTACAAGAAAAACGCGACGTCGGATCAGAATAAGAAATATTACGAACAGCCGGGCTATTCGGACCACCATACCGGTTATTCCTTCGACGTGAAGATATACGACGAAAAGGGCGACTCATACAGTTACGTCAGATACGGAATGATCAAAGCCGAGTGGATAACCGAGCACTATACGGATTACGGATTCATAATAAGATATCCGGCGAATAAGGCCTCCGTCACCGGCATCGACGGCGAGGGCAATCACTTCCGCTACGTCGGCATACCGCATTCGGCTTATATAACCGAGAATATGCTCTGCCTTGAAGAATACGTAAAGCTGATAAAGCGTTACGGCAAGGACGATCCGTTAGAATACGAGTACAACGGCGTCGAATATCTTATCTGGTACTGCGACGGATCCGACGGGTTTATAGACGTACCCGCCGAGAACGAGTACACGGTTTCGGGCGATAACGGCGGCGGTTTTATCGTCACGACGGCAAAACCGCAGTAAGCGGGGCCGTAAAGAATAAATTTTTCAAAAAAAAATTATTTTTTTTCAAAAACCTCTTGATTATTTACAAATTGTATGATATTATATCTAATTGAAATAGTATATCACACCGACGGTACCTCTCAGACGTCGGGACAGTATATCGTCAAATCTTACAGGAGGAAAAGACATTGCCGAACATCAAGTCAGCAAAGAAGCGCGTTAAGGTAACCGAGACCAAAACACTTCAGAATAAAATGTTCAGATCGTCTCTCAAAACGATGATCAAGAAGTACACCGCAGCTCTCAACTCCGGTGATAAGGAAGCCGCAAGCGCCGCATACAAAGAAGCCGTCAAAAAGATCGATCAGGCGGCTGCAAAAGGCATAATCAGCAAGAATGCCGCAGCAAGAAAAAAGAGCCAGTTCACTCTCAAACTGAACAAAATGGCGTAAGTTAGAATAACTTTAAAAGGGAGCCGAAAACCGGCTCCCTGCGCTTTTTTTATACGATCTGGAAGATATAGAATTTTAAATAATCCGTCTCCGGCACGTTCCAGAGTATCGGGTGATCGGGCGACTGCTGACGCGCCTCGATCTGACGAAGCGATACGCCGGCGTCTTCCGCGGCGGCGTGTATCATCTGACAGAATATCGAATCGCGCATGAAATGTGAGCACGAGCAGGTGGCGAGATAGCCCCCGCGCGGCAAAAGCCTCATCGCCTTGAGATTTATCTCTTTATATCCGCGCATGGCGTCTTTTATCGTATCTCTCGATTTGGTGAAAGCCGGCGGATCGAGTATTATGAAATCGAAATCGCTTTTTTTCTCTTTACAAAGCGCTGTAAGATATTCGAACACATCCGCACAGACGAATTCGATCTTGTCTCCAAGCCCGTTCAGAGCGGCGTTTTTCTCAGCCGCGTCGAGCGCCGTTTTCGATACGTCCACGGCGGTGACGAAAGACGCTCCCGCCGCGGCGGCGTTGCACGCGAACGCGCCGGTATGGGTGAAGCAGTCGAGTACGCGCCTTCCGGCGGCGATCTTTCTTATCGCGGCGCGATTGTATTTCTGATCGAGAAAGAAGCCGGTCTTCTGTCCGTTTATATAATCGACGTCGTATACGATACCGTTTTCCGTGATCCTGACGCGGCCGTTTCCTTCCCCGAAGTAATAGCCGTTATGAAGTTCCATGCCTTCGAGCGTTCTTATCTGCGAGTCGTTGCGCTCGTATATCGCCGCGATATCCGCTCCGAGCGAGGCGAGCGTTTTCACAAGCGCGCAGTAGATGATCTCTTTTCTCTGCTCGATACCGAGACATAAAACCTCTGTGACGAGAACGTTTTCAAATCTGTCGACCGTAAGACCCGGAAAACCGTCGGCTTCGCCGAATATCAGCCGGCAGCATCTGAAATCGTCCGCACCCATAACGGAGAGGCGGTAGTCGATCGCATATTTCACGCGCCGCTCGAAAAACGCGCCGTCGAATTTATCGTTTGCGTTTCTCGAAATAATCCTTATTCTTATTTTTGAATTGTCGTTTACGAAGCCGAAGCCGATGAATCTGTCTTTGCCGCTTTTTACCGCGACTACGTCGCCGTTTTCGTACTCCCCGTCGACGGACGTTATCTCGTCCGCATACACCCACGGGTGACCGGATCGGCATGACAGTTCGGCTTTCTGACTTATCCTGAAAACTGCCTTATCCATATCAGCCTATTTTGATGCTGACGCCGTTGCACTCGAGCTCGCCGTCGATACGGATCATAACGTATTTGACGCCGTCGATCCTTTTGACCTGCACGTATTCGCTCTTGTCCGCCGGGAGTCTGACGGTTATATCCTGTGATTTCAGCTCTATCTTTTTGAACTCGATCAGATTTTGCGGCGCGAGCTCGGCGCCCTTGCCGAAGCTCTCTTCGAATTCTTCTCTGAAAGCCTCGATATGTTCTTCAGACACGCCGCTGCCGCGGAGCAGATCGCACAGCTCCGTTTTCGTTATAACGGGCGGTTCTTCCGCGTATTTGTCGTTTTCATATTCTTCTATGACCGCGCCGACGTGATCTCTGACGTCGGATACGAGATCGAACGTGCATTCGTCGCCGGTCGAGGCGCGCAGTATGTCGGCAAACGTATCTTTCTGCTGTGCGGCGGGCATGGGCAGGGGCGTATTGAACAGAGCGTCGGTGAACGCGCTGCCGCCCGACGCTTTTCTCGAATAGTAAAGCGTGCCGTAGATGTTTGAGCATCTGTCGTCAAAACGGGGGTACATGAACCCGATCTCCGGCGCGGCGACCGTGTATTCTTTCGCCTTTGTCCTGAAATCTCTGTTTTCGCTGTCGTAGCAGAGCCCCGGATCTTTTTCTCTGACGGGACATACGGCGCAGATGATGAAATCGAACACGTTATCCGACTCGGCTTCTTTTGTTTTGGCGGGTATGTCGTATGTCTGATGCATCAGAAGGAGCAGATATTTTTCATCGCCCGGTATATTCGCCGCCGCTTTTTCTATGAATCTCTGTGTATTCGCGCCGTTTGAGGTAAAGCCTTTATGAAGCGAATAAAGCAGTTTCTGCTCTTCTCCCTCGCTTACCTGCTTCGACGTGAAATCCACGTTTATGAGGTTTTTGCCTATGCCTCCGCTCAGTACCTTACGGAAAACCGCGAGGTATTTTTCTTTTTCGTTCTCCGGCAGAACGCTTTGCGGGATGACGAAACGAGATACGATCTCTTTCGTCTCGCTTATGTAACAGCCGATCATCGCGTCGCACGCGCTTCTCTCTACTGTAAGCTGTCTTCTTATTTCAGAGGTTTCTTTTCTGTTCATTTTATTTACCGATCTGTTCTTTTATTATTTTGGCTCTGTAAGCGGAAAGCGTTTCTTCAAACGCGGCCTGATCGCAGAGGCAGAACACGTCCGCCGCGATGCCGACGGTCGAGGCGGATCTGTCGACGGCGGCTATACGGCAGAAGCACTCTATACCGCTGTCCATGAAAAACGCGACGTCTGCGTTCGATCTCGCTTCGATATATCCGATGCGGTCGCCTTTCATATCCACGACTTCCGTAGCGTTCGTATCGTACATGTTTTTGTAATCGCGGCGAAGTCTGTAAGTATCGCCGTGTTCCACGCTGTTCTTTATATACAGACGTCTGCCGGTCTGGTATACGCCCGTTATACGCTTTCTGCCGATAAAATACGACGACGAATTACCGTAGAAATCCATATCATTCTCTTCTGCCCGATTCGAGCGCTTTTTTAAGATACTGCCCCGTATAAGATCCGGGCGTTTCGGCGACCTGCTCGGGCGTGCCTTCGGCTATGACTCTGCCGCCGCCGTCGCCGCCCTCGGGACCGAGGTCGACGATATAATCGGCGTTCTTTATAAGATCCATATTATGTTCTATCACGATGACCGTATTTCCCGAATCTGTCAGGCGCTGAAGTATCGTTATCAGTTTTTTGACGTCGTCTGCGTGCAGACCCGTCGTCGGTTCGTCGAGAACGTAAAGAGTTCTGCCGGTGGCGCGCCTTGAAAGTTCCGTCGCGAGCTTGACTCTCTGCGCCTCGCCGCCTGAAAGCGTCGTGGACGACTGACCGATCTTTATATAACCGAGACCCACGTCGTAAAGCGTTTTGAGTTTGGACGCGATACGCGGCTGAGCGGAGAAGAATTCGACGCCCTCTTCGACGGTCATCTCGAGCACTTCATATATATTTTTATCTTTATATTTTATCTCGAGCGTATCGGCGTTATAGCGTTTGCCGCGGCATACGTCGCATTTGACGTAAACGTCGGGCAAAAAGTGCATCTCTATGCGTTTTACGCCGTCGCCTTCGCAGGCTTCGCACCGCCCGCCTTTGACGTTGAACGAGAATCTGCCCGAGCCGTAGCCCCTGATCTTCGCTTCTCTCGTCTGCGCGAACAGATTTCTGATCTCGGTGAACAGTCCCGTATACGTCGCGGGGTTGGAGCGCGGCGTTCTGCCGATCGGGCTCTGGTCTATGACGATTATCTTATCGAGTTCTTCAGTCCCCTCGATCGCATCGTGTTCGCCCGGCATTGTGTACGCGCCGTTCAGCTCGCGCAGAAGTTTGTTTGCGAGTATGGAGTTTACGAGCGACGATTTGCCCGAACCCGAAACGCCGGTCACGCAGATGAAGCAGCCGAGCGGAAAGTTCACGGTTATGTTTTTGAGGTTATGTTCTCTCGCGCCGACGACGGTCAGCACCTTGCCGCTGCCCTCTCTGCGCTTTGCCGGGACGGGGATGTATTTTTTGTGCGACAGATACTGCCCGGTGAGCGATCTTTCGTCGTTCATTATCTCCTCCGGCGTGCCGCAGGCGACTATCTCGCCCCCGTGTACGCCCGCGCCGGGTCCGACGTCGACTATATAGTCGCTCTCGAGCATGGTCTCTTCGTCGTGCTCGACGACTATGAGGCTGTTGCCGAGGTCGCGCAGTTTTTTGAGCGTGGCTATGAGCTTGCCGTTGTCTCTGCTGTGGAGCCCTATGCTCGGTTCATCGAGGATATAAAGAACGCCGACGAGCGACGAGCCGATCTGCGTGGCGAGCCTTATTCTCTGCGCTTCGCCGCCGGAGAGCGTACCCGCTTTTCTCGACAGTGTCAGATATTCAAGCCCGACGGACTGCAGAAAACCGAGCCTCGCCTTGATCTCCTTTACGATCTCGCGGGCGATCTGAGCTTCTGTCGGATCGAGTTTCAGTCCGTTGAAGAAATCAAGGCAGTCCGAAACGGAAAGCGAGCATATCTCGTTAATGTTCTTACCGCCCACGGTAACGGCGAGTATCTCTTTTTTGAGGCGTTTGCCGCCGCAGACGTCGCACGGTATCTCCTCGACGAACTGTTCGTAATATTCCGGCGTCATGTATTTTCTCGTCTCGATCCACGGAATAAC
>JAEEGL011745849.1_pt1 | contig 19480 bp, 21 predicted proteins | sample 9134231 | NCBI WGS metagenome assembly JAEEGL01 (sample SAMN16246548, study PRJNA631951) | gut metagenome | biome: gut microbiome; feature: rumen; material: fiber-attached | host: Bos | place: Iran: Karaj | collected 2018-10
ACAATAGACTGTCCGTTTTTGTGGACCTCGGTAAAGATATCCAGCACATCTTTTCCTGATGCGCTGTTTAACTGTCCTGTAGGTTCATCGGCAAACAATATCATCGGATCATTGATGATGGCCCGCACGATGCCGACGCGCTGCGCCTCACCGCCGGAGAGCTGGTTTGGATATTTCTTCCACAATCCTTCCGCAATACCGACTTTCGTCAGCAGTTCTTTTGCCTTTTTAACCAGTTCCGGTGAATGCTTCTGCACTATGAGCGCGCCTGTCAGGACGTTATCCAATACGGTCTGGTTTTCCAGCAGATACACACTCTGGAATACAAAACCGCAGTTTCCGCGACGGAAGACCGCCAGTTCATCGTTGGAATAATCCTGGATCTCCTTCTCCCCGAAACGGATCTTTCCCATACTGGGTTTATCCATTCCGGACAGCGCATATAAAAGGGTCGACTTACCGGATCCGGACGCTCCCATGATCACGGTAAAATCCCCCTCTATGATGTCCAGATCGAGATTCTTGATAACGTGCTGCTGCACGCCGCCGTTGGAAAATGATTTACAGAGTTTTTCTGTTTTTAAGATAGAAGAAGCCATATATGATACATCCTTTCGTTCATGTTCACCATGTTACGATATGTATTATATATGGCTGCGACAGAATGTTCTTTGTCAAACGCTTATCAAATTCTTATCAGATTCTTAACTGCTCAGAGTTCTGATCTGTTTTTTGTATATCGCAGGATTTTAACTTAAGGGGATCATCAGCGTGATCTTAAATCCCCTGCCTTCATTCGAAGGCAGCAGCTCCCCGTCCATTTTTTCCATCAGGGTGCTCGCGATATAAAGTCCCAGGCCGCTGCCTTCTTCCTTACTTTCCGCCCATTTCTTTCCGCGATAGAATTTCCCCAGGATCATTCCAAGTTCCTCTTCCGGCACTCCGGGACCGAAATCCCGTACGCTCATCTCCAGGTATTCTTCCACAAGGCGATAACTCACCTCGATCCCGGTACCTGCGTACTTATACGAATTGGAAATGATATTGCCGATCACCTGATGCATGCGCCGCGGATCGATATGTATCAATACCTCAGGGACATCCTGCGCCTGAACCAGCCCTTTATCGTCATATTTTTTCAGGATCTCCGTGAGGATCTGTGAGCTTTCATCCGTACAGTTCACCTTAAACTCACCCAGTTCTTCCAACGTTGCGGAAAAGAGATCGCTTACCAGCACATCGATCTGATCTGCCTTTTTATAGATATTGGCGATCTTTTCCGTATAATCCTCCATTCCGGGCGTATGCGCGAGTTTTGCCGAGAGCAGTTCACTTGTAAGTTTGATCCCTGTGATCGGCGTCTTCAGATCATGGCTTAAAGAAGCCACCAGTTCTTTTTCACGCTTTTGCAGATCCGCTTCACGGATACGTGCTGTCCGGAGTTCCTCCCGCATGATATCAAAGCTTTCGGAAAACGCTCCGAACATATTACTGCGGTCCATGGAAAGCGGCTCATCCAGTTTTCCCTCCGCTACGCGTCCGGCAAAATCCTTAAGCTCCCTGAACGGACGATAGATCCGCTTTGTTACATACATTCCGAACAGGCCTGCCGCCGTGATCAGCGCAGCTCCAAAGACACACATCCCAAGAAGCATCCGGATACGCAGCTTCGCGAATTGAGCCGAGCCGTCGTCCAGGAGTATCACGCAGCCAAGCAGCCGTCCGTCCACCAAAATATAACGGTACGGATATCCCTTTTTGATCGCTGTTTCAACGGAGATCCGGCCGTTTTCTACCGGCACGGTGCTGAACTGCACTTCTCCCAGCGTATCCGTCACGGCATAATCCACTCCGTATTCCGTCCCGCCTAAGCTTCCGGGGTCGTTCCGCTTTTCTTCCACGATATGCACGATCTCATTCAGTTTCAGCACCAGCGCTTCTCTGTCCGGGTCTTCTTTCCCGGGCATCGTAAATAGGGCAAACAGCAAAACTCCCAATAAATAGACTGCGCCGGATGCTATCAGCACTTTTCTGTATTTTTTCATATGATACGTTCCAGTATATATCCCACGCCCCAGATTGTTTTGATCAGGCGCGGCATTTTAGGATCATCTTCGATCTTTTCACGCAAATGCCGGATATGTACTGCCAGGGTACCTTCCCCGATGAATTCATCATCCCATACATCTCTTAACAGTTCATCCTTACTTACCACTCTGCCCGCATGATCGTAAAGGTACTTAAGCAGCTTATACTCCATAGCCTTTAATCCGATCTCCTCGCTTCCGTTACGAAGCTTATGCTTTGCGGTATCCAGTATGATCGTTTCCGTAAGAGCGATCTGTGTTTCGTTCGCTCCCTTTTGTCCTTCATGATCCGCATTCCCCCCTTGCGCAGCTTCTGCCTTAAGCAGGGCTTCTTTTGCTTTTTCATATCTCTCCAGTATCGCCTTTACCTTTGCAAGCAGGATGCTCAGCGTATACGGCTTTTTGATGTAATCGTCACCGCCGATATTAAGCGCGATCAACACATCATCATCACTGCTGCGTGCACTGATGAAAAGGATCGGCATATCATATTCTTCCCGGATCTTTCTGCACAGATCAAAACCGGAATGCTCACCCAGATTGATATCCAGCAACAGGAGCGAGACCAGATTCTTCTCCAGGAAGGAGACCGCTTCGTCATAGCCCGTCACATATGCACTTTTCACTTCAAACATATTAAAATATTCCGCTGTTGACTGAGCGATCACTTCATCATCATCGACGATCAGCACTTTGTATTGTTCCATAAAGCTCCCTTCATCCATGTAAGAGTCTGTCTAAAAAATGTTTCCCTTCCTCATAACCCGTCCTGATACGCTTTTGTGTCAGCCTTCTGCTCACAAGTATATAGTTTCCGAGCGATCCCGAGGGGTATAAATGGTACAGCTTCATCCCGCTTTCCGGATCATATCTTTCGTCGGACTCCAGTCTCCTGCGTGCCGCCTCCTCTCTGCTGTTGAGATGAAGGATGATCACCGCATCGCAGCCATGCACCGCAAGAGGCCTGTACGGCGTTTTATCGGAAAAGTCCCCATCGATACAGGTCATACCCTTAACTCTTCTGTGCGGATATATATACGGCATGGCGGATGAAGCCAGAAGCACATTCTTCATAGCGTCAAACGAAAGCTCATTAAGAAGTATATATTCCGGACGGCCTGCTTCACGATGTAGCAGATCGATCCTTCCCAATCCGCCTCCGTCCCTGTTCAAGACCGAAACACAGCTGTATACAGGCATCCCGTCCGCAATATCCTTCCAGCGCTCTTTCAGCCTGTCAACAAATGCGGCATATCCGGCCTGTGAGAAAATCCCTCTCCCATCCAGAAAATTTCTCAGCCTGAGCAGATCTGTCTGCTTTAAGCCCTTCCAGATATCCGCCGCCAGTCCCGCTTTTCCGTTTGCAAACAATAAAGCATTGAGTGAACCTACGGAAGATCCGCTCACAGCGGATACCAGCTTTTCGACTCCCGCTTCCCTGAGTGCCTTCCAGAATCCGATCTGATAGGCCCCGCAGCTTCCGCCTCCGCTAAAAACCAATCCAAGTGATCTCATTTTCTCTCCACTTCAAACATTCACAAAAAGGATAACTGTTCGTTTTCGATTTTCACTTTCAGCAAAGGGGCTTTTGCTTTGAGCAGCTCCATATAATCTCCCAGAAACCAATCTTCAATACGGTCCCCCGGAATGATCAAAGGCATCCTGTCATGGATACGGCACATCTCTCCCCGGGAAGCTCCCGTAATGATCACAAAGCGTTCCATTCCCGAGTGTATTCCGTAGATCCCCGCAAAATAGATCAGCGGCAGATCCGGAACGCTGATCTCGGCTTTCTGTTTCTTCGCATCCCATTCATAAAAACCGCTGGCCGGGATCAGACACCGGCGCTTCATCATATCCTCACAGAACATCGGTTTTTGCAGCAGGCTTTCCGACCTTGCATTGATCACCAGTGCGCCGCTGTTTACTGCCGGATAACCCCAGAACAGATCCGACGCCTGCATTCCCCGGCTCCCCATACGCAGGATCAGCGCCTTCCCGGCAGGTCCCACATCACCTGTATAACGCCTTCCCGCCTCCGGGATCACCTGCGTGGGCAGTTCTTCATACATTTTACCTTTTATATAATATCTGCAACACATATAACTTATTTATTTCCTTATTTACTTCCTCATTTTCTCCCGGTAAGGTAATATACCGCCAGAGCCGTTCTGTGGGAAAGATCCTCTTTCGCAAGGATGTTCGTTATATAGTTTTTAACCGTACCTTCGGATATATAAAGCTTCGCCGCGATCTCTTTATTGGACAGCCCCTCGGCCACCGCCCGTACGATATCGAGCTCCCTTTCGGAATAGCCTGCAGGATCAAATCCGCTCCCCGGAACGTTTTCCGCGGCTTTCTCCTCTGCCCTGCCGGCCAGCGTCTTAAGGAGGCTCTCCTCCATCACACCGGTCCCGTTGTATACTGAGCGGATCATCTGTTTTAGGTGCTCCGGCGTGTGGTTTTTTATCAGGTAGCCCTTTGCGCCGTTTCTGAGTGCCTGCTGCACCAGCTCATCGTCATCAAAGGTCGTAAGGATCAGAACCTTTCCGAGATCCTTTTCCACGATATGCTTTGTCGCCTCGATCCCGTCCATTTCAGGCATCTGTATATCCATAAGGATCACATCCGGCCTGTTCTTCTCTGCCAGAGCGAGCAGTTCACGTCCGTTGGCGGCTGTTCCAAGCACTTCAAAGTCATCATCCACATCCAGAATGATCTTCATTCCGTCCCGTACAAAATCGCTGTCATCCGCGATCATCACTTTTATCCTGTCCATCGTCTGCTCCTTCCCTCTTAGCTGCGGATCACTGCAGCCGGATACGGCTGCGCTACAGCGGTAACAGCATATTAACACAAAATCCTGCTTCCGTTTCAAAGTTTATGGTGCCTCCGGCATTTCTTATGCGCTGCCGCATACCCGAGATCCCCATACCGTCTTTTACGTTATCGCAGCCCACGCCGTCGTCCGATACCGTACACCTTATCATCTCATTCATCACCAGGATGCTGATGTCGATCTTTCTGCCTTTTGAATACTTCATGGAATTGGTGACCGCTTCAAAGGTATTGTCAAGGATCACTTCCCAGAGCGCATCCGATATGGCCGAAAGATTTCCCTCCGTATTCAGTTCCGCCTCCACTCCCTTTTTATTGCAATCCGCGCAGAGCTCATAGAGCTGCAGCAGCGCCATCTTTTTCTTCTCCGGCCGCTGTTTTCTGAGGATCGCCCTGATCTCATCCATTCCCCCGCGCAGCTGGTCGATCACCGACTGTATCATGGAGCCGGCTTTTTCGGGATCCTGCTTCATGATCACCTTGGCCGCTTCCAGCTGATATACGGAACCGTTGATGCTGTGCCCCAGTTTATCATGCAGAGTCTGGGACAGGGCTGCTCTCTCCGAAAGGACCTGATTCTCTGCCTCAAGCATATTTTTCTTAAGCTCCGAGCGCACCTCATATTCCCTGTTTTCATACTCTCGCTTCAGTCCCTGCTGGAGTATGGTATCCTCATACATGCGTTTCTCATATCCCGCCACCACATATTCATGCTGGAGATAGAAAATGATCAGCATGGTGATGACAATGAATCCGGTAAGCTTCCCCACCGTCGTATCCGCAAAGAGAAAGAGATACATCAGAAAATACAGCGGCGCCCTCCCTTTAAAGAACGCAATGATCTCAAAACCCAGAAGACAGGCCAGAAGGATAAAACCGCTTCCTCCGAACAGGATCAGAGCTATATTAACGCTCAGCGCAAGCGCAAGAAACAGAAGCTTGCCGAGCCCTTTCGTCAGTTCCTTCAGAGTCATAAAAGATATATATAACGCCACAAGCAGGAGTATCCCTAAGGGTACTCCTGTCTGCCCGACATTTTCCAGCAGTCCGTACATGCTGTATATCAGCATCAGGGCCACACGGACCAGTATGTAATAATTCTCCTTTATGAATTTCCCCATTCACTAACCCTTTTGAGCCGTATCCCGAGGCTTCCCATGCTGACTACTACGCAAAGGTATGCCACTGTTATACATAATACCATACCAAAGGCTGTATTGTCGCCGGTAATTATCATTTCCGAAGCATTCAGGAACCATTTCTGGGGCATGATCGACGCCAGCATCTTTATAAAATCCGAAGTATCATTCAGCGGGAAGTACAGTCCGCTCAGCAATGCGGACAGGCACCATACGGAGAAAGCCGCAACATTTGCACCCATAACGTCCCCGATGATCATTCCGAGCAGCATGCTTATGGAACTGAAGATCAGACCCAGCAGGAAGATCAGCAAAAGGTATTTTATCCGGCTCATCCCAAGATCATGCTGATCCATAAACAGGCTGCAGGCCCCCATTACCCCCGTAGACATCAGCGATATGATCACGGCCGTAAACAGCTTGGATGCAAAGTACTTCACCGCCCCGGTCCCGGTCAGCCCTATCCTTGTGAAAACACCGTTTTTCTGCTCACTGATGGCAGAATGTGCCACAAAGATACCGCTGAATACAAAGCCCAGTGTCATAAACGCAAAGGCATATCCGATCTGGGTTTTATGATTCACCTGCTCCGCGGTAAGCTCCGTGCTTTCCCTGCCGGATATGGAGATCAGCTCTTTCTTTTCATATACGGCATTTACCGCATCCAAAAAGTCTTCTCCCCCGCGTGCACAGCCGTTTATCAGAAATTCTATATCCGCTTCCAGCAGTTCTCCCCTCTCATCGCCGGACAGATCATATATCTTAATATTTTCCGCATAGTCCTCCGCTGATGAAGCGCTTCCGAAGCCCGGGTAGATATAGACAGCTGCCCCCATCCGGTCCTCAAAGCCGTCGCTTTCCATATGTCTGTCAACAAACTCTTCCGTAAATACCTCACCCTGTTCCGTAAGATCCGCCCTGCAGATCATATACATCCCGGAGCCGGCCAGATTCTGAAGCAGCCCTTCGGAAAGTCTGCTTTTCGAGGCATCATATACTTTTACGAGATACTCCCCGTTTCCGCCGTTATAAGCAAGTTTATCATCCGCCCCCGAAAGTTCAAGGATCTTTCCCTCTTCCTTTTGCATATAGGCCGCAGAACTGTCAAATTTGGATTTCAATACCACCGTGGAAAGGATGGGTGTCAGTATCAGGAAAAACCAGAACGCCTTCGTACGGAGCAGCAGTTTCAGGTTCATTTTTATCATGGTTTTCATTCGCCTATCCTCCTTCTGATCTGACCGGCCGTCACTGCGATGCAGGAACATACAAGCATTATCCCCAGGCAGAAAACGGCCGCGCTTCCCACGTATTCACTACGTCCCATACAGGATAATTCGGTAAGTGCCCTGTTGATATGATATATGGGCGAGATCTCCTTAAGTATCCGGGGATGAGCCGAGAACATATAGGTTTCAAAGCTCCCGCCCCAGAATCCCGCTATCCATACCATGGCAAATACGGCGATGATCGTTACTACCGCATTTTGCGTTATGTTATAGAACATAAGCCCTAATGCCGTTGCTGCAGCTGCGGAAAGCACGACGATCAGGGCCGAGAGCAGAAGCTCTCCCCAATGGACACCAAAGCAGATTGCCGTAATTGCCGCTGTGATGAGCGAAGATATCGACACCACCAGAAGCATCGGAACAAATCTGGCAAGAAACAGTTTTGTTTCCGAGAGCCCGGATACTTTCAGTTTTTTTCCGATATGATACTTCTTCTCCGCCGTAAAGATGCCGGCACCGCATACGACCGCACACCAGCCGAAATAAACCACCTCTACGATCCCGTAATAGTCCACGGCATTTATGGGTTCCATATAGGCAGGATGTGCTACCGTGATATCTGCGTCCGATCCTTCCCTTTCCCCTGTGCCCGGGATCATATATCGGGCGATCCTTTTATCCACGCTGCTGATCAGATACTCCAGCGCTTTCGCTTCATATTTACGCTCCCCGTTTTCATATACGGTATATCCTCCATCTTTTTTAAACACGATGAATCCCGCCATTTCTTCATCCCTCACCGTTTTCTCCGGATCCGCCCCCGGATACTCGCTCAGGACAAAATCCCCTTCCTTTGCCGCCTCCTTCACTCCTTCCACAAGCATTGCCGCTTTCACATCCGTCTCTTCAGCCTCAAAACTGTAAGCAGCTTTGATATGATCTCCGGATTCATATTTTTCCATCATATCACCAAAGGCACTGGAAAGAAGTGCGACCAGGATCACGGGAGTAACGATATACAGGAGGATGTTGGTCGCGCTCCGCATCATCAGTTTGAAATTGTTTTTTATAAGATATCGTATCATTTATTGATCCCTCAGCTTCTTTCCGGTCAGTGTGAGAAATACTTCTTCCAGCGTAATGGACGAAGTATCGTCAACGACCATTTTTTTCAGTTCCTCGCTGCTTCCCGTAGCAATGATCTTTCCGTTATCCATGATGGCGATCCTGGTACATATCGCCTCCACCTCTTCCATATAATGGCTGGTATAGATCACCGTGGCACCGTTTCTGTTGGACTCCCGGATCTTGTCCAGGATAAAGTTTCTGGACTGCGGATCGATCCCTACGGTAGGCTCATCAAAGATCAGCAGGTCCGGATGATGCCCTATGGCACAGGCTATGTTCAGGCGCCTCTTCATGCCTCCCGAAAACGTCCTGGCATAATCATTCTTCTTTTCCAGAAGGCCAACATACTCCAGAGATTCGTCTATCCTCTTCTTAAGCTCAGCTCCTTTGATACCGTACAGGGAAATAAAGAGTTCCGCGTTTTCCCAGGCCTTAAGGTTTCCGTGGATCGCCAGCTCCTGGGGGATGTATCCCAGCTTTCCGATCAGTTCCTTACGGTGTCTGGCGAAATCCTTCCCGCGGAATTCGACATCTCCCAGCGTGGGCTTTACGATCCCGCAGATCATGTTCATGGTGGTGCTCTTTCCTGCACCGTTAGGTCCCAGCAGTCCGAAGATCTCTCCTTCCTCGATCGTAAGATTCAGATTATCCACCACGACCCGGTTGTCATATTTTTTTGTCAGATCCTTTGTTTTTAGAACAGCTCCCATATCTTCCTCCCGGATTTTTCTCTTTACAGGAAATACAAAACAATTTCCCATAGCGCAAAATAAGTGTGTCAGCCCTGTTTTTGTCTGACACACTCATTATATTCATGCGCTATCCTGTTTTGTAGTGAAAAAAGAACTGTTTTGGATATGACTTTAGTCATATCCCTCACATTATTGCAGATCCTTTTCCATATATCCGCAGGTGAACGGAAAGGAATCAAGTTTTTCAGCTTTGGTATGTACAAAACCGTAATTCTCGTACCACTCGCGTAAGACAGTGTTTTCTTCCACGATCCCGATATTCATCTTTCTGCAGTCAAGCTCTCTTGCTCTCACAAATGCGTCAAGCAAAAGTTCTTCTCCGATACTCTGATGCCGGTACGCCGGGTCCACACAGAGATTGTTCAGCTCACATTCTCCCTTATCCTGCAGCAACAATGAATAATATCCGACCGGTCTGCCGTCTCTGTAATACCCGTACATAGGACGATGCTCTTCGTTCATCTGCCACCAGAGTCTGCCTGCCTCCGTGGCAAACGTGGTAAACCTCGGTGCGTTTTCCTCTGTAAAGCCGAACTGATCCGCCACGGTTTTAAAGCTTCGCCTTATGAGTTCAACGCATTCCTGTATATCATTTTCGCTGATCTTCCGGATCGGCCAGGGCAGCTCCCTCACCGTGATCTTCACATCATCCTTCTGTTCCGTTACCGCGATCTGGAATTCATCTTCGTATACGGCTTTCCCGGGAGGCTCCTTGCATTCCGATAAAAACAGCTTTATTCCGTATTTCTCTGCCATTCTCCGGTAAAAGGACATCTCGTGAAAGATCCGCTTTCCTTCCTTCGTATCCTTGAACCAGGTAATGGCGCCCTCCGGATTTCCCTGTGCGTAAAACGGCGGTACCGGCAGGATCCTTTCAAAGTATTCCCTGTTCTTCCAATAATCCTTTTCTTCTTTTTCGGACAAGAGCTTTTCATCCACCAGCTTGCCTACTGCCGTAAACAGGCCTCTGGGCTGTTTTGTGATCCAGGCCATATCTGCTGTATGTACTCTGTAATACCGCATATCTGCCCCCTTTATTCTCCCGCAGGAATATCCCGGTTCAGGCTCTTGTTACGATAGTTCAGATTCGTTCGCAGCGAATACCCCTGTTCTTCCCAGAATGCATTTGCGGGATCATTGTCTTTAAACACCAGTCCGAAGACTTTCTGTATGCCTTCTTTTTTCAACGCTTCTTCCGCAACGGAAACCAGCTTTGCTGCGATCCCCCTGCGGCGGTGATCCGGATGAACACACATATGGTGAACGATCGCCCTGCGTCCGTCATGTCCGGTCAGGATCACTCCTATGATCTGTCCATCCGCTGCCGCAGCAAAACAGGTGTTGGGATTCCGCTTCAGATATCTTTCGATCCCTTCCCTGGAATCGTCCACCGGATTCAGCGCACGGCGGCTTTGCTCCGTACTGTTCCACAGTTCATAGACGGCATCATAATCTTCTATCGTCAGCTGCCTGATACTATACTCCATCCTTTTCTCCTCCCACATGTTTTTCGTAAAACACGAGTGTCAGGCGTTCATTCACCACCTCTTCCTGACCGGTACGGACAAAGCCGCATTTTTCATACAGATGACAGTTACGCGGCTCCTGCTTGATCGTATCGAGTTTCCAGGTTTTTATCTCGGGATGCATTGAAAATACCTTCTGCAATGCGGCGTAGCCGTATCCCCTGTTCTGATAGCGCGGCAGTATAAAGATCGGACTGATAAACGAGACCTCATGCTCGTTCGGATCATTGTGTCCGATATTGATCACACCTACCCTGGCGCCGGACACGCAGATAAAGTAATACTTCCTGTTTGCAACCATTGCCCGGTTTCGGATCCTCTCGATCGACTCAAGTGCCGGCGATCCTTCATCCCGGTAGATCTCGTACAAGGGCATAAAACTCTCTATCTGCATCGCACGCAGCTGTTCCAGTTCATCCTCCCTGACCTCTTCAAGGTAGATCTGCTGCAGCTTACGGTCTGCTCTTATATCCGGCAATGCAAAGTGGTCCTTGATCATCTTCGCCGCTTCGGCAGGCTCCAGATAAGTGTTATCAATCTTTACATAATTCGGGAAAGAGATCTCTCCTTCTCGGCTTTCAAGACGGTATTTGGTCTCCTCGCGTATCATGCGGTCATCGGATATCACGGTATCACGCTTTGAAGCCTTATGAAGAAGTCGGTTTTCGCTCTTGTTCCTTTCCCGCCGGACTTTCTGATCAGCCACCAATTCCACATAGTATACCGTACCTCCGGTAGCCTCAAAACGTTCCGCAACTCTTTTTATATATTCCCATTCCGACGGCAGGTCAAACGCCATCATGTAGGTAAAGATCATTCCCTGAAAATCCGTCTTTAAAAACGCTTCAAAACAGTCTTCTCGAAGCTTCTCGACAAGTCCATGATCAAATCTCCCGAAAAGCTCCAATACAGGCTCGATCGCGATATGGTTATGGAACAGACGAAAATCCGTGATCTTCATCAGTTCCTGACCGACTGTCATTTTCCCTACAGCCCCACTGCCCATGATTATGATCAGATCCATAACACCTCTCCTTTCTTTCGGCTGAATACTGTTCCGTCTTCAGATCTTCCGCTCCGGGCCCGGTGTAAAAAAACGCTTACCCGGAATCGGATAAGCGTCTGGTCAACGAAATCTGCTACTGTTCTGCGCTTCTTCCTCATCCTCTTTCATGTACAAAAACATGGCCATAACGCTCGGTCACAGTCATGATCATGCCGATATAATAATATCTGGATGAAGAATAGATCACCGCAAAACTCCTTTCCAAAAAATATGTTTACACTCTACTACGAAAAAAAAGATCTGTCAATCACCTAAATTATCATATGGATCTCGAAGTCTCCGTCCTCATTGATCCTTGCACTTATTTCTCCATGATATTTCTTTACGATGCGCATCACGACATAAAGACCCAATCCGCTTCCCGGCATATCTCCGGAAGCGTTTCGGTGAAAGGGTTTAAAAACATCTTCAATATCTATGGGCTCAGATGATCTGCTGTCGTTGGAAAAAGAAAGAGCAAAGTGCTTATCTTCCGCACTTTCCAGCCGTATATGTATCCTGCCGAGCGCATACTTGCGCGCATTTGAATACAGATTCTCCAGAAGACGCCGCATATCCACTTCTCTTGCCAGAATGTCGCAGCTGTCTTCCGTTATATCCGCGGAAAACTTAAGCCCCGCGCTCTCGATCCACTCATACTGCGAAAGCGATACCTCTTCCACCAGACGCTTCATTGAAAGCTTCTCCATTTCTTCATCATTACCGCTTTCTACTAGGGAAAGAGCAAAGAACTCATCGGACAGTTCCCTCAGATAACACAGCTTTGACTGCGATTTTTCAAGATATATGCTGCTGCTCTCCGAGAGTCCCTCATCGCGCCCGATCATCTGCAGATAACCAAGCGCAGCCGTAAGCGGCGTACGGAAATCATGCGAGATACCGGCGACCATGGTTTTAACAGCCTGACGCTCATCATCCGCCTCCGAAAGAAGCCTTTTTTCCTCCTCCACATATTGCTGCAGCTCTTTTGCAAGCGCTATGATCTCTTCGTCAAAGCTTTCAACCCGGATCAGCCGTTCCTGTCTTTCCTCGCGGATCTCTTTGAGCTGCCCTGCAAAAAGACGAAGCTGCCGCCTCCGCTGTCTCAGCTTAAGGGCAAGGACAGCGGAAACGGCAAGCAGCGCAATTATTACAATGTATAAGATGATATCCTTCATACTTTAATACTTTTTCTTTTTCATTCCCCTGTATATGATAGCATACCAGAGCAAGACTTCCAGAACAAATCCCAGCAGTATGTGAAGGATAAGCCTGGTACTCAACGCTTCGGAAAACAGCATCTGCATTTTGTTCATCAGTGAGAGATGCATGATATGGAAAGCCACCTGGTCAAGGCCCAGGACGGTTCCCGTCAGCCAGAAGAGAAGAGGCAGTCCTGCCATATCGAACAGAATAAAGCGGAAATAACAGGCTACCGCTCCCACGCCCGGTTTTCGTACACACAGCGCGATCAATACGCTGCAGAACGCGATATGCATGAAGATCACGATATACAGTATAAAACGTATCAGGATATGATCCAGCGCACCGACTCCGTTACGAAAACATGTTATGATATAAAAAGTACTCAGCGCAAGCGTACACAGCAGCGAAAACAGCATTCCCTCCGTCAGCAGCTTACTGCATACGATCTTAAAACAGTCATTACCTGTCATGATCTCATGATATCCCAGCTTCCCCTTATTATACAGCTTCCCCGTAACAAGGGCGTAGGCCGGCGGAAGGACCATGATAAGTATAAAAAATACCGGCGAGCTGTTCATGAGCTGGGTCGAAAGATCCGCATCTAAATGGTCTAATGCATTTAAAAACGGATGTATGGTAAAAAACAGTGTCCCGACCACGATCCAGAATAATATCCCCCTGCTTTTCGTCAAACGATACCATTCGGCCTTTATCAGTCTGTTCATCTTATTCCCCCACCTTTCCGATATAATAATCTTCCAGAGATTCGCCTTCCGGATTCAGACGCAGTATCACGAGACCGCTTTCCGTAACGGTCCGCGAGATCAGCTCCCTTTCCTCCAGACGTTCATATATGAAGATCTCGTCATCGTGGGTCACCTTGTAATTCCTGATGTTCAGCTTTTCCTCCAGGACAGCCGTCGTGCGGCCTGCATCATTTGTTGCCAGCGCCAGATAAGATCTGGTCTTTGCCAGCAGTTCCTCATGCGAGAGTTCTTCGATCAGCTTTCCTTCCCTCATTATGGCATAATCCGTACAAAGCTCGGACAGTTCCTTTAAAATATGGCTGGAGATCATTACCGTGACTTTTTTCTCACGCACCAGTGTTTTTATGATATTCCGGATATCAATGATCCCTTCCGGATCCAGTCCGTTGATCGGCTCATCCAGTATCATGAGCTCCGGCGCCGGCAGCATAGCCATTGCAAGTCCCAGCCGCTGACGCATCCCCAGGGAAAACTCGCCCGCCCTTTTCTTTCCGGTATCCGCCAGTCCGACCAGCTCAAGCATTTCATCACATCTTTTCTCATCCGGAATACCACGCAGGTAACGTATATATTCCAGATTCTGCTTTGCGCTCATATCATAGTCCATATAGGGTTCTTCGATCATAAAGCTGATACGCCCGCGTTTTTTTTCCGGATCCGCGGAACCGAAAAACCATATCTTGCCGGAATCTTCTTTCGTAAGCCCGGCCATCATCCTCATGATCGTTGTCTTTCCCGCCCCGTTGGGCCCGATCAGGCCGTAAATGTGCCCCTTTTCCATTTTAAGTGAAAAGCTGTCCACAACTATCTTTTTCCCGTAACTCTTGGACAGCTGCTCAATCTCCACTACGTTTTCCATGATTGTTTCCTCCTTATGAGCAGGAGTATATAAGAAAAAAGTTCAGAAAATGTTAAGACCGTTCTTAATCATTGTTAATTTGCCAGACGGTATCCCATGCCCCATACGGTCTCGATATATTCCTCCGTATCCAGCGCGGACAGCTTGCCGCGCAGATTGCTCATATGTACCTTTACCGCATTATCGTCATAATTTCCACTGTCCTCATCCCACAATGAGTCAAAGATATTCGCACGTGAAAAGATCTTATCCGGATGGGACAGTAAGAGTTTTAAGATCGCATATTCCTTAACGGTAAGCGTCAGTTCTTTTCCCTTTACAAAAGCCCTTGCCTCTTTTGTATGGAGACTCAGATTCTTATGCGTCAGGATGTCCGTATTTTTCTCCGAACGGCCGCTCCTGCGCAAAAGCGCCTCGATACGCACCAGTACCTCCCCCAGATCAAAGGGCTTTGTAATATAATCATCCGCACCGATGCGGATCACGTCGATCTTTGTCTGTACCATATCTTTCGCGGAAATGACGATCACCGGCACCTCGGAATGCTCACGGACTTCCTTAAGCAGCTGATCCCCGCTTTTATATGGCAGCATGATATCCAGAAGGATCAGGTCATATGACGAAGAAAGCGCCTGTCTCGCCCCTTCCATGCCATCTGCGGCTTCATCGACCGCATACCCGCTCTCCTCCAGGAACGTACGCAGCAGACCGCGTATCTCATTATCATCTTCTATCAGTAATAGCCTTTTCATCACAGCCATGCTCCCGTCTAAACATAACGCCATATGGTAATGCCGGTCTTTCCCTTTTTCGTCGTGTGTTCTTCCCCGCGGTACTCGAGCTTTCCATAGCCTCTTACGGAAACCCTGCTGTTCTCCTTCAGCACCGTCTCTGGGTTTTTGCACAGTTTACCGTTTACCGTTATCTTTTCGCTATCAAAGAGTTTCTTTGCTTCCCCGCGCGAGAGATGATAAAGCTTTGCAATAATTGCATCCAGACGCGGTGATGCTACCGTTACGTTTTCTTCACGAAGCTTCGGCAGGCAGTCCGCAGGCACTTCTTCGCTTATACTGCACTTCACTGCCGTATGTCTGACCCGTTCCAGTCCGCTGCATATATAATCCGCCATTTCCTCCAGCGCAAAAAAATACGCCGAGTGTTCTGTCACGATGATATCACCGATCACATCCCTCTCGATCCCCAGATTCAGTATCGCTCCCAGAAAATCCCTGTGCGTCAGCCTGTCGGCAAACTTCTCCTGCTTCGGCCGGACATACAGAACGCGGAGCGGAAACGGCTCCTCGTAGGCGATCTCCTCCGGATCTCCGAAGCGTACCAGGACGCGTTCGCTGTTTTCCGTTCCGCCCCACATCGCGATCTCCCGCTCCTGTGCCACGTCATAAGCCAGACCTGCGGTTTCCGGCGAATGGAAAGTCGAGTAGGTATACACGGCGCTCTGCCTTGCACGCTCCGCCAGTTCCTGAAAACGTTTTATGTTTTTCTGATCGTGTTCGTTCATTGCTTATTGAGCGCTGATTCTTTTCCGAGCTCTTCAGCCAGCTCATATAAAGACCACCCAAGGTTTGTCGGCGTTATGACTGCCTTTCTCTGTATTTTCTCAACTCCGCTCCTGTTATACGCATCAAGAAAAAGGTCCAGTCCCTTATCATCCATCCCGAAAAAGATCAGGAGCTCCGGAAGACCGTAAAGCAGCGGCGCTTTTGCCGGCGTTCTCGCGCTCCCCATTTTCACACCGCATATGTCGGCTAGCGTACGGTTTATATCGCTTTCCCGGAGCATGCGGATCTCGATCTTCTGCTCCCTGCAAAGCTTCTCTATAACGCTTATCTTTTCATTATCGGATGAATGCAGATATATCCTTTTCACTCTGTGATCCTCCTTATACATGAAGACACGGGGACGGTCCTTCTGTCCTCATTGCAAGACATTTTTCTTTCAGATATTCATAGCGCAGCCGCTTTTCTTCCTTTGCGAAAAGTACCTCTCCTGTCTGAACGGGCGCTTTCATCTCGTTTTCTCCCCCGGGATCATGATCACTGCGGCCTGGCTTCCGCGTTCTCCACCGTTATACCTGTGGGACCAGTACTTCTGCGGCATACACATGGTACACTCGTCAATGATCTCGATATTCTCCTCTTTCACTCCGCTGCGTAACAGGCATCTCTTTACAACGTTCTTAAGATCCAGCATATATTTTCCGTTTTCTTTTACACTGTACAGATCCGATGCGTCTTCATTCAATAAGTCCTTTATCGCTTCGATGACCTCTCCGCCCACTTCAAAACAGCACTTGCCGATCGCCGGTCCGATACAGGCTTTAATGTATTCCTTTTCGGCTCCGAGCCTCTGCATCTTATCAACAGCCTGTCGTTCGATATCCTGTACCGTCCCGCGCCATCCCGAATGCACGGACGCGATCACTCTGTTTTTTTCGTCCGCCAGCAGCAGCGGTATGCAATCCGCCGTAAATACGACCAGCGGAACACCGGGAGTATTCGTTACATATCCGTCTGCCTCAAACAGTTCTTTATATCCGTAGGGCTCCTTTGCGGCCTTTTCGTCCACGATCATGACATTGTTTCCATGAACCTGCCTGCCGCAGACAAAGCTTTCACTTTCGATCCCGCAGGCACGGAAGAACCTTTTATAGTTTTCCTTTACGCATTCTGCGTCGTCCCCCCGGTTCATGCCGAGATTCAGCGAGGTAAATATCCCCGAACTCACGCCGCCGTATCTGGTGGAAAAACCATGAGGAAAGGAGATCTGTTTTGATGCGACTCTCTTACTGCCTCCTCTGTTAAGGACCCAGGCAAAGGCTTTTGCACTTCTTATCGCCGGGTCTTTGAAATGATTACCCGGATTCCATTCCAGTATACGATCCGTTCCTTTCGAACCCAGATCGTCATACAGCTCACGGATGCGATCGCCAACCGTCGCCATGACAGGATTCCTTGCCTTTTCTTCCTTATCGCCGAGACTTAAATAGATCCTGTCACAGCCGGGCATCCGGTCTCCGATATAGTCCGCAAAGCCCGGAAACCACACGGACGGTGATGCCGCCGCGACCGCATCGAAAACAACCGTTTGCCATGCTGCCCAAAGCGCAAACAGACCGGCAAGCGAATAACCGCCGATCACGTAGGATCTGCTCCTGTCATCACAAAGCCCGAGTATCTCCCTGAGAGTCTCTTCTGCACCGCTTCCGAAATCCTCATTACCGAATACCGCCGGAGCTTTCCAGGGAGAAAGATCCCGGTTCCAGTCTTCGATCCTGAGCGCCCAAAGGCAGAAGTCCGTGTCCGTTAAGTTTCGGATCTCTTCAAGCTCGATTTTTATACCGGACAGATCATGCTCATCAACCGGCTGGATCAGAACCGTTTCCGCCGATGGATTCCCGTATTCCTCGATCTTCACTGCTGTTCCTCTCTCACATCGCACAATAACACATCGATCCCTATATCATATTCATCAATGATATTTCCAAACATTTCTGCCCGTTTAGGCTCTATCATTCCGCTTTCGATCTTTTCCGCACCTGCTATCAGTTCGGGGATCACATCCATCCCCAGCGGATACGCTCCGTGACTCGGATAGATCTCCTTTATATCCTCATTCCGCTCAAGCAGACGCTTAAGGCTTAATACATATGCGGACAGGTCTCGCATGGGCCCGAACATGAAGATCCTTCCGTCCTTCTGGATCGGATCTCCGCTGAAGAACATTCCGCTTTTCAGATCGAGCAGCGCGGTGCTGCCGGGCGTATGTCCCGGCAGAGCGATCGCTTTAAGCGCCCGGTTACCAAGATCGATGATATCGCCGTCAAATACGGCTTCCATTTTCTGTGAAGGGTGCTGTTCCCTGTAATTTACAAACTCCGCCGGATTCATCATGACGCTCTCAAACTCATGATTGCTTCCGGTATGATCCCGGTCGGCATGCGTATTAAAAAGTCTGAGAGCTTTATCGGTGACCTCGCGGGCAAGTTCCTTTGCATTGTTTACCTGCATGCCGCTGTCGATCATCAATGCTTCCTTTTCACCGATAAGCAGGAAAAAGCGCACATGACCTTCATCACATACATAAGTTGTCGGGTCCAGTTTTTCAAATCTCATTTATACTACCCCCTTCACAGGTTAACATCCACGGGCACGATCAAGGTCACTTCCGTGGTATCTTCCGCTGCATGACTCTTCATAAAGATATCGCCGCCCAGCTTTTCCGCGATCTTTCTTGCCACATAAAGTCCTATGCCCTGCCCTTCCTTTCCGGAAGCATTGGATCCGCGCCAGAAGCTCTTAAATACATATGCCGTCTCCTCTTCCGACAGAACATTTCCCCTGTTCTTTACGCTGATTATCACATCCTCATCCTGTCTTCCCATATGCAGGCTGATCCCCAGACCGGAACCGTATTTCACGGCGTTATCCAGAAGCTGGGATATCACTTTGTATAAACCGTCCTTATCACTGCAAAGCAGCGGATCATTCTCGCATACGGTCTCAAAAGGGATATGCAGGAGTTCCATACGGCCGCAATACTCTTTCTTTACGATATCCATCAGCTCTCTGAGATAGAAATTCGCTATGACAGGCGTATGCCCGCTGTCCGTATCCGCACTGCTTTCCATGATCTCACGGACCAGCAGCTCCACCTTATCAACATTTGTCTTTATCTTAAGAGCTGTTGCCGCATCCTTCTCATCCGGCTTTTTATCATCATGGTATATTCCCTTCTCGATCGCTTCCGCATACAGCCTTATATTCGAAAGCGGGGTTTTGATCCCGTGAGCAATGGAGATGATCATCGTCTGTTTTTCCTTCTCCATCACATTGATATTTTTATCTTTCAGGCTCATCTCATCCTTCAGCATGTTCATGCCCCAG
>JAEEGL011867912.1_pt1 | contig 19480 bp, 11 predicted proteins | sample 9134231 | NCBI WGS metagenome assembly JAEEGL01 (sample SAMN16246548, study PRJNA631951) | gut metagenome | biome: gut microbiome; feature: rumen; material: fiber-attached | host: Bos | place: Iran: Karaj | collected 2018-10
CTCCTACGCCGCCGCCGGCCTCCAGGACCTCGCCAGCGGCTTCCTCATCGGCAAGGGCGACGCGCTCGACTTCGGCGCCGTCAGCCTCTTCTGGCTCGCCGCCTGCCTTGTCTCCTTCATCCTCCCCGTCGTCGGCTGGAAACACCTCAAGCGCTGACCGTCCCGCTATTTCCGCCGTCCGTCGGAAAGACGGGGGATTCCGGAGGAAAAGCGCAGGTTTTCTGCAACGATTTCCGTATCTTTGGGTCATAACACAAAACACGCGCTATGACCATCGAACTGACCATCCGTTACCATACCGCCTGGGGCGAACAGCTGAAGCTCCGCACGGGAAAGAAACTGTATGACATGACCTGTCTGCCCGGAGGGATCTGGCAGGCCGTCCTCAGCGGCCGCGAACTCCGGCGGGGCGCGGAGTACGGCTATGTCGTCGTCCGCAAGGGGGAAATCATCCGCCGCGAATGGCGGGGCCGCCGTTTCCTGGCCCCGGAACGGGCGGAGACGGTCGCCGTCCGCGACCGCTGGACCGACCGGCCCGCGGATTCCGCCTTCTGGTCCTCCGCTTTCAGCGACGTCATTTTCCGCCGCGACAAGGGGCAGTCGTTCCGGACGGACCGGCAGACGACGCTGCCGGCCGAGGGCAACGTCACCTTCTGCATCCCGGCCGCGCAGGTGCGCCCCGCCCAGCGGGCCGCGCTGGTCACCGAGGCCGACTGGGCCAAGCCTATCCCCATGGATGACAGCCGTTTCCCCTTCTGGAGCGTCACGCTCAAGGTCGGAAAACCCTTCGAATACAAATTCGTCCTCGTCGAGAACGGCCGCATTGTCCGCTGGGAGGAAGGCCCGAACCACCTTTTCGCGGAAGTGCCCGCCGAAGGGACCCACCTCGTCGTGAACGACCTCGTCCCGGCGTTCCAGACCCTGCCCTGGCGGGGCGCGGGCATCGCCGTGCCGGTCTTCTCCCTCCGCACGGAGGAGAGTTTCGGCGTCGGCGAGTTCCACGACCTGGAAAAACTGACCGACTGGGCCGTCGCAACCGGCCAGAACGTCATCCAGCTGCTCCCGATCAATGACACGACGATGACCGGGACCTGGCAGGATTCGTATCCGTACAACGCCGTCAGCTCTTTCGCCCTGCACCCGCAGTTCATCCACCTGCCCGCCGCCGGCATCCGCCGCGACAAGGCCTACAAGGCCCTGCAGGAGGAACTGAACAACCTCCCGCAGGTCGACTATGAGCGGGTGAACGGGGAGAAACTCCGCCTGCTCCGGAAGGCCTACGCCAAGACCGGAGACCCGGAATCTGCTGACTATAAGTCCTTTGTCGACAACAATGCCGCCTGGCTCCGCCCCTATGCGGCCTATTGCGTCCTCCGCGACCTCAACGGGACGGCGGACTTCCGGAACTGGGGCGATTACGCCGTTTTCAACAAGCGGAAAGTGGACGCCTTCCTTGCCGCCCATGCGGAGGAAGCCGGCTTCTGGTGCTGGGTCCAGTACCTGCTGGACAAGCAGCTCAAGGAAGCCGTGCGGTACGCCCACCTGCGGGGCGTCGCGCTGAAGGGCGACCTGCCGATCGGCGTCAGCCGCACCAGCGCGGACGCCTGGGCCTCCCCGCGGCTGTTCAACATGGATTCCCAGGCCGGCGCCCCGCCGGACGCCTTTGCGGCGGACGGCCAGAACTGGGGCTTCCCGACCTACAACTGGGACGAGATGGCCGCCGACGGTTTCGCCTGGTGGAAGGCCCGCCTCCGCAAGATGAACGAGTATTTCGACGCCTACCGCATCGACCACATCCTCGGCTTCTTCCGGATCTGGGAGATCCCGGTGCCGTTCAAGAGCGGGCTCATGGGCCATTTCAGCCCCGCCCTCCCCTACGGCGCGGAAGAACTCCGGCGCCAGGGTTTCGAGATCCCCTGTCCGGCGGGCGAATACACGGAAGACGTCCTCTTCGTCGAGGATCCGCACAAGAAGGGCTTCTGGCACCCGCGCATCGCCGGGACGGACACGCCGTCCTTCCAGCGCCTCGCGCCCTGGCAGAAAGATGCCTACACCCGGCTCTACAACGATTTCTTCTACCACCGCCACAACCAGTTCTGGAAGGCGCGCGCCTATGAGAAACTGCCCGCCCTCCTCCGGTCCACGGGCATGCTCTCCTGCGGCGAGGACCTCGGCATGATCCCGGCCACCGTGCCCGAAACCATGGCCGACCTCGGCATCCTCAGCCTGGAAATCCAGCGGATGCCCAAGTCCACGGAGGTCGAATTCGGCGATCCCGCCACCTATCCGTACAACTGCGTCTGCGCGACGGGCACCCACGACACCTCCACCCTCCGCGCCTGGTGGGAGGAGGACCGCGAAGCCTCCCAGCGCTACTTCAACACCCTTCTCGGCTTCACGGGCGAAGCGCCCCAATTCTGCGAGCCTTATGTAGCGGAAAGTATTATCCACCAGCATCTTGCATCGCCCGCGATGCTTTGCATCCTCCCCTTGCAGGACTGGCTTTCCATCGACGGCGGCCTCCGCTTCGGCGGCGATCCCATCGACGAGCGCATCAACATCCCGGCCAATCCGCGCCACTACTGGCGCTACCGGATGCACTGCACCCTAGAATCCCTCCTCGCCGCCGGCCACTTCAACGACCGTCTCCGCAGTCTCATCTCCGCCGCCGGAAGAGGGCTCTGACCGGTCGACGTTCCGTCGGGGGGGGGCCGACATGGATGCTCCCGACCGCAGGAAGGAACGAAAACACTGCCGGGGGTGCTGGATTGAGCACCCCCGGCAGCCGTTTATCCGGAAACAAGAAGGCTAGAACTCCTGCGGCTTCCGCCTCCAGTTGAGGATCGGAAGGAGGAAGGAGATGATGGCCGCACCGAGCCAGAACCAGCTGGCGTAGGTGTAGTCATGGACGCCCGCTTCGGTGATGTTGTTGTCCAGGATCAGGCCGGTGACGACGTTCTGGAGGCCGGCGGCCGCATAGGAGGCCATGCCGACGATGCCGAGGGCCGCGCCGGTCGCCTGGCGGGGAACCAGGTCGACGGCCATCAGGCCGCCGAGGAAGCTGATCAGCACGCCGATGGCGATGCCGAACAGGACCATGGCCAGGATATTGACCCACTTGGCGGGACCGCCGAAGAGGAACAGGGCCAGGGCGATGGCTTCGAGGATACCCGAAACGAAGGCCGGATACTTGCGGTCGCCCCGGAAAACGGCGTCGGAGAGCCAGCCGGAGACGACCGTGCCGATGATGCCGAAGATCGGGTTGATACCGATGATGGCGGCCGCTTCCTGCAGGCTGTAGCCCTTGGCCTCCTGGAGGAAGATGGTGCCCCACTCGTTGATGGCGTAACGGCTCATGTACATGAACGCGCTGGCGAGGGCCAGGATCCAGACGCCGGCATTCCGGATGACGGCTTTCTGCATCCGGGCGGTCTGGGCCCGCTTCTCCTCCGGGGAAAGCACCTTCTCGTCCCCGCCTTCGCCGGAGAGCACCTCGATCGGCGGAAGTCCCTTGCTTTCAGGCGTATCATGCAGCATGAAGAGGATGATCAGGATGCCGAGCACGCCGGCGAGCGCCGCGCCGAAGAAGCCCCACTTCCAGCCGAACTGGGCGACGAGCATGCCCACGAAGATGAACGAAAGGCCTTCGCCAATGTTATGGGAGGAACTGAAGAAACCGTAGAACGTGCCGCGGATCCGCAGGGGGAACCAGCGGGAGAGGCCGATGATGGCGGGCGGGGCGCCCATGGACTGGGCCCAGCCGTTGACGGCCCAGCAGACGGCGAAGCCCGCGAAAAGGACCGAGTTGGCGATGTTGCCGCCGAGGGCGCTGACGCCGAGGATGCCCATCACGAAGTTCATGGCGACCGAGACGACAAGGCCCGTGGCCATGAAGCGCTTGATGTTCGAACTGTCGCAGAGGAAGCCGTTGACGAACTTGCCGACGGCATATGCCCAGTAGAGGCAGGCGCCGATGATACCGAGCTGGGTCGCGTTGAGCAGGCCGGCGTCGATGAGCGGCTGCTTCATCACGCCCATGGACAGGCGGCAGACATAGTAGAGCGCATACCCGAACGTACCGGCCAGGAAGGTCTGGAAACGGAGGCTCTTGTAGGTGCGGTCTACCTTGTCGGCAGGGACCTGCGAGGCGGAAGGTCCGCTGATCTTGTAGAAATCCAGGAATTTGTTTGCCATGTTATCATTGTGTTGACCCACAAATTTACAAAAAATTCGTAACTTTCGGGGTGAAATATCCGTATCTCTCATGAAAAAGACCTTCACCCTGCTTTTCGCCGTCCTCTTCGCCGGGACGGCCCTCCTCTCCGCCCAGGACAAGACTGCGGCAAAAACCGTCTACACGGAGGCTTCCGACCTCACCCTCGTCGGCAAGCTCTTCACCGACACCCCGAATCCCTACCACCGGGTGGACACGCTCATCCACAAGGGCTTCACGTCCGCGGAAAACCGTCAGGTACGCGAATCCTCCGGCCTCGCCGTCGCCTTCCGGACCAATTCGACCGCCATCACGGTCAAGACCGTCTACGGCGAGATGCAGTTCCCGACCAACACCAACGGCATCGCCGCCCGCGGCTATGACCTCTATATCCGCGAAGGCAAGGACTGGATCTTCGCCGCCGCGGCCGTCCGCAGCCAGGGGTCGGAGACCAAACCCCTCTCGCTGATCAAGGACATGGACGGCACGATGCACGAATGCCTGATGTACCTGCCGCTGTACAGCGAGGTCAAGTCCGTGCAGATTGGAATCGATGAAGGCGCTGTGATCGAGGCGCTTCCGAATCCGTTCCGCCACCGGGTCGGCATCTTCGGCTCGAGTTACACCCACGGTTCCAGCACCTCCCGCGGCGGCATGACCTATCCCGCCCAGTTCACCCGCCGGACCGGCATCCAGATCCTCAGCCTCGGCTGCAGCGGCAACTCCAAGCTCCAGCCCTATTTCGCCGATGTCCTGGCCGCCGCCGACGTGGACGCCCTTCTTTTCGACGGCTTCTCCAACCCGGACGCCAGGATGATCCAGGAGCGACTCTTCCCCTTCATCGAGCGCATCCAGGCCGCCCATCCGGACATCCCGCTCATCTTCCAGCGCACCATCCGCCGCGAAAGCCGCAACTACAGCCTGGCCGCGGAGAAAAAGGAGGCCGACAAGCACCAGATGGCCGACAGCCTGATGGCCATCGCCTGCAAGAAGTACAAGAACGTCTATTACGTCAAGACGGACGCTTCATCGCCGGACCACCTCGCCTCGGTCGACGGCGTCCATCCGACCAACTACGGCTACACCCTCTGGGAGCGGTCCATCGAGAAGAAAGTGCTGCGGATCCTCCGCAAATACGGCATCCGGTAATGAAACGTTTCCTCACCCTCGCCGCCCTCCTCTGGACGGTGCTCGCCGCCGGCCAGATGCGGTCCCGCAGCGGCTACACGGCCAAAGATGTCCGTTACCACTACACGGAGGCGTCGGAGCTGACCCTCGCGGGCAAGCTGTTCCCCGACACCCCGAATCCTTACCACCGCGTCGACACCGCCCGCTTCAAGGGCTGGACCGAGTGGCAGAACTTCCAGGTCCGCACCGGTTCCGGCGTGACGGTCGTCTTCCGTACCAACTCCACCGCCATCCAACTCCGGCCGAAATACGGCGAACTCTACTACGGCGTCACGACGAACGTCCTGGCCCACAGGGGATTCGACCTCTACATCAAGGCGAAGGAGACCGACGGCGGCTTCCGTCCCGACCCGGACGGGAAATGGTATTACGCAGCTTCCGCCGCCCCGGCGAACGGCAAGGAGGACAAGTCCTTCACCCTCATCAAGAACATGGAAGGCGGCATGAAGGAATGCCTCCTCTATCTCCCCCTCTACAGCGAACTCCGCGGACTGGAGATCGGCGTGGAGGAGGGTGCCGTACTTGAGGCCTCTCCCATCCCCTTCCGCCACCGGGTCGGCATCTACGGCTCCAGCTACACCCACGGGGTCTCCTGCAGCCGCGCGGGCATGACCTATCCGGCCCAGTTTGCCCGGCGGACCGGCATCCAGCTCCTCAGCCTCGGCATGAGCGGCCAGTGCAAAATGCAGCCCTGGTCTCTCGCCACCTTGGAAGCGGCTGATGCAGAAGCCTTTATCTTCGACACCTTCTCCAACCCGTCCATTGCGGAGATCCAGGAACGGCTCTTCCCCTTCATCGAAAGGATGCAGGCCGCCCACCCCGGCGCCCCGCTGATTTTCCAGCGGACCATCTACCGGGAGGGCCGCAACTTCGACTGCGGCGCCGAGCGGGACGAGCAGGGCCGCATCGATGTGGCCGACAGCCTGATGGCCATCGCCTGCAAGCGCTACAAGGACGTCTGGTACATCCACCCGAACGCGACGGAAAAAGACCACGAGACCTCGGTCGACGGCATCCATCCGTCCGACCACGGTTACGGCGTCTGGGAGAAGTCCATCGAGAAGAAAGTGCTGCGGATCCTCCGGAAATACGGCATCCGCTAAGGCGTCCGGCCCAGGACGGATTTGCGGTAAGTCGCTGACAACCAGGCCGTCCGGATGGCCAGATGCATGAAATACGCTGCCATGAGCAGTTGGATCGGCAGGTCGCCGGGCGCGTCGCCCAGGCGGCCTGTCAGCATCCTGCCCGCATACCAGACGACGAAGAAGCCGACGGCGGAGAGGAGGGTGCCGTCCCGCATCGGCCGCGTGGCGGTCGCGCCGGTGAAGATGCCGTCCCAGGTAAAGGCCGGGCAGCCGATCAGGGGCATCAGCAGCAGCCAGGGCAGGAACGGCCGGCAGGTTTCGACGACCACCGGGTCGGAAGTCATCAGCGAGACCATCGGAAGGCCCAGGAAGCCGTACAGCACGAGGAAAAAGCCCACGACGCCCATGCTCCAGGCGAAGGTCGCCCGCACGGTCCGGCGCAGCAGCGGCCGGTCCTGCAGGCCGACGGCCTTGCCCGTCAGCGCCTCGCCGGCATAGGCGAAACCGTCCGTGAAATAGGAGAAGACCATCATCAGTTTCATCATGATGGCGCCGGCGGCGAGCAACGCGTCGCCGAAACGGGCGGACAGGACCGTGAAGCCGATATAGACGGCGATCATCCCCGCCGAGCGGAGGATTAGGTCCGCATTCATCGAGAAAAACGCGCGCGCATCGCTGCGCAGGGCCGAAATCCCGTCCCGCAGGGTATAGCCGGAAAAGACTTCGCGCCGGTATTTCGAGGCCATGACCGCAGCCGCGAAGCAGAAGCCGGACCACTGGGCGATGACCGTGCCCGCGGCGATGCCGTCATAGCCCAGTCGCGTCCCGAAGGCCAGGGCCGCGCTGGCCGCCATGTTCAATCCGTTGACGAGCAGGTCCGCCCGCATGGCGCTGACCGTGTCCTGCATGCCGATGAACCAGCCTTTGAACGCAAAGAGCGAAAGCGTCGCAGGGGCTGCCCATATCCTGATCCGGAAATATCTGATGGCAAGCGACTTGACCTCAGGTGTGCAGTCCACGAAAAGGAAAGCGAGCCAGAGGAACAGGCCCTGGAGGGCGATCAGCGCCAAGCCCGAAAGCAGGGAAACGCCCAGTGCACGGCTGAAGATGTCGGCGCCGTCCCGGCGGGCGCGGTCCGCTTCCGGCCCGCCGCCGGCCTTCTCCCGGCGGCCGAAAGCCTGCGCGGCCAGTCCGCCCGTCCCGGTCCGCAGGAAGCCGAAACTCCAGTAGAGCAGGTCGAAGAGCATGGACCCGATGGAAATGCCGCCGATCAGCGCGGCCGTCGTCACCGCGTCCCCGCCGCCCCGGCCAGCCGCCGCGCCGCGGTGGCTGGCTACGGCGATGTCCACCATGCCGACCAGGGGGACGGTGATGTTCGCGAGGATGCTCGGCCCCGCGAGGGAGAGGATCTCCTTGTCCAGCGGTCTCATCGGAATTTCCTGTCCTCCTCGAGCATGCCGAGGTAGGAATTGTAGCGCTCGGCGCTGATGGTCCCTGCGTCGACCGCGGCCTTCACGGCGCAGCCGGGCTCGTGGGTATGGGTGCAGGGGGTGAAACGGCAGTCCGCCGACGCCGCGAGCATTTCCGGGAAGTACTTGGCAATCTCTTCCTTCTCGAGATCCACCAGGCCGAAACCGCGGATGCCGGGACTGTCGATGATGTACCCGCCCGTCTCGATCCGGTACATCTCATAGAGGGAGGTCGTGTGCTTGCCCTGGAGGTGGGCCGTGGAGATAGCGCCGATCTTCGGGTCGAGGGACGGGTCGACCGCCTTGATGAGCGAGGACTTGCCGACGCCGGACTCCCCGGAAAAGAGGTTGATCCGGTCCTTGCAGGCCTCCCGGAGGGCGTCGATCCCCTCCCCCGTCCGGACGGATGTCTCGATGACGGGATAGCCTGCGCCCTCGTAGATGGAGCGGAACGCCGCCATCTGCTCCGCCGCCTCCGCGCGGTACAGGTCGACCTTCGAAAGGACCACGGTCACGGGGATCCCATATACCCCGCAGGTCACGAGGATCCGGTCGAGGAAGGGCAGTTTGATCTCCGGAAAATACAGGGAGACAATGACATAGGCCATGTCCACGTTGGCCGCGATGATGTGGGCCTGGCGGGACAGGTTGGTCGAACGGCGGATGACGTAGTTCGTGCGCGGGAGGATCTCCGAGATGACCGCCTTCTCGTCGGCGTCGTCCCAGGTATAGCGCACCCGGTCGCCGACGGCCACCGGATTGGTTATCTCACTGGCTTTCAAGCGGACCCGGCCGCGCAGGACCGCCGGGAACAGTTCCCAGCGGGGCAGTTCGGAGAGCAGGAAATGGCTCCCCGCGTTCTTCACGACCGTCGCTTCCCCCTTTTTTGTCATACGCAGGCAAAGTTACCGTTTTTTTCGTACATTTGTCAAAGACAAACGCTTGCTTATGCTGAAAAAAATCCGGGTCGCGCTGGCGATCCTCTTCTGGGCCGGAATCACCCTCCTGCTGCTCGACTTCACGGGTTCGCTGCACCGCTGGCTCGGCTGGATGGCGAGGATCCAGTTCCTCCCCGCCGTGCTGGCCCTCAACGCCGCCGTCATCGCGGGGCTTGTCCTGCTGACCCTCCTGTTCGGGCGCATCTATTGTTCCGTCATCTGTCCGCTCGGCGTCTTCCAGGACGCTGTGGCGCATGTCGCCGTCGCCCGGAAACGGCGCCGGAAAGACCGCAAGCCGTATGGCTGGTCGCCGGAAAGGAAATGGCTCCGCTACGGGATCTGGGTCCTGTTCATCGCCGCGCTCATCGCCGGGGTCCAGGTCTTCGTCGCCCTGCTGGCGCCCTACAGCGCTTATGGCCGGATCGTCCAGAACTTCCTGCAGCCCATTGTCTTATGGGGGAACAACCTGCTTGCCCGGCTCGCCGAGCGGGCCGGCAGTTACGCCTTCTACGGACGGGAGGTCTGGCTCCGGAGCCTGCCCGCCTTCCTCGTCGCGGCCGCGACGCTCGTCGCCGTAGTAGTGCTCGCCTGGCGCAACGGCCGCACCTGGTGCAACACCCTCTGCCCGGTCGGCACGACGCTGGGTTTCTTCTCGCGTTTCGCCCTGTTCCGCCCGGTCATCGATGCGGAGAAATGCCGTGACTGCCGCGTCTGCGAGCACCACTGCAAGGCGGCCTGCATCGACATCGACCGCCATGAAATCGACTACAGCCGCTGCGTCGACTGCTTCAACTGTCTGGAAGACTGCAAGTTCGGTGCATTGAAATACCGTTTCGCCCTCGGACGGAAAGGCCGGGCGAAACGCGCGGAAGCGGCCGGCACCCCCGAGGCGAAGGCGGATGAAGGCCGCCGTGCCTTCCTCGCCGGCGCCGCCCTCGTCGCCGCCGACGTGACCCTCGGCGCCCAGTCCAAGAAACTGGACGGCGGTTTCGCGGCCGTCCTCGACAAGGAGGTCCCGCAGCGGGAGACGCCCCTGACGCCTTTCGGATCGAAGAGCGTCAAGGACTTCTACGCCCACTGCACGGCCTGTCAGCTCTGCGTGGCCGCCTGCCCGAACGGCGTCCTGCGCCCCTCGACCGACCTCCGGCGGCTCATGCAGCCGGAAATGTCCTATGAGCGGGGCTACTGCCGGCCCGAATGCGTCCGCTGCAGCGAGGTCTGTCCCACGGGCGCCATCCTGAAGATCACGAAGGAGGAAAAGACGCAGTACCGCATCGGCCTGGCCCGCGTCAACCGCGACCTCTGCGTCGTCGAAACGAAGGGCGTCAGTTGCGGCAACTGCGCCCGGAAATGCCCCGTCGGGGCCATCCGGATGGTCCGCGTCAACCCGGACGATCCCGAATCGCTCCGCCGCCCGACGGTCCTCGAAGACCGCTGCATCGGCTGCGGCGCCTGCGAGAACCTCTGCCCGGCCCGCCCCGTCAGCGCCATCACCGTCGACGGCCGTCCGTCCCACTTAACGGAAGAAAGCCATGGATAGAAGACAGTTCCTCAAGATTACGGGCGCCGGGAGCGCCCTCGCCCTCGCCGGCTGCGCCCCGAAGAAAGCCGCCCCGGCCGCGGACGACGCAAAGGTCGTCCTCCGCACCAACCCCCGCAACGGGGACCAGACTTCCCTGCTCGGCTACGGCTGCATGCGCTGGCCGATGATCAAGGATGCGGAGGGGAAGGACATCATCGACCAGGAGGCCGTCAACGAAATGGTCGACTATGCGATGGCCCACGGTATCAATTACTTCGACACCTCCCCCGCCTACCTGCAGGGGCAGTCGGAGCAGGCGGCCGGCATCGCCCTCGGCCGCTATCCGCGGGAGTCCTATTTCCTCGCCACCAAGCTCTCGAATTTCGGCGACACCTCGCCGGAAGCCTCGAAGAAGATGTATGAGGACTCTTTCCGGCATTTCAACACGGATTATCTGGACTATTACCTTTTCCACTCCATCGGGCGCGGCGGCGTAGAGGCCTTCAACCGGCGCTATGTCGAAAACGGCATGCTGCCCTTCATCCAGGAAGAGCGGAAGAAAGGCCGGATCCGCAACCTCGGCTTCTCCTTCCATGGCAACACCGAAGCCTTCGACTCCTTCATGCGCTGGTACGACGAGGGGACCCTCGTCTGGGACTTCGTCATGATCCAGATGAACTACGTCGACTGGAAGCATGCCGACCCGAAACGAAACGCCAACGCCGACTACCTCTACGCCGAACTCGAGAAGCGCGGCCTGCCCATCATGGTCATGGAGCCGCTCCGCGGCGGACGGCTCGCGGATGTGCCCGCGGGCATCGCCACGCGGATGAAAGAGCGGGAGCCGGACCTGTCCCCGGCATCCTGGGCCTTCCGCTTCGTCGCGTCCCATCCTGCCGTCCAGGTCGTCCTCAGCGGCATGAACGCCATGGAACCGCTCGAGGAAAACTGCCGGACTTTCAGCGACTTCCATCCCCTTACGGACGAGGAACTCGCCTTCATGGAGGAGATGGCGGTGCTGATGCAGGAATATCCGCTGGTGGACTGCACGGACTGCCAGTACTGCATGCCCTGCCCCTGGGGCATCGACATCCCGGGCATTTTCCGCCACTACAACGCCGCCATCACGGACGGCACCTTCGCCGCCTCCCGGGACCAGAAGGACTACAGCCGGCTCAAACGGGCTTTCCTGGTCCGGTATGACCGGTCCATCCCGACCCTCCGCCAGGCCGACCACTGCATCTCCTGCGGCGAATGCCTTTCCCACTGCCCCCAGAGCATCCCCATCCCCCGCGAACTCCAGCGCATCAACCGCTACGTGGAGAAACTGAAGCAGGACACCCTGTAGAGGCGTCCCGCCGCAACTGTCCGGTCAAGCCGGGCAGGGGAAAAAAGAAAACCGGTCTTTTCAGGCCGGTTTTCTTGGAATGCATCACTCGTTACCTGACGTTCTTGGCAAGGCAACTTTCCGTCTTCTCCAGACCGGAGACCGCGTTGATGCGGACCCGCTGGGAACCCTTGGAAACAACGGGATCCTTCAACGGAGCCACGGTCGTCTTGGTCCGGGTGAAGGTCACCGGTTTGTAGACGATACCCTGGGCTCCGTACTGGCCCGCAGCCATACCGATGTAATGCTCGCAGGTCAGCGTCCCAACCGGATCAAGCATGAAGACGATATCGGACCCCTCATTGGAAACGTTGACCAGCGACCAGTTGATGTCATTGTTCGCGTTGTACAGGAACTCCTGACCGTCAGCGAAGTTGGCAAGACCCGTCCGCGTATCGAAGTAACCATAGACACCGCCGACATTGTCGATCGGGGTATTGGCGCCATAGCGGTTCATGAAGGACGGAGCGAAACTGGTGATCATGATGTCGCCGGAGAACGGATCGTCGCTCTCGGCGATGGTCATCGTAATCGTCGCCGAACCCCAAGAATCGGTAAAGATGCGTGTCTTGGCAGAATAGGTACCGATGATATCGGCCAGGGTATAACCCTTGTCGTCGGCGGCGCTGAAATACTGGAACTCCTCGGAAAAGACGAGACGCTGGGCGGCAACCGTGAACCCGTCCTTCGGCTGGATCTTGGCAAACACGGAATACTTGCCGGAAGGAGCGTTGGCCGGGAAATTCACATTCGCGACACCGGTCCCCGTCACATTGGTGACACCGGTTCCGGAGGCAAGGGCGGCCTGGGCGGATGCCTTGTCGGCCGCAATGACCAGCTGGGCGGATACGACGTCACTTCCGAGAACGACATTGACCTGGGCGACAGCCTGGGCGGGATCTTCGTTCACCATCGAGGCATAGGCAACCTCGGCGGTCAGGTCGACGTGAGAGGCTCCCGGGAAGATGATCTCGATCGGATTGGACCAGATATACCCCGGAATCCAGTAGCCGACCTTCGAGTCATAAACAGGCGAAAGAAGGATATTGGTCGGCACTCCGTTCGCATCATAGCGGGCCACGAAGTTGCTGCCGCTTTCCATGTACGCGTAATAGTCGGGATAGTTGGTGCTGTAATACAGAGGTGTCGTGATGAGCATCTCGTCGTTTTCCCAGTTGGCCATGAAGATACCGGTACGGAAACTGTCGGGGAAGAGGACACCGTCGTTCTCATCGATCGTCAGGACCAATTCCTTGTCCGGACCGCCGACAGTGCCGGACGGGGAGTAACCGAACTGCGTGGCTGCGATGCCGTAAGGATTCACCACCTGATACTTCTTCTCAGAGGTATGCTTGCGGATTTCGACGTTGACATAGGTGTCGGTCTCTCCGCCCAGATAGGGCCAGGCAACGGAATCATAGAACTTGCCGGTGCCGAGCGACTCATAATCCGTGGCCACTTCATACTTGAATTCGGCCGCGAGGATGACATAATTGGCCGAGGCGGCAAGGCCGCTCGCGACCTGGGCCTGTGCGAAGGCCTTATAGGTACCGGAAGCGGCATTGGCCGGCATGCTGACAATCGCCTTGCCGGCAGCGTTGGCGGTGGTGACACCGGTACCGGAAGCGAAGGCGGCGACAGCGGCATCGCGGTCTTCAGCGATGACGATCTTCACACCTGCGAGGTCTGCACCCAACTCGACATTGAAGGAGACCGTCGGAGCGGCGACATCAGCACTCTCCACCCCGTTGTAGGAAACCTTCATGTCGACATCGACAGGCTCGGAGCCCGGGAAGACGATCTGGATCGGGTTGCTCCAGATGAAGCTGTCACCAAACCAGTAGGATGTCTTCACACCGGAGTAGACCGGGGAGAGGATGATGTTGGCCGGAGTGACGCCGTCGGAGGCATACTTGGCGACAAAGTTGTTGCCACGGCCGAAGTCGGCGTAGTACTGCGGATAATTGGTGCTGTACCAATACGGGTCAGTGATGGCAACCTCATCACCGTCGGGAGCGCTGTCGCTTGTCCAGTTGTCCTGGAATGCGCCGGTGGCATGTTCGTCATAATTGACATGGCCTTCGGCATCGACATTGAGGGTCAGGACCGCATCCGGACCGCTGACATGGCTGTCGGGCGTGGCCTCGAAGGCGGCGAAAGCGGCGCCGTAGGGATTCTCGATGAAGACCTTGCCCGTCGAAGCATCGCGGGTGATCTTGACATCGACGAATTCATCATCGAACTCGCAGAGGGTCCACACCACGTAGTCATAGTACCGGCCGGTGCCAAGATCCGTGATGTCATAAGAGGCCTTCAGGGAAGCCAGTTCGGTGACCTTGTTGCGGGCGATCTGGATGTCCTTCTTGAACGTGCGCTCGTAAAGGACGTTCAGATCCTCGTCATGCACGTACAGCGTCGTACCGGCAGGAAGGGTGCCGACCGGCATCGGCATGTAAAGCGTCATGGAATTCTCCGTACGGTCGGGGAAAGCGATGACGGAGTACTTGTTGGAATAATTGTACTCGGTCCCGCTCTGGCTGGTATAGGAACCGTCACGGCCATTCGCCATGGTAAGGGTGCCGTCTTCGGAGACCTTGAACTGACCGGTCAGCTTGCCGTCAGGGTTGACGATCTGGACGACCGAAGCCTTCTCGTCAAGGTCGGTAAGGGTCAGTTTCAGCGCGCCGGTCATCGAAGTGAACTTGAACGAACCGTCTTCCTGCTTGATACCGCAGAGCGGCATGTTGGCAAGGGGCTTGTTCGCATCGGCGGCATAATAACCCTCCTTCGCATCGGCGCCGATCGTCGTATAGGGAGGGATCTGGACATAGTACGAACCGTCAAAGGACTCGCTTTCATCCTTGCCGAGATTAAGGCTGGCGTTGATGGCGACATAGAAAGCCGGAGAGGCGGTGACATAGCCGTCCGGGACCTCGCCGACAAATTCGACGGATGCGCCCGTGGACTGGGCATAGAACGTGGCGAAGCCGAAACTTACGGAGCCGCTCTCATCGGGCGCAGACTCGACCCTGACATAGATGGAGTCGTTCTGGAGCCAGGTGAAGGTCTTCCCTTCATAATCCGTACGGGTCAGGCCGTCGCCGAAACCGGCGCGGAGCGTCTCGATATGGGTGGGAAGGTTCGACAGGTCATTGACCGGGGCCTTCTCAGGAAGGAGGTCGGCCTCCTTGTTGCAGGATACGGTAAAGATCGCTGCAAACGCAATTGCGCTATAGAATAACTTCTTCATACTCTTCTTTCTTTTTGCAACAAACTTTACGGGGATCATGACCACGGATCGTCTTCAATCGGATCGTCCAGGTCCTCGCCTGTCGTTCCTCCGATTGTGATGGTGGACAGGAGGAAACTCGCATCCACGAGGATGTCCGCCTTCCGGACATCGGGAGATAAATACACTTTCTTCATAAACGAATGTTATAAATTAATACTTGTATCCATTCCAATTGCCGCCTGCTCAAAATGCAGCAATTTCGCCAAAGTTCGGGAGAATTATCGTGATTTCCAAATCTTTATCCATTATAAATTAGAAAAACGCATGAAAAGGACGGTCAGGACTGCCAAAATGCAGTTTTTCACAAACTTACAATCCATTAGAATTCCTTGCGGTTTTACTTTCAGTTTGAAAGCGCATTCACAAATACCGGCTTCATCCATCAAGCGTTCGAGGGCGGACAGGCGAGATTATGCTCCCGTCCGGGAACAATTCACACTTGGAAAGATGAAAAATAATTCCGACTTTTGCAATCTTGCATTATTGCATCCATTGAAGAAGATTAGTGTATCGTTAATATTTTAAAGGCTACAAAGCCCATGAAACAAAAATTATTCGTGCTTCTCACATGCCTGGTCTCCATGGCTACGGCCGCATTCGCCCAGCAGGCCCGAACGGTCAAGGGCTCGGTCGTCGATGGCAAGGGAGAGCCGGTCATCATGGCTGCCGTCTACGTCGAGGGAAACAAATCCGTCGGTACGCAGACGGACTTCGACGGCCTGTTCACCCTGCACGGTGTCCCGGCCAACGCGAAGTACATCGTCGCGTCCAGCCTCGGCTACAAGGACAAGCGCCTTGCCGTCGCGGATGAACTCCGCTTTGTCCTCGAGGACGATTCCCAGCTCCTCGAAGCGGCGGTCGCGACGGGTATGCAGCAGGTCGACCGACGGCTCATGACAGGCTCCACTTCGAAAGTCGATGCGGACAAGGCGAAGCTTTCCGGCATCGCCGACATCAGCCGTTCCCTCGAGGGACAGGTCGCCGGCGTTTCCGTCCAGAACGTCTCCGGTACGTTCGGTACCGCCCCGAAGATCCGCGTCCGCGGTGCAACCTCCATCTACGGCTCCTCCAAGCCGCTGTGGGTCGTTGACGGCGTGATCATGGAAGACGTCGTCGACGTCAGTGCGGACGACCTCTCGTCCGGCGACGCCACGACCCTCATCAGCTCGGCCATTGCCGGCCTCAACTCCGACGACATCGAGTCCTTCGACATCCTGAAGGACGGTTCCGCCACCTCTATATATGGTGCGCGCGCGATGGCGGGGGTTATCGTCGTGACGACGAAGAAAGGCAAGTCCGGCCAGAGCCATCTCAGTTACACGGGTGAGTACACCGTGCGCCTCAAGCCGATGTACTCGACCTTCAACATCATGAACTCCCAGGACCAGATGTCCATCTACCAGGAGCTCCAGCAGAAAGGTTACCTCAACTACGCGGAGACCGCCAACAGCATGAACAGCGGTATTTACGGAAAGATGTTCCAGCTGATGAGCCAGTATGACCCGGTCAGCGGCCAGTTCATGCTCGCCAACACCGACGCGGCCCGCGCCGCCTACCTCCGCGCCGCCGAATACCGCAATACGGACTGGTTCGACCTGCTCTTCTCCAACGCCATGCAGCACAACCACTCCATCAGCACCTCCGGCGGAACGGACAAGGGCAACTACTATGCGTCCATCTCCGTGATGGAGGACCCGGGCTGGACCCAGCAGAGTTCGGTCCGCCGCTACACGGCCAACCTCAACACGACGTACAAGCTGTCCGAGAAGCTCTCGCTGAACATGATCAGCAACGCCTCGTACCGCAAGCAGCGCGCGCCGGGCACCCTGTCGAGCGAAATCGACCCGGTCTTCGGCGAGGTCAAGCGCGACTTCGACATCAACCCGTATTCCTACGCGCTGAACACGTCCCGCGCCCTCGACCCGAAGGAGTTCTACACCCGCAACTATGCGCCCTTCAACATCGTCCATGAGCTCGACAACAACTATATCGACCTCAACGTCACGGACTTCCGTATCCAGGGCGAACTCAAGTACAAGCCGTTCCGGACCCTGGAACTGAGCGCCATCGGTGCCGCCAAGTACACCTCCTCTTCCCGGGAGCACCACATCCTCGACGACTCCAACCAGGCTCAGGCCTACCGCATGATGGGCACCTCCACCATCCGGAGCGTCAACCCGTTCCTCTACACCGACCCCGACAACCCGTACGCCCTCCCGGTGTCCGTCATCCCCGTCGGCGGTATCTACGAGCGGAACGAGAACTCGATGCTCGGCTACGACTTCCGTACGACCGCGAACTTCTCGGAGACCTTCAACGACGTCCACATCGTGAACCTGTTCGGCGGCATGGAGATCAACAGCATCGACCGCCACAGCACCTGGTTCCGCGGCGTGGGTCTCCAGTACGGCATGGGCGAGATCCCGAACTTCGACTACCACTTCTTCAAGCAGAATTCGGAGCAGAACGCCAACTACTATTCCATCGGCAACACCTTCGACCGCAGCGCCGCCTTCTTCGCCAACGGAACCTATTCCTACAGAGGGAAATACGTCCTCAACGGGACCATCCGCTACGAAGGCACCAACAAGCTCGGAAAATCCCGCCAGTCCCGCTGGCTGCCGACCTGGAACATCTCGGGCGCCTGGAACATCAGCGACGAGGACTTCATGAAGCCGCTCGATCCGGCCATCTCCCACCTGAGCCTCAAGGCTTCCTATTCGCTGACCGCCGACCGCGGCCCGTCCTCCGTGACCAACTCCAGCGTCGTCATCTACAGCGAGACCCCGTGGAGACCGTTCGCGACCGTGCGTGAATCCGCCCTCTCCATCTCGCAGCTCGCCAACGGCGAACTGACCTACGAGAAGAAGAACGAACTGAACATCGGCCTGGAAGCCGGTTTCATCAACAACCGGATCAACCTGACCTTCGACTGGTACAAGCGCAACAACTACGACCTCATCGGCGTCATCAACACGCAGGGCGTCGGCGGCGAGGTCCAGAAGTTCGGCAACATCGCCTCGATGAAATCCGACGGCTTCGAACTGAGCCTGACGACGACCAACATCAAGACGCGCGATTTCAACTGGACGACGAACATCATCTACTCCCACTCCCACAACGAAGTCACCGACCTGAAGACCGCGATGCGCGTCATCGACCTCGTGGCGGCCACCGGCTTCGCCCAGGAGGGGTATCCGGTACGGAGCATCTTCTCGATCCCGTTCAAGGGGCTCAACAACGAAGGCCTGCCGACCTTCCTCGACCAGGAAGGCGACATCTCCGTCTCCGGCGTCTATTTCCAGGAGTCCGATCCCGAGAAACTCAAGTTCCTCGAATACTCCGGCAACGCCGACCCGACCGACGTCGGCTCGCTCGGCAACATCTTCACCTGGAAGGGCCTGCGCCTGAACGTGTTCATCACCTACTCCTTCGGCAACGTCATCCGGCTCGACCCGGTGTTCTCCAACACCTACAACGACCTGGATTCCATGCCCAAGGAGTTCAACAACCGCTGGGTCGTGCCCGGCGACGAGGCCGTCACCGACGTGCCGGTCATCGCCAGCCGCGTCCAGAACCGCAACAACACGGAACTGGCGTACGCCTACAATGCCTACAACTACTCGACGGCCCGCATCGCCCGGGGCGACTTCATCCGCATGAAGGAACTCTCCCTCGGCTATGACTTCCCGAAGAAATGGGTCGAGCCGCTGAAGATCGGTTCCCTCTCCCTCAAGGTCCAGGCTACCAACCTCTTCCTGCTCTACGCGGACAAGAAGCTCAACGGCCAGGATCCGGAATTCTTCAACACCGGCGGCGTCGCCGTCCCGGTCCCGAAGCAGTTCACCATGACCCTCAAGATCGGTCTTTAACAGGAGGAATCAAGCATGAAAAAGATCATTACGACCATCCTGACCGCCGCAGCCCTCCTGGCTGCCGTTTCCTGTGACAAGTTCCTCGACCGGATGCCCGACAACCGCGCCGAGATCAACGACCAGGCCAAGATCCGGGCCCTGCTCGTGTCTGCATATCCCTCCACGGACTACATGCTCGTCACCGAGTTCATGTCCGACAACGTGGACGACTACGGCAAGAACAACCCGTACACCGACCGCTTCATCGACCAGGTCTATGCCTGGGCCGACGTGACCGAGACCGACAACGAGGATCCCGAGTCCGTCTGGGGCAGTTCCTACATCGCCATCGCGGCCGCCAACGAGGCCCTGCAGGCCATCGAGGATCTCGGCGGCGTGGAGGCGACGGGGATGTATGCCGAAAAGGCCGAGGCGCTCCTTTGCCGCGCCTACAACCATTTCATCCTCGCCAACGTCTTCTGCATGGCCTACAACCCCGAGACCGCGGACAAGACCCTCGGCATCCCGTACA
>JAEEGL015719406.1_pt1 | contig 19479 bp, 16 predicted proteins | sample 9134231 | NCBI WGS metagenome assembly JAEEGL01 (sample SAMN16246548, study PRJNA631951) | gut metagenome | biome: gut microbiome; feature: rumen; material: fiber-attached | host: Bos | place: Iran: Karaj | collected 2018-10
GAACTGCTTTCTCGTAAAGAAGAAATTACAGTTTTAGATTTAGCGTGTGGAACAGGAAACTGGCTTTATTGTCAGCAGAGCCAATTTAGCGATAAAAAAATAAAATGGATAGGCATGGACGCATCCGAAGATATGCTTGAGCATGCAAAAGAAAAAGGTCTGGATGCAGAGTTTATTCATTCTACGGCAGAAAACCTTAAGTTAGATACGAAATGCGATTTAATTGTCTGCAATTTTGCATTCCATCATTTTGAAGATAAAAAAAAGGCATTGTCAAATATTTTTTCTACGCTGAATGAAAATGGAATTTTCAAGTATAGGAATGTTGAGCCTGAGTGCATGAAAGACTGGTGGGTATATAAATATTGTCCTGAAAGTTATTGCGAAGATTTACACAGGTTCTGGCCAAAAGAATTGTTGTGCTATGAACTTGCTAAAGCGGGCTTTGGTAAATTCAGTATAAAAAGAGAATATTTCGAAACTTATAAAGAAATTGAAAAGCTTTATGAAAACTATAAACTTCGTGATGCTTCGCAGCTTGCAATGATGGACGATAAAATTTATCAGAAGGGAATAAAACGTATAGAACGTGAAATTGCTGACGGCGTAAAAGAATATAAGGATGTGGTTGCATTCTTAGAAATAAAATGTGAAAAAGCCGGACACTAATAAATGGAGAAAAAAAATGAATGTTATTGATGCGATAAAAAACCGACATAGTTATCGCGGAAAATATAAAAATATTTCTGTTTCGCGAAAAGATTTGCAGATGATAATGGATGCAGGACTTGAGGCGCCTTCTGGCTGTAACAAGCAGACGACAAGCCTTATATGTGTTGATGACCCTGAGGTCTTAAAGAAGATTACAAGTGTGATTGAGCCGCCTGTTGCACAGACTGCGCCGGCTCTTATCTGCGTGCTTACGCAAAGAATTTGTGCTTATCGCGATAAATGTTATTCTGTTCAGGATTATTCTGCAGCGATAGAAAATATGCTTCTTGCAATCGTAGAGCTCGGATATCAGAGCTGCTGGTATGAAGGACATATTACAGACGAGGACAGGATTTGTGATAAAATCGCTTCGATTCTGAATGTTCCGGATGACTATGATTTAGTTTGTATTCTTCCAGTCGGAATTGCAGAAGACGAGCCAACTCTTCCGAAGAAAAAAGATTTTTCTGAACGATGCTGGTTTAATTCGTTTAAGTAGGAAGTAAGATGGTTTAGAAAGTTCTAGATATCCCCTGTATCTTCTGCTATAATTACAGACAACACGTGTGTCGGGTAAAAATACACTTTTAGACGAGGTAAAAAATGGATGACATTAATCTTGGACAGTTAACGAATGCGGGTTTTAAGAGAATCGGCTTGAGCTTCATCGGTAAAGTAGACGATTATTTTTTTACACTTACTGATAAACTTGATGTAGAAAAAGAAATTACTGTTTCTATAAACATTGCACCTAATGATGATAAAAGCAAACTTTTTGAATATCTCGATAAAGAGCAGTGCTTTAAGGATTACGGAATCGACGGAAAAACCGTAACGATAACTTTTATCGAAAGTTCAGAAAAGGATCTGCTTAATGCACTCCAGGAACTTGCTTTTAAACTTAAAGAAATAAACGCAGTATGTGTATGCGGCAGCTGCGATAATACAGAATATCTTGCAGTTTATACAAACGGTACGGTTCACTCTGTATTGTGCGAAAAGTGCGGTTCTGAGGTTTTAAAATCTTTTGAAGAAGAAAAGAATAAAAATCCAAACTATGGTAAAGGATTTTTCTTAAGTCTTATCGGAGCCCTCATTGGTTCTATTGTCTGGATTTTAATCGGAATGGCAGGCTTTTATGCATCAATTGCAGGTCTTGCAATTTCTTTCTGTGCCTTTAAAGGTTATGAAATTGCAGGCGGTAAAGTTACTAAAACCGGTGTAATCATAAACATTATTACTATCGCAATTGCCTTCTTCTTTGCGCAGTACATCGGACTTTTTATTGCACTTCAAAAAGAAGTTCCGGAACTTACATTCTCGCTCTTTGTTCTTAATTCAAATCTTATATTTACTGACCATGATATCTTAAGTTATATTCTTCCTAATATGGGACTTGGACTTCTCTTTGTTGTACTTGGAGCATCAAGAACTATTTCTAATAACTTTAATGCTGCAAAACAGGCAGAAGAATTTAAAATCGAAAAAATTAATTTTTAAGACAAAAAAAAGCGCAGAGTTTTCTGCGCTTTGTGTTTACACAAAAGCGGGATTACATCCCGCTTTTTTTTATTCTGTCGTCATAAGCTGACTTATGCTGTTTGCTGTTTCTTTTGTTCGTTCTGCGAGAGTGCGGAGCGCTTCTACCTGCTGTAAAAGTGACTGTGCATCACCCGAAATCTCAGAACTTGCCTGATCTACTTTTACAGTTGCTTTTGTAAGAAGGTTCATGTTATCAAGAACCTGTGCAGAATATCTGCTCTGCATGCTTACGTTTTCTTTCATTACAGATGCAGACTGTGACATAAGTTCTGCCTGATGAGAAATTGCATTGCCGGTTTCCATCTGAACCTGAATGCTTTCTGCAGCGGCCGTTACTTTTTCTACACTCTGTCCTGCTCCGTTTTGAATCTGAGCAAATGTCTGGTTAACTTTTTCTGTAAGCGAAGCACTCTGTTCGATATCATCGATTACGGCTGTAACGATATCACCGATTTTAGATGCATAAGATGAACTGTTTGATGCAAGGTTTTTAATTTCGTGCGCGATTACAGAGAATCCTTTACCTGCTTCTCCGGTGTGTGCAGCTTCGATTGCAGCGTTCATGGCAAGAAGGTCTGTCTGCGCTGCAAACTCGTTGATTGTTGTAATTACCGAAAGAATTTCCTTTGATGCTTTCTGAATCGACTCGATTACAGAGAAAAGCTTTTTCATATCGTTTGAACCGCTTGTAGTAAGAGTGTTCAATGAGCGTGTAAAGTTTTCTGCAGTAAGAATACCTTCGTTTACGTTTGTAATTCCTTCCATTACGGAGCGTGTTCCGTCGGCAGTCGTTCGTATACTTTCTGCAGTGCGGTCAAATTCTTCGTTCATCGTACCGAGCGATTCTGTAAGCTCGCGCACTGTATCTGCAGTCTGCGTATGAATCGAAGACTGTTCATGAATTGCATTATTGATGATTTCTACTTTTTCGCGCGAGTTCTGTGTTGCCTGCATTACGGCGTTTACAGATTCAGCAAGCTCCTTAGAAATTTGAGTTGATTCAATTACCATCGAGCGTGCTGAGTTAAATACATTTGTAAGCTGTTCTTTTTGTTCCTTTGTTTTTTCTGCAAGAATCGTAAACTCTCTCTGTGAGTTTGCAGAACGCATAGAAAGCGTAATGAATACCGCGATATCAAGAGTAAAGATTGCAATTGACTGTGTCCACATGAAAGGGTTTTTACCGATGAGCATGTAGATAACGTCATGAAGCGCAAGAACTGCACCGACCGTAAATCCAAGGAAGATGTTTATTGCATAAGATTCTTTTCTTTTGATTGCACTGGTAGAAGTAATAAATCCGTAAACGATGACAACGACAACAGGAAGAAGCATTATATTGAACAGATTGTTCATTGCATCTTCTTTTCCGCAGACTGCAATGTATGCAACAAAATCAATTATTGTAAACACAATTGCAATGATTACCATCTTCTTGTAACCACGTCTGTTAAAGAATCTGTTTAAGAAGATTGCCATAAACGAAATACTTGCCGGCAGACATGCTCTTGAGAGCGAACGGTTTAAGTTATACGGAATAAAAATAAATTCTGAACCGATATCAAAGAAGTAGAATACGATAAAGAACATCGTGATTGCATAGTAAAGATATGTCCTGTCGTTTTTGTTACCGATAAAGACTGCAAAACTGTAAAGCATGATGAATGCACAGAGGAATGTAAGGATTAAGAAGAAGCGCGGTCCAAACTGGTTGTGAATTACGTTCTGGAACATTGCTTCTGATCCGTTATCAAGTGTAAATTTTAAATTTATAAGCCTGTCAGAAGGACAGAAAATTCTTACTGCAACTTTAATCTTTCCATCAACTACTGCAGAAAGCGGAAGGTTGATATCTGTATATTCTTCTACTCGGACAAGTTCACGTGGCGGAAGGTTTCCTCGGCTTCCTACAAATGAGTTTTCTACAAAGAACTCTGCGGCTGCGTTAAATTTTTCCATTCCAATCCAGAGTTCGTCTTTCATGAATTCTTTTGGAACGTCAAGCTCTGCCCTTAACCATACAAAGTGTTCTCTTCCTAAATCTATCGAATTATTTTTTACCACAATCCAGTTGCTGTCGTCGTATTCAGACTTAGCCCAGTTCATGTTATCACCAAGAGCGTATTTCCACTCTGCCGTGACGGGAATTGATTTTCTTCCCTTAATTTGTGTGCATGAAAGAAATAAAAAAGAAATTAATATTGCTGCAATTGCCTGTATGCGTTTTGACATTTTTTTAACTCCTCCGAAAACTGTCTTATGCATATAAAAAGCAGAACAAAGATGCATAAAAAATATTTATTATTATAACACGAAATTTGTATGTTCCGCTAGTTTTTTCTTGATGTTCAGCGTAAAAAAAAGTAATATGCAGTGTAGAGTATTACAGGAGATAAAAATGACAGCACTGATTACAGGCGCTTCGAGCGGTTTAGGTTGTGAGTTTGCAAAACTTTTTGCATCTGACGGTCATGATCTTATTCTTGTTGCGCGCAGAGTTGACAGACTTAATGAATTAAAAAAACAGATAGAAGAAAAATACATGACAAAAGTTACGATTTTGTCACAAGACTTGACTCTTCCTGATGCGGCAGAATCTGTTTTTTCTTTTACTGAACAGAATAAAATACAGGTTGATTTTCTTGTTAATAATGCAGGCTTCGGCGATTTTGGATTTTTTGACAGCTGCGATATTGCAAAACAACAGAACATGGTCATGTTAAATGTAATGACGCTTACAAAGCTTGCTCGGCTTTATATAGCCGGAATGAAAGAAAGAAATTTTGGTCGCATCCTAAATGTCGCATCGATTGCAGCATTTATGCCTGGACCAAAAATGTCTGTGTACTATGCTACAAAGGCTTATGTACGCTCTTTTTCAGAAGCTCTTTCTGTTGAACTTAAGAAAACCGGAGTGTCGGTTACGATTCTCTGTCCGGGTCCGACAAAATCTGAGTTCTGGGATAAATCAGAAGCAGACAGCTCAAGCATTTACAAGCACATGATTTTTTACAAGGCAGAAAAGGTTGCAGCTTTGGGATACAGAAAAATGAAAAGACAGAAGCTTTTTGCAATCCCGGGTTTAATGACAAACATAATCATTTTCTTTGTAAAAATTGTTCCGCGTTCGTGGGCAAGAACAATCGTTTATTTTGTTCAGCGATAAGAAAGCGGTGCGTTTTAAAGCGCGCGCGAAAATGATTTTACTTTTACAATTTTCTGGAGTACAATAAAAATATGATAACAACATTTGTTTTGGGCATTGCATCACTTGTGTGCCTTGGATTAGACCACTTTTTTAGAATCACGGATCACCGCGTTTTGTCTCTGGTATTTAAAGGCATTGCGAGTGTTTTCTTTGTAGTTCTTGCGTTTTATTCATTTTTTAAATGCAAAGACAAGGACGATAAGTTTAAAAAGCTTTCTCGTTATGTAGTTATGGCTCTGTGTTTTTCGTTTGCAGCAGATGTAATGCTTGGTTTAAACGAAGTAGAAATCATGGGCGAGGGTGCATTTATCGTAGGCTTCCTGCTCTTTGTTGCTGCACACATCATGTATCTTTTTGCATTTTCAGCCTATAAGAAGCCAGACAGAGTCTTCTATATTAAAGCTGCAGTTTTAACTGTAATTCTTATCTGCTATGCAGGTCTCACCCCGTGGTTTAATTTTAACGGATTATTTCCGCTTATCTGCATTTATTCGGTTATAGTTTCGTGTGTAGTTTTCAGAAGTCTTGATTTTACAGAACGCGATTCTTTAAATGCAAAAATCATGGCAGGCGGAATGATTCTCTTTGTTCTTTCTGATATGCTTCTTCTTTTCTGGATTTTCCCGAGAGAGGGAGTTTCAAAGAGTGTGTCATCGGTTATCTTTATAATAAGCAACAGCTGCTATTACATCGGACAGCTCGCTGCTGCTCATTCGATTTCGAAAAGTTATTCCTGACCGTTCCAGCAGTAAGTACAGAGTTTACTCTGATCGATTCCTACGCTTTCGAGCATGTCATCAAGTCTGTGAAAGCGCAGGGTCGTAAAATGAAGCTGCTTTCTGATTTCTTCGAGCATTGCTGCGTACTCTTTTGAATCAGGGTCGCAGTATTTTTTTAATGTCTCATCACTTACATTTTCGCCTTCGAACTGTTTGATTACACGGCGTGTAATTAAATCCATTTCAGAATTTGAGCGTGAGAAATTTAAATATTTACAGCCAAACATAATCGGTGGACATGCAGGACGCACATGAACTTCTTTTGCGCCGCTCTGATAGAGGAAGTCAGTTGTTTCCCTTAATTGAGTTCCGCGTACGATAGAGTCATCGATAAGAAGAATTTTCTTTCCTTTGATTAAAGGCTGAACCGGAATAAGTTTCATGTGGGCAATCAGATTTCTCTGATCCTGGCTTGTAGGCATAAACGAGCGTGGCCATGTCGGCGTGTATTTAATGAACGGGCGTGCAAAAGGAATTCCTGATTCGTTTGCATAACCTACTGCGTGTGCAGTTCCGCTGTCTGGAACACCTGCAACGCTATCTGGACTTACAGAACCTTTATCACGTCGTGCAAGATATTTTCCGCAGTTGTAACGCATCTGTTCTACATTAACGCCTTCGTATGCAGAAGTAGGATAGCCGTAGTAACACCAGAGGAAAGTACAGATTTTCATTTCTTTTCCAGGCTGCTGGATTACTTCCATTTTATCCGGAGTAATAAAAACAATTTCTGCAGGTCCAAGCTCGTGATAATCTTTGTAACCTAAGTTTACATATGCAAAGCTTTCAAACGAAAGACAGAATGCGTTGTCTTTTTTTCCTACCTGGATTGGTGTGCGTCCGAGTCTGTCGCGTGCGCCATAAATTCCATCTTCGGTCATTACGATTATAGAAATCGAACCTTTTATTTTTTCCTGAACGTATTTAATTCCTTCTGGAATTGATTTTTTGTGATTGATGAGTGCAACGATAAGTTCTGTCTGGTTAATTTCGCCGCCGCTCATTTCAAGAAAGTGTGTGTAACCGCCTTCGAGGATTTCGTTGACGAGTTCTTTTTTATTTGTAACAACACCGACTGTAGAAACTGCAAAGCTTCCGAGATGAGAGTGCACTAAAAGCGGCTGCGGTTCGTAATCAGAGATACAGCCGATTCCGAGATTGCCGTGCATCTGGTCGATGTCTTTTTCGAACTTTGTCCTGAACGGAGAATTCTGAATATTGTGAATTGATCTCTGGAACTTTTTATCCTTTGATAAAACGGCAAGTCCGCCGCGTCTTGTTCCAAGATGTGAATGGTAATCAACCCCAAAAAATAAATCCAAGGAACAGTCATCCTTAGAGGCAACTGCAAAAAATCCGCCCATTTTTAGTGTCCTTCTGTCAAAGAAAAATAAAGAATTTGATGATCGTATTATAGCGGTTTTTCTGACTTTGTTCAAATATGGCGAAGGTGGGGGTGGGCTTGCGCAACAAGGGCGCGCTTTTGGGATGCGCTCGAGTATGTGGTAAAGGGCTGTGTTGAGTATCTTTTTTTCTTGCAGATTTTTCTTCTATTGTTTAAAATATCTTTATGAAAAACATAAAATCAAAAATCACCGCAGTTCTCCTTTTAATCGCAGCCTGCACGGTTTTGCCTGCCTTTGACCGTAACTATGATAAAATTCAGCAGGAACACATGAAAGCCGACGGCCAGAAGTTTTTATTTCGCGATGTATTCGGAACAGAATTTATGACCGTTTTAAATCCGAATGTCGAGCGCCATGACTATAAAACAAGCTCTTTTAAGCGCACGGATTATACGATGACTTACGAAGGCGACCAGCGCTACCAGGCTCGACGAGGAGTTGACATCTCGCATCACGACGGCGAAGTTGACTGGAAAAAGCTTAAATCAGACGGAATCGAATTTGTAATCCTTAGAGTCGGATACAGAGGATATCAGAGCGGTTCTTTAAACGAAGACCGCATGTTCCAAAAGAACATAAAGGGTGCGCTCGAAGCCGGGCTTGATGTAGGTATCTATATTTTTTCTCAGGCAGACAGCGAAAAAGAAGCCCTCGAAGAAGCAAAGTTTGTTTTAAAGCGCATAAAAAAATATAAGATAACCCTCCCGGTTTTTTATGACCCGGAGATTATCCGCGATGACGAGGCGCGCTCAGACAATATTTCCGGGCAGCAGTTTACGAAAAACGCAGTCGTATTCTGCAATGCGGTAAAGCAGGCAGGATATATCCCGGGAGTTTACAGCAATATGCTCTGGGAAGCCTACGAGTTTGATCTTGAAAAGCTTTCTGACTTTGTAATCTGGTATGCAGACTACGAAGAAAAGCCGCAGACTCCGTACCGTTTTACGTTCTGGCAGTACGCAGAAAAAGACGGGGACATTAAAGCGCCTTATGATATGGATGTCATGATGGTTAAGGTAAAATAGAATCAGGAAGACGCGATTTTTTTAATACGTCGAGTCAAGGCACGCTCACGCTTAAAGCCTTGACTTCGCCGTTTTGAGGGTTTGTAATAAACCCTCAATAATAAAAACTACCGATTTATTGCAAAATCTGGTAGTTTTTTTATTTTAAGAGTGGCAATAAAAAATAACTGTGCTAAAATATTTTATGGAGAGCAAAAAACGGCGTAAAAGCGTCGTTAAAAAAAAGTGGGGTGTTTTATGAAAAAAATTTTTCTTGCTGTTTTACTTACAGCATTTGCAGCAGTGGCCGTTAGTGCGCAGTCTAAGACTTATGTCATCGACCTTGGCGACAGCACATCAGGAAAGACCATATCGATTGTAAAAAATCCGTATGGCCCTAACTATCAGAACTCTAATCCGGCAACATTTACAAAATATTTTGCCGGTGATATGCCGTCTCCTGGAGACATCATAGAAGTTCATTACAAATTTACAAGCAATGTAGACCTTCCTGCACTTACAATGGCTGTTATCGACAATTCTGAATCTGCAAAATGGTGGCTTGCAATTTCTGATCAGTACGAATCAATCGAAAACATTAAGGCTGGAGAAGTTGTAGAAGGCGTAATCGTTTACAAAGTTGTAGCAAAACCAGTTGCCGCCGTAACAGTCCAGATGATGTACGACGATAAAATTGTAAGTAAAATTACACTTCAGAAAGCCGGCGTAAAAACTGGAAGAAAATAAAAATAAAACGGAACGGACATTACACGCCTGGAAGACATTGCCTTTCAGGCGTGTTTTATTTTAAAATAGTATAGGTATAATTTAATTTAAGAAAGCCTGGAGAAGGTGAGGTAGTAGATGAAAAAAATTGAAAAAAAAGATTTTCCAGAAATTGAACGGCTCGCTGAATTAAATAATCATGATGAAATTATAAAAAAACTTCAGGAAATTTTAACAAAAATACTTTTAGAAACTCAGATAAAAATTTCAACAGAAAATGGAGACGTTTATATCGAGCCTGTATTAATTGAAGCTTATTATTATAAAAAAGGTGTTTTTGAAGATTTTTCTGTTCATCGTAATGAAGATCTTCAAAAAAATCATTTTGGAAAGCTCTTTATTCACCGTCCTAGAGGCTGTTATAAAAAAGATACTAAACCTGTTTTTGAAAACCGCGGTGGTATTGATCTTTGTCTTTCAAAATCTTCGGATTACTTTTTCTCTGTTTTAATAAGAGAAGCCTATGTTACAATGAAGGAAAAAAGAATTTATGTTAATGGCCCTGGGCGGCTTATAAAATATCTTTCTGGTCAGTCTTTTGGCAGTGAGAAAGAAATTCCTGAATTTACTGTAATATCTGAGGATAATTATAATGAAATTGAAAATCAGAATGTACTGTATTTAATGGGAAGGCCTTTTAACGCACCTGTATTTAATACTGTCAGAATAGGACTTTCATACGACAGAAAAGCAGAAGGAAAAAATAAGGATAAAGAACGTAAAAAGGAAAAATATGTTTTTGCTCTTCTTGGCGGCGTAAAAGGAATGAACCGTAAATAAAAAAAAGATAAATGCCGTTATAAAAAAATAAAACAGCATTTATCTTATTCATGATTTATAAATTCAACCGGATAATTATCTTTCCATTCCATCCATTGTGATGATTGCACCTTTATCATCAAACTTGAGTTCGCGGAATTTAACGTTGCGTTTCTGGTTTATTCCGCCTGAACGCTCACAGTCATGGTAGAATAAATACCATTTTCCGTTGAACTCAAGGATTGAGTGGTGTGTTGTCCATCCGAGTACAGGTGTTAAAATCTTTCCGCCGAAAGTATATGGTCCGTAAACATTTTTAGATGTCGACCAGTTTAAAAAGTGTGTGTCACCTGTTGAATATGTAAAATAATATGTATCACCTTTCTTAAAAAGCCATGGATCTTCAAAGTAACGTCTGTCGTGGTCGCCGCCTGTAAGTGGCTTGCCGTTTTCGTCAACGATTACAAGGTCGCGTGGATCTTCTGCAAGAGTCTTCATATCAGAATTCATCTTTGCAATTTTCGGGCAGACTGCAGGTGTGTCACCTGTTGGTTCTGTGTTTGCCTCGTCGTATTTGTTATTGCGGTATTTATCAAGCTGACCGCCCCAGATTCCGCCGAATGTAAGATAGAAGTTTTTATCTGTGTCAGGGAAAATACACGGGTCAATTGAGAAAGTTCCCTTGATGTAATCTGGTTCTGCTTTAAACGGACCGCGTGGAGAATCTCCGATTGCAACGCCTACGCGGAAAAAACCTTCTTTGTCGCGTGCAGGGAAGAAGAAATAGTATTTGCCGTCTTTTTCTGCACAGTCCGGAGCCCAGACCTGTTTTGAAGCCCATGGAATGTCCTTAAGGTCTAAAACCATTCCGCAGTCGCGTGGAAGGGTATTTTCGTCATCCATTTCGTATACATGATACTCTGTCATGTCGTACTGGTCGCCGTTATCGTTGCTTTCGACATCGATGTCGCGGTCATGCGACGGATAAATATAGATTTTACCGTTAAATACATGTGCAGACGGGTCTGCAGTATAAAGGTCATTTACAAGTGGTTTTTTTTCGATAGAAGACATAAGGAACTCCGTTTTTGCTCTAAAGCGTATTTTAAATTGAATTTACTAAAGGCTCTTTTTTTGATTCACCTTGATGAGCAATTATAACATAGAAAATTATAGATGTAAATTGCCATAAACTAACCTAGTCAAAGGGCTTTAACCGTGTTAAAATTACAAAAATGTCGAGATTTTAGAATGTTTTTAAGCGGAATAAAGAAAAACCGACCGTTTTTCTACAGACTTGGTTTATTTCTATTAATTGTTCTCTTTTTTTCTTCGTGCGAGACTCCTTTAATGAAGCAAGTAAAAACTTAGATGGTGACGAATTTCTTGGTTATTATCTAACATCATCTATTCAAAGTGAGTATTACAAATTTGATTTCTGGAAAAAAGGGGTAACGGGTTCGATTATTGGTGAAACTTTTATCTGTCCTATTCGTGAATTTTAACAGTTAAGTTTGTATATATGCTTCAAAGAAGCTGGGCTTCCGGGTTTGTCGTAGCGTAAAATAATTTTAAAACATCAATGCCCCGGGATTTTTCCGGGGCATTTTTTTGCGCAGTGTTTTTTTGATTAATTATTTTTTAAGCCCTCGAGAACAAGTTCCAGAGGCGCGTTCATTTTCTTAGCAGCAACTTCGGGTGTAGCGTTGTAATCATGAACTAGCATGATTGCACCTTCGATGGCTTTAGCTTCCATGCCGTCCTGGAATGCTTCTTCTTTCTTTACTGCAATGTCCATCTTGTAATCATATTTTGCACAGAGCATGTTTATGACCTCCCGGGTTTTCCTGTTAAGATAATCTGACAGTATTCCCTCTGAAATCGCAATGTCTATTGCCTTCTTAAAAGAGCGCTTAGGTGATCTTTTATTGAATGTTCTCTCGACAATTTCTACGAACTGGCAATACTCCTTTAGGATATCACAGTTTCTGCTAATCGGCAATGATCTGGAGTCCGAGCAGTTCTTTACCTTTACGACAAGTTCAAGCTTGCTGGAATCTTTTTTGTAGAATGCATCAGAAAGATGAAGCTCCTGTTCCAGAGGCTGTTTGTCTTTTCCTACGTAGACTACATAAAAGTCGGGGTTCGGGATTTTATAAACCTTTTCTGCGTACCGTTTATTAAGGGGGACGATTCCCTCATAGATGCGTGTGACATACTCGAGGCATCGGAAAGGCATGTTTTCGTTAATGGTAGATTGATGCTCGACCAGAACGATGAGCTTGCCGTCAATTTCCCAGCTTACGTCATTGTTGAAGGTCTTGTAAAGTGACTGCTCGATGACTTTGCGTTCAAGCGAAACTTCGTTAAGTTTATAGTCACTTCCTGAGAGAGCGTTATAGAGCTCGAGGAAGTTCTTCTTTGCTTTTATGTCACTTCCGAATAAATCTGTAAATACAGAATCCTTATACTTTCGATTAATGAAGGTCATAAAATCTCCTTAAATTTTGATTATTCAGTCTGCATCAGGTGCCTGTATATATATACAGATTTTTTTGAGTTTTTTAGACCAAAAAAATTTTTTTTTTATAAAAAAATATGGTATAATATTGATATCGCTTATGAGAAAGAAGATAGCTGTTTTTGTTCAGGAAATTTGGTCAGATTATAACAAGTCTCTCATAAAGGGAATCCTTGATTTTTACAAGGGTAAGGATGTCGATGTCTTTTTAAGTCAGATAAGGATTCCGCTGTACGAAGAAGATGCTTTTGGAATGCAGTACTGGTCGTGTCTTCGTGTTGCAGCCTGCGATGACATCGATGCTGTAATCGTCTGTTCGCCGACGTTCTGTTCGACGATTTCTCCTGATGAACTTTCTAAAAAGCTTGAACCTATTTCAGATAAGAAAATCGTTTCTGTTTCGATTCCGCTTGAATTAAAGAATTGCCGTCATACGAGTGTTTCATGCAGAAAGGCTTACTCAGAATTTGTCTCTCATATGATAAAGCAGCATGGCTCAAAAAAGTTTGCATTTATGTCTGCAAATATCGAGAACTCTGTAGAGGCGCGTGAAAGGCTTGACGCATTTAAAAATGCACTTAAAGAAAATAATCTTGAACTTGACGAGGATAAAATTTTTTACGGCAACTTTATGTTTGATGATGGACCTAAAGAGCTGAGTAAAAAATATAAATCAAAAGAAGATATAGATTTTGATACGATTTTTGCTGCAAACGACATGATGGCTTTCGGATGTATTTCTTATTTAAAACATCTTGGAGTAAAAGTTCCCGAAGAAGTAAAGGTTGTAGGATACGATGATATTCCGCAGGCGTCGACAGATGATTTAACTTTATCAACGATAAACCAGCAGATAGAGTTTCAGGGAGAGACTGCAGCAAAGCTTGCCCTGGATTGGACAAATGAAAATGAAATTCCTCAAGACACATTAATCGAAGCGCGCCCGATTTTTAGAGAATCGTGCGGATGTAATATCGGAAAAACAAATATAGAAATTACGCATGCAGAAGATGAACGTGCGGCGGCTTTAATAAGAAATGACTGGGGTTTAAATCGAATTCACAATCTGCTTGATAATACTCAGTCAGATGAAACCCTGCAGGTTGTTTTTGACAAGATGTATGACATCATGAGTTTTAACGAAATTAATTTTGCAGCTGTCTGTCTTTATCAGGATCCTGTCTTTGTTGATATCGGAGAAATTCCTGAAATTCCGGGCAATGCCAAACTTGCTTTTTTTGTTGATAATAAAAAAGGAATACGAGAAATAAATACTCATTACGAATTTAATCTTAGAAAACATTTTCTTGCAGAAGAATTTGATCAAAACGAAGCGTGTCACATGCTTGTTCAATCTATTTTCTACGGTGATTTTAGTTACGGTTATATTTTACTTCAGACAGATAATGTTTCGATTACGCTTCACAGTGTTTATTTAAAGATTCTTGCAAACGAAATTGCACAGGCGTATAAGTATACGAGAAACATCGAAGAAAAAGCAGCGCTTGCAAAAATGAATCTTGATTTAAACATCAAGTCATTTACTGATGAACTTACAGGTTTGATTAATCGACGCGGTCTCATGAAATACGGAAAAGAATCAATTAATTTGTCGATTCAGCTTGAAAAAAACGGAGTCGTTCTATTCTGCGACATGGATCACTTAAAGGTAATCAACGATACTTACGGGCATGAATACGGCGATATCGCAATCAAGGCGCAGAGCGAAATTTTACAGAAGACGTTCCGTGTAAATGATATGATAAGCAGACTTGGCGGTGATGAATTTGTAATTATTGCGCCGGGTTTAAGTATAAACCAGCTTGATCAGGTGCGCCAGAGAATGAAAGGTGTGAGCGAGGAAATTCAAAAAGAAAAGAAACTTCCGTTTGAAGTAAGCATAAGTATCGGTGGTGTTCCATACAATGCAGAAAATACAGATCTTGAACGGCTTATAATGAGTGCGGACAAAGAACAGTACGAAGAAAAAAAACGTCATCACGCACAGCGGCAGTAAACCGGTGTTGAATGTCGCACGTGTTTGTGATATTATGCGTATATAAAAAAGGGGAGCTGGTGTAGCCGGCTGAGAGGAAGATGAATCTTCGACCCGTATAACCTGATTCGGATAATGCCGGCGTAGGGAAAATCAAAACCTTTTGCGAAAATTATCTGAAGTTTTTTCAGGTAATTTTTTTTATGCCCTGGCGGCAATGTAAAAGGTGGTTTTATGAAAACAAAAAATGAAATTGTACAGAACAGTCTTGTATGGTTTGGAGCGGGAGTTTCAATTGCAGAAATCATTACAGGAACTTATTTTGCACCGCTTGGTTTTGCAAAAGGTTTTTTAACGATTCTTGCAGGTCATATCATAGGCTGTGCACTTTTCTTTTTATGCGGTTTAATCGGTGCTAAGACAAGAAAGACTGCAATGGGAACTGTAGAAAACAGCTTTGGTAAAACAGGTTCAAAGTTTTTTGCAATCCTTAATGTTCTCCAGCTTGTAGGCTGGACTGCAATCATGATTTATGACGGTTCGATGGCGACTGCAGAAATATTCAGCATAAAGCCTTTTGTATGGTGTATCATAATCGGCGCTTTGATTTTTGTCTGGATTCTCTGCGGTGTAAAAGACCTTGGCTGGATTAACAGAGCTGTAATGGGACTTCTTTTTGTTCTCTCTCTTGTTTTGTGCGCCGTGATTTTAAAAAACGGAAAGACACAGAACGCTGCAGTTTTTGAGTTTCTTTCTTTTGGTCTTGCTCTTGAACTTTCGATTGCGATGCCTTTATCATGGCTCCCGCTTATTTCTGATTATACAAAGAATGCAGAAAATCATGTCGGCGTTACATTAGGTTCAACTTTAACATACGGAATTACAAGTGTGTGGATGTATGTAATCGGAATGGTTGCAGCAATTTTTACCGGCGAAGGAAATATCGTTGCTATCATGGTAAAATCAGGCCTTGGTGTTGTAGCCCTTGTTATTCTTATCATGTCTACTGTTACTACGACGTTCCTTGATTCGTGGAGTGCAGGTATTTCAAGTGAATCGATTGCAAAAAAACTTAACGGCAAAACTGTTGCCCTTATTGTTACTGTAGTCGGAACTGTTGCAGCAATTTTATATCCTATGGATAATATTACTGATTTTCTTTACCTTATCGGAAGTGTATTTGCTCCGATGGCAGCGATTCAGATTGCAGATTTTTATATCTTAAAGCGCTCGAGCGAAGAAAAGAAGGTTGATGTAATCAATGCGATTATATGGGTTATCGGTTTTATCGTTTACAGACTTTTGATGAGAGTTGACATTATAATCGGAAATACAATTCCTGCATTCTTAATTGTAATTGCGCTCTGCGTTGCTGTAAGAAAAGTAAGTAAAAAATAAAAGATATGCGCAGCATGTGGTTATGCTGCGCGATATTTTTTTAAAAATTAGTGCGCACGAAAATGATTTACCAGCCTTTGATACGAAAATATTTTTCTGATGTATCAACCGGTAAATCATTTTTTTCTACTCTGTCAATCGAAATAAAGGTTCCGTCATTTAAGCGCGAAATTAAATTTTCAATTTCGGATTTTGTTCCCTGAGCTTCCATTAAAACAGTTCCGTCATAATCATTTAATACCCAGCCTGTAATCCCAAGACTCTGTGCGATGCTGTTTGCCGTATAACGAAATCCTACTCCCTGAACGCTTCCGAAAAATCTTATCTGCTGCCTGATTAAATCCTTTTTCATTTTTAATCTCGTGCCCAGTCGAGCGCATGCTTAACTGCTTTGTGCCAGCCTTTTATGCGCTGTTCTCTGTCACCAGCTGTTATCGTGCTCTTATAGATTTTTTCGACCTTCCAGTTTTTCTTAATCTCGTCAGTGCTTTTCCAGTATCCGACTGCAAGCCCTGCAAGATATGCTGCACCCATCGCGGTTGTTTCTACGCAAACAGGTTTGTAAAGCTCTTTATCAAGTAAATCAGACTGAATCTGCATAAGAATGTCAGAACGGCTTGCGCCTCCATCGACTTTAAGGGATTTGATTTTACTTCCCAAATCTTTTTCCATCTGTACTGCAAGATCATAAGTTGAATAAGCGATCGACTCAAGTGTTGCACGAACAAAGTGATATTTATTTACACCACGCGTAAGACCTACAACTGTTCCGCGTGCGTACTGATCCCAGTAAGGAGCTGCAAGACCTGTAAATGCAGGAACTACATAACAGCCGTTTGTATCAGAAACCCTGCTTGCCATGTAATCTGCTTCTGGCGCAGAATCGATAATGTGCATTTCATCACGCAGCCACTGAATCGAAGCTCCTGCAACATAAACACTGCCTTCGAGCGCGTAATTTACTTTTCCGTTTAGGCCCCATGCGATTGTCGTAAGAAGTCCGTTTTTAGAAAAGACAGGTTTTGTTCCTGTGTTCATGAGCATAAAGCATCCGGTTCCGTATGTATTTTTTGCTTCGCCCTTGTTAAAGCATGTCTGCCCGAAAAGCGCACACTGCTGGTCGCCGCCTGCTCCTGCAATTTTTATTTTTGATCCAAAAAAGCTTTTGTCTGTTTCGCCGTACACATAGCTTGAAGGAAGCGGGGTAGGAAGCATGCACTTTGGAATATTAAGCTCTTTTAAAATATCATCATCCCACTTTAATGTGTTTATGTTGAACATCATAGTGCGCGATGCGTTTGAGTAATCCGTAACGTGAACTTTTCCTTTTGTAAGCTTCCAGATTAACCAGGTTTCTACAGTTCCAAAAAGAAGCTCACCTTTTTCTGCTCTTTCGCGCGCTCCTTTTACGTTATCTAAAATCCATTTTAATTTTGTTGCGGAAAAATAGGCGTCTATTATAAGCCCGGTCTTCTGCTGAATTTTCTTTTCAAGTTTTTTTGCTTTAAGACTGTCACAGTATTCAGAAGTCCTGCGGCACTGCCATACGATGGCATTATAGACAGGTTCACCTGTATTTTTATCCCATACGATTGTAGTTTCTCTCTGATCGGTAATTCCGATTGCAGCAATGTCTTTAGCTTCGGCACCTATTTTTGCCATTGCTTCTGCAACAACACCAAACTGAGTTGACCAGATTTCGTTTGCGTCGTGCTCGACCCATCCTGGCTTTGGATAAATCTGTTTAAACTCGCGCTGTGCGACAGAACATATTTCTCCTTTTTTGTTAAAAAGAATACAGCGGTTAGAAGTTGTTCCCGCATCAAGTGCCATGATATATTTCATAATTTCTCCTTAGACCTCCGTGTCAACGGTCGCACAGGGAGGTGCGAAACTGCAGTTTTTAATTAAAAACTGCAGTCTAAAAAATTACATGGAGGTAATTTTTTAGACAAGCTCCTGTGTCGCAATGACATTCGCATCTGTTTTACAGACATTTTCTATAAGAATCTGTCCGGTTTTTACAGGCGGTGTAATTACAAGTTTATTTATTTCTCCGATTATATCAAACATCAATTTTTTTGGAACGGCTTTGTCTGTTTTGCACGAAAGCCGCGGGTGAGTGTGGCTGTTTACTTTTGCAGTGTGCGTAACAGTTCTGACAGGATTTACGATTTCGTTTCTTCCGTATTCTTCTCCACGCGGGCAGCTGTTTCCAGAAACTTTATAATCATTTTTTTCGTCCACGGTTAAGTGACAGCCTTTAGGACAGCATATGCATATTAAGTTTTTCATTTCTGTTCCTCCGGTGCTTCAATTGCAATGATAAGCTCCTGTCTGCTCTGCTTATCTGACGTTTTATGTGTGTCTAAGTCTCCGCTGCCTTCCTGTGAAAGCTGTGAAACTGCGATATTAATCTGTTCCATTTCACCCGGTGCCATATGCTCCCGCTTAAACGAAGCAATCTTTGTTTTTGTATTGCCGTCGCTTTTGTATACGGTGATAACTGAATCAGTTTTATAAACTTTTTTAACCCTAAAGAAAATCGTAATCACTTTTTCTTTTGTGTTTTTGTGTATGTACTGCGGAACTGTATAAGAAACGTTTTCGTCTGTAGAAACTAAAATCGTGTTGTCAGATGATGAAGTGGAATTTGAAATCCGATTTGCCGAGTCCGAAGTTTGCGATTGTGCATTTTTACTTAGAATATATTCTGCAGCGCCTCGTCCTGCAATCTGACTTTCTTTTGTAACATTATCAACAAGGTCGTGAACGTGAACGACGTTCCCGCATGCAAAAACGCCCGGCGCAAGTGTCTCGCGGTTTTCAAAAACAAACGGACCTTTAGTTCGCCTGTCAATTTTGATGCCGGCATTTTTTGTCAGCTCATTTTCGGGCAAAAGTCCTACACTCAAAAGAACGGTGTCGCAGTCAAACTCAATCTCAGAACCCGGGATTGGTTTTCTGTTTTCATCGACTTTAGAAACGATGACTTTTTCGACGCGGTCTTTTCCGATTATATTTGTAATCGTGTGCGAAAGATAAAGCGGAATATTAAAGTCTTCAAGACACTGAACAATGTTTCTTGTAAGACCGCTTGAAAAAGGCATGAGTTCTACACATGCAAGGACTTTTGCGCCCGAAAGTGTCAGGCGCCGCGCCATTATAAGACCGATATCACCGCTTCCTAATATCACGACTTTTTTACCCGGCATAAGTCCTTCGCAGTTGATGAGGCGCTGCGCCGTTCCAGCGGTAAAAATGCCGGCAGGTCGCGTGCCCGGAATTCCTATTGCGCCGCGGCTTCGTTCTCTGCAGCCCATGGCAAGAATAAGAGAGCGTGTTTTTATTTCACAGTAGCCGTCTGAC
>JAEEGL016160964.1_pt1 | contig 19478 bp, 15 predicted proteins | sample 9134231 | NCBI WGS metagenome assembly JAEEGL01 (sample SAMN16246548, study PRJNA631951) | gut metagenome | biome: gut microbiome; feature: rumen; material: fiber-attached | host: Bos | place: Iran: Karaj | collected 2018-10
ATCTACCATCTCCATCTATTGCGTCCATTTCTTTTTGAGATTGTCCGAATAATTCAATATCTTTTTTATGTTTTAGTTGATCTTTTTCCATATCTGTCAACCCTTCGAAATTTTCAAGCCATTTGATGCTTTCGACTTTAATTTCATTAATAGTTGGTTGAAGTACCACTTCTATAACGTCTCCTTTTTTCCAGGTGTTATACTCTTTTTCTGTTATATCACAATGATTTGTAGTGGTTGTATAATCGTAGAAATGAACGAAATAAGTTTTTTTCTTTTTATCTTTAAAACTTCTGATATCAACTATTTTTGCAGTGTAGGTGAGTTTGGGATTTGGAAATATGTTAGTATCTAAAATGTTGATGTTTATGCCATGGATAGAAAATACTACAATCCATATAAAAATTACACTTACACAACTCTCCAACAGCCATTTTGCGGAGAATCCAAACGAAAACCAATTGGTAAACAAAGTAATAAGTAATATAAGTATAATAGTTAAAATTGTTGGGTATTTGGAGTGTATTCTACCATTTTCATATGATATTCCCAATATTAGAGTGAAAATCCCCAAAGGTAGCAAGTAAAGAATAAAGTATATAAAACCAATGATCCCTAACAATATTTTTATCCATGTTTGGTCCCAGAAGTTATTATATATAAAAAGAAATATGATGCCTGTCAAAATCGTAGTCAAGATTTTGGAGTACTTGTCCACCTTCTCCTTATTTTGGACACATTTTTCCTGAATCTCTTCAAATTTAGAAGATCCTGTATATTCTTCTTTGCTATATTTATTGATAGATTGTTCTTGATGTCCTTCTAATCTTTCCATATAATGACTGATTTTATTATAAAACTCATATAAAAAGCCAATGGCTTTCTCTGAAAACTCTGAGTTTTTTGTTTTACTAAGTTAGGTGTATTTATCTATCAAACAATATATTTCGCCAATGCTATTCCAGCAACACAGCACAAAACACAAACTATAACACTCGTCGATGCATAGATAGCTGCTACTCCCCAATCCCCTTTTTCTATTAATGTCATTGTTTCCAATGAGAAGGTAGAGAAAGTTGTGAATCCGCCACAAAAACCTACTTTAAGCAGCAGCGACAATCTTTCATCCACTCCTTTTATAACCGCCACACCTGCTATCACTCCGATGATGAATGAACCTACGATGTTGGCTATCATCGTTTTGAATGGAAATGCCGTCGACACGGGAAGATAATTCAACGAATATCTCAGCATCGCACCGAGCGCACCTCCAATCGCAACGTAGACAAAATTCATTATATATTACTGCTTTACAGTAGTCGCACCTTTGGCAATCATGATGAATGGGAATATAAACTCTACCATCCATGATTGTGTGTATCCAAGTTTGTTGACATTTGCACGCAGACGTGATGCTGTCTGTGCCGCATCAAGCTTGTCCCAATCGTTTTTCTCCATCAAGTCTCTCACTCCATCCACAACGACTTTTCTGATCATTCCGTCGAAGTATTTTGGCATCTGAAGTTTCCAACCTAGATGTGTTGTAAGAAGCTGGACGAAATCCTGTACGAATCCTTGGAACACAACAAAGAAATTGTTGACCTGCTGAAGATTCTTGCAGTTCTTAGTGATTGAACGGTCGATATCCTTGAAGAAACTTTCGCTCAATCCGTAGTTTGCCATAAGCATTCTTCTTGCCTCAGCTCTCTCTCCAAGACCAAGTTTTCCGTTCTGAGTTGGCACTTTGCAAGCCACTTTGAAAGCTCTCAAGTCTGGCATCTGATTGATGTTTGTGATGCCGAAAGTGGCAGCCACGAATGCCTGGATATATACACGGATCAAAGATATGTAGTCTTCCTCATTCTTCTGAATTTCAGCCTGCTTATCTTCTCCCTTTTTTTTCAAACCGTCTAATAGACCCATATAATATCAATTAATAATTATGAATTAAAAATGAAGAATTGATAAGGAGACGGAATTCCTCCCGTCTCCTTTATCATCTTATTTCTTTACACAAAGAGCGTTGTTAAGAGCGACAACTGCCTTAGAGTAGTCGCCTCTTTCGATAACGAACTGCATATTCACCTGACGTAGCGACTGTGCGAAGCAATCGATGTTTACGCCTGAATCAGACAATGCCTGAGCAGCTTTGCAAAGGATTCCTGGGTGAGCGATGTTTGTACCGATGCAGCAAACGATAGCAGCCTCTTTGACAACAACCTCGTAGCAAACCTCTTGAAGTTCCTTGATAAGGTCCTTGCTCTTCTGCTTGTCCCAAACAACCATAGTGATGCAGTTGGCGTTTGTAGTCTTCAAGATGTAGCTTACACCATGTTTTGCGAATACCTGCATTACCTTCAAGTCGTAGCCTACCTCACCTACCATCATAGGGTCGTGAACCTCGATTGCCAATACTTTGTCTGTACCGGAAACGATCTCAACTTTAGTCTCCTTGCTGATGTAGTTCTTAGAGATAAGTGTACCTGGGTGCTCAGGCTCGAATGTGTTCTTGATACGGATGTTGATGCCTGCAAGCTCAAGCGGTTTTGCAGCCTTAGGGTGGATAGCCTCCATACCTACGTCAGCAAGCTGGTCTGCCACCATGAAGTTAGTGTTACCCACTACGATGCTGTTCTCTGTACCTACAAGTTTTGGATCCGCACTAGATAGGTGGAACTCCTTATGGATAATAGCCTCATCAGCCTTCACCTCAACAGCGATCTTAGAGAAAGTGACCTCAGAATAACCACGGTCGAATGCACGCATTATTCCTTCGATACCTTTAGTATATCCTGTAGCGATGCAAAGAGTCTTGCTGAAATCGATGCCAGAGAACTCTTTCTTGATACGCTCGTCAATAGTAAGCGACTCACTGTCGTTGAAACCGCAAAGGTCGACGAAAGTAGCGTTGATTCCGTTGTTCTGGCAGATGTTTACCGAGTTGAATGCAGAGTGAGCCTCACCGATAGATGAAAGGATCTCACGTGCAGCCAAGAAGATGTTCGCCTTGTTGACGTATCCTGAACCAGCCACGTTGTGCATGCTGTAAAGATAGTTCTTTGCCTGCTGGATTCTGTCTTTGATGAATTTGTCTGCAACCTCCTGATCAAGTTTGATATCAGCGAAACCACGGTTTAGCTCGATAAGTTTGTCGCACAACTCATCAAGAGCGGTGCTGTAATCACCGTCTTCAACAAACTTGACATAGATACCTGGAGCACCAGTCTTCTTATGTTCAAGCAACCAGTTAGTGACATTGTTGTAAGCAGAAACAACAAAGATTCTGTTGTACAACTCACTTCCGCTTCTTTTACCTTTGATTATGTTCGCCAAAACGTCCTGAAACTGACTCATGGACGTACCACCAATTTTCTCTACTGTAAGCATTTTTACACAATATATATTATTTGGATGCAAAAATAGTATAAAAAAGATGTATATGCCAAAAAACACGATACAATTTTATATTGAAGGGCATAAAAATGAATTGTGACGAAAACGAAATAATGTCAGCACTTCCGTCATTGCAAATAGAATAATCGGTGGCAAAAATCAAGAAAAAGACCTGATTTTTACGCAAAAAGTCAGAAAAAGCAAGATTTTCGGGAAAAAACGAAAAAAAATGTCAAAATTGTTGTTGCGTAACATAAAAGAGTGTAATTTTGCAGTCGATAATGTATGTTTATTACACAAATTTAGAAAAAGAAAAATGAATCAAGTTTCAGATCGTTTGGCAGCAATGTCGCCATCAGCGACTTTAGCTATGTCTCAGAAGAGCAGTGAGTTGAAAGCTCAGGGTGTAGATGTCATCAACCTAAGTGTTGGAGAGCCAGATTTCACCACCCCAACCCACATCAAGGAGGCTGCTAAGAAGGCTATCGACGACAATTTTTCTTTTTATTCACCAGTGACTGGTTACGCTACTCTTCGTAACGCAATCTGCCAGAAGCTTAAGAAAGAGAACAATCTTGAGTTTACTCCAGATCAGATCGTTTGTTCGAACGGTGCAAAGCAGTCTGTATGTAATGTAATCCTTTCTATCATCAGCAAGGGCGACGAGGTTATCGTTCCAGCTCCATACTGGGTTAGCTACATCGAAATGGTGAAGTTGGCAGAGGGTACAAATGTAATTGTCGAGGCTGGTCTTGACCAGAACTTCAAGATCACTGCAGAGCAGCTTGAGAAGGCAATCACACCAAAGACAAAGGCTCTTATCCTTTGTTCTCCATCAAACCCTACTGGCGCAGTATATTCAAAGGCTGAACTTCAGGCTTTGGCTGCTGTTATTGAGAAGCATCCTAATGTGTTTGTTATCGCTGACGAGATCTACGAGCACATCAATTATGTAGGCAAGCACGAGAGCATCGCTCAGTTTGAGAGCATCCGTGACCGTGTCGTTATCATCAACGGTGTATCTAAGGGATACGCTATGACAGGATGGCGTCTTGGTTGGATCGCCGCTCCACTTTGGATCGCTAAGGCTTGTTCAAAGCTACAGGGTCAGTATACTTCTGGTCCATGTTCAATCGCACAGAAGGCATCTGAGGCAGCATACCTAGGTGATCAGACATGTGTTGAGACAATGCGTCAGGCATTTGAGAGACGTCGTGACCTAGTGATCAGCTTGGTTAAGGAGATCAAAGGTTTGAAGGTAACAGTTCCAGAGGGTGCATTCTACGTGTTCCCTGAGTGCAAGAGCTTCTTCGGAAAGAAGACTCCTAAGGGCGATGTTATCGCAAACGCTAATGATTTGGCTATGTACATCTTGATGGAAGGTCATGTAGCTTGTGTGTCTGGTGACGCATTCGGTGATAAGAACTGCATCCGTATGTCTTACGCTACATCAGAGGAGAATATCAAGGAGGCATTCCGCAGAATCAAGGAGTGTCTTGATGCAATCAAGTAATTGATTTTTACAAGATATCGGAAGGAGACGTGAATATTCGCGTCTCCTTTTTAATTTATATTTCCGGTATCCTAAGCAGATTTTATTTTGGGGAATCTGATTCCGAAATTTGTATGGTTGGAAAATGAGGATTGCAAAAGGCGGAATGCCCTTGCCTTCTCCACTTCCGTGCAACCGTAGGAATATTCAATATAAATAAATTAAACTGTTTCTATATTATGGAAAACATCTCCTTTTGGCTTTACATGTTAATGTATGTTGTTGTTTTGGGAATAGCCTGGTTCTTGGTTGGGAAATTCAACCAGGAATATAAATTGTATTGTAAGTTTTCGAAAGGAGATGAGATGCTTAAGTTGATGGCTAAAGACCCTCTTCGTTTCCATAACAGTATCGTCTATCTGATGGTTTGTGCCATGCATTCAAATTACTCTTCATTGCAGTATGATAAACTGAAATTGATTGTACGTTATATATGTGAGGTCTGTCCTGTCGTTTATCAGAAAGAGATGTTGGTAAATTTAAAAAAGTTAATCGGAGATGAAGAAATTCGAAATAGGTTTAGTGGAGATAAACCAATTATCGATATTGATTCTTTTTTGAAAGGAAAACCTGATTTCATAAAGAAGTTTGTAACTAGTTATGTTATTTCTCTGAATGGAGTTGGTTTGGCGGAAGAAATGTCTAAAATTCTGTCAGAAGATGATAAAATCTACCTTATGTATCTCCTTTTCCGCATCGCGACAGCCAATGGAAGGTTTACCACAACAGGTTCGGAATCGTCAATGGACGTAATGAAGAAATTATGTGTGGATGGATTGAAAATAGCAAAAAAAGAATTGGATCTATTGATTCTACAATATACAAACAAGAATCTGCAAGGATGGTATGATGAGCATTTCGGAAGAAAAAGAGACCTTTATCCGTCGTTTGATCAGATTGGTAATATTTTCCGTAGCGAAGACAAACCATTTGCGTTTGTAGATCAGGTGAAAGAGACTGTAATGACGAAGTCGGTTTGTGACGTTTTGTCTCATTCTATCGTTTTGTCTTTCATAATGTATATAGTTATAGCATGCAGAATGTCAAGCGATAACTATTTGTGGATGTTACCTTTTGTATTTATTCATTTGGGAGGCCTTTTTGTCATTGAAGGCTTTAATCCTCTATCATATTCTGGTTTGGAATCGATACGATACTATATTTTAAGAACAAAAAAAGAGAACGACTATCTGTTAAGATTTTTAATTTTTAATGCTGTATTTTCTTTTGTTTTCATTTTTATTCTTCTTTGGGGAGTGTCGTATTTATTATACTTGGACGGATATAAATTATGGTGGATATGATACTGAAAGATGAATTTATCGTCGTATTGTGGGGATGTTTGTGTGATATTTAGTAAATTTGTTTTGATATAGATGCAGAATATCTGTCTTTCTGATTTAATCATATTTTTATTATGGAAAATTATTTTTATGTTATTTGTCTGATTTCGTTTGCTATAGTCTTCGGTATAGCCTATTATTTGATCAATCGTATCAATAAGGAGATGGAGCTTTACAATCTGTTTTCGAAAGATGACAGTATGCGCAAGTTGATGGCGAACGATCCCAAACGATTCCATATCAGCATCGTCTACCTGATGACATATATGACACGCTCGAATGGAGACAAAGTGCAGAGAGATAAATTGGAGATGATTGTCCGCTATATCCGTGAGGTTATTCCACAGGAATATCATAAAGATGCGATAGAAGCACTCAAATATCTTACAGATCGAGAGAAAGGAAGTGGAAAACATAGAAGGACCGAATCTTTGGTGGATGTGGATGCTTTTATGAGAGGGGCTTCATGTATTAAAAGTGGTGATAATTCGTTCCATTATGAGCATGATCTTCATGGCAGGAGAATGGCTGCGGAGTTAGCTTCATATATGACGGAGGATGACCGCATGTATGTGATGTATCTGCTCTACCGTCTTGCCATAGCTGATGGCATTATAACAACAGATGGCAGCAAATCAGAGATGTATATGTTGAACAGATTGTGTGTCAATGGATTGAAAATTGATAAAAATGAACTTGACGGTCTGATAAATGCATTTAAAAACGGTAATGACCAAATGTGGTATGACCAACATTTCTTTAACAAAGAGAATTTTTATCCATCGTCGAAAGTTTTGGCTGATATCTTCCGTATGGATATGTCATCATTGTCGTTGTTAGACAGGGAAGTCCCCAAAACATCCGTATTAGGGTCTGTTCATTTAGCATTGATTGGAATTTGTATCCTTTCTTTCGGTATGTTTTTTGTGTTTAATTGCTATGAAGACGATTTGATGGGAAATGTCTATCCTACATGGATTTTTATTGTTGGATTGATTTCTGCGATTATATTGATTTGTGTCGTGTGTAGTGTGAATCTTGAGTTGGAATCTTCATTGGTTCCTGTACTACGAACAAAAATAGAAAACCATCTGCAGCGAAGAGGAATAATCATATCTTCTGTCCTTTCGGTTATTTTTGTGTTTTCTCTTCTATGGGAAGCCTCCAACACGTTGTTTCTTGTGGGAAATGAAATTTTCAGCAATTCAGAGCCTATTGTTGTTACGACGCCTGTGATTGATACTTATACAACAACGACCCGTAGCAAGAATCATACAACCACACATTATCATGTGAGATTCCCTAAGGTTTCGTTTTTGAACAAGAATATAGAAACAGAGGGCAAGAAAGAAGTTTCAGTTCCAAATAAACTATGTCTTCACATGTTGCCATGGCTTTCGTGCATGAAACTGAAAGGTGTGGAAAACACCAGAACTATGACCTCATTGGAGGTAGACTATTCTTCTTATTCTAGAGCAAAAGGAAAGGACATACAGCTTTATTACAAAGTTGGCTATTTTGGGTTACTTTACTTTGACGGATATAGCCTAGTTGATAGATAGTTGTAATTAGTAAAATTGGTTTTAGATTTATAAAGACGTGAATGTAGTCGTCTTTATTATCATACTTTCAAATTGTGGAACAATATTTCTATATTTTATACATCATATTATATGCCATTGCATTAGGCATTTCTGCTATTTTGATCTATTATCTCAAAAAGGAATTTGAGTTGTATCGTTTCTTTTCTGGAGACAAAGAAAAAATGCGGGCTTTGTTGGCAAAGGATGCAAAACGTTTCCATATCAGCATCGTCTACCTGATGACATATCTGACCAGATCAAATGGGGGGTATAGTGTACAACGCGATAAGTTGGAAATGATACTTCGTTATATCATTGAGGTGATTCCTCTTGAATATCAGGTAGATGCAGTTAAATCCCTAAAATATCTTACAGACAGAGAGAAAGAAAAATCTATAGTCGACGTAGAACTTTTCAAAAAAGGAAAATATCAGGAATGCATAAAAGATACATTTATTTTAAACAATTATTCTCACGATATCCATGGAAAACGAATGGCTGAGGAGTTGGCTCTTTATTTGTCGGAAGACGACCGTCTGTATGTGATGTATCTGCTCTACCGCCTTACTATTCTAGATGGAATAATAACAACAGACAGTTCAGACTCTGAGATGGATATGTTGGTGAGTCTGTGTGTTGATGGATTGAAGATAAACAAAAGTGATTTGGATGAGTTGATCCACGAATTTGCCACAAGAAAAGATCAATTTTGGTATGATAAACATTTTGCAGATAAAAATGATCGTTACCCGTCGTCGAATCTAATTGCTAATGTCTTCCGCGTCGATATTGATGAATTGGCTTCTTTGAAACACAAGGTCACTAAGACTTCTTATTTAAAGCCAATTCAGTATGTTTTGGTATTGTCTTATGTGGTGTTGTTTATCTTATTTTTTGTTTACTTTATTTGGGAGGGTGACCTTATGACTAATGCCTATTCTTTATGGTTAGGTTTAATAGGATGTGGAGTGGCTTTTATATTGATGTTTGCAGTCTTGTTTATAAAGCCATTGGATTCGGCTATTGTACAAGTGTTAAGAACAGATATCGAAGATCGTCTGCAACGAAATGGTTTGATTTGGTCTGCAATTCTTTCTGTTATCTCTATTTTTATGCTTTTGTTTGGAGTTGCTAATTTTTTATTGTTGGTTGGAAACGAGACATTTGCAACCACCAAAGACTCATTTCAAGTGACCGTGCCGGTGACAGGAACTCATTACACCAGTGGTAAAAACACAACTTATTATGTTGATTTTCAAGAAATATCATATTCCGACATGAAAATTCCAGAAGTGACAGGAGAGAAGAAGAATATATCGTTGATTAATTTATTATGTTTGAATTCTTTGCCTCGTTTGTCTGGATTGGATTTGTTTGGAATTAGATATTATGAAAAGAAGACATCCAGATCAGTCCCAGAATCTGTTTATTATACAGCTAAAGGAAAGTATATCAAACTGAATTTTGTGGTGGGATATTTTGGCTTGGTTTACCATGATACGTATCAAATTATGGATCATAATGATGAGGAGAACGTTGTGGTTGATTCTGAGTCTGATCAATAATTTAGAAGTATTTTTTTCCGCTTAGTCATTTTTTAACTAATTTTGAAAGCTTTCTAAAAAAAGGGACTAAATGATAAATTTTAACAAAATGCGAAAGACCGCAGTAGTTGGAATGCTGTTGGCGACAGCACCGTCTGCTTTAATGGCGTCGGAAATAGATACTATTGATATTCGTGTCGTTCTTGACCGTTCGGGCGATGCTTACGTCCAGGAGCGTTGGAAAGTCGACGTGGATAATAGCAATACCGAATGGTATCTCTCGATGAAGAATTTCGGAAACATGGTGATTTCCGATTTCAAGGTGTTTGACAATGATCTAAATTATTATTTTTCTGATGACACTCCATGGAATGTAGACCGTTCGAGAGACGAGAAGGCTGGAAAATGTGGAGTTCATAAACTTGAAGGTAACGATTGTGAATTGTGCTGGGGTGTCGGTTCTTCTGGACCACATTGCTGGACAGCTGAGTATAAAATCAACGGATTTGTCAAGAGATTCGAAGACGGATGTGGCTTCAACCATTGTTTTGTCAACCATGACATGTCTTCGGGCCCAAAATACACTCGCACTACCATCTCCATGGCAGACTCTACCCCGCTCTCTTTTGAGAATGCACGCATTTGGGCATTCCGCTACAATGGCACTTGCAGATTTGTGGATGGCAAAGTTGTGGCTGAGAATATAGAACCGTTGACCACAGATAATTCTATGGTTGTGATGTGTCTTTTCCCGAAAGATGCTTTCCTATCGTCCAACGTGGTGAACGATACAATCGGCACTATGAAGTGGAGGGCTCTTGAAGGAAGTGATTATCTGGAAAACTACACTGAGGAAGATTATGCCAATGGCAATAATGTGCTATGGAAAAACAATGAAGACCAGGATCTCACATTCTGGGAGATAATTCTGCTTATTGTAATTTTTGTAGTTGGAGCATTGCTTTGTGCTATCGGCTATGGTTTGTTTTATCTTCTTGTTGCCGCTGTATTGTATTATGGATGTGGTCTGCTTTGGAATGTGGTCAGTCTACGTCCACTACGCATCTATCTCCGTCGCAAAAAACTGATGGAAGGTGCACAAAGCGAATATTTCAGAGCTGTTCCGCTGAATGGCAATTTGAACCGTGCTTTCTATATTCTTGACGAAAACAACTATAAGATTCTTCCAAAAGACAAAGATGATCTGTATGCGGCATACCTGGTCAGACTGATGTGTTACAAGGCCATCTCCATTACGTCTACTGTAGAAAAAGGAAAGACAGTGAACCGTATGAAAATTGCAAGTGATGTTGACTGGAATAATGTGAAAGATGAAAACAAGGCAGATCTAAGATGCATGAAACTGATGTATAAGATTCTTAAAAATGCGTCGGGAAAGAATCTGATTCTTGAGAAGGGAGAATTGAGAACCTATCTTGATAAAAATAAAGGTGAAGCTAAAAGTCTGCTGAAAGCAGTTGAAAAGGAGAGCAAGAAAGAGTGTACTCCACAAGAGTATCAGGAAGTTGTGGGATTGAAGAATTATCTGAATGATTTCTCTCATTTGGGTAGACGTGGGGTAAATGATGTAAAACCGTTGGATGGAAGCGATGAAAATGTATCTGAGTCGAATCTTCCTCTTGACAACGGTTATCAGAAAGATTATTCATATTCATATTCAAACGAAGGAGACCAAACTCTGCTTCCAGAGAATAGTGAGGAAAATACCACACCAGAGATTAAGAACACCTCCGTTTCGACTATATATCATAAAGATACGACCCGTGTAGACGCGAGTGATGCCAAAGAAAAGAGGATGTTAGACGAGTATGAGATGAAGATGTGGGACGAGTATATTGTATTCGCTACCCTATTTGGTATGGCAGATCAAGTGATAGAAGATTTGAAGGAATATTGTCCGGATTATTTCGCTGTATCGTTGTTAGGATCACAACTTATAGATGAGTCAGGACATGTGGTGAGCGATTTCAATTCGTATACTGGAATTTCAAGTGTCAGCCACAGTTTCTCATTACATTCATCGTCTTCAAGTTCAGGAAGAGGCGGACATTCGTCGTTTGGTGGCGGTGGTGGTCACTCCGGTGGTGGCGGTGGCGGCGGCGGACGCTAAATTAATTCATAATTCGTAATTCATAATTCGTAATTGTTGGGAAATACATCTGAGGAATTTATTTTGAACAACATTTCTCATTATATATCAGGCTATGGTAGCGATTTGTTTTAGAATCCAAACCAAGGCCTGATTATTTATAATTTGTAATTGATGAAAATCAAAACTTCTTGTGTTACGATGATTAATTCTTGTTTTGCATCATGCTTGTCACGGTTGTGGAATAAATTATAGCATTTTTATGTTATAAGTCATTTTTTTACCATATGGTATGAAATATTTTTCGGTAAATTTGTTTGAATAAATCATTTTTTTCTATATTCGCAACGATAATAATTAATAGGGTTCGGGCTCTTGAGCCTATAAATTTTTAATCTTATGCGAAAAAAATTCTTATTTTTCGGTTTGGTTGCAATAACCGCATTCAATTTCTTGTCGTGTGACGACGAGGATGAAAACAACAACGGCAGCACAACAAATAACGGAGGTGGAACAACAACATCCAATTTGTCAGCTGAATTTGTCGGTGCCAGTGATTGTCTAAAAAATGCATTGGAAGGCATTGATTTGGAAGGCACTGATAATGTAGACGCCACACGTTCTAGTTACTCGGATGGACAATCTTCCATTAGTTACAAGTTTGATTCTGCCAATGGTGAATTGGAATTGATTCTTCAGGATGCAGAGCTCAATTGTGCCGCTACTCCAAAAATGGACATCAGATTTAGTGGGGATACTATAATCTTCAACCCATACAATTCCACTCCTGAACATTTGGCAAGATGTTTCTGTATTTTCAATCTGACATCGAAGGTAAAGGGAGCGGAGTCTAAGGTTTATTACATCAGACCTGAAAAGTTGGCAGATGCGGAAGATGTTCAAGTGCTTGAACTTTCACAAAAGAATGAAGGTGTGGTTTATTTCTCTGGAGTTATTTACGGCAATTAAAGATTAATCTATGAAAAAGACATTGTTATTTTGCGGCCTGTTTGCAATAGCTGCATTTAATTTCATGTCGTGTGACGATGAGGAAGAAAACAACAACAATCCAACAAACAACGGAAGTAACACAACAAACAACGGAGGTGGAGCAACAACATCCAACTTGTCTGCAGAATTTGTAGGTGCCAGTGATTGTTTGGGTTCTCCATATGACATGTTTGAAACTCGTGCAGGCGAAGATGATTTGCAAGCAGGAACAAAACTTGTTTACAAGTATGATGAAGCGAAAGGAGAGTTGGAATTGACACTTCAACATGCTATTCTTGAGTGTGCGTCAATTCCAAAGATGGATGTCAAATTTAGTGGAGACACGATTCTTATTCTTCCTTATAATGCAGATACTAGTGGTATACATGCAAACTGTATATGTTTGTATGATCTGACATCGAAAGTTAAAGGTGTAGAATCTAAGGTATATTACGTTCGTCCTAAATATGCTACAGGAGAAGAGAACGTTCAGGTCCTTGAACTTTCACAAAAGAAGGACGATTTTGTTTATTTCCCATGGGAAGCTTTCTAACAATTAAAAATTAAACCTATGAAAAAGACATTATTATTCTGTGGCCTATTTGCAATAGCAGCATTCAATTTCATGTCGTGTGACGACGAGGATGAAAACAACAACGGCAGCACAACAAATAACGGAGGTGGAACAACAACATCCAACTTGTCAGCTGAATTTGTTGGTGCCAGTGATTGCCTAAAAAATGCATTGGAAGGCATTGATAATGAAGATGCCACACGTACTTCTTTCTTGGAAGCAAAATCTTCCATTAGTTACAAGTTTGATTCTGCCAATGGTGAATTGGAATTGATTCTTCAGGACGCAAAACTCAATTGTGCCGCAACTCCCAAAATGGACATCAGATTTAGTGGGGATACTATAATCTTCAACCCATACAATGCCAGTACTGGGGATATGGCAAGATGTTTCTGCATTTTCAATTTGACATCGAAGGTAAAGGGAGCAGAGTCGAAGGTTTATTATATCCGACCTGAAGAATTGACAGATGTGGAAGATGTTCAAGTGCTTGAACTTTCACAAAAGAATGAAGGTGTGGTTTATTTCTCAGGAGTTATTTACGGCAATTAAAGATTAATCTATGAAAAAGACATTATTATTTTGCGGCCTATTTGCAACAGCAGCATTCAATTTCATGTCGTGTGACGACGAGGATGAAAACAACAACATAACAAACAATGGTGGCAACACAACAAACAACGGAGGTGGTGCAACAACATCCAACTTGTCAGCTGAATTTGTTGGTGCCAGTAATTGTTTGGGTTCTCCATCTGATACGGAAGGAACTCGTGCTGATGGTGAGAACAATCAGATTGTGACTCCATTCATAAATTACAAGTTTGATTCTGCAAAGGGAGAATTGGAGTTGAATCTTGAGAATTTTGTGTTAAACTGTGCTGCAACTCCAAAAATGGATATCAGATTTAGTGGCGATACTATAATCTTCAATGCATACAATGCTGGTAGTGAAGAAGCAGATTGTATCTGTCGTTATAATCTGACATCGAAGGTAAAGGGAGCAGAGTCGAAGGTTTATTATATCCGACCAGAAAGATTTACAGATGCGGAAGATCTTCAGGTGCTTGAACTTTCACAAAAGAGTGAAGGTGCGGTTTATTTCAAGGACCCATACGGATCTCAATTGCTTACTAATGAATGCAATGTTGAGGCTCCAAAATTGGTAAGTGTAGAACAGGAAGGATATCTAGTGATAGAAGGTCCTACATTAAGAAAGTCGTCACATGGATATGGTGAAACAAGTGGAGTAACTGAAGATTCAATCCTAAAAATCAACAAGAACTTTTATATCACTAGTTTTGATGAGTATGTTGTAAAGACTGATGATAGCTACAGTTTGTTGTGGTCTAAAACAGAAAATGGACCATGGATACTCGGTGCTCCATCTGTTGATGTCAGAAATGATGATCTTGGACTTGAAGAGTTAGAAAGCGGTAGAGAAGGTTATGTTTTCTATGTCAAGCAGACGAATGGAGAGTGTATGAGTGAAGCTGTAAAATTGGTTGTCGTTTATATGGATATCAATTAATTTAGCTTTATAATTAAAACGTGTTAAGCAAAATAGGACTGGCTTTAAGCTGGTCCTTTTTGTTTAACGAAATATTATTAATGATAAAGCATATTTAATTTTTTTAAGGATTGCAGAAACATATATTGTCATATTATAGTATAATTATGATGCTACATTTTATATTTGCAATAAATTAGATGTTTATTATGAGAAAAGGTTTACTGAAATTTTTTTGTCTGCTTGGTTTGGGACAATTCTCCCTACTAATGATGGCCTCTCCTAGACCATTGTCAAGTAATGGTTCGGAAGTGTGTGTTGGAGATCCTACAATACTCTCTCTAGATCAGGATTATGGAGTCAGCACTTTCGAATGGATGATGAAATCACCGGGCGGTGAATTTAAGTCTGTTGGTAATGAAAAGAATTTACATATTACTCTTGATGAGACAGGAGATTATCTTTTTTATTGCAATACCGACGAAGTAATATCGGACACTATTACAATATCTTCTATTGTATGTTGCGAAATAAATGGAATCCCTTTGCCTCGTATGGAAATAATCAATGAAGATTTTGGATATTTTATTGATGAACATACTTATGTAGATTCAAAGGGAAATGTAACTATCACACCTGATTCGTATGCTCCTGAGCGTGCAGATGTCAATTGGAATTTGACTGAATTATCCAATATGGTTTTTGATTCAGTAGGTTCTTTTAACGATGGCTTTTATGGTGTCGTCGTTCCAAGAGAAAGTGGCATAAAAGCAGGTGACAACACTTCTTTATCTTGGTTTAATGGTGTTTCTTCTGATCATTCGAACTTCAGAACAGGCAAGAAAAACGGTGCTGCCCTATTCGTAAATGTCGTGAACAATTACAAAGGAGCAATCTACTCAAAATCGATAGATGATCAAGAAATTTGCAAGGGTAAGGAATTAAGTGGAGAAGTCTATATCGCGAATTTTAGCGGTGTTGATGATCCAGTTGTCGCTCTTCAACTTAAGGATGGTGCGACTGGTGAAGTCCTTTGCAGAACAGAAGGTACTGCCAAAGCAAATTCTGGTTGGATAAAGTTGTCATTTCAACATGTACTGGAACATAATGTGTATCCATTGATCTTTGAAGTGTTGACTATCGGTGATTCTTGGGCTAGAGGCAATGATCTGATTATTGACGATATTCGTTTGATGACGTGTGTGACTCCTAATGTGGCTTTATTTGCGGATGAATCATTTGATAATGATGACATTATCATACGTAAGGATACTAATATAGTGCTTACTACATCAGACACAAAAACGTTGGAAAAATACTATGATAACAATCATCAGTTCTTATTCCAGCAGAGTACTGACAATAAGAATTGGACAAATGTGTCTGAACCAACGTCGGAGAATATCTGCACGATCAAATCTACTGATTTAATTGCTGATACGTCATATTTCCGCGTCGTCGTTGTGCCTCAATCAGAGATGGATTTTATTTATGAGAATCCTAATTCAGTAAGCTACGACGAAGTTTGTCGCATTTATTCTATTTCACAAAAGTCAGTTAAGATTATTAGTTTGATTCCAGAATGTGATATTCCAGCTCCTAAATTAATCACTCAGGAAAATCAACATTTCAATAAAGGTTATCTTGAGATTATGGGACCTACGCTTAGACAGCGTGTATATTATGGAGATTCACTTAAAAATGTTGATCATGATATATATTTGACATCTTTCGATGAGTATATCATAAAGTCGGATGAAAAATATGGCTTGCTTTGGTCGCAAACTGAAGAAGATCCATGGACAGATGAAACTCCAGTTGTCGATGTCTCTAAATCTGAACATCAATATATGTCTTATCTCGAAGAGATTGGATATAATGGATATTTATTCTATGTAAAACAGACAAATGGCAAATGTGAAAGTGCTCCTATAAAACTGATAGTTATAGAGGTTGAGATTACAGACTCAGAAAATATAGCTGACAATAAAGCTTTGTCTTACTATGTAGATGGCGACAAATTGGTGGTGAATGCAGAAGATGGAAGTGTTGCGTCTCTTTATACTCAGCTTGGTCAAAAGATAGCAGAAAAGAAAGTCTTTGGAAACAGAGTTGAATTTGCCACTAAAGATCAAAGTATTGTAATTTTGGTTGTAGACGGAATTACTAATAAAGTTGTGATGAAAAAATAGATTCTCATCCGATAAGAATTTATCATAGCCGGATTACTTACGTAGTCCGGCTTTTTTTTATTTTGTTGCAGATAAACAAATATTTGAAAATGTTGAATGGTAAATTAAATAGAAGAATTATCTTTGCAGAAAATCAAAATTAACGAGTGTTAATTAATATGAAGGAAGAGGTATTACAGTACATTTGGAAGCATCGTCTTTATAAGGAACCGCTTGTCACTACGGATGGGGAATCCGTTGAAATAATCAATCCTGGTATGCATAATCAGTCGGCTGGTCCGGATTTTTTCAATTCGACAGTCAAGATCGGCCGTCTCACATGGGTCGGCAATATTGAATTGCATGTCAAAGCCTCTGATTGGAAAAGACATAACCACGACTCTGATGCCCGTTACGACAATGTGATCTTGCATGTGGTGAGCGACGCGGATGAATCTATAATGCGTAAGAATGGAGAACGTATTCCGACGGTGGTGCTTAAAATATCGGATAAAGTTGCGAAAATAGCTCAGGACATTGCGTCGTCGCCATCGGATATCAAATGCTCCCAATATTGGAAGACGGAATTTATTTCCGATATCCGTTTGAGATTCAGTGCTTTATTGTTTGAACGTATGAAGCGACGTGCGGATATCCTGCTTCAAAATATCCGTGATCTTAATACGACGTGGGATGAGATGCTTTATATTCTCATCTGCCGTACGATGGGAGGAAATGTCAACCAACAGCCGTTTGAGACTCTCGCTCAACGAGTGCCACTCGACATAATCGGGAAAAAAGCGGATGAAGAATACAAGATTGAGTCCCTACTCTACGGAGCTGCCGGAATGCTTGACGACGGTGATGACGATTACGTCGCTCGTCTGCGTCTGTTTTATAAATCTGCGTCAGCCACATTCGGTATAAAAAGAATGGAAGGTTCGGAATGGAAATACAGCAAGATGCGTCCGCCTTCGTTCCCGACTATACGAATATCACAGATTTCTCAACTGTTATTCCGTCGCCTCAGATTGTTCACACATATCATCGACAGTTGTGATATAGAAGAGATCAAAAACATGTTTGAAGTGGAGGTTTCAGACTATTGGCTTACTCACTACAAATTCGGAAAAGAGAGTAAAGCCAGAAAAAAAGAAATCGGTGTGGAGATGCAGAACGAGTTGATAATCAATGCTGTCGCACCTGCTGTTTTTGCATACGGAGTGCAGATCGACGACAATCGGAAAAAGGAATGGGCGATTGAGATTTTGGAGACAGTGCCAGCTGAAATCAACAATATAACCAAATCATGGGCGGCTCTTGGCATTGAAGCGAGAGACGCGTCTGAGAGCCAGGCGTTGATAGAATTAAGAAAGAATTATTGCGATAAAAGCAATTGTCTCAGGTGCACGATCTGTAGGAAAATAATGGTTTATTGAATAAAACAGAAAACGCACATAATATGTGCAAGAAAATGAGTCATGAATGACAAGAAAACAGCATAACGCAGAAAACAAAATGCAAGAAAACCTATTAGCATGTTTTCGAATGTTTTGTTTTTTCCAGTTAAAGAGTTTTCATTACAACGATGTTGTGAGTTTTCCAAACGTCTTGCCAAAGACGTTGTTTTCTGTTGATTAATAGAATAAAACAGAAAACGCACATGATATGTGTATGAAAACGGGTCATGAATGACAAGAAAACAGCATAACGCAGAAAACAAAATGCAAGAAAACTATTAGCATGTTTCCGAATGTTTGTTTTTTTCAGTTAAAGAGTTTTCATTACAACGATGTTGTGAGTTTTCCAAACGTCTTGTCAACGATGTTGTTTTTCTGTTGATTCTTTATGTAAAACATTAAAACTTAATTTGTAATATATTTATGTACATGTTTAAAGAAAAATTGAGTGATTCATTAAAACGAAGTCTCGTTGAATATTGTTACGATATAATTGGCTGTATGCATGATACATACAAAGAATTGTCTCCAGGTCTGCCAGAACCTATTTTTCAAGAGGCTTTACAGATTTCTTTATTTGATGCTGGATATAAAGATGCCGTACGCGAGTATCATCACTATCCGAAATTCAGAAACAAGAAACTTTCAAGTCATATACAGGTGGATATTATGGTGCCAAAGCAAGGTCGAAACATTGTCATAGAATGTAAATCCATTACAAAACTTGGAGATAGAGAGAGACTTCAATTATTTGGTTATTTACGAGTTACTAAATTTCCAGTTGGTATCCTTGTGAATTTTGGATCTTTTCCAAAAGCTGAAATAGAACGGTATTATTATAATCATAAAAGCAATACAATAGAAGCATTCTGATTAGAATGAAACAGAAACCGCACATAATATGTGCAAGAAAATGAGTCATGAATGACAAGAAAACAGCATAACGCAGAAAACAAAATGCAAGAAAACTATTAGCATGTTTTTTAATGTTTTGTTTTTTCCAGTTAAAGAGTTTTCATCACAACGATGTTGTGAGTTTTCCAAACGTCTTGCCAAAGATGTTGTTTTCTGTTGATTAATAGAATGAAACAGAAAATGCACATGATATGTGTATGAAAACGGGTCATGAATGACAAGAAAACAGCATAACGCAGAAAACAAAATGCAAGAAAACTATTAGCATGTTTTTTAATGTTTTGTTTTTTCCAGTTAAAGAGTTTTCATCACAACGATGTTGTGAGTTTTCCAAAC
>JAEEGL017158746.1_pt1 | contig 19478 bp, 14 predicted proteins | sample 9134231 | NCBI WGS metagenome assembly JAEEGL01 (sample SAMN16246548, study PRJNA631951) | gut metagenome | biome: gut microbiome; feature: rumen; material: fiber-attached | host: Bos | place: Iran: Karaj | collected 2018-10
CAGAAAAAAGAACGAAAAAATGATGGTTTATCGAAAAAAACATTAAATTTGCACTCTTTGAAGGAATACTAACAACTAATAATATCTTAATCACTATGAGACTTGAAGGAAGACGCGAAAGCGAAAATGTTGAAGATCGCCGCGGTATGGGCACTGGTGCCAAGATTGGCCTAGGCGGCATCGGCGGACTGATTATCGCCGGACTGATTACCCTGCTGATGGGTGGAAACATCGGTGATGTGTTGCAACAGGCTGGCGGAATGGGTATGCAAACCGAAGGAGGACAAACCGAATTCACCCCCGAGGAAGAAGAACTCGCCACCTTCTCAAGACAGGTAATGGCAAGTACCGAGGACATCTGGGCACAGATTTTCAAGGAGTATGGCATCGGCCAGTATCCCGCTCCAACGCTGGTACTCTACACTGGCAGCACACAGACCGCTTGCGGCCAGGGACAGGCTGCCATGGGACCGTTCTACTGCTCTGGAGACCAGAAGGTTTATCTCGATTTGGCTTTCTTCCAGACCATGGACAAGCAACTCGGCGTGAGAGGCGACAACTCCAGTTTGGCTAAAGCCTACGTTATCGCCCATGAGGTGGGACACCACATCGAGTACCTGATGGGTACCCTCGATAAAGCCCACCGCAAGATGCAGGCCACCAACCAGACCAACGCCAACAAGTACAGCGTGAGACTGGAGCTGATGGCAGACTTCTATGCCGGCGTTTGGGCACACTACGAGAGCCGATTATTCGGTTCCATCAGTGACCAAGACCTGTTGGAGGCTATCGACTGCGCTCAGAAGATTGGTGACGACTACCTGCAGAAGCGCGCACAGGGCTACGCACAACCCGAGAGCTTCACCCACGGCACCAGCGCTCAGCGCATGAAGTGGTTCAAACTGGGTTACCAGACGGGCGATGTACGCCGCGCTACCACCTTCCAGGAAAGCGACGCCACCCTGTAAACCACATTTTAACACAAAAAAACAACGATGCCTGCTTTTGTTGAGAAGCAGGCATCATTGTTATGCTCAGGTACAACCTACTGCTGGAGGATGGCTGTGAAGGTGCGGCCGCTGTTGATGCCCAGGCGGCGTGCCGAGAAGAAGCGGTCGTGTTCGCAGCGGGAGCAGTGTTGCGACACCGCTATATTGCCAACTGGAATGCCGGCTGCAGCGAGTACAGCGCTGTTGGCGGCACGCAGGTCGATGTGAGCCTTGCCAGTCTCATCGTTGCGCTTGACGATGGCATCAACGTCAAATCGTGCCTGTCTAAACGCTTCAACCACCTCATCGCCCACTTCAAAGCAATCCTGACAGATGCTGGGTCCCATTGCCACCTGGATGCGGTCAACGCTTGCCCCTTGACGGCACATCTCTTTGACCACCCTGGCTGCGATTCGCCCCACTGTGCCACGCCATCCGGCATGGGCAACGGCGATGACGCCTGCCTCACCGTCAACCAGGACAATGGGCACGCAATCGGCAGTATTCACGCCGATGACCACGCCCTTGAGCGTCGTCACCAGTGCGTCAACACCCTCAAGGGCTTCCTCCTGCTTGTCGATGTCCAGGGACCTGAACCGCTCGTCAATGACCGCCACACGGCACGAATGGGTCTGCCGTGGCATGACCAGGTCATCCAAGTCAACACCCAGTTGCATCGCCAATGTAATGCGCGCGTCCAGCACCCTCAGGGCATCGTCACCCACATAGTCACACAAATTCACCCCTGAATAGGCATTGCGCTTGTCCACTTCACCTCTCGTCGTCGAGAATGCCTGCACGCCCTCGACGGGATGAACAAAATCCAGTGTCAATAGTTCTATCATAATTGACAAAGGTAGCATTTTATTCCCATTTCAATAGCCATTATCCTAGAAAAAAACTGTAATTTTGCACCCATGACACTGAACACTGCCACCATACTCAACTTCAAGAACATCGCCGAAGCACGACTGGAATTCTCACCCAAGTTGAATTGCCTGATTGGCAACAACGGCCAAGGCAAGACCAACGTGCTCGACGCCGTCTATTACCTGAGCATGTGCCGCAGTTTTGCCTCAACGGCCGACAACAGCGCCGTCATCCGCCATGGTGAGCCTTACATGATGCTCCAGGGCAGCTACACCCGCCAGGACACGCCGCTCGAGGTCAGTATAGCCTTGCAGCGCGGCAAGCGCAAAGTGGTGCGCCGCGACGGCAAGGAATACCAGCGCCTGAGCCAGCACATCGGACTCTTGCCCGTGGTCATGGTATCGCCCATGGACTGGGACCTCGTGCGCGGCAGCGGTGAGGAACGCCGCCGTTTCATGGACCTCATCATCTCGCAGAACGACAGCGAGTACCTCGAAGCCCTCATCCGTTACAACAAGGCCGTTGAGCAGCGCAACGCCATGATTAAGAAAGAGATGCGCGACCCGCTACTGTATGAGACAGTGGAAATGGAGATGGCACGAAACGCTGCATTGTTGCATCAGCGCCGCAGCCAATGGGTGGAGCAATTCATGCCCATCTTTATGTACTACTACAATGCTGTTGCCGGCGAACAGGAGACGGTGAGCCTGCACTACAAGAGCCACCTCAATGACGGGGCCATGCTGGACCATTTAGCCGCCACACGGGAGCGCGACATGATACTGGGATATACCACGCGCGGCGTTCACCGCGACGATTTGGAACTCTTGCTCAATCATCATCCCATGCGCAGCACGGGTAGTCAGGGGCAGTGCAAGACCTACACCATCGCCTTGAGATTGGCACAGTTTGACTTCCTCAAAGCCAACAACCCGACAGTGCCCATCCTGCTGCTCGATGACATCTTTGACAAACTCGACGCCAGCCGCGTCGAGCGCATTGTCGATGTCGTGTCCAGTGACCGCTTCGGCCAGATTTTCATCACCGACACCAACCGCACCCATCTCGACGAAATCGTGGCACGCCACGGCGGTGGCCATTGCCTGATGCACGTTGAGAACGGCGCCGTGACTGTCATGAAAGGAGGTGAGCAGTCATGAAACGCACCGAAGCCAAAAACGTCGGACAAATCATCAACGACCTGCTCAAGAAGGAGAACCTCGATGTGGCGCTCGACGAGCACCGCGCCAGTGCGTTATGGCCCCAAATCGTGGGCGACGGCATCAACCGCTACACCATCAAGCGCTATGTCAAGGACGGGGTAATGACCGTGCATCTCTCGTCGGCATCGCTCGCCAACGAACTGATGCTTAACCGCGCCCATCTCATCCAGCGCATCAACGAGGCCCTAGGCCGCGACATCATCCACGAAATCATCTTCAAATAAAGCCTCTCAACTATTAACTATTAACTAAAAAATGAATCACGCTATCGAAGCCCAATATCCTTTCAAGTGCACCACACCCATCCAGCTGCGTTTCAACGACGTGGACGCTTTGGGTCACGTCAACAATTCAGTCTATTTCCAGTTTTTTGACTTGGGCAAGACACAGTATTTCAAAGGGTTAAATGTACAGACCGACATCGATTGGCGGCGCCCAACGGTCATCATCGCCAATGTGAACTGCAGTTTCCTGGCTCCCACGCTTTTCAACGAGCGAGTCGAGGTACTCACCCAATGCGCCAAATTGGGCAACAAGAGCCTCACCCTGTTGCAGCACCTGGTCAACTGCGACACCCGCGAGGTGAAATGCACCTGTGCCACGATTATGGTCAACATGGATCCGCAGACCAACCAGCCAAGCCCGATACCTCAGATATGGCGTGACGCTATCGTTGCCCACGAGGGCCACGAGTAAACTTGTATTTCAGGAGATTAACGACGCTTCAACGCCTTCCTCACCTTGCGCGTCGCGATGAGATTGATGACGTAACCAATAGCCAATATCAGTACACCAAGAACGACAAATAAGGAAAAGAAAGATAATCTAAAGGCTGCTATCTGCTCTGGTGGCATACCAGCCTCTGCAAGTAAACTTAAATCTACAAACCAATAAATAAGTGAGCCGCTAACTAAAAAAATAAAACCGAACACGAAAGCCTGACGCCATAAGACGCCCCACAGACTATAACCGAACAACTGTCTATAACTAATGATATAGTACGCCATCGTAGTAAGGCTAGTTACGGAAATGAGGGTCCATTGACTGAAAAAGAACCAGCAAGGCAGTATCAACAACAGAATGACCATCTGCAAATCCATGAAAAGGATTTGGATAAAGAATCCCTCGGGCAGGGTGTGGCGCGTGTGGCGGGGCGCGTAACGGAACATGACCCATGTGGGAAAGATGGCAATAAAAGACAATCCCAGCATAACCCAACTGAAATGAGTCTCATACCAATCATAGATTGGTTTGGCTAGCTTTGTCATTACATCTTCCGCTTCTTTGCCAAAGCCATCAAAGCCCGGAGCATATCCAAATGCCTCCATATTGGGGAACAACCAGTGGGAAATAAGAGCGAAGGCTACTGCCAGGATAAACAGCATCTTTACGGGCGGGAAACATATCTGACGCTTGCCACTGATATAGTCGCTGATGAGATAACCCGGACGCGACAACAACTGCCACGCGGTGTTAAGCAGGGAACGAGTTCCCAAGCCCCAAATGTCCATCACGCTCTGCCGAACACTGCCCCAACCGATGCGACCCACGCTGGCACGTTGTGAGCAACAGGGACAATAATTCCCGATAAATTCCATTCCGCAATTATTACAGCAATGACTTTCATCACTCATGTGGAAATTCATCGGATGCTGTTGCCATTGCTTGAAACGGTCATATTTTTCTTTAATATCTTGCCTGTTCATCTTTCAATTACATCCTTCTTGCTGGTTGATTTTGATTACTATCCTGCAAAAATACATCATTTTAACCACAAAACTACGCATCACGCCCAAAAACTGAAAACCGAAGACTGACAACTGAAAACTATTTCGTACCTTTGCACGCTGAAATCATCTTATACCAACCACAATGGACGTTAAACAATCAATGCGTGAAATTCTGGAGGCCGAGAGCAAGGCCGTCCTTAACATACCTGTTACCGATGCCTACGAGCAGGCGGTCAATCTCATCGTCGAGCAAGTCAAGCACGAGGGAGGCAAACTAGTCACCTCGGGCATGGGCAAATGCGGCCAGATTGCCGACAACATCGCCACCACCTTCTCTTCGACGGGCATTCCCGCCATCTTCCTCCACCCCAGCGAGGCCCAACACGGCGACCTGGGTGTCGTGCAACCCCACGACGTGGTCCTGCTGCTGTCCAACTCGGGGCGCACCAACGAAATCTGCGCCCTCGTCTCTCTGGCACACAACCTGTATCCCCAACTCAAAATTGTGGTCATCACAGGCAACAAGGACAGCGAACTGGCCCATCTTGCCGACATCTGTCTGTGGACCGGCAACACCCAGGAGGTGTGCCCCCTGGGGCTGACTCCCACCACCTCGACCACAGTGATGACCGTCATCGGCGACGTGCTGGTAGTCAACACGATGCGTGCCACCGGCTTCACACGCGAGGACTACGCCCTGCGCCATCACGGTGGCTATCTGGGCAGCATCGCCAAGGGAACTAAATATTAAGATACCCTTCCCATCAATATTTCCGTTTAATCCGTCCCTTCCAACAAAAAGATGAACTCACTTCCCGTCACGATTGCTCTGCCGCGATTCAAGAACGACATGACCATTGCCCGAGCGCAAATGGCCACAAGCGGCACCATGCCCCCCAGCAAGGGACTTGACGACAGCATCGTCACCGAGATGCAGATGTGCTTCGCCGAGTACCTCATCGCCAACAAGCGCGACATCGAGGCCGAACAAGTCATCGAGGAGTTCATCTATGACGACGACCGCATGCAGGAACTGCCCGAGCTCTATGCCGCATGGCTGTGGCTCGCACGCATGTCGCTGCTCATCGACAGCGGCAATCCCTCGCTCTCGCTAGGCGCCGCCGAGAATGCCCTACTCGTCCTCTCGGGACACATGGGAAAGAAAACCGAGGACTTCAACGCTATCGTCGCCGCTTTGCTCTATAATCTGGCGCTTGCCCATCACGACATGGGTGACAATAGCCGTGCTGTCAAGGAATTGACCAAGGCCCAACAGATTCTGGAACGCCTCACCAAGCGCAACGAGGCACGCTTCTCGGCCATGCTGCTGATGGCGGTTGAAGCCTCCACCGAGGTCATCAAGTCCAAGACCAAACAGATGAATGTACTGGCCCACTACCAGAGCGCCAGCGAACTCTATATGAGCGAACTCAACAGTGGGGATGCCAACGCCACGCGCGACGCCATGTCCAACCTGGTGGACACGCTAGGCAAGGAGGGTGACATCATGCTCGAGATGGGCAACGGCCGCAATGCCGTCAAATACTACACCAAGGCATTACGCTACCAGAAGAAACTAGGTCAGAAAATGGGACATCGCGACCTGCAACTTTCCATCGGACTTGCTAAGGCCCTCATGCGACTCATTAACCGTCGTGCCGCTGCCGAGCAGTTGCTGCGTTCGCTGCTGCCGCTTGCCCAGCGCCTCGATGCCACAGCCGAGGTGAACGAGATACAGGAATTGCTCAACAACAAGAACAAAAACATGAATATTATGACACTGCTCAAGAGTATCTTTACCGCTGCCCTTATCATCGTGGGCACCCTGGGTATGCAAGCTCAACTCATCGTCGGCCACCGTGGCTCTCAATGGGGCGTCGAGAACACTCGTGCCGCCTTCATCAATGGTGCCGAGGCTGGAGCCTGGGGATTGGAGTGCGACATTCGCGTCACTAGTGACGGCACCTTCGTCATCAGCCACGACGACTCTTATAAGCGACTGGGAGGTCCCGCTACCAAAATCGCCAAGATGACCACTCTGGATGTGCTCACGACCCAGCTCACCAGCAAGCGCCACGGCATCACCTATGCCGCAACGCCTTGCACCCTAGGCGAGTTCTTTGACATCTGCAACCAGTACAACGTCGTGCCTGTCGTCGAGGTCAAGGTCTGCACCAGTATCCACAGCAACACCCAAGCCGAGGACGAACCCGTCTTTGACGGTATCCCCGCCCTGATGAAACTCATCGACGAGAAGGGCTGCACCGATCGCGTTGTCATCATCTCCTTCATGCCCGGCGTGGTGGACTTCATCCACCGCCACTACCCCGACGTCACCGTACAGGTGCTCGCCGGTGATGAGGACGGCCCCATCGACCAATGGGTTGACTGGTGCATCGAGTACAATATGGACCTGGACGTCGTGCACACCATCATCACCAAGGACGCCGTGGACCGCATGCACGCCGCCGGACTCAAGGTCAACGTCTGGACCGTGGACAAGGTCGAGGACTTTGAGCGCGTCAAGGCCATGGGGGTCGATTACATCACCACCAACGCCCGCTTCCCCAAGCAATTATAACCCATTCTCCCTAAGGTCCCTAAAGACCTTAAGGACCCTAAAAACTTTTAAAACCGCAATATGTCAACAGAATTAAATAAAACCGAGGGTGGTGCCGCCCTCCACACCCTCCCCCATGTGGATGGGCTCACCGTGGGCATCGTCTGCGCTGAGTGGAACGACCAGATTACAGGAGCCTTGCTGCAAGGTGCAATGGACCTTTTCAAGCAGGAAGGTTATGAAGACATTACCGTGGCACACGTACCCGGCACCGTGGAACTCACCTACGGCGCCGCACAGATGGCACGCACGGGACGCTACGATGCAGTCATTATGATAGGCTGCGTCATCCGCGGCGGCACACCGCACTTTGACTACGTCTGCGACAGTGCCACTCAGGGCTGCGCTTACCTCAATGCGACTCAGCCGGTGCCCATCATCTTCTGTGTCCTCACTACCGATGACCTGCAGCAGGCACTGGACCGTGCCGGTGGCGCCCTGTGCAACAAGGGCACCGAAGCTGCCGAGGCTGCCATTAAGATGGCGCACTTCGCCCGCTCCATCCGCTGACACTTTAAGATAGCAAAAAACGGAGGCTCCTCACACCGTGAAGAGCCCCTTTTTTATATTCCTGATGCTACAGATTACTTGTCAAAGTAGCTTTTCATCAGTTTCTTGACTCTGGGAGAGAGTGCGATGATGGTGAACATGGTACAGAGCGCCATCAGCGCGAAGGCCAGGTCCATGATGCTGACCATGACCTTGAGAGGTATCATCGCGGCCACCACAATCATTGCCAGATAGTAGTAGTTGTACCACTTGACGTTGTGGGCGCCGAAGAGATAGTTGGTACACTTCTGGCCGTAGTAGCTATAGGAGAACATCGTCGAGAAGGCAAAGAAGAAGACAATCACCATCAGCAGCAGGTGACCGATGCCGGGCAACAACTGGCCCCAGGCACCGAGGGCTACATAAAGGCCCTTGGGGTCGGTCAGGCCCACATAATTGCCAGCCATAATGATGGGAATCGAGGTCAAAGTGCACACCAGACCCGAGTCGATGGCGGGACCGAGCATGGCGATAAGGCCCTCGCGGATGGGGTCGTTGTTCTTGCTGGCACCATGCATCATAGAGGCGGTACCGACACCGGCCTCGTTGACAAAGGCGGCACGACGGGCGCCAGTCAATGCAACATAGGCAAAGGCACCAAAGCCTGCCCTCATGTCAAAAGCATCAGCAAATATCTGGCCGAATACACCGGGAATCTCCTTGAAATTAATCGCCATGATGACGAGCACCATAATCAGGTAGAGCACGACCATCACGGGCACGATGCGCGAAGCAAACAACGCGATGCGCTTGATACCACCCAAGATGACTGCACCCACAATGGCGACCATCACGATACCCATGATAAAGCGCAATGTCAATGTGTTCTCAATACCCATTGGCGTAGTAAATACCGTCGTCACCGACTCCACCAGCTGGTTAGCCTGCATAAAGCATAACGTACCCACAAGGCCGAAGATGGAGAAGGCCACGGCAAGCGGTTTCCACTTCTCGCCCAAACCCTTGGTAATGATATACATGGGACCGCCCTGCACCTCGCCGGCACTGTCCTTGCCCTTGTACATGATGGACAACGAGCCCTCAAAGAACTTGGTGCTCATGCCCACCAGAGCACTCACCCACATCCAGAAGACCGTGCCAGGACCACCTATCGACAGCGCGATGGCGACACCGGCAATATTGCCCATGCCCACTGTGGCGGCAATGGCACTCAACAGCGCCTGCACCGAGCTAATCTGTCCCGACTGCTTGCCGCTGGCACTGGCCTGCTTGTCACGCAGCGCACGCAACGCCCACGGCAGACGCCTGATGGACACGGCACCCGAGAAGATAAACAGGAACAAGCCACCGCCTATCAGCAGAAAAAACTCTGGATAGCCGCACACTGCATCGCTGGCATCCACGATCCATTTACTCAATTCTGTGAGTATGTTTTCCATATTGGTCAAAAGTATTGATGATTGTTCGGGGCAAAGGTAGTGATTTTTCCCTAAGAAACCAAAAACGAGACTACTCACGCAGTCTCGCTCTTGGCGCTTCTTCTTGGACTTGAACCAAGGACCCCCTGATTAACAGTCAGATGCTCTAACCAACTGAGCTAAAGAAGCAATCCTCTCTCTTAAATATCTATCTATTATGTTGCGCTTCTTCTTGGACTTGAACCAAGGACCCCCTGATTAACAGTCAGATGCTCTAACCAACTGAGCTAAAGAAGCGTTTTCAGCACCCTTGCGGCAGACCCTGCCGAAAAATGCGGTGCAAAGTTACTGCCAAATTTTGAACTGTGCAATAAAAAAACGAAAAAACTTGCTTTTTTTCATAAATTCAAAGTTTTTTATCACCCTAAAACGGTACAAATTCGGGGAATAGTAGTATTTTCGCAGTCTAATTTAATGATAGCAGAATGAAAAAAACGCTCAAATATCTCGCATGGGCATGTGTGGTGGCAGCACTCGCTGCTCCTGTTGCCCTCGCCGATGAGGATAAAGCCGTGAACGATGACGCAGCGGTAGCACGCAGCCTGGACATCTTCAATACCTTATATAAGGAGTTGAACACGTTCTATGTCGATACCATTGATGCGCAGAAGTCCATCGAAAACGCCATTAACGCGATGCTCGACGACATCGACCCCTATACCGAGTACATCCCCGCCAAGGAGGCCGAAGAGTTCATGACCATCAGCACTGGTGAGTATGGCGGCATCGGCAGTTATCTGATGGAACGCACCATCGACGGCAAGAAAGGCGTCTACATCAGCGGTCCCTACGAGGGCAGCCCCGCGGCACGTGCCGGCTTGCGGTCGGGCGACCGCATCATCATGATTGACGGCGACAGCACCGACACCTGGACCAGCGACCAGGTGAGCAAGCACCTCAAGGGACAGGCCAACACCCATCTGACGGTAACCGTCGTGCGTCCCTATGACGAGGACAGCATCAAGACGTTCTCGTTCAACCGCGAGACCATCAGCGTCAACCCCGTGCCCTACTATGGCGTGACACGCGACAATATCGGCTACATCGACCTGACGACCTTCAACGAGAAGTCGGCACAGCAGGTGCGTGACGCCCTCATTGAACTCAAACAGGACCCCAGGGTCAAGAACATCGTCCTGGACCTGCGCAGCAACGGTGGCGGCATCGTCGAAGGCGCCATCCAGATTGTCGGATGCTTTGTCCCCAAGGGCACACAGGTGCTCCAGATGCGCGGACGCGACAAGTCCAGCGAGCGCACCTACAAGACCACCGTCGATCCCGTTGACACCGAGATTCCTCTCGTCGTGCTCATCGACGGCGGCTCCGCCAGCGCCAGCGAGATTACGGCAGGTGCCCTGCAGGACCTTGACCGTGCCGTTGTCATCGGCACACGCTCCTTCGGCAAGGGACTGGTGCAGTCCACACGCTCACTGCCCTACGACGGTATGCTCAAGGTGACCATCGCCAAATACTACATCCCCAGTGGACGACTCATCCAGGAGGTGGACTACGGCAACCGCAATGCCGACGGTACCTACAAGAAGACCACCACCGACAGCACCGCACGTGTCTTCTACACCGCCCACGGCCGCGAGGTGCGTGAGGGCGGCGGTATCGACCCCGACATCAAGATTGAGCCCCGCGAATTGAAGCGCATCGTTTATAACATCATGCGCGACCACTGGGACTTTGACTTCGCCACCAAGTATGTCGCCGAGCACGGCAACGAAATCGCCGACCCCGCCGATTTCCAGGTCACCGACGAAATCTTCAACGAGTTCAAGTCGTTTATCAATGCCGACAAGTTCGAGTACGACAAGGTGTGTGAGCAGCAGCTCGCCACCCTGCGCAAGACCGCAACAACCGAGGGCTACATGAACGACTCTATCGAAGCCCAGTTCGACCGCCTCGAACAGATGCTCAAGCACGACCTCGACCACGACCTTGACCTGCACCGCCGTGACATCGCCTACCTCATCGGTCAGGAAATCATGGAACGGCTCTACTATCAGCGTGGACAAGTCCAGAACGCCATCAAGGACGACGAGTACATCGACGCCGCCAAGAAGATGTTCGACAACCCCGGCGAGTACGCCCGCATCCTCCACCTAAAGACAAAACCCGCCAAGAAAACTTCTTCCTCAAAGAAGAAAAAATAACTACGAATTACGCCAATTAAACTAATGGCATCCGCGCCATTTCTAAAAAAAGAAATACAAGCCCTATGTTTGACTTTGACGGTGCAAACATAGGGCTTATTGTTTACAGTATTCGCTGTCATGGCGGTTTATTATCACGGTTAGTGCAGCAATTGAGGAATAATGAGTACCTTTGCAGGGTTTAAATAAAAACTGGCGAACTTAGCGTCTTTGCGACTTAGCGTGAGGTTTATCGTGCAGATGCCCACTCTAGTAACGAGTAAAGAACAATGGAAATACGGGAATTGTGTGAGTTGTTTAACGGCAAAGGCCAGGTGGCAGCGGTGAAGAAATTAATCGCTGGCACTGGCAATGCGGTAATCGACGGGCTGGCGGGGTCTAGCGCGGCGATGCTGTTTGCCGCGTTGCCGCAGCGCGGTTGTCCGTACTTGATTGTGGTCAACGACCTGGACGAGGCGGGCTATATGTACAATGACCTGTGCCAGATTGTGGGCGACAAGCAGGTGCTGATTTTCCCGTCGGGCTACAAGCGCGACATCAAATACGGCCAAGTGGACGCGCCCAACGAAATCCTGCGCACCGAGGTGCTCAACCGCTGGTATGACGACCCGCAGGTGCGTTGGGTGGTCACCTATCCCGAGGCGCTTGCCGAGCGTGTGCGCCGCCGCGAGGACGTTAAAGCGAGCACCGTACAGCTGCGCACGGGCGGCACCGCCGACCTGACCGAGACGGCGGCACGGCTGCGCGAACTGGGCTTCACGGCAACCGACTACGTCTATGAACCAGGGCAATACAGTGTGCGCGGCTCCATCCTCGACGTGTTCTCCTACAGCAACGAACTACCCTACCGCATCGACTTTTGGGGCGACGACATCGACTCGATACGTACCTTTAACGTCGAAACGCAGCTCAGCGAGGAACGCCTGGAGCAGGTGAGCATCCTCAACAACAGCTCATCGGACGGCGATGGCAGAGAAAACAACGTGTCGCTGCTGGACTACATCGGCGACGACACCATCGTGCTGTGCCGCAGCGAGCAGTGGCTCACCACGCGCATCAACGAAATCGCCCGTGAGAGCATGTCGGTCAGCGCCATCATCGCTGACGAAGGCGATACCCATGCCACCAACAAGGTGGTGGATGCCGACCTGTTTATCGACCGTCTGCACCAGCTGCGACGCATTGGCTTCACCGCCGGAGAGTCTGCTGCCGAAAAGGGTGTGAAGCGATTGACGCTGCACTGCAAACCCCAGGGCATTTACCACAAGAATTTCGACCTCATCGGTCAGTCGTTCACCGACTTCCTGGCCCGTGGCTACCGGCTTGTCATCCTGAGCGACAGTGTCAAACAGATTGAACGCCTGCACAACATCTTTGAGGACCGTGGCGACGATATCACCTTTGAGCCGGTACTCCGGACGCTGCATGAGGGCTTCGTTGACGACGACCTGAAGCTGTGTGTCTTCACCGACCACCAGATATTTGACCGTTTCCACAAGTACAACCTCAAGAGCGACCGCGCACGTTCGGGCAAACTCGCCCTCTCGCTCAAGGAACTCAACCAAATCGAGAAAGGCGACTATATCGTCCATGAAGACCTGGGTGTGGGCAAATTCGGAGGCCTGTTGCGCATCAACATGGACGGCACGCCTCAGGAGATGATTAAACTCACCTACCTGCACGGTGACGAGGCATACGTCTCCATCCACTCGCTGCACAAACTCTCGAAATACCGCAGTAAGGACGGCGAGCCTCCCAGACTGAACCGCCTGGGCAGCAACGCGTGGGCAAAAATCAAATCCCGCACCAAGAGCCGCCTGAAAGACATCGCCCGCGAACTCATCCGCCTGTATGCCGCACGTCGCGAGCAGCAGGGCTTTGCCTACACGCCCGACGGCTACCTGCAGCAGGAGCTGGAGGCCTCGTTCATCTATGAGGACACGCCCGACCAGCTGACCGCCACCCAAGCCGTCAAAGCCGATATGGAGAGCAGCAAGCCGATGGACCGCCTCATCTGCGGTGACGTGGGCTTCGGCAAGACCGAGATTGCCGTCCGTGCCGCCTTCAAGGCTGCCATCGACGGCAAGCAGACCGCCGTGCTCGTGCCGACGACAGTGCTGGCGTTCCAGCACTACCGCACCTTCAGCGAGCGCCTGCACGACTTCCCCGTGAGGGTGGACTACCTGAGCCGCGCCCGCAAACCCAAGGAAGTCAAGCAACTGCTCGCCGACCTCAAGGAGGGCAAAATCGACATCCTCATCGGCACCCACAAACTCATCGGCAAGACCGTGCAGTTCCATGACCTGGGACTGCTGGTGGTGGACGAGGAGCAGAAATTCGGCGTCGCTGTCAAGGACAAACTCAAACAGCTGAAACTCAACGTCGATACCCTGACGATGAGCGCCACACCCATCCCGCGCACGCTACAGTTCTCGCTGATGGGCGCACGCGACCTGAGCACCCTGACAACTCCACCCGCCAACCGCTATCCCATCCTCACCACAGTCGGCACCCTCAACGACGACATCGTCGCCGAGGCCATCAACTTTGAACTCTCGCGTAATGGTCAGGTCTTCTTTGTCAACCACCGCATTGAGCAACTCGAGCAACTCGAGAACATGATACACCGCGTGGTACCCGACGCCCGTGTTGCCGTGGGCCATGGACAGATGCCACCCGAAAAGCTGGAACAGACCATCATTGACTTCGGTAACCACGACTATGACGTGCTGCTCTCGACCACCATTATCGAGAACGGCATCGACATGCCTAACGTCAACACCATCATCATCAACAACGCCGACCGTTACGGACTGAGCGACCTGCACCAGTTGCGCGGACGTGTGGGCCGCAGCAACCGCAAGGCCTTCTGCTACCTGCTCGTGCCGCCGGGCAAGCCTCTCGCCACCGATGCCCGCCGCCGCTTGCAGGCCATCGAGAGTTTCAGCGACCTGGGCGCCGGCATCCAGATTGCGATGCAGGATTTGGACATCCGTGGCGCGGGCAACCTGCTGGGCGCCGAGCAGAGCGGCTTTATCGCCGACCTGGGCTATGAGACCTACCAGCGCGTGCTCAAGGAGGCAGTGACCGAGCTGCGCAACGAGGAGTTCTCCTCTGTTTTTGCCACACCAGGTGGTGACTCCGGAGACTCGCAGGATGGCGGCTCCGAGTTTATCACCGACTGCGTCGTTGATACCGACCTTGAGCTGATGTTCCCCGCCAGTTATGTGCCGCAGGAGAGTGAACGCATCACCCTGTACCGCGAACTGGACAACATGGAGACCGATGACCAGGTTGAGGCATTTGAGGCGCGGATGGAGGACCGTTTCGGCAAAATCCCCAACATGGCGAGCGAACTCATCCGCATCGTGCCACTGCGACGCACAGCGCGTCGTCTGGGCATCGAGAAACTGGTCATCCGCCAGACGAGGATGCACCTGTTCATGGTGGGCGAGGAGAACGTCGCCTACTACCAGTCACCTGCTTTCGGACGCCTGCTGAATTATGTGCAGCAGAACCCCAAACGCTGCAACCTGAGCCAGAAAAACGGCCGACGCAGCATCATCATCAGCAATATCACGAGCGTGAGCAATGCGTTGTCGGTGCTGAGAACCATCACCCATCTCGACAGCATCTGAGCACCGCTCACAACAAACAAGTGTCCCACCAAGAGGGTTCTTGGTGGGATACTGATTTAATCACCTGGTTTATAGGTAATTACTTTCTCAATACTTTACGGGTTGTACCATCGGAGTACTTGACAATGTAGATGCCACCCGTAGTAGGAGCCTCGCTGAACTGACGACCTTGCAGGTCATAGTAACCAATGACATAAGCATCGTCGGCAACAATCGATTCAACGCCCGAATTATCGGGAATCAATGCACACTCAAAGAAATCCTGAAGGCTCAAATAGCCCGTCTTGTTGATGCCGATGCTCAATGGCGAACTTGCATCATGGAAGGAGCGTGACGTGGCGTTGTAACTGAATGTCACCTGAGGCAATAACATTCCCGTGCTATTGTTAAATGCGGTCAGGAAGATTGGATAAACGCCTCCGTATTCTTCCTTATAGTTACCCATGAACTGTGCAAGGTTCATGACCAACTTGCCGTCTTCCAATATTCCACCGACCCAGGCATCGGGCATATATTCCCATAAGCCCTGGATAAATACCATGTCCTCGAAGAAGCCCACTTTAACCTTAGTCTGCCCGTTAACAAGCGGTGCATTGGGGCTGACCTTGGTCTTGTAAGTGAAGATATAATCCTTGACTTCAAGGTCATCAGGAACTATCGTTACTACATCGGGATACCTTGAGAGCGTAAGACCCTGATAGTAATTGATGTAGTAGAGATTATCCTTGTCGGCAGTGATGAAGACATAATCAAATGTTGAATAAGTGCCGTCATCGTTTATCGTCAATTCCATGTCTTTCTGGGTCGTGTTGCCGTTGACAGGATTGAACTCGGCACACTTGAAATAGAGCAATGCGTCGTTTGCGCCCAGCAACTGGGAGTTGGGGAAAATTATCTTATTACCCTCATGGACGCCCTTAATCCAGGCCTTCGGGAGGAACTCGGAAATACCCTGCAGCCACATGTCGTTGCCATCAAAGCCCACATTCACCTTGGCAGTATAGGGTTCCCATTCCATACCGTCATTAACGGCGGTGGTAAGGTACATGGAATGCACTGACATGCCAGCAGGAGGTGTGATGGGAAGTTCATTGATGGGTATATAGACAGAGCCATAATCGCCTGATTGCAGCCACTCGTAGTCAAGATACTGGAAATTATCGCCAAAGGCGCGGTTCATCGTTCCCAGGATGATACTTTGGTCGGTATCCTCCTGAGTGATAGAGCCATCGTCATTAATCGTGTAGTACAATTCATCGATTGCCTCTTCATAGAAGTAAGTTCCAGCACTCTCGTTATACACGAACACACCGACCTGGACAGCCATTTCCAGTGACTTGGCATAGGCGATATACTGTCCCATCGGCACGGTAATCGTCTTGCCGTCCTCACTCAAAGTTCCTTCAACCCAGCCGTCGTAATAAGACCAGGAAACAGGGCGCTGGATGTACACCTTGTTGCTGTCGGCAAACACGATGGTCAATGCACCCTCCTGTTGCTCAAAGACAAGCTCATAGGGATTCTCGCCTTCTTCTATAGTATAAGACTTCTCAACTTCGCGGACAAGGCCTCCCGTGCGGCGGTACAACCGCACTTCACCTTCAGGCTGCGATTCGATAACAGGGGGAACATAGGTTTCCTTCTCGACAAGTACATAATGGAAGGTCATTTCGGGATTGGATTGGCCCGTTGCTTCAATTGAGATGCACTTGGCAGGAACGGTGAGTGTATAATTGCCCACAACGCTCAACGGGTATTCCTTATACACAACGGCATTGCCACCAATCTCCATAAGATTGCACTCGAAGGACTCTCCAGTGCTATCATTGGACAAAGTGGGATGCACAGCCTCGTCAACAACCACATCTTGCCCGTAAGCAATGGTGAAATACTGCAAGATATGCACCTCGCCTTCGGGAGGATTGATGGTATAATCGGGCATTCCTGCTTCAGGAATCATATAATTGAAATTGAGTTCACTCACCTGTTCGCCCAAAGCCTCGATGATGACAGCACCGACGGGAATAGTCAGCTTGTATCTGCCCGGATTGGTGATTTCCTCATCGCAGCTGACATATACCAGGCTGTCCAATGAACTCATCGCAGCATCATAAGACGTTCCCGTCGTTGTGTTGGTCAAGGTTGCCATGACATCTGGCGCAAGATAGTCCACATCCATCGGGAATGTAATGGTGAAATTCTGCAGACTCTCCACCATTCCTTCGGTAGGATCAATGGTAATCATGTCATAGAAGGACGGTTCAACACCCACAACCGTGTAATTGAAGTTCAATTCATGAACCTGCTCGTCCATCGTGTAGAAGACAACAGACCCGGCAGGAATGGTGAGGGTGTATTCACCGTCTTCGGTGATTTCCTGGGGGAAATAAATCAGCACGTTGAAGCGCACGTCATACATCTCGGCCTGATAGGTCTTGTGGGTCGTGTTGTTGGTCAATATAGCCTTGCTGCCATAAGCAATCTCACCAATAAATTCCGGGAAAGAGATGGTAAAGTTCTGCAGACTTCCAACCTCGCCCTCGGCAGGATTGATGGTGATTTGGTCATAGAAGGATTCCATTGTACCACTGATGTTGAACCTGAATGTCAAGGGAAGCATACGCTGGCCATTGACCTTGAGAGAATTCTCAGGAAGGTTCAGGAAATAATGTCCTGACGCAGTACAGTTTTCCTCAAAGTCTATATACACCGTCGTGCCATCTTCACTGGCTCTCATGGTTCCATTATAAGTCGCGCCACCACCTTTCTCAAGAGTGGGAATGGCTTCCTCGTTCACTTCCACCGACAGGCCGGCGAATGTGATGGTGAAGTGTTGCAGACTAGTCACTTCGCCCTCGGCAGGCGTGATTTCCAATGCCTCATACGGGTCAACCACCGCCCATGCCGACGAACTGAATAGGACAGCCGTCAACACTGTTAACAGTTGTGCAATTCTTTTCATTGTTTTAATGATACTTTGATTAAATATTAATCGGATGATTATTTATAAGATGATAGTTAACAATCACAGCATGTTACCGATGAATATCAGTTGCTGCCCAACAACAAATCGATAAGGTCGGTCACATCGGCAATGCTCACCGTGTTATCGCCATTGACATCGGCTGCTGGAGAAGAAGCAGAGCCATTCAACAGGATATCGATAAGGTCGGTCACGTCGGCAATGCTCACCGTGTTATCGCCATTGACATCACCGGGAATGACTGTGGCACCACCAGGAATGGTATAATTGAAAGTGAGCTCATGTACATCCTCGCCCAGGGTATAGATAACGACAGCACCAGCGGGAATGGTCAGGGTGTATTCTCCGGGTTCGGTCACTTCCTCGGGGAAGAACGCCAGCACATTGTAGCGCACATCTTCCATGTCAGTACGATAGGTCGCTCCCGTTGTGGTGTTGGTTAATATGGCCTTGCTGCCGTATTCGATTTCGCCCACATACTCCGGGAATGAAATGACAAAATTCTGAAGGCTCTCCACTTCACCCTCGGCAGGATTGATGGTAATTTGCTCATAAAACGACTCAATACTACCTGCAATGTAAAATCTGAATGTTACCGGCAACAATTCCCTGCCGTTGACCTTCAGCGCTCCTTCGGGGATATTCAGGAAATACTGTCCTGGTGCGGTATAGCATTCTTCAAAATCTACTACCACAGTGTTGCCATCGGCACTCAAGGTGCCTTCAGCAGTGGCTCCGCCACCTTTTTCCAGAGTGGGTATCGCTTGTTGATTCACCACCACGACCATATCACCGAATGTGATGGTAAAATGTTGCAAACTCGTTACGTTACCCTCGGCAGGTGTAATTTGCATCACTTCATAGGGATCTGCAGCAAAAGCCGACAAGCTGAAAAAGACAGCGATTAACACAGCAAATAATTGTACGTTTCTTTTCATTGTTCTAAAATTTTGGCTAATTGTGGAAATGCCTTGGCAATCAAGCATATTATCGCTCTGCATCCACAAATATTGGTTAATGATAAATAGTTCTAAATAAAAAATTTTCTGCAAAGTTACTTGATTCATAGAAAAAAGCAACAAAAAGCGAGGAAATATTTACAAATTACTCTTAAAAACGATACATATCGTAAAAAAAAACATCATGGAGTAGTGAAATTGTCACCACAACCCGTTGGCGGAATTAATTGTATAAGTAGAGTGTACGCGAAAATGCCTAGGTGAGTATGGCAAAAACGCCCAAAGGGCGGTCATTTGAGTAACCGTGGGTGATGCAAAC
>JAEEGL012438120.1_pt1 | contig 19477 bp, 16 predicted proteins | sample 9134231 | NCBI WGS metagenome assembly JAEEGL01 (sample SAMN16246548, study PRJNA631951) | gut metagenome | biome: gut microbiome; feature: rumen; material: fiber-attached | host: Bos | place: Iran: Karaj | collected 2018-10
ATCGTGTTGGGGAGGTTATTGATAGATCGCAGAGTTTCTTATTCTGATACCAGGTTGTGTAATAGGCTGAGACATGTGTTCAAAGCGGTGGTTAAGTGAAGATTAGACTGCGGGCTTGGCAGACTTTTTCTTCTTAAGCTGCTTATAGAGCAGGATACCGCCGCCGGCAAAGATGATATACTCGCCTGCGATGATCGAGCAGATGGTAAAAGTGAAGTCTTCGTATTGGACTATAACTTCATGTTCGCCTGCCGGGCATTCGACCTTGAACTGCCAATTCTGGGGATCGTTGTAGATCGGAACGGGATTGCCGTCAACGTAGCAGCGGAAGTTGGGGTCGTAAGTGTAGTTGAGGGTGATGAAGCCGCCGGGGTAGTTTTCGTCGGGGGTAATGATGAGGCTGTTGACGTCCTGAGTTACCTCGACCGGGTTGCCGACAAAGTCAAAAGCGTAGGGTTCAGCGTAGGGGTCGTGGTAGATGACGGATTTTGAGGTCTCGGAGATGCGTTTTAAGCCATAGTACTCAAGATAGGGCGCGCAGATGTCGTCGTATGCAGGGTTTACGATGTACCAGCAGACAGAGTGCGTGCGCATCTCTTCGATGACGCCGGGGTAGTAACCGTATAGACCGCCCTGGATGTCAACCATTAAAAGGAAGCAATAGTTGTAGTTGGCTACGTCGCTGTAGTTGAGAACGTGGGTGTAGCCGCTGATGTTGTTGATGTTGTAGAGTTTCGAGAGATTGTAGTTAAGGTTCTCGGAAAGGTCGTATCTGGCGGAGTTGACGGTCCCGGGGTCGAAGACATAGCCCATAGTGACGTATCTGCCACCGGTGAATTTCGAGGCGAATTCGTAGTCGTAGGTCTTGGACGTGTCGTAGCAGGGGCCACGGCCGAGGTGCGGGGTGGTGGTGTAGAGAAGGCCGAAGGTCAAAAACTCTATTAAAACTACGACCACGGCGATGACAGGCATTACGCGGTCGCTGTTCTTGAGTTTGCGTTTGAGTATGTCTCCTATGGCGGTCATGGACATGCAGCCGAAGATGATGGCGAACGCTGCGAAGAAGATGCAAAGCCTGTGGTAGTACTGGAACCTGTTGAGGATCGGGACGTACCAGATGAGTTCGAGGGTTTCGCGGCTGAACAGCAGCAGGTAGCCGATGATGAGGCAAGGGAGCACTGCCATCATGATGTTAGCCGGGTTCTTGATCTCTTCGATATCGTCCTTCATGAAACGGAGATATAAAATGACAAAACCGATAAAGACAAACGCGATAAGCAGGTATCCTATGAAAGGCGGATAGAAGAACCTGACGTTATCCTCGGTGTACAGGAACGGCACGTAGAAGGCCGGCTTGTCGAAGCCCATCTCGATCAAGATGTTTTCCATTGTGCGCGCAGAACTGTTGCTGTATGTGATCTGCGTGTACTCGTATTCGGGGATGAGGAGGGGCAGCGATAAGAGCGTCGTGGAGACGTAGACAATGGCGTAGTCCCTTATGAGGCGCAGGAGTGTGCGGAGCTTGGAGCCTTTCGTGGTCTTGATGAGGCAGAGCATGCCGATGAAGATGCAGTCGAAGATGGCGCCGAATATAAAGAACTGCGGGTGTCCGAGGTAGACCATGTACACCCTGGGAATCGTCGCGAGGATCAGGTTCCGGATACTGAATCGCTCAAGGAGCAGGAGGCTTGTCAGCAGGAAGAACGGGAAGACGGAGGTGGTGTAAAGAACTATGATCCACGAAGAACCTTCCCAGATGTTGTAGCAGTAGAAGTTCCAGGCAATCGAGCCGATTATGGCGGGGGTGTCGGAACATCCGAGTTTTTTGAGGAGGAAGAACGCACCTGTGCAGCCGATCAGTATTGATATATACGCGAGGATGTCCATCATCATGTCAGGTTTGCCGCTGAAGAGCATGCTTGCACTGTACGCAAAGTATACAATCGGGTTGAATATGCCGTTCTGGCCACCCGCGAAGAATCTCTGCCCTGCGTATGTGTTGAAGCAGAACATCGGGAACTTGCCTTCGCTGATGCTGTTGATGCCGTATATGTACTCCGGCAGATAGGAGTCGGCGTTGTCGTCTCTTAAGAAGAAGTAGGGGTATTTGAGCTCGATAGCTATGAATATGAGTGTGCAGCAGATGAGAGCGATTCCCCAGCTGAAGAGTTTGTTGTCGTTTTTTAGAGTTCGAGTGTTGGTCATAGGTTTATGTTAGCACAGCTTAAGTTATAAATAATAAGAAGTAGGGGCCTAATGTGGTAAAATATATCATAAATTTGAGAGTTTGTTATTACATTAAAGGAAATTAACGTGGTCGAGACGAAACAAGCCGGTGACAGGATGCTGAGCAAAGCTTCAAAAAGCAAGCGGTATATTGATTATGTCTATCTTGTCTTTTTGTTTTTTTACATGGCTTGTGCTGCTTTGAGCTTCAAAATGCGTACTTTTATTAAGGTTGGAGACGCAAGCAAGATCTGTCTCGCCGTTTTGTCTCTGATAGCGATAATACGCTTGGTTTTACTGTTCTTTAGTGATCGTAAGAAAACAGTTATTCCTTTCTTTGCGGTGTTTTTCGGTGCTATCACAGTTATCTTTGCTCCGGATGCCCCAGTTTTACCGGTTGTTATGCTGGCCGTAGGGGGTATAGGTGTAAGTGCTGATTATATCCTGGCTGCAGGGATTGCCGGGAATATAGTAATGATCATTAACAATTTCTGCTTTTATAAATTCGGTGAGCCGATGCTGTTTGTACTTGCGAATCAGGATCGTCATTTCCTATTGCTTGGCGATGATACGTTCTATGTTCCCAAGATGAATAATTATTCGTCTACGGATTTTGCAGCTCATTATTTTTGGATAATTGCTGCGTTCCTTTGGATAAGGGGAAAGAAGATAACTTGGGGTGAAATTGCTGCCCTTGGTGCGCTTGATGTGTTGGTATATTCTTTAACTGCCTCTAAAACGACTTTACTGTGCATTCTTTTATTGCTGGCTGTCGCTGTGTATATGAAGATTCGTTCATATATCATTGAAAACCGGAAGAAAACGGAAGGATCCGACGGGTCAAAGGATTCTTCTTTTATTCTTAAGACGGATAAGGTCGTTACTGAGATAATTGGATTCTGCTGCAGGTATTCTTACATAATAATTGGGGCTTCGTTAATTCTGCTTGCATTGTCTTTTACATGTTCTAGTCCGTTCTTTCTGAAATTGAACGATGAGCTCCATTATCGCTTGAGTCTTGGGCACAGAGGTTTTATTGAGCATGGCATTCATCTGATCAATCCTGATGTGACGATGTATGGAATGTCATCTTCTGCAGATGGTTATTACAATTTTCTGGATTGTTCCTACATTGCCATTCTTATCAGAAATGGTGTCTTGGTCCTGCTGTTCTATCTGTTATCTATGTCGGTAATACAGATCAAGCATAAGAAATTTATCTATGGAATGGCTATACTAGCCGTATGCGCAGTGTCCTGCATAGAAGAGCATCATCTTTCCGAATTGCCTTATAACATGTTTATACTTCTCTTGTTTGCGGAACTTAATGCGGATAAGAAGGCCGAAGAAAATACACTTGTTCAGAAGAAAGAACATAGGATGTTGATCAATGGCATCTCTTATGCATTCTGTGCAGTCTTTTTTGTATCGTCTGTGATTATCTATTATCCAAAGTATAAGTCAGCTAAGGAATTGGATCGTCTTGATAACAGAGCAACAGAGATTTATTCAGAAGTTCAGGAAAATCTTGATCTGATGACTGGAGACGGTTCGTGGCAGTTGGCCACTTCATCGATGATCTCAAATCAGTATGGTGACAAATTGTTGCAGCCTAATGATTTTGAGAGCGTTACAGGTCTGAAGTGGAGTGAGGCAAACAATGATCCGAAGGAACATTCATATTATTCCATATATTATGATGCCCAGAGTCCTGACAGTGATATGTCTCAAATGTACGATCTTCTGCTTACTGATAATGCGAAAGAATTGATTGGAGATGGCAGCGTAATAATAGAATATGATGTTGTAGCAGGTACAGTTTATTCGGTCTGGTATTGTGAGAGCTCAGGCTGCTACACCATTGAGAACGGAAGAGATTATGACAGATTAGGACGATTAAGACCAGATGTCGATCTGATCGAAGGATATAGTACGGGTGTTACTGATGAATAAGAGAGTATTCGTACATAGATTTTGTTTCAGGAGACTTACGGCATTGATCCTGCTGATGTCTTTTGCTTGCTGTCTGTGTTCCTGCTCAGATGATGCCAATGATTTTGATGGCACCAGGTTTGCAAATACTAAGGTTATCTCAGTTATGTCCGATTCTTCTGATCCTGTTCTTGAACAGTATATTCATGATGCTGTATTAGAAGACTGCAATATCGATGTGAGATTTGTACCTGATACATATTACTATCAGTTGTTTGGTGTTGTCCCTGATGTATCGTATACCTACGATTCCAATATACTGATCACATATTACAGAATGGATTCGATCATAAATCTGTCTCCTTATCTGAATGAATATGATCTTGCGAATCTGAAAGCAATGACTGGCAGTTATGATGTTCCTTCCGATGTATGGAGTCTTAATTCAGTCGGTTCTGAGCCTGAACCCCAAGTTACTTTTATCAGAGAAGATTGGCTGGAAACACTCGGCCTTGAGGTACCTTCAACCCGTCAGGAGTTATACGATTGTCTAATTGCCTTCCGTGATAATGCCGAATTGCTCCTGGGAGATAATGCTTCTGAAATGATTCCGTTCTTTATAGATAGCGAACCGAATATCAGCTGTAAGCCGCTTTTTGACTCTTTCTATGATGATACTATCGGAGAGGAAGACTATTACGAACACGGTTACTGCAGAGCAACGCAGTATGGATATATGGCCGGACTTGAAGTGCTTAACAACTGGTATCTTGAAGGTTTGTTGCCTAATGATTTCAACTTGATATTACCCGGAAGCAAAGAGTCATACGAACCGATAGAGAACGGATATGTCGGTGCATTCTGTGCTGAATACGATTACCTTTACAAAAACGGAACAAACTCTTTCATCAATGCTCTTCATGATAAATGCGGTGATGAAGCTAATTACATTGCTGTCAATACATTTGAGAATGCTAATGGTGATTATACTTACTGGCCGGAAGATTACCTGAAGACTCCTTGCCGGAATTTGTTTTTGCCTGCCACTTGCGCAGAACCTCTCGCGTGCCTCGTTTATTTGGATTGGATATCTGATCCGGAAAATATTCAGAGTATTATAGATCATGCTTCTGATGCATCTAATGTCTACAACTATCTGCTGACAAGCACGGGTCATGCTGATGACAGTTATGTAATTGGTGATCCATATGCTGAATTAGCAAGAATTACAGCAGAAGAAGTACAGTGCATCAAAAGACCAACCACCCTGTGTGTGTGCTATGGTCCTTCGGTCTTTGAATATGACAGTGCAGCCGTTGGTTTTAAGAAGACTTATCCGGATTCACTTAAGATATATTCTTGCGGTTCCATTTTGGCTCCCCAAGGCGAATTTGAAGAATTATCGCTTATGCTTTTTGATGAATACGTTAATTCCGGAGCTAAGTACATATATGACTCGCGCATAGTTGAGTGGCATAATGTTATCGTTAATGGCGACCTGTCACCTTGGTAAATTCAGAGATTGGGAATAAATGACATTATGAGTTCTTCAAGAGTCTTAAATACAAAGAGAAATATACTCTGGTCATTCTTTGAGTATTTGATCCTCATTCTGTTCCAATTTATATCCAATGCAGTTATTGTATATTATCTTGGCGTTGATTATCTTGGGCTTTCCAGTCTTTTTTCCTCAGTATTGCAGGTCCTTAATGTAGCTGAGCTGGGATTCTCCGTTGCTGTAACATATCACATGTACAAGCCGATTGCCGAGAATGACACGGCTACGGTCTGTGCATTGTTGGCTTTTTATCGCAAGGTCTACTTTGTTATAGGTGCTGTTGTTTTTGTTGCCGGAATGTTGACGATGCCATTTATACCATATCTGATAAATGGCGATTATCCTCAAAGCATTAATATATATTTCCTTTATTTTCTGTACCTTTCAAATACGGCGATAAGTTATTTCCTATTCTCATATAAGACCGCATTATTGAATGCTTTGCAACGTTTGGATCTGACCAAACTTGCTTATTGCATTGTAAGCATAGTGCAGAATGCGCTTCAGATATTGGCTATCGCCGTTTATCGTAATTATTATCTGTTTGTCGCCATAGCGATTGTCGGAACGGGTCTGAAGAATATAGTAAGTGCATATATCTCTCGTAAGATGTTCCCGATATATAAGTGTTCTGGTAGTTTGTCTCCGCAAGTTAAGCAAAATATTGCAAGCAGAGTAAAAGGTTTGTTGATCTGTAACATCAGCGCGGTTACTTATACCACATTTGACAGTATTGTTCTCTCTAGTTTCAGGGGCCTTTATCTTGTGGCTGTCTATAACAATTATCTGCTCGTCTTTAATGGTTTATCTCATGTGATCGCCATGATCAGAAATGCTATGCAGGCAAGTGTCGGTAACAGCGTTGTCAGTGAGTCAGTTGAAAAGAACTATGCAGATGTAAAGAAATGGCAGTTCTTATTCTCGATGATCGCTATGTTCTGTTCATCTTGTTTGGTTTGTATATACCAACCGTTTATGAAACTGTGGATGGGTGAAAAAATGTTGTTGCCATTCATAGATGTAGTTCTTTTATCGGTTCTTTTCTTTATTTCAACTGTTCAGCATGCGTATTTCTTATATTTGACAGGTGCAGGTCTTTGGCTGGAGATGAAATGGGCATATGTGAGCAGCACGATTCTTAATATCGTTTTGAATCTGCTGTTATGCCATTACTTTTCAACGACAGGCATTATTCTTGCTACTTTGATCGCAACAGTCATTTCGGGTTTTATTTGGCAATTAGTTGTAATATTCAGAGAATATTATAAGAGAAGTGCTGCCAAGTATATGATGAAGCAATTGCTATATTTTGTTTTAACAGTAATTACAGCCTCTGTTTCATATTTCATTACATACAAAATTGGAATCGAGGGAATTGTTGGTATAATTATTAATATATTAATATGCTTATGTGCTTCTGCTATTGTGATGTTTGCTTTTTTCAGCAAGACCGATGAATTCAGAGGTTGCTTGGAGATTGGAAAATCATTATTCCGTAGGAAGCATTGATTGGCAAAAGTTATATGTTATGAGGTATTGTGAATGTTAACTAACTCGACTATTTTGATTACCGGCGGAACTGGCTCTTTTGGTAATACTTTTGTCCCAATGACACTTGCGAAATATAACCCGAAGAAACTCATTATCTATTCCAGAGATGAGATGAAACAGTGGAATATGGCTAAGAAGTTTAAGGGTGACGACAGAGTCAGGTTCTTTATCGGTGATGTCAGAGACAAGGACAGGCTTTACAGAGCTCTCAATGGTGTTGATTATGTAGTTCATGCGGCAGCAACAAAGATAGTTCCCACAGCTGAATATAATCCGTTCGAATGTATCAAGACTAATGTGAACGGAGCTATGAATCTGATTGATGCTTGTATTGATTCCGGAGTAAAGAGACTGGTGGCACTTTCTACTGATAAGGCAAGTTCTCCCGTAAATCTTTACGGCGCTACAAAGCTTTGTTCAGATAAGATCTTCATAGCCGGTAATTCATACACAGGCGGAAAAACTAAGTTTGCTGTTGTTCGATATGGTAATGTAATGGGTTCGCGAGGCTCAGTTATCCCTTACTTTATTGAAACTGCCAAATCAGGAAAACTCACGATTACAGATAAGCGCATGACAAGATTCATGATAACGCTTGAGCAGGGTGTCGAGCTCGTTTGGCATGCTTTTGACGATATGGAAGGCGGAGAGATCTATGTTAAGAAGATTCCTTCGATGAATATCTGTGATATTGCTACAGCTGTTGATGAGAATGCCGAGCAGGTCGAGATCGGTATCCGTCCCGGCGAGAAGCTTCACGAGCAGATGATCGGTGTTGAAGATGCTTACTACACATATGAGTACCCTGAACACTACAAGATTCTTCCTCAGATATGTGAATGGGGCTCCGTTGATAATATGATCAAGGGCGGAACCCGTGTTCCTGAAGGGTTCTGTTATACTTCCGATAACAACAAAGAATGGATGACGATTCCTCAGCTTCGTGAATGGATCGAAGAGAACAAAGCAAAAATCGGAAGTATCTGAGAGTAAAAAGCATGGAAAAGTTAGCTGTTAATGGCGGAGAACCTGTAAGAAAAACAAAAATCTATTATGGCCGTCAGTGGATTGATTCAGATGACATTAAAGCTGTAGATGATGTCTTGTGTTCTGATTATGTAACATGCGGTCCCAAGGTAAGCGATTTCGAGAAGACCCTCTGCGATTTTACCGGTGCAAAGTATGCTGTTGCAGTTAACTCGGGTACATCTGCTCTGCATTGCGCATGTATTGCGGCAGGCATTGGTCCGGGCGATGAGGTGATTACTTCTCCTTTAACATTTGCTGCATCAGCTAATTGTGCTTTGTATTGCGGTGCTAAACCTGTTTTTGCCGATGTTGATCCCGATACATATACAATCGATCCGGCTTCGATCAGAGCACATATAACCGAACACACAAAGGCAGTTGTTGCTGTCGATTATACCGGTCAAGCTGTTAAGATTGATGAGATTCGTTCGATCTGTTCAGAATTCAATCTATTTTTCATTGAAGATGCTGCACATTCTATAGCAACGAAGTATAACGGCAAACAAGTAGGTTCTCTTGCTGATATGACCTGCTTTTCTTTCCATCCGGTTAAAACCATTACCGGCGGTGAGGGTGGAGCCATCACTACAAATGACAAAGATCTGTATACAAGACTGGTTCTTGCTCATACACACGGGATTACCCATGACGATTCCTTAATGGAAGGGGCGCCACACGAAGGCCCCTGGTATTATGAGCAGATCTCGCTTGGATATAATTACCGGTTAACCGATTTTCAGTCTGCTTTGATCAAATCTCAACTTGGAAAGATTGAGATGTTTTCTTCCAGAAGAAAAGAGATAGTCAAAAAGTATAATGAAGCATTCAAAAATATTCCTGAATTGTTTTTGCAAAAGGAGATTCCGGAATCCGATTCCTGCAGACACTTGTACATAATACGCCTGAATCTTGACAGGCTTACCTGTTCCAGAAGACAGTTCTTCGATGCCATGTCTGCTGAGAATGTTCAGTGCCAGATTCACTATATTCCTGTCTATTGGTTCCCTTATTATCAACATATGGGATATGAGAGAGGTCTTTGCCCTAATGCAGAGCATATTTACGAAGGTATTATGAGCATTCCGCTATATCCCAGGATGACTGATCAGGATGTCGATGATGTCATCAATGCCGTAAAGAAAGTCGTTGAGAATTATAAGAGAGTGTAAACATGAAACTGTGTTTGGGAACTGTACAGTTTGGTTTGGATTATGGTGTGTTCAACACGCCAAAGAAAGATCCGGAGTATTGCATTAATTGTTTGGATTATGCTACCCAAAATGGAATCGATGCAATTGATACTGCAACTGCGTATGGAGATGCAGAACGAATTGTCGGAGAGTTTTTGTCCAGAAAAACGATTAGCAGAGATAAGCTTTATATAAGCACAAAACATCTGCCCAATATACTTGATGACTATAAGAGTGAAGATTATGTCGATGTGATCAGGGAAAACCTTCAAAAGTCACTTGCGACACTTAATACCGATTATGTAGATGCATATTATTTCCATAGTTCCAGATATGCTTTTCAGCCTGTATTATTGGAAGCGATCAGCGTCATGCAGACAGAGGGACTGGCAAAAAAGGTAGGAGTATCAGTATATTATCCTGATGAAGCTATGGCTTGTTTCAGAGATTCCAATATTGACTGTATTCAGGCTCCTTACAGTATCTTTGATCATAGAATGAAAGAATCCGGTGTGTTTAAGACCGGAAGCGAGAATGGTTTTAACATTGATGTCAGGACTGTATTTGTAAAAGGTCTCATCCGACTTAAAGATAATGAGATTCCTGAACATCTAATTAAGGCAAGACCTATTCTTGCTAAGCTGGATAAGATTTGCGAAGATACCGGCTTCTCCCGCATAGAACTGGCTATGGGATATGTTAAGCGTGAGAAAGAGATCAGCCATCTGGTCTTTGGTGTTAGAGATATGGAACAGTTAAAAGAAGATATTTCTTCATTCCAGAGAGAAATACCCGACCGTCTATTTGACGAGATAGACGAACAATTCTCCGGTATCTCTGCAGATCTGGTAATACCTAGTCTTTGGGTAAAGGGGTGATTCTGTGAAATATCTGGTAATGATTCAAGCAAGATGCGGTTCAACAAGATTGCCGAACAAAGTACTAAAGGATCTGTGTGGCAAACCGGCCCTTCAACGAATGATCGAACGTGTGCAGAAGAGCAAAAAGGTTGATGAAGTAATGGTCGTAACTTCTATCGAACGCAATAATCTTCCGATACTTAATCTTTGTTCTGATATTGGTATTCGTGTTGGGATCGGTTCTGAAAATGATGTTTTGGATCGTTTCTATCAGACTGCCAAACTGTTAAAACCGGAATATGTTATCCGCCTTACAGCTGATTGTCCTTGTTTTGATGCAGAACTACTGGATATGGCAATAACTGAGATGGACGATAGTTCAGATTATATGGGGATGTTGAGTGAGTCTTTCGCCGATGGCCTTGATCTTGAGATCATGAAGTTTGCTGCATTGGAAAAATCGTGGAAAGAAGCGAATCATTCTTTTGAACGGGAACATGTTACCCAATACATAGTAAGACATCCTGAGATATTCAAATTACAGGATTTTAAGTCACCGATTGGTGATTTTGGGGATAATCGATGGACCGTCGATGAGTCTGAAGATTTTTTGCTTGTTCAGAAATTATATGAGTATTTCCTTAACTCTGATATAGGAGAAGCTTTTAACTATAAGGATATTCTTGCTTATTTGGAGGAAAACCCGGAAATAAAAGCAATAAACAGCATGTATGCACGTAATGAAGGTCTTCAAAAATCAATTAAAGAGGATCATATCATTAGTTTAGATGAATAAATAGTTTTTAGGGAGATTCAGTATGCAGGTTTTTAATAAGTCAAACGAGCTGTTGGAGCGTGAAGTCAAGGTTTCTCCTTTGGCAGCGCAAACTTACAGTAAATCTTTTCGTTATTTTTGCCGTGGTATAGCACCGAGTTACATGGATCATGGCGAAGGCTGCTACATCTATGATGTTGATGGCAATAAATTTATAGATTTTATGTGCGCTCTGGGACCAATAACTATTGGATATAACGATCCCAATGTTAACGAAGCTGTAATCAAGCAGGTGAATAAGTTTGCGAGCGGTTCTCTGCAGTCTGAACTTGAAGTGGAATTAGCCGAAAAGCTTTGTGAGATTATTCCTTGTGCTGAAATGGTACGCTTTGTAAAGAATGGTGGCGATGCAACAACTGCAGCTATTCGTCTGGCCAGAGCATATACAGGCCGTGAAATAGTTCTTATGTCCGGTTATCATGGAATGCATGATTGGTCCATTGGAGCTTCAACAAATAATAAGGGTGTACCTAAGACCGTATGTGAGCTTACTAAGAATTTTATTTATAACGACCTGGATGACCTTGAAAAACAACTTCAGGAAAATGAAGTTGCAGCTGTAATACTTGAGCCTATACAGAGTAATGGACCTTTGGATGGTTATCTTGAAAGAGTTAAGGAATTGACTCATAAATATGGCGCAATACTTGTTTTTGATGAGGTAGTATCAGGATTCCATTATGCACTCGGAGGAGCTCAGGAATTGTTCGGTGTACAGCCCGATCTGGTCGCTTTTGGTAAAGGCATGGCTAATGGTTATCCGATCTCTGCTGTTGCCGGGAGAAAAGATCTCCTGGAGCAGATAGAACAGGGTGTCTTTATTTCTACAACTTTTGGCGGTGACAGTATTTCGATGGCAGCTGCTTTGGCCACCATCAAAAAACTTGAACAGCCCGGCTTCTATGAACATATTACGAAGATTGGAACTATGATCCGTAATGGCATTCAAGAGTGCATTGATAAATATGATCTGAATAACGTATTGGCGGTAAGCGGTATGCCTGCTCACTGTGGAGTAAGTTTTGAAGGACACGGGTCTTTATCGTATCTTGATATTCAGTCTGTATATTCACAGACCATGATTCAGAACGGAATCCTTGTGTTTGCTATTTATTTCTTGAATTCTCATCATACTGAAGCAGAAGCGAATGCTTATCTTGATGCTACTGATAAGGCCTGCGCTTTGATCCGACAAGCAATTGATGCAGATAGTGTCGATGATATTCTTCTCGGTGGAAAAGTAGATCCTGTTTTTAAGAGAAATATTAAGTGAATCGATATTCTTGGGAGAGCAGTGATGTTTCATCTTACCGAAAAGATAAATAATGGCGGAGTATATGTCATAGCGGAGATGAGCGCTAATCATGGAGGCAGTTTGGAAACGGCTCTCGAGATCGTTCGCCAAGCTGCAAAAGCGGGTGCTGATTGTCTGAAGATCCAGACGTATACAGCAGATTCTCTGACAATTGATTGTGATAACGATTACTTCAGAATCAAAGGCGGTCTTTGGGATGGTTATAAACTCTATGATCTATACTGTGATGCCGGTACGCCTTATGAATGGCATAAAGCAATTAAGGACGAATGCGACAAGAGCGGTATAGATTTTCTATCTACCCCTTTTGATACAAATGCTGTGGATTTTCTCGAAGGACTTGGTGCTGAAGCGTATAAGATAGCCAGTTTTGAGCTCAATGATCTTATGCTTATCGAGTATGCTGCGGCTAAAGGAAAACCAATGATCATGTCTTGCGGCATGGCAAGCCCTGATGAGATCCAAGATGCTGTTGATGCATGCAGAAGAGTCGGTAATGATCAGATCGTTCTTCTTAAATGCTGCAGTGAATATCCGGCTAATTGGGAAGATATGCATTTGGGCAATATTCCTGATATGCGTGAAAGATTCGGAGTGCCTGTTGGTCTGTCGGATCACAGTTTCGGAAGCATAGGTGCAGTGGTTGCTGTATCCTTGGGTGCCCGCGTTATTGAGAAGCATGTTAAGATCGACGGTATCGAGAGTGCTGACAGTGCTTTTAGCATGACTATGGACGATTTCGCGCAAATGATAAAGGATGCTAATGCCGCGTGTTCTATCTCGAAAGGCCCGGATTATACGTTGTCTCCGAAAGAGCAGGCTTCAACGGCTTTCAGACGCAGTTTATTTGCGATAAGCGATATTAACCCCGGCGATGTTATTACATCTGAAAATGTTCGAAGCATTCGTCCTGGTTATGGTATTGCACCCAAGAATCTATATTCAATGCTTGGCAGGAAGGCTACTATGGGAATCAAGCGCGGCGAGCCGATTACTCCTGAGTTTTTGGAGAGCCTGGAATGAGCAATCTATATCTTCGCAAAGCCGAATTAGTTGATCTTGATATGTACTACAACTGGGCAAATGATCCGGTAGTAAGAAGCAATTCTTTTAATACTGAACAGATTCCTTATGAGGATCATGTAATTTGGTTCAATGAGGCAATCAAAAGAGATGATGTAGCTCTATTTGTGCTTATGGATGACGATATGCCTGTTGGGCAGATACGTATAAACATATCAGATGCTGTTGCAGAGATCAGTTATAGTATCGCTTCCGAATTCAGAGGAAAAGGGTATGGCGGAAAGATTGTCTCTTTGTTGATAGAGAGGATCAGAGAAGAAATGCCTGAAATCAAAACTGTTTCCGCAAGAGTAAAGCCTGATAATCTTGCATCGATGAAGGTGTTTGAGAAAATTGGTTTTAAAAGGCGTGAAATGGCCTTTGAGTTGGATGTGAATTGAAACAACAGCAAATGCGTATGATATTTATAAGAGCCGACGGTAATTCAATAATTGGTATGGGACATATAATGAGATGTATGTCTATTGCAACCGCTTTTAAGGAGGCAGGACATAATGTTTTGTTTTTGACCGCTGACCATAATGCGGATAGTATCCTGGAATACAATGGTTTCAAATATGAGTGCCTTGATTCTTTATGGTCTGATATGTCCGGCGAATTATCGGAAATTAAAGAAAAAATAGCCACATATAGACCTGAACTCATGATAATTGATAGCTATAGTGTTAGTTCCGGGTATTTTGATTCTTTATCAGGATTCGTCAAAACAGTCTATATAGACGATTTAAATGAAGACTGTTGGAATGTTGATGCTTTGATCAATTACAATATCTACGCAGATCCGGAACTGTACTCTAATTACTCCGGATCACATACAAAGCTTTTATTAGGTCTTGATTATGCACCGCTGCGCAAAGAGTTCTCAGGTTGCAGTGTTCATGAGGTTAAAGATGTTTCCAAAGTGCTTGTGCTTGCCGGAGGAGCCGATCCTGAATGTATAACCGAGAGCATAATGAAAACAATCTGTCCTAAGTTTGATAACATTGAGTTTCATTTTATCATTGGCGGTCTAAATCCCAGAAAAGCCGAGATAGATAAAATGTCTGAACAGTACAGCAATGCTGCTTTGCACTACAATGTTAATAATATTTCCGAATTAATGATTGAGTGCGATGTTGCGATCTCTGCTGCAGGATCGACTTTATATGAACTGTGTGCATGTGGCGTTCCGACGATTGCGTATGCCTTAGCTGATAATCAATTGCAGGCTTTGGATTTCTTCGGAAAACAGAGAATAATGATGATCGCAGGTGATTGTCGTAATAATAACGGTTTTATTCCTCAGATCAAAGAGTGCTTAATGACGATGATGAATGATGAGTTATTGCGCGTTGAGAGTTCTAAGCGAATGCAGGCTTTGGTTGACGGAGACGGAGCTAAGCGAATTGTTGAAAGATTGAGTCTGCTATATGAGTAATAAGTGTTTTGTTTGCGCAACCCCATATCAGATCAATGCAGCTATTGCCATAGCGGGTGGTTTTGCTGATAAGGCAGATATGTATATATTGCCTGATTTCTCACAATATGAAGCGTATGCAGAGAGGATTCAAGAACTCGGATTGTTTTCGAAAGTGTCTCTTGTCGACTCGATGAAATTTGAATCATATAGACGAAGTAAGAATAAACTTGTCTATGGATTTGGCTTTTTCTTTAATTATCTGAGAGTTAATAGAATTGCTAAGGATATAGTAGGGGATGCCGATTATAAAGAAATATATATATCCACTCATCACAATATAGGCAAATTCATATGCCTGTATTTCCTTAAGCGTGGTGCTGAGGTTATTTATTATGATGACGGTGAAGGCAGCTATGATAATCCCCGGGTGTATGAAGCGTTTGGTATTGAAAAGATTGTCCGCCGGATCCTGTATGGTAAGCAGGCTGTAGGTCTGAGCAAAAAGAGAATACTTTATTGTCCGGAATTGTTCAAAGAGAGATTTGGTGATTCATACACTGTTTATGCGATTCCTAATTGGGCAAATGATACGAATTTATTGAAGACTGTCAGCCATGTGTGCGGATATACTGATTTGGCAAGGATAGATCATCGATTCGTTCTATTGGATACGATTCCCAGTGAGGATTTCGATCAGAGGGGGCAGGAGGTATATGAGGAACTGGTTAAGACATGTGTTAATACACTGTCTAACGACCTGATGATCAAAAAGCATCCGCGTGATCACAGAAAGCAAGAGTATCAATGTGATGTTTATCGCTACTCGGAAATACCGTTTGAAGTTATCTGTGCTAATTCTGATATCGAGAACAAAGTATTGATCAGCAGCGGTTCTACGGCGGTTTTTACCCCCAAACTGTTGTTTGACCTTGAGCCTACAATAATCCTGTTAAACCGGATAGTCGGGGAAACCGTTGTAAGGGTCGACAGAGATAGTATTGTCTCATTTTTGAAGAATAAATATCAAGATAAGGCAAAGATAATCGTTCCTGAATCTATCGATGAACTCCTTGATGTGATTAGCAATCTGAATTAGAGCAGGCCTGTTTTTGACGATAAAGTATGGTTGTTTTATTATTTATATATGCGCGTAAAAGATAAGTACACATGGCTTGAACACCTTGATTTCATGATAGTAGACATACTGTCACTTCTTGCGTGTTTTGTTGTTTCATATAGATTGAAATTCGGGAATTTCGGTTTTATCCACCAGAATGCCTGGCATCTGTATATTCTGGTCATAGTGCTGCTTAACATTACGATAACGCTTTTTACCAATCCGTATAGCGGTATCTTTAAGAGAAGTTATTATCAGGAAGGTATAAAGGCATTAGTCCTTGCTATCTATAACCTGCTTGTAGCTGCTGTTTTCTTCTATTTGTTGAAGATCGGTGATGCGTATTCGCGAGAGATGACCATATGGATGTATTCATCATATTTCGTTGTTTCCCTTATTGCCAAATACATTTGGAAAAAGATCCGTGTAAGCAGCATGAAGCAATACAGCATAAATCAAAAGATACCGCTGTTTATTGTCGGAAGCATCAAAACGATCGATAATACGCTCAAAAACGTGAATTCCGGTGATTTTCAGCTGTATGACATTATAGGTGTTCATCTGATTGATTCGGACTCCGATGTGGATGGCATTCCCAACATTAAGGACGATTATGTTTCCTTTGTATTGGATAATAATATCGAAGAGGTCTTGTTATCGGTAAAACCGTCGCAAGTATCTGAGCGCGATTGTGAGCGTTTGTCACTTAACGGAATTGAGCTGAATATAGTTATTGAAGAATCTGTCGGCTTTATTTCCGAAGATCAGCGCGTAATGAGTATGGGTGTCTATCCTGTATTGAGCATACGTAATTTCTCCTTTACTCAGGGGCAGTTGATCTATCTTAGGATTAAGAGGATCCTTGATATCTTTGTCAGTCTTATCGGATTGCTGTTCCTTGGTCCTATCTCACTGATAGTAAAGATAGCTACTTTAGCGTCAGGTGATAAAGCCGGCATCTTCTATAGACAAGACCGCATCGGTAAGAACGGAAAAGCATTTAAGATGTGGAAGTTCAGGACTATGGTGCCTGATTCGGCTGAGAAACTGCAGGAATTGCTCAAGCAGGATACCTACAGAAAACAGTGGGAAGAGAATCAAAAAATCATTAATGATCCTAGGATCACCAAAGTAGGAAATGTCTTAAGAAAGACATCAATTGATGAATTGCCTCAATTGTTAAATGTGTTGAAGGGTGATATGAGCATAGTCGGGCCAAGACCTCTTATTGTTAACGAATTGACTATGCACGATGGTCTCAAACTGTATCAGAAGGTAAAACCCGGCATAACCGGTTGGTGGGGCTGCAACGGCAGAAGCAATATTGAGTACCGTGAACGTCTTGAATTAGAGTACTATTATGTTAAGAATTGCAGTTTCTATCTGGACGTCCTCTGCATTGTCAGAACCCTGTTTGCTGTTCTTAATAGAGATGGTGCACAGTAATTATGAATATTAAGATCTTAGTCGCTACCCATAAATCTTATTGGATGCCCGATGATGATATGTATGTCCCGGTTCAGGTAGGATCTGCGTTATCCGATGTTGATCTGGGTTATACCCGTGATGATTCAGGAGATAACATTAGCGCTAAGAATAAGAACTATTGTGAATTAACCGGTCTTTATTGGGCATGGAAGAATCTTGAAGCTGACTATATCGGTTTGGCACACTACCGCAGGCATTTCACTGTTCACAGAAGAAGTGATAAGAAACTCTCTGTGCTGTCTAAGCAAGAACTGACCGGAATGCTTGAGAAGCATGATGTGATCCTGCCCAAAAAGCGCGAGTATTTTATTGAGACTAATTACAATCACTATATACATGCTCATCACAAAGAGGATCTGGATACTACATTGGAGATCTTAAAATCTAAGTATCCCGAGTATATTGATGCTTACAATAGCGTGATGAGCAAGACAAACGGTCATAGATTCAACATGTTCATTATGAAGAGATCAACTTTTGATGCTTATTGTTCCTGGCTGTTTGATATCTTGTTCGAATTAGAGTCGCAACTTGATATATCTCAATATAGTGTCAATGATTCCCGCGTTTTCGGTTTTGTTAGCGAGAGACTACTCGATGTCTGGATAACTAAGAACAATATTGCCTATAAAGAGATTCCCTATGTTTTCATGGAAAACCAGAATTGGTTTAAGAAAGGGTCAGCATTTTTAAAGAGGAAATTCCAACCTTCTGCCAAGTAAATATACTTGACACCTATCCTGCCTTCTGTTATTATCCTCGAGGTCTAATTCGAAGGAGTACTGTGCCCTTATGAAAGAAAAGTCTATAAGAACAGGCATATTACTTGATTTCTACGGAAATCTGCTGACGGATAAGATGCGCGAGACATGTGAGAGTTACTACAACGAAGACTTGTCTCTGGCTGAGATCGCGGCAGACACCGGCATCTCGAGGCAGGGCGTGTACGATACGCTGCACCGCGCCGAGAAGCAGCTGGAAGCGTACGAAGAAAGACTTGGACTGCTGGAGCTTTTCGAGAAGCAACAGGCGAGAGCGAAGAAAGCTCTTGAGATGATAAATAGTGGTGACAGCGCGTCTGCCGCCAAAGAATTAGAAGAACTGATAGAGGAAATGTAAAGGTGTTTGAAAGCCTGCAGAGCAAATTATCTGATATAACGCAGAGGATGCGCGGCAAAGCACGCGTAACTGAAGCTGATATCAAGGATATGATGCGCGAGATCCGCATGGCGCTCCTTGAGGCCGACGTCGAGTACGGCGTGGTCAAGGAGTTCGTCAAGGACATGACGGAGAAATGCCAGGGCGCGGACATCCAGGGTTCTTTCACACCGGGACAGCAGATCGTTAAGATCGTAAGAGAGTCTCTCACAGAGCTCCTCGGAGGCGAGGAAGGCGAAGAGAAGATCGCAGTTTCCGATTCAGGTTTTACGACTATCATCCTTTACGGTCTTCAGGGTGCAGGTAAGACGACTACCGCAGTCAAGCTTGCCAAGCTCCTCAAGGCTTCCGGCAAGAAGCCGATGGTCGTATCAGTTGACGTCCACAGACCTGCGGCAGCCCAGCAGCTTAAGGTGCTCGCTGACGGCGCGGGAGTCGAGTCCTATATCGACCCGGAAGAGAAGGACGCAGTCAAGATAGCACGTGACGGTGAGGGCAGGGCGAGATACATGCTCTGCAATTACCTGATCATAGATACCGCAGGACGTACCGTTGTTGACGACGAGCTCATGGATGAGCTTAAGAGCATCAGCAGTGAGGTCAATCCCACAGAGAAGCTCCTCGTAGTCGATGCAATGATCGGTCAGGAAGCCGTTAATGTTGCCAAGACCTTCGAAGAAGCGATCGGCATGGACGGATTCATCATGACCAAGCTCGACGGTGATGCCAGAGGCGG
>JAEEGL013237314.1_pt1 | contig 19477 bp, 19 predicted proteins | sample 9134231 | NCBI WGS metagenome assembly JAEEGL01 (sample SAMN16246548, study PRJNA631951) | gut metagenome | biome: gut microbiome; feature: rumen; material: fiber-attached | host: Bos | place: Iran: Karaj | collected 2018-10
TACGACTTCTATTACATGTTCCAGAAATACAACTGTAATCTTGAGTTCGGCGGCGATGATCAGTGGAGTAACATGCTGGGCGGCACAGAGCTTATCAGACGTAAGCTTGGCAAGGATGCTCACGCTATGACAATCACACTTCTTACCGATTCACAGGGCAAGAAGATGGGTAAGACAGCAGGTAATGCTGTATGGCTTGATCCCAACAAGACATCACCTTTCGATTTCTATCAGTACTGGAGAAATGTAGGAGATGCAGATGTAGATAAGTGCATCAAGATGCTTACATTTATTCCTATCGAAGAGATTCTTGAGATGGAGAAATGGGACGGATCAAGAATCAACGAGAAGAAAGAAATCCTTGCATTTGAGCTTACAGCTCTTGTTCATGGCAAGGAAGAAGCACAGAAGGCTCAGGACGCAGCAAGAGCACTTTTTGCAGGCGGCGGAGACATGTCCAATGTTCCTTCTGTATCTCTTAAGGCTGAGGATTTCAGAGACGGTGTTGTTGATATCATTCAGGTTCTTGTATCAGCAGGCCTTTGCGCAACCAGAAGTGAAGCAAGAAGAGCTGTTGAGCAGGGCGGTGTTACCTTCAATGAAGAGAAGGTTTCTGATGTTAAGACAACTTACACCAAGGACGTATTCGGCGAAGGCGTTATGGTCCGCAAGGGCAAGAAGTCTTACAAGAAGGTTACAGCAGAGTTTTAATAATTCTGTAACTGAATAATAATGATCTATTACGCGCACATGTCCGGGATAGACCGGGGATGTGCGCTTTTTGCAAAATAATATCATTACGGCAGTTATTGTGAAAAAAGTATTGACATATTTTATAACAGAGGATATATTAAACATATGAACAGACATTCATATGTATCATAAAACAATGAAAGGAATAATCCAATGGCGATAAATGATGTAGAGTGCTGTGATGAGTTTTGTGTACACAGCGACGTTGTAGAAGAGATTCATAATCTTATGCCCGATGATGACAAGCTGTATGATCTTGCAGAGCTGTTTAAGGTATTCGGGGATTCAACCAGGATCAGAATACTTGTAGCTCTTTTTGAATCAGAGATGTGTGTATGCGATATTGCTGAATCACTCAATATGACACAGTCCGCAATATCACACCAGCTTAGAATACTGAAGCAGAGCAAGCTCGTTGGTAATAAGAGAGATGGCAAGTCAATTATATATTTCCTTGCAGATGAACATGTGAGAATGATCATCGCACAGGGAATGGACCATATAAATGAATAATAGAAGGAAAGAGAGGGAATTGTAATGAAGAAGACTTATAAGTGTGAGGTTGATTGCGCTAACTGTGCAGCCAAGATGGAGGATGCCATCAAGAAGATCGAGGGAGTTGTAAATGCCAGAGTTAATTTCATGACTCAGAAGCTTTCACTTGAGGCTGCAGATGATATTTTTGATGAAGTTCTTGATAAGGCAGTTAAGGCTTGCAAGAAGGTTGAGCCGGATTGTGAGATTGAGATCTGATATTTGAATGAATATGGTCTGTGGTGAGAATGATCACCACAGACTTTTCTATAAACTAAGGTATACAGCAGGAGATTACTTATGACTAAGAAACAGAAAAAAGTAAGAAACAGAATAATAATCACGCTTGTGATGTTTGTGATTCTTTTGACTTTAGATAAGCTTGGATATTTTGATAATATTCCATGGTTTGTTCAACTTCCGATATACGCAGTTCCTTATGCGATCATAGGCTATGATGTTGTTAAGAAGGCTGTTATCAATATTTGTCATGGACAGATTTTTGATGAGAACTTCCTGATGATGATCGCTACATTTGGCGCCTTCGGTATAGGTGAGTACTCAGAAGCTCTTGCGGTAATGCTTTTTTACCAGGTAGGAGAGCTGTTCCAAAGCGTAGCTGTAGGTAAGTCAAGACAATCCATAAGTGATATGATGAGCATTGCTCCTGAATTTGCCAATGTGGTATCAGACGATGGAACTGTAAATGAAGTTGATCCTGAGGAGGTATCAATCGGTGATATTCTCCTGATCAGAGCAGGGGAAAAGATTCCTGTTGACGGAACTGTTGTTGAGGGAGAATCCTTCCTTGATACTGCTGCACTTACCGGTGAATCTGTTCCTAGGCGCGCAGCGGTTGGAGACTATGTCATAAGCGGCTGTATAAACGGCGAGGGAATACTTAAGATAAGAGCCGAGAAGGCTTATGAGGATTCAACAGTTGCCAGAATCCTTGAACTGGTTGAAAATGCCAGCAACAAGAAATCCAGAATGGAGAATTTCATAACAAGATTCGCAAGATACTATACTCCGGTTGTTACTATAGGCGCAGTGCTTCTTGCGATAATTCCTCCAATTGTTGGAAATATGGCGCTTGCGGACAGCATCAAGAGAGCATGTATTTTTCTTATAGTTTCCTGTCCCTGTGCACTTGTTATTTCGGTTCCGCTTGGGTTCTTTGGCGGAATCGGCGCTTCTTCCAAGATCGGAGTATTGGTCAAGGGAAGCAATTTCCTTGAGGCTGCTGCCGGAATTAAGACCATCGTATTTGACAAGACCGGAACTCTTACCAAGGGCGAATTCAAGGTTACTGAGATTATACCTGCCAAGGACGGAAATGTTGATCAAAATGAGCTTCTAAGGATTGCTGCTGCAGGTGAGAGCATGTCCAATCACCCCATAGCCAAGTCTGTACTTGCTGCATTCTATGAGAAGACAGGCGAAGGAACTGCTTTTGACGGACTTAATGAATCAGAGACAAGGGAAATTGCAGGCCGCGGCATCAGAACCGTTTATAACGGCAAGGAGCTCCTTGTAGGTAATACAAGACTTCTGGAAGATAATAACATCGCATACGATGTCGTAGAACAGATTGGAACCATAGTATATGTGGCTCTCGATTCAAAATACCTCGGAGCTATTATTATCTCCGATGTTATAAAAGAGGGAACCAAAGAGGCTGTCGGTTTAATGAAGAAGGCCGGTGTCAAAAAGGCTGTTATGCTTACCGGTGACAGAAGAGCTGCCGCAGAATATGTTGCCAAAGAGATTGGTATTGATGAGGTTCATGCTGAGCTACTTCCTGCGGACAAGGTCAGCAGGGTTGAAAATTTACTTTCTTCATCGGATAATAGTAATAATAAGCTTGCGTTCGTTGGAGACGGCATCAATGATGCCCCGGTTCTTATGAGGGCAGATGTTGGTATAGCAATGGGCTCTCTTGGCAGCGATGCTGCTATTGAGGCTGCAGATATAGTGATTATGGACGATGATATCAGAAAGATCTCATCAGTCGTTAAAATAGCAAGAAAGACTCTTAGGATCGTCAAAGAGAACATCGTTTTTGCCTTGGCGGTGAAACTGATAATTCTTGTACTTGGTGCCCTGGGCCTTACTACTATGTGGCTTGCGGTATTCGGCGACGTGGGAGTTGCGGTAATTGCTATACTTAATTCCATGAGAGCGCTTAAGGCTGACTGACTTATGGAGGGAATAAAATAAATGGCTAGAGCAGGACTTGACGTTGGAGAACTTCTTTTAAAGCTGGTTGCCAAAGAGACAGGTGAGATAAGTAAGGTTGATTACACACCTCAGAAACCTGCCTTTATGGAGTTTACCCCTGTGGGGGAGACGCATCTTGAGAGAAATTCGCCGGAATCCCAGGGCGTCAGTTCTGCTTTTTTTACTGAACTGATAAGGCGCCTTTCAGAGGATAAAAGGTGCAATATGCATAAGTTTATGGCCTTGAGACATGGAGTTGTCATAGCGGAATGCGCTTTTGAACCCTTTGATATGGATATGTGGCATGTTTCCTATTCGATGTGCAAGAGCGTTATCGGAATGGCTATCGGAATCCTTGTGGGGGAGGAAAAGCTCTCAACAAATGATAAGCTCAGCGATATATTCAGTTCAAGAATGAGTCCCTTCGGATTCCTGAGGAAAAACGTAACAGTTCACAATCTTCTCAATATGACCAGCGGCGTTGATTTCAGTGAAGCAGGAGCAATTTCGGGAAATGACTGGAGAAAGAGTTATCTGGAGAGCTCTTTTAAATTTGATCCCGGTACACAATTTGAATATAACAGCATGAATACTTACATGTTATCCGCTATTATCACTGAGATAACAGGGCAGTTTGCTTTTGATTTTTGCAGGGAGAGAATCTTTAACCCGTTGGGAATCAAAAGAGTCTTTTGGGAGAGCTGTCCCCAGAGTATCACAAAAGGCGGATGGGGACTGTTTATCCGCGCTGAGGACATGGCCAAGCTGGGACAATTATATCTTAACTACGGTATGTGGGAAGGTCAGCAGATCGTTCCCAGGCAGTGGGTTGAAGAGTCGATTAAAAAGCATGTTGAAACCGGACGAGAAGACAGTAGCTTTTACGGATATCAGCTTTGGATAAACGATGACAGGCCCGGTTCCTATGCCTATAATGGTATGCTGGGACAGAACGTTTTTGTCTATCCCGATATTGATATGGTAATTGTGACCAATGCCGGAAACAGTGATATATTCCAGACTAGTCCAATGGCTGTCATGATTAGAAAGGCAATGCAGTATGAAATAATTGTACAAGATAAACCTCTTCCGGAGGACTTTGCCGCCTTATCTGATCTTAAGGCAATTGCCAAGTCTGTCAGCGGAAGAACAGCTGCTCATCCCGTAATAAGCGCAGGAGGCTGGAAACAGCGAAACGTCACTATGACAACGGGAAGACCCAGGAAGAAGGTTGCAAGCTTTGAGACAAGAAGAGCCGGTTTTAAAATGCAGGTCAATTCCTATAATGTCAGGAATGAGAACAGTCTTATCAGAACCTGGTTTAAAAAGCTCGACGGCACGACATATGATCTGGATGTGTCCGCTGTAGGCGTTTTTCCTCTGATGATGCAGATAGTACATAATAATTTTACTGATGGAATTCACAGAATCGGATTCAGGATTGGCCCCAATAATTCTTTCTGGATAGATCTGTATGAAGGTAGTGCTATATATAAGCTAAGGTGCGGCTTTGGCGGTAAAAGATATGTAAGCGACGTCAACATGCATGGCGAGATGTATAAGGTATCTCTGGCGTCCTTCTGCAAAACTGATGAATATAACAGGCTTGTTATAAGGAACGAGATAAGCTTCCTTGAAGAAGCCTGCAAGAGGACTTTGAATATCTGCTTCGAGGATGATGCTTCCGACAGACCTGACAGAAAGGGGACGTTTATTCATCCCGGAGTACCTTCGGGCATCGAGGTTAGATTCCTTGAAACACCCGGAACAGATATGCTTATGGAAGCCATGAAGAGCATGGGCACAGATAACCTTGGCGGAATGCAGGGCATGCTCATCAACAAGTTTTACAAGGGCGGGGTAAAAGAAGCATTTGGTCATGCGATAAAGAATACTTTGCAACCTGTGATCCATGGTAAACTAACTGTCCCTGAGTATGTAGACTATGAGGCACTTGAGAATTTTGCTGATGATACCTTCGTAACCCAGGAAGTGGCCGGTGAAACCATCGAGATTGTCGGAACATCCAGGACTATAGAAGATACAGTTAAAGAAACAGGCTCAAACTTATGAATTATGTGTTAAAAATAGGCTTTTGGGGCATTTTTATGGGCTTTGTATGATATACTAATTGTTGTTTTGTAAAAGAAATATAGTAATTATTTTAAATTTGGAGAGGGTAGATTATGAGTAATGCGATTTATGAGAAGATCACAAAATGCGTCGAGGCTATAAGAGAGAAGACTTCTTTTGAGCCTGATGTTGCTCTTGTTCTGGGATCAGGACTTGGCAACTACGCAGAGAATATAAAGATTGAGGCGGAGATTTCTTATAACGATATCCCCGGATTTCCCGTTTCAACAGTTCCCGGACATGCCGGCAAATTCATCTTCGGATACGTTGGAGATGTTAAGGTTGTATGCATGAAGGGAAGAATCCATTTCTATGAGGGCTACAACGTAAGCGATGTTGTACTTCCCGCAAGAGTTATGAAGATGCTTGGAGCTAAGATCCTGTTCCTTACCAACGCTGCAGGCGGACTTGGTCAAGGATTCGCTGCAGGCGATCTTATGCTTATAACAGACCATATTTCAATGTTTGCACCCAATCCTCTTATCGGCCCCAATATCGATGAGCTGGGAGCACGTTTCCCTGATATGTCCGAAGTTTACAAAAAGGATCTTCAGGAAGTTATCAGAAGCGTAGCTAAAGAGAACGGTATCAAGCTTCAGGAAGGTGTATATGCTCAGCTTACAGGTCCTTCCTTTGAATCTCCCGCTGAGATCAGACTTCTTGGCAATCTTGGAGTTTCTGCAGTTGGTATGAGTACCGTCAATGAGGCAATAGCCGCCAACCATATGGGCATGAGAGTGTGCGGTGTATCCTGCATTTCCAATCTTGCAGCAGGTCTTTCCGAGAATCCTCTTTCCCATGAAGAGGTTCAGGAAGCTGCAGATAAAGCAGCACCTTTGTTTACCAAGCTGGTAACAGAGTCAATCAAGAAATTTCAAATCTGATATTAAAAAGTTGGGTGGAGTTTATGAGAACACGTTTTTATAACGCAAGAATTCTTACCATGGAGCCCGGAAGAGAGGTTTTCGAAGGCGAGCTCTGGGTAATAGGGGACAGAATTGTCTTCGTGGGGACTGAGGAAGAAGGAAGACATTACTGTGACCATCACAAGAATACGATCTTAGTCTGGGATGAGGAGATTGATTGTCAAAAAAATCTCCTTATGCCGGGCTTTAAGAATGCACATACTCATTCGGCTATGGCTCTTATGAGATCCAAGGCTGATGACATGCCTCTTTCTGATTGGCTTAACAAGCAGATTTTCCCCATTGAGGCGAAAATGACTCCCGAGGATATCTATCATCTTTCCAAAATATCAATAATGGAATATCTGACAAGCGGTATGACTGCTGCCTTTGAAATGTATCTGACGCCTTTTTCCGTGGCAGATGCCTTCAGAGACTGCGGCTTTAGATGTGTACAGACCAGCTGTGTCAACAATTTCAGTCAGTCTGTGGAGCTTCTTGAGAAGTATTATACCGATATCAATGGAAGGGACGAATACAATTCCTTTATATTAGGCATTCATGCTGAATATACCTGCTCAAAAGAGCTCCTGGAAAAGGCAAGTGAGCTGGTTCATAAGTATAAGGCTCCTTTCTGGGCACATATTTCCGAGACAGAAAGTGAAGTTAATGAATGCAGACAGCGCTACGGTATGTCACCCATAGAATTCTTTGACAGCCTTGGACTGTTTGATTACGGCGGAGGCGGATATCATGTTGTATGGACCGATGATAAGGATCTTGAGATCCTCAAAAACAGAGGTCTCTATGTTGTTACCAACCCCGGATCAAACACCAAGCTGGCCAGCGGAATTGCTCCGATTACAGATTATGTCGAGAGGGGAATTCCCGTTGCTATAGGAACCGATGGCCCTGCCAGCAATAACTGTCTTGATATGTTCAGGGAGATGTTTCTTGTTACAGGACTTCAGAAACTTCGTAATATGGATGCCTCCAGTATGGATGCTGCAGAAGTCCTTAGAATGGCAACCGTTAATGGCGCTCTTGCAATGGGACTTAATGACGCTGATGTACTTGCTGAGGGTAAGTTGGCTGATATTATTATGCTTGATCTGACTCAGCCCAATATGCAGCCTATTAACAATATAGTCAAAAATATCGTGTACAGCGGAAGCAAAGCCAATGTTCTTATGACCATGATTGGCGGAATAATACGTTATAACAGAGGTGAGTTCAATATAGGAGCCGAGCCTTCGGATATCTATGAAAAGGCAAAGGAAATCTCGGCAAGACTTTACGCATAAAATAATTACAGAATAGGAAAAACTTACATGGAAGTATTGATTTTTTTAGGAACACTCACAGGAATCTGCTTTTTGGCATATCTGCTTGGACTTAGGGATCAGAAACTTCTCGACAGGCTTTTGGATAATAAGCTCAAAGCAGACTTTGGCGAAGCACCCAAAAGAGAATACAAAGCTGACGATCTTGACCATATTCAGGGCTTTTATCTTAAACACAGAGATGAGTTTCAGATTGACGATGCAACCTGGAACGACCTTAATATGGACGGCGTTTTCGCCAGGATGAATTACTGCTACAGTGCATCGGGAGAAGAGTATCTGTATTATCTTCTTAGGACTCCCATGCAGAGTGATGATTTCGATGAAATGGAGCAGAAAGTTGAATTCTTCAGGGAAAACGGTGATAAGAGAAGGGCTTTTCAGATTCTCTATGCACACATTGGAAGAAGAATAAGGTACTCCATTTACGAATACATCGATTATCTGGATAATGTCAAGAATGTAAGTAACAGCAAGCATTATCTGATGTTAGGACTTATGGGACTGGCATTATTGTCATGCATATTAAATTTTACTGTGGGCTTTAGCATATTTGTGGCTCTGATGGTTGCTAACATTTTTATGTATTTCAGGGTTAAGGACGATGTTGAGCAGTATCTTACCAGTTACAGATACATAATGTCTGTGATCCAGAGTGTTGATGATTTCGCTAAATTAAGTGATCCCGATATCGCAGATGATATAGATGCGCTTAAGACTTCTGCTTCCCACTTCAAATCCTTTTTGAGAGGTTCATCCATACTGATGTCCTCTTCAAGAATGAATTCAGGCAATCCTGCGGAGGTTCTTCTTGACTATCTCAGAATGGCAACCCATCTGGATATCATCAAGTTCAATCAGATGTATTCTGAGCTCATGGAACACAAGGATGATCTTGATACAATTCTTACCATCACGGGTAAGTTGGAAGCCTATATTTCCATTGCCTGCTATAGGCAATCCGTCAAGGACAACTATTGCATTCCTCATTTTACAGGTAGAGATTATGAGGCCAGGGGATTGTACCATCCGCTTATAGAAAATGCAGTGCCTAACGATATCGCAGCTGACAGAGGAGTGCTTATTACAGGCTCAAATGCATCAGGTAAGAGCACATTCCTTAAGACCTGCGCTCTTAATGCACTTCTTGCCCAGTCTATACATACGGTTCTGGCTAAAGAGTACAAGGCCCCTCTTTACAGGATTTATTCCTCAATGGCGCTTAAGGACGACATCTTTGAGGGAGACAGCTACTACATTGTTGAAATCAAGTCCATCAAGAGAATCCTGGATGCAGCAAACGCTGAAGGTAACCCGGTTCTTTGTTTTGTGGATGAGGTTCTTCGAGGAACCAATACTGTTGAGCGAATCGCAGCTTCCACTGAGATTCTTAAGAACTTTGCAAAGAGAAACATTATGTGTCTGGCAGCTACTCACGATATAGAGCTGACCACTCTTTTGAAGGATTACTTTGGTATCTACCATTTCGAAGGCGAGATTACCGACAATGACGTTCATTTTGATTATCTTATCAAAGAAGGGCCCGCCACTACCAGAAATGCCATTAAACTGTTGAATGTACTTGGTTATGATGAGAATATCGTCGATAATGCTCAGAGCCTTGCAGAGAAATTCCTTGCAACGGGGCAGTGGACTTAATAAGAACTAATTTACGGAGAATATATGAAAGTAGAGATTTATTCAGACGGCTCAGCCAGAGGAAACCCAGATGGACCCGGAGGCTATGGAGTAGTCCTTAGGTATGTGGATTCCAAAGGCGTAGCCCATGAAAAAGAGATAAGTGCCGGCTACGATAAGACCACCAATAACCGCATGGAGCTTATGGGAGCCATCAAAGGTCTGGAAGCACTAAACAGACCATGCGAAGTTGAAATGTACTCAGATTCCAAGTATGTTATCAGCGCTTTTAATGAAGGCTGGATTCCTAAGTGGATCATGAACGGCTGGAAAACAGCGGGTAAGAAGCCTGTTAAAAATGTGGAGCTCTGGAAGAGACTTCTTGCAGCCGCAGAGCCTCATAAGATTAAATGGAACTGGGTAAAAGGCCATGCAGGCCATCCTGAAAACGAAAGATGCGACCAACTGGCAACAGCTGCTGCCGATGGTAATCCTGCCACACTTCTTCATGATGATGGCGGTGACCTTAAGTGATTTTAGAAAGATATATTTATGATTTATTATATTGCTGATTGTCATTTCTTCCATGAAGCCCTTAACACCAAGATGGACTGCAGGGGCTTTGCGAATGCAGAAGAGATGAATGAATACATGATAGCCAAATGGAATGATAAGGTTACAAGAGCTGATACGGTGGTAATCCTGGGAGATCTGTCAGTTGGTAGAGCACCTGAGACCAACGAAGTATTGAGCAGACTTAAAGGAAAGCTTTGCCTTATAACCGGCAATCATGACAAGTTCGTTAATTCTCCGGATTTTGATGCTTCAAGATTTGAGTGGATAGACAGCTACCGCGAGATAACAGATTCTCAGAAAAAGGTGGTATGTTGTCACTATCCGATACCGTTTTATGAGGGCCAATACAGAAAAAGACATAATGGAGAACCTAAGGTTTACATGATGTATGGACATGTGCATGAGACAAGGGATGAAGTCCTTATGCAGAAAATCATAGGGATGATCAGGGAAACACCTTATTATCCTATTGGCAGCGAACATGAGAGCACCATTCCTTGCAATATGATAAATTGTTTTTGCATGAAATCAGATTATATTCCACTTACCTTAGGTGAATGGATTAAACATGAAAGTAAAATTTAAGAAACAAATATGATAAAAACAAACATCTTGTCTGCATGAGGAAACGATAAGCATAAAATGAACAAAAATGAGCAATTTATGTCTATTTTTGGAAACGAAATGGTGTTAGTATAGTTACTGGTGTTTTAATTCAAAATATTTATGAGGTGAATAATTATGAAACTTTTTGTCGACACAGCCAATATCGAAGAAATCAAAAAAGCAAATGACATGGGTGTTATTTGTGGTGTTACAACCAACCCTTCACTTATCGCTAAGGAAGGCCGCGATGTTTACGAAGTAGTTAAAGAGATCGCTTCTATCGTAGACGGACCTATCTCAGGCGAGGTTAAGGCTACTACAACAGACGCTGAGGGAATGATCGCAGAGGGTCGCGAGATCGCTAAGCTTCATCCCAACATGGTAGTTAAGATTCCTATGACAGTAGAAGGTCTTAAGGCTTGTAAGGTTCTTTCACAGGAAGGCATCAAGGTTAACATGACTCTTATCTTCACAGCTAACCAGGCTCTTCTTTGCGCAAGAGCAGGCGCTGCTTTCGTTAGCCCATTCCTTGGAAGACTTGATGACATCAGCGTTCGCGGAACAGATCTTATCTCTGAGGTTGCTGAGATCTTCAACATCCACAACATTGAGACAGAGATCATCGCTGCAAGCATCCGTCATCCTATGCACGTAACAGACTGCGCTCTTGCAGGTGCTGACATCGCAACTGTTCCTTACAAGGTAATCGAGCAGATGACTCATCATCCTTTAACAGATGCTGGTATCGAGAAGTTCCAGAAGGATTATCTCGCTGTTTTCGGTGAATAATTATCTGCAGATAACTACTTATTAAGATAATTACATAATATGATACTTAATCATGGTAAAATATTATTAGTATTACGATATTTTGCCATGATTTTTTTTGGGGTTTTATATGGAAACAAAGCAGAAGCTACGAAAACTAAAGCATACACTATATAACGACGGCCTTGGGGTTATAATGCTGGGAGGCTGGTCTGTTCTTAAGCTTGTGATGAGCGTAATCGGAGGTGGGAACATATTTGATTACGTTAACGCAGAAATCGATGAAGACAATCTGATGCTGGTAAAGATATTTACGTATATTTTTCTTGTTTTGGTCATAATTATTATCTTTTTGGTGCATTATTACATCGGAAGCAGGGCAATGAGAGTTGGGAAAAAAGATTCAAAGAAGCGTTTCTTTTTGATACCAACAGGATTTATCTGTATTATCACGTTGCTATCAAGTATGCTCTCAATTGCTGCGCTTAAGGATAACATCGATAATCTGGATACGCTGTCGATTTCTCTTATACTTGATATTATGCTTTCTTTTCTGCTTCTGGATATTATAGTTTCAACTATAAGAGTAGGAAGGCTACAAAAACAGATTATTGCAAAAGAGGGGGAATGATATGCAGGAAGATTTTCATTATTATGCAACCTATTGCGCAGCATTCCTGGCGGGATATTCCCATGAGGAGAGCCTTGATATTGCGTACAGTGCCCAATTTGTAGACCTGTGTTCAAGAACTTTTTTGTCAACGATCGGAGCTCCTTTGGATGCGGCAACAACGCAGCTTCAGCTGGAACTGATGGATGCCAGGACGGATATTATCGGACTTCAGGATATAACAAGGATATGGGTTTCGTTCCATTTTTTACCAAAGGATCTATATGCCATAAAGCAAAGAAGGACGAGGCGTTATCTGAACAAATACCGCCTTATATGCGGCCCGAACGGAGAACTGGTAAGGAAAACCATTGAGCTTGCCAAAGATAAGCATCTTCAATCTGTAGGTATTGCAATGCATGTACTTGCAGATACCTGGGCTCATTCTTATTTTGCCGGCACTCCTTCACTTGTAATAAACAATACCGATTATGATTTCTATGAGATTTTTGAAAGCGAAGAGGACTATTCAGAAAGGATAATAAAATTCCGTCATAGCGCTTCGGCTCCGGATGATCTGGATAACAGTATTTATACCAACAGCCTTTCACAGAGTACCGAGAATTCAATAATGAATCTGGGGCATGGCAGAGCAGGTCATCTGCCGGATTACAGCTTTGCAAGATATAAGTATGTTCCCGCCTGGGGAGAATACAAGGTGATAGAAAAGGACAATCCATCGGATTATTTTAAGGCTTTTTGCCAGATGGTATATGCTATGAGATTTCTAAGGGGAGAAGTGGCTGAATTTGTGCTTGATACCTATGCCTTTGAAGAAGTGCTACAGCATGAGGACATAATAAAAGAGATAATTCATAAAAGGCAGCTGAATGCCAGTGAGGACTGGAAAAAATTTGGCGAGAGTCTGTCGGGTATGGAAATCGATGATTTTGACCTGGGCAGGTATTCGGAAGAATACAAAAATGCTTCTCAGGATATGAAGGATAACACATTTCTCGGGAAGTTTATTCAGGGGGCCATTGTTCACAAAGGCATGGTCACCAATGAAATCTATAAATCCAAGAATATTCTTGCGGGTTTTTCGAAAGAAATATTTACATTTAAGGAACAAGAGTAGACATATGACTAAATTTCAGCGGATACAAAGTTTTATATTTGGAATAATAGGGATTATTTTAGGCTTTACACTTGTGGCTTTCCCTGAGGGAACAAGCGAAGTTGTGCTAATTATATTGTCTTTTGCTCTGACCTTTTCAGGGATAAGTACCCTGGTATATTATTTTACAATGGCCAAGTTTATGGTAAACGGTAGATATATTCTGATCAAAGGCCTGATCATTCTTGATTTTGGACTTTTTTCGGGGACGCTTATAAATGTGCCGAACATCTATATTCTCCTTTACCTGGCTATTCTTCATGCGTTTTCAGGTATGGTGGAGGTATTAAGATCCATGGAGTCCAAAAAGTACAGCGCCAAAAACTGGAAGCTGAAACTATCTCATGGCATTGTGGATATAATAATTGCTGTATGCTGCATAGTTTTTTTTAAACATGAAGAAACAGTTGGAATCGTTTATGGAATAGGACTAATGTATTCCGCATTTATGCGCATTATCACAGCCTTCAGAAAGACCACATCCGTCTATATTCAGTGAGATAAATTTAATAGATTATAACTCATATTTGGATTTTTTCTTGTTGATCTCATTCATATATGCTGCTGTTATGATACCTGTTGGAAGAGCAATAACTGCCATGCCCACCAGAGCAGATACCATGGTGATCATTCGTCCCGAGGTCGTGACAGGAGAGATGTCGCCGTAACCGATAGTGGTTATGGAGATGGTAGCCCAGTAGAGTGCGTCAAAGAAATTATTAAAAAGATCAGGCTCTAGCTGGTATATCATCATCGCTGAAACAAAGATATATATCACGATAAGTATCAGAACCGCAAGGAGCTGAGATTTAACTTTACGGATAACATTTGCGATTATTCGCATCGTTTTGGAATATCTCACAAGTTTAAGAACTCGGAAGGTCCTGAATAGCTTAAGCAGCCTTATCAAACCGGATACCGGAAGAAACAATGAAATAACCGGAACTATAGATAAAAGATCAAAGATGGCAAGGGGCGTGAAAATATAGGCAATATAAGCCTCTACACTTTTATAACCCATTTTATAATCTGCTGTATATACCCTTACACAGTAATCAATAAAGAAGAGCAGGCTTGTGGAGAACTCGATGATACGAGTGTAGATGCTCTCAGACTTAAGCGTCATGGGAAGAAGACCTACAATAACCGCAACAGTGATAATTACGTCATAGGCTCTGCTGGAATCATCTCCTATATTCGATACTTCTATTACTTCATAGATTCTCTTTTTTCTGTTAGTCATAATCCTAGATATTACCTACTATCAGTGCAACAAGTCCGATTCCGATAAGAAACAGAGTAACTAATCTGCAAAACAGAATAAATATCGTTGCATGGGTGTGTTTCATATTGTGATGAACACCGTTGTCGTCTATAAGATGTTTTGGCGTATTCGATTTACCGTTCATAAATTATCCCTCTAATATATCGTAACATAGTAGAAAAATCGTTACAATTACGTAAATATAAATAAGCTTGAAAAAGGACTTCTTTTGATGGAGAATAAGAATGTTGATAAGAAAGGGAGGAACTTAAATGGCTGAACATACTATTTCCAATGATAAATTATCACTTACAGTGTCTGAGCACGGTGCAGAGATCAGATCAATCATAAGAAAAAGAGATAATAAGGAACTGATGTGGCAGGCAGATTCTGCATTCTGGGGAAGAACGTCACCGGTACTTTTCCCTCTTGTAGGTAACTACTACGAAAAAGAATCAGTATATGCAGGTAAGACTTACACTATGTCACAGCATGGTTTTGCAAGGGATATGGACTTCCATCTCGTGGCTAAGACTGATAATATGCTTAAATTTCTTGTGCGCGATAATGAGATGACCAAGGAAAAATATCCGTTTTCTTTCTATCTTACAATATCCTACGAGCTTGAAGGCGATACGGTTAAGGTTGGCTGGGCTGTGAAGAATACCGATATTAAGACCATGTATTTCTCAATCGGTGGTCATCCTGCTTTCAACTGCGATTTAAACAAGGATAAGCTATTATTTGAAAAAGAAGGTAAGCCCGTAAAGAACAGCCTCACATCCGGAATTATTGAGTCAGACGGAAGCGGTTGCCTTTCTTCAAGACAGAAAACGCTTAAACTTGATAACGGAATTTTATGCCTTAGCGAAGAGATGTTTGATGAGGACGCACTTATTTTTGAAGACCTTCAAAGTGACTGCGTGACCCTTATGGATGAACATGAGAGAAAAGTATTATCTGTTTCCTTCGACGCACCTCTTTTCGGAGTATGGTCCCCTGCAGGTAAGCATGCTCCTTTTGTCTGCATCGAGCCCTGGTATGGCCGCTGCGATAAGGTTGGGTTCTCCAAAAAGATTGAAGAACGTGAATACGGTACTTCACTTGAAATGGGAGAGGAGTTTATCACAAGCTACGACATAAAGTGCTATTAATACTGATGAGATGGTGGGTATTTTACAAAAGACCGCATAAATACTAGATTTATAGTTGACTTTAGCGATTAAAAGCGTTAAAGTAGTAAAAGAATAATGTTGGTTAGGGGGTAGTTATGTTCATCAAAATTCTTTTACTTGTAGTATTTTTTGCTATGATGCTCACCATCGGTTTCATCTGTCGCAAGAATTCCACCGACGTAAACGGCTTTGTCCTTGGCGGTCGAAGCGTAGGCCCATGGGTTACGGCCTTTGCTTACGGAACTTCCTATTTCTCCGCGGTTATCTTCGTAGGATATGCAGGACAGTTCGGTTGGAAATATGGAATAGCATCAACCTGGGTCGGAATCGGTAATGCGCTGATTGGCTCACTTCTTGCGTGGGTAATCCTCGGAAGAAGAACCAGAATCATGACTCAGCATCTTGATTCAGCAACAATGCCGCAGTTCTTTGCAGCAAGATTCGGCGGAAGATCTCTTAAGATCGCTGCATCTGTTATAACCTTTATCTTCCTGATTCCTTATACAGCTTCTTTGTATAATGGTCTTTCCAGACTATTCGGAATGGCATTTAACATTGACTATTCAGTCTGCGTTATTGTTATGGCTGTTCTTACCGGAATCTATGTAATCGCAGGCGGTTACATGGCTACAGCCATCAATGATTTCATACAGGGTATCATCATGCTGATCGGTATCTGCGCTGTTATCGGTGCAGTACTTAGCAGCCAGGGCGGATTTATGGCAGCTCTTGACGGTCTTGCTAGGATTTCAGATGAGAGCGTAGCATCAACACCGGGTATTTTTGCATCCTTCTTCGGACCGGATCCGCTTAACCTTCTTGGTGTTGTAATTCTTACATCCCTTGGAACCTGGGGACTTCCTCAGATGGTTCAGAAATTCTATGCTATTAAGAGTGAGAGAGCTATTGCCAAGGGAACTATCGTATCTACATTCTTTGCATTTATCGTTGCCGGTGGATGCTATTTCCTTGGCGGTTTCGGAAGACTTTTCTCCGATAAAATCGATATTGCAGCTGACGGATATGATTCAATTGTTCCTGCAATGCTTTCAGGACTTCCTGATTTCCTTATAGCAATAGTTGTTGTACTTGTATTGTCAGCTTCCATGTCAACTCTTTCATCTCTGGTTCTTACAAGTTCATCTACACTTACTCTTGATCTAATCAAGGGCCACATAGTTAAGAAGATGGATGAGAAGAAGCAGGTGCTTATCATGAGAATTCTTATAGTGGTATTTGTAGCAATTTCTGTTGTTATCGCCATTATTCAGTACAAGCAGAATGTTACCTTCATTGCTCAGCTCATGGGTGTTTCATGGGGAGCTCTCGCAGGTGCATTCCTGGCACCTTTCCTCTATGGTCTGTACTGGAAAGGAACAAGCAAGGCAGGTGTATGGTGCAGCTTCGTATTCTCAACAGTTGTTATGCTTGCTAACATGATTGTAAGATCCAGCTTCCCGAAACTTCTTCAGTCTCCGATCAATGCCGGTGCTTTCTGTATGATTGCCGGACTTGTAATAGTTCCGGTGGTATCACTGCTTACCAAGAAGCCTGACAAGGCTCTTGTAGACGGTGCATTCGCATGCTATGATAAGGAAGTTATGGTTCACCAGAGTACATCACTTCAGGATGATACAGAGTAATTTGAGATAGAATATTAAAGTGGTGGTTTGCGGGTCTGACAGGTCAGATGCAGCCACCATTTTTTTATGCAAGAGGATGTTATGATAATTGATATTCACACACATACTTTTCCTGAGAAAATAGCTGCGAAGGCAATAGAGAGCCTTAGCAAAGAGGCACATATACTGGCAAATACCAATGGCACCAACGCCGGATTAAAGAAGTCAATGGAAGAAGCCGGAGTCGCTATTTCTGTTATCATGCCCGTTGCTACCAGTGGTTCTCAGGTTGTCAAAATAAACGACAGAGCTGCAAGAGTTAACGAAGAAGAGAGGTCTCTTATTTCCTTCGGCGGAATTCATCCTGATTTTGCGGATTACAAGCAGGAGTTTAGAAGACTTAAGGAAAAGGGAATAAAGGGGATTAAGATTCATCCTGTATATCATAAAATGGATATTGATGATATAAGGTATCTTAGGATAATTGAATGTGCTGCTGAGAATGAACTGATCGTTTTAACTCATGCAGGGCTTGATGTAGGATTTCCGGGAGTAGTTCATTGCTCACCAAAGATGTGCAGACATGTATGGGATGAGATAGGTCCATTTAAGTTTGTGCTGGCTCATATGGGAGGCTGGGAGAACTGGGAAGAAGTACCGGAGTACTTTGGAGGCTCGGGAATTTATATCGATACTTCGTTTTCTACAGAGAAGATAAAGCCTCTTAACGATGGCCACTGGGATGGTAAGAATCTGTCTATGCTTGGTACAGAGCGCGTAATGAGGATTGTAGAAGCTATTGGCACTGACAAAGTCCTTTTTGGTTCTGACAGTCCGTGGACCTCACAAAAGGAGAGCTCAGAATTTATCAAGAAACTGCCTCTTTCCGAAGCGGATAGGAATAAGATTCTCGGAGAAAATGCAGCCGCATTGTTGAACCTATAACAGGACGATTACTCTATATTTTGTAGAAAAATACTGATTTTCCTATGCTAATTCACTTATGTGATGAATGTAAGATCAGCTTCGAAAAGTTATACTATGAACTATAAGACGAGTTTTATCGGAGGTATGAGTATGGGTGAGATTAATCTGAAGTATCCGATTCTTATGGTCCATGGTATGGGATTCAGAGATCGCAAATATCTTAATTATTGGGGAAGAATTCCGGGAATGCTTGAAAAAGCCGGTTGTAAAGTGTTTTATGGCAACCAGGATAGCAATGCATCCGTTGAAACCAATGCAGAATACCTTTCTTATAGGGTCCAAAAGATATTAGAAGAGACCGGAGCAGAGAAGCTCAATGTAATTGCTCATTCCAAGGGAGGTCTCGATATCAGGTGCGCAATATCTCAATATAATCTGGGCGACAAAATCGCATCTGTAACAACTATTAATTCACCACATCACGGTTCTGCCACAGTTGATAAACTTCTAAGACTACCGGCTTTTCTTGTAAAGTTTGCAGGAAAATGCACTGACATTGTATTCAAAATATTAGGCGATAATAAGCCTGATTCTTATAGTGTCTTTAAGCTGTTTACCACAAAAGAAGCGGAAAAATTCAACGAAGCCAATCCTGATGATCCGAATACCTATTATCAAAGTTATGCATTTGTCATGAAATCACCTTTTGGAGATATGTTTTTATGGTTCCCAAGCCTTGTGGTATGGCTACTCGAGGGACCAAATGATGGACTTCTTACTCCGGATTCTGTAAAGTGGGGGAACTATAAAGGCGAGGTTAAGAGTAACTCCCGTCGAGGTATTTCCCATTGTGATGAAGTAGATATGAGGCGTATGAGATTTACCCGCAAGCAGGGTGAAGGAGTAGCTGATATAACAGATTTTTATCTTAATGTGGCCGGAGAATTGGCTGCTATGGGATTCTAAATAAATACACCGCATTTTGATGTGAATTCATCAGAATGCGGTGTTTTGTTTTATATTAGATATTTGCGATGTCTTCCTGGGTGAGGATCTTAAGCCCCTTACCTACAAGCTTAGCTTCCGCAGCCTTGGTATCTGCTACACGGAAGATCATGTAAGCATGGGAGCTGGTTCCCTTACCCGGGAAAGCATACATGTACTCGATGTTAACCTGAGCGTCTGCAAAAACTTCCAGGAGCTTGTCCAGTCCGCCTGCTTCATCA
>JAEEGL013785264.1_pt1 | contig 19477 bp, 13 predicted proteins | sample 9134231 | NCBI WGS metagenome assembly JAEEGL01 (sample SAMN16246548, study PRJNA631951) | gut metagenome | biome: gut microbiome; feature: rumen; material: fiber-attached | host: Bos | place: Iran: Karaj | collected 2018-10
CAGGGTGATATGAACCATAGAACAGTGTAGCCTTAAGTCCTACAACGGGATATCCTGCCAGGGGTCCCTTAAGAACTGACTCAGCCAGTCCCTTTTCTACTGCGGGGAAGAAGTTCTTCGGAACTACGCCGCCGACGATCTCTTCAGCGAACTCATATGACTTCTCCATATCGCCCAAGGGCTCGAATCTGATATGGACATCACCGTACTGTCCGTGTCCACCCGACTGCTTCTTATATTTGCCCTGCTTCTCTACCTTCTTCCTGATGGTCTCACGGTAAGGAACTCTGGGCTTAGAAAGCTCAACGTCTACTTTATATCTCTGCTGAAGCTTGCTGACTACTACATCGAGCTGCTGTCCGCCGATACCGTAGATCAGAGTCTGACGGTTCTCCTTGTCAAGAACCATCTTCAAGGTTCTGTCTTCCTCGCAGAGCTTGTTCATAGCCTGTGCGAACTTATCTTCATCACCCTTGTTCTTGGTATCAACCTTCTTATATTCATAAGGGATGCTGTACTGCATCTTGGGATATATTACAGGGTTAGCCTTTGTGGATAATGTATCACCTGTCTGTGTATTCGAAAGCTTACCAATAGCTCCGAAATCACCGGGATACAGTTCCTTAACTTCTATAGTCTCTTTACCTCTCAGGATATAAAGACGCGAAAGTTTTTCTTCGGTATCCTTCTCAGCATTGTAAATAGTAGCATCACTGGTGAGTACACCTGAACAAACCTTGATCATCGAATACTTACCGATGAAAGGATCCACGATGGTCTTAAATACCTTTGCGGTCATAGGCTTGTTAATATCATAATTTGCTACGAATTCACTGTCATCTTTTACGTTCTTACCTGCCACCTTATGGTTAAGAGGTGAAGGGAAGTATGACTTTATAGCATTCAGAAGCATTACGGTTCCCTGCTGGTTGATAGCTGCGCCTGCCAGAACGGGAACGGTACTTCCGTCAAATACTGTTGAATGAAGTGCTTTATCTATCTCTTCCTGAGTAAAAGGTTCCTCAGCAAAATACTTCTCCATAAGCTCTTCGCTGGATTCAGCTATAGCTTCCAAGAGGTCATGACGGCAAAGCTCAACATCATCCTTTACGGAATCGGGAATATCACACTCGGTATATTCACTGCCCTTAGTGAACTTTCTTCCGCCCATCTTTACTACGTTTACGAAGCCGATGAACTTTTCGTTTTCAAAGAAAGGTGTATGGAAAGGAGCAATCTTGGTTCCGAAATTCTCGGTCAGCTGCTCAACTACTTTTGCGAAATTCGCATTAGGATCATCCATAGCGGTTACAAAGAACATTCTGGGAAGCTTCCTTCTCTCGCAGATCTCCCAGGCCTTGATAGTCCCCACTTCAACGCCTGCCTTTGCATTTACAACGATAATAGCGGCACCTGCAGCATCTATCGCCTCTTCAACTTCTCCCACGAAGTCGAAGTATCCAGGACAATCCAGGAAATTGATCTTGATGCCATCGTGCTCGACAGGGATCATAGATGTGCTGATAGAACAGGTTCTCTTGATCTCTTCCTTGTCGTAGTCGCTGATAGTGTTGCCTTCTTCCACGCGCCCCTGACGTGAAATAATGCCCTTGGTAAGTGCGATAGCTTCAACAAGAGTTGTTTTACCGCTGCCACCATGCCCCAAAATAGCTACGTTACGAATCGCTTCGCTCTTGTACGTGTTCATTTTTCAAAGTCCTCCAATACATTTATTAAACTACTTTGTATATTTTACTAAATTTTCCTCAAAAATTCAACTCTTTTTTGTGAATTTTTCAAAAAAATTTATCAAACCCCTCCGTCTTCCTGACAGTTCCGTCCTTATAAATGAATTCCGCTTCAAAATTTCCCGTTTCACCTGCTTTTTTCAGTCTGTCAACAGTCTCCTCATACCCCGCTAAAAAGCAGACAGTGCTTAAGATATCAGCGTCAAAACCGGATTCGGCGACTATGGTCACGGATGCCAGGTCGTTATCTGCCGGATACCCCGTCCCGGCGTCAAGTATATGGTGGTAAAGTTTCCCTTCCTTTTCAAAACATCTCTCATATATACCCGATGTCACTACAGCCACATCCTTTACGGATAAAACATCGGCGTAAGGTTCAGATGAACCGTCCGTGCCGGATTCAGGGAAAGGTGATTTTACGGCAACTCTGAAGTTCTCAAATTCTCCGTTTTCATTAAGCTTCCCGCCCAGGCACTGGACATTTCCTCCCAGGGATATGATAGCCGAGTCATAGCCTTTATCTTTTAGATACTCACACAGCTTGTCACCGATATATCCTTTTGCCACGGAACCCAGATCTATCATGGTCCCTCCGGTTATATCGACTCTGTACTCATATACTGTGTTATCCTTCCCGGAAGTATTATCCTGTTCACCTTCGCTTCCGTTCATCTGTTCCCAGTCTTCCCATTTACCTCTCGGGATGATATTTCGATAATCCACGTATTTTAACTTCTCCGATATCAGGCTTTCATCGGGGACAACGGGATCCTCGCTCTTAAAATCCCATAGTTCGCTCACGGGCCTCACCGTGATATCGTACCTTCCGTCCGTCAGTTTCGAAAATTTATATGCCTTTTCTATGCAGTTATACAGATCTTCAGATACAGGCCACATCGCGGCCGTTCCTTCGGGTACCGCATGATTCAGCTTATACAGTTCACTATCTGTCATGGTGGGACTGAAAATCTTCTCGTAACGCCTGCATTCGTCCATCAGTTCATTTACTATAGTCTGATCATCGGTCCCATATACGGTAACGGATATTATGGTATCAAAATAAAAACCGGTTCCGGAAACACTTCCGACAGACCGGCTTTTACATCCTGCAAGAGTCATTGCAAGAAATATTAACATTATGAATATTTTAATCTTACTTTTCATATCAGCAACATATTATACTTGTACAAACTCCACCACCGCCGCAGACCGCGTTCATAATGAGCATAGCTATACCTATCTTCAAACATGTATTCCCCTGGTTTGCTTTCTGCGGAACGAACATATCGGATCTTCCCTGATAATGTAGTGCACCGGTCTGAATACCGTTTATCAGTTCATCATACTCAGGCCTTCCGGGCATCATTTCCTTCGCCTTTCTGGCATGAGTGAGAGCCGTGATGCTGTTACCGAGTCCCAGATTCGCTATCGCGCTGTAATAATACCATACATCGTTTCTGCTGCCCATGGTATTCAGCAGATCCCATGCTTCGAAGAACTTACGGTTGTTAAGCTTATCAGCCACAGCATTAAGCGCGGCATCGGAGTTCTCCGCATATGATCCCTGACCGTAGTTTCCGCCCTGATAGCCTGAGCCGAATCCAAAGCTGCCACTACCGTAGTTACCGTTTCCGTAGCTTGAATTACCGTAACTGTTATCCTGATAACCCTGCTTTGAGTTCTGATTGTAATTATAGCCCTGGTTTCCAGAGTAGTATCCTCCGTTGTTCCCGTTATTTCCGGACCTGTTATAACTGTTATTACCTGTTCCGCTGTAATACCCGTTATTACTGTTTCCTGAATAACTGTTGTTGTAATTGTTATTATAATCGCTGTTACTATTGTAACTATTATTGTTATTATAACCGGTATTGTTATAACTGTTATTATTGTAGCTGTTATTGTTATACCCGTTATTGCTACTGTAACTGTTGTTATTGTTGTTTCCGCTTCCTGTATTATTCCACCAGCCGTCCTCATATCTGTCTTTTGTGGTCGTCTGCTGCCTGTTCCATGTGGAATTAGAATTTGAAGATTTCTGTCCGTAGTAGCCGCCTGAATTATTTGAAGAAGTACTTTCACGTCTCCTCAGGTCATCCGGACCTCCGATACCTATGCTTCTTTCATGCATTATCTGCTCATAAGCCTGCTGTATCTTTTTGAAGGTCTCTTCTGCTGCCTCTTTATTCGGATTATTTATATTATTATCTGGATGATACTGTTTGCTGAGCTGCCGGTATGCCTTTTTGACCACCTGGTCCTCATCATACTTGCCGACCCCCAGCACCTGATACGGATCTAACATAAAACTCCATGCCTCCCGGGATTTTCATTTTTCATACTTGTTGTCTGTCTCTTTTCGGAACGCTTCCGATATCAAAACCGGTCCAAACACCGGAATACAGTATATTCTGCAGTATATCGTTGTTTTCCACTATAGGAAGCATTTCATAGTTCCTGGTACATTCCGACATGGTGATAGTCAGGATCTCTTTTATGGTATCTCTGTCGTTTCCTATTCCTTTTAACGCATTGAAGCTGCCCTTCTGCATATCACTTTCATAATCGCAATACGCATCCAGTATATATACATATTTACCGAGGAAGAAACCCATAGCTTCAAGGTACTGCTGCCATTCGTCCTTCTTAAACAGGAACAGTTCCGACATTATCCTTCCGAAACATCCCGAAGTCAGGTCAATATTCTCTTCACCGGCATTTTCATATTCGGCCAGAGCTTTAAGTTCTTTTTCTATGTTTTTTGCTTTTTCCGGATATTTATCCATCACTTTTTTCGCCCTGGACTTTAAGGACTTTGCAAAACGCTTCTTCTTACGATTCTTCTCATCCTTCCAGTCATCGAGGCACTGATAATATGTAAGAAGCACGTTCATATCAGCGGCATAATCCGTGTATTCATTCCTTCTGGTAGCGTGTTTGCTGAAGGGGTGAACTATACACCTGCATTCAGATATAGTGGTATTATCTTCATAAAGTCCATCCAAAAGTATGGCAAGGAACGTAAGATCGTAGTTCAGGGTGAGTTGACCCTTAAAACCGAACGATTCCTTCAGATCCCTGCAAAGCCCGCAATAATAAGACCTGTACAGATCAAAATCCTTTAATTTCATCTCGGGCTTGTTTATTATAACATAACCGAACATTGCTCTACCAATCCTTTTAGCTTCGTCTGATAAATACGTGACCGCATCTTCTGCAGGTAATCTCTATCTTTCCTTTTCCCTTAGGTACCCGCAGCTTCTGACTGCACATAGGACAATCAAAAATCCTATATGTTACCTTATCACATTTTATTTTATTCTTCAACCCCTGTATAGCATTTATTATCTTTTCCTTCATAAAACCCCTTAGATATAAAACAATAGAGCGATGTTTCTGAGGAATCCCGACTTAAAGAATCCGTGTCTGCACATTATAAGACGTTTTAATACGGGATTGTATTCCTTCAGCTTACAGAACCGCTTTAATACCTTTAACTTTCTCTTCTTCAGTATATGACCGTAGCATCGGAGGAAGCAATCGGCCTGAGCAATAGTCTCGTTGATCCTTCTTCTGATGTCTTCACTGTCAGAAGCACGCCTCTTTATATAACTGGAGAAATCAGTCTGTCCCACCTGATTGTCCGCGTGCTGTCTATACATGACAGTGGGTACATGATAAAATCTCACATTTCCCATCGAAGAACATATAAGAGCCATCCACCAGTCATGGTATCTGACATAATCATATTCATTCCTGAACTTAAACTTATTGTCTTCCGAAGGGAAGGTAAGCCTCAGTGCATCGGCTGCCGCCTGGTTCAGTGCCACAGTACATCCTATAGCTTTATTCTCCATGAGGAAGTGTCCGAGGTCGCAACGTCCGACCCTCATATGATTGGTCTTGTAGAAAGACTTTTCCTTAAACTTTAAGTTCTCATCCACCAGAAGCGCATCCGTAAATACCATGGACGGCTTATGCTTGCCTCTCACTCTCTCGAGTTTTTTAAGCTTCCGTACCGTAAGATATATCTTATCCATCAGCCAGAAGTCATCCTGATCCGCAAACATATAATACTGTGTACACTTCTCCTTTGTATGAGACAGGATCGGATGTTTCACAAATCCAACCGCGGAGAATGTGAGCTTCTTTAATGATTCAAGTTTCGGTCCCTTTGCTTTCAGCTTCAGTCCGTTCACTATCTTTATCTTTTCGTTACGTACTACTTTTTTCGATACCCTGCTTAAGTTATACAGGAAACTCATGGTAGAACCCATATTGTACGGATTCTTGCCCACTATGATCTTGTGTTTGTATTTAGCAGCATATCTCAAAGCTATCTCATGGCTCGAATCTGTAGAACAGTCGTCGAATATAAACAGCTTCCAGTTTGAAACCGTGGATTTCAAGATGGAATCTATCTGCTCTTCAAGATATTTTTCGCCGTTATATACCGACATAATGATATTTACATTATACATATCCTTATCCTCAAATCTTATACTGTGCTATATACATATATTTTATGATTAACGATATTATGCCTATTAAGGTGTTTATTTTTTCCTTAAGGCTTCACCGCTTACAATTTTTAACAAGTTTCCCCGCACGGAATCCCATGAACCGAAATCCGCAGTCCGCTACAAAGTCTACGATATCAAATACATTTCCGTTCTTTGCCATATATTTAATACCCTCTTTGGCATATTTTATGCCTTCATCCTCTGAACTAAGTTTCCCGAAAACTTCATCATGCTGTTTCTGTGAAATGGCAAGAGCTTTGTTCCTCTTAAACTGATCAATGTATGAAAGGTTATGGGAATGGTACACCAGAGCCTTAGAAGCATATCTTATACGATATCCGTTTGAGAGAGCCTTATATGCGTACAGCATATCCTCGTTAAAGTCGACCTTTGTCTCAAACCCTCCCAAAGCCTTTAGTACTTCTGTATCATACATGGCACATACATCGGAACAGAATATGGCTTTTATCTTTCCCTGATCGAGCATCCTTCTGTCTTTCGTCACGGACTCATCCGGGTAGTTAAAACCTCTCGCAAACTTTTCCTTTAATACCGCATTCCTATACGGAAGCTGTCTGGCATAACATACCGCTACCTTCGCGTCCCTAAAGGATTCCAGCATTTTCTTTGTCATGTATCTGTTACGGGGTACGGCATCCTGAGTCATAAACAGCGCATACGGAGAATCCGTCTCCATAGCTGCTCTCTGCCTGGTCCCGCCATGATTAAACTCCGATGTGGGAAATGCAGTCACTTCTATCCCTTTATCTGCCAGTTCTTCGGAATGCAGCCTTTTTAAAAGATCGGGTTCTGAGAACTTTTCGGTTACCGTAAGATATAGACGTATTTTATGAGGTCCTTCCTCCTGTTTAAGCAACCGCCTCAATAGTTCATATAGCCGCTTATCGGGATTGCATACCGGTATCACCACATCGTATTTTTCAAAATCTAACATTTATATATCTCCGCACTAAGAATTTCTAATAATTCCCATTTATTACAAATTAAAACATAGGGATTGTTGTTATACTCATTAACATAATTCCTTTCCAATATAGATCCCTCGCATCCGCTCGGGATGACAGGAAAGCTGGTAAATCATTTCCTAATCTATAATAAAAAACCACGCAACATGATGAGTATATCATATTTACGTGGTTTTGTAACGTTTTATTATATTAAAAATTCATTAAAAATCAATACTTATTGAAGGTTCCTTCGGGGAAGTTATATTCACCGTCATCATCGGGATTCTCAAAATACTCGGCTCCGTTTCCTCCCTGAGGTGCGGGCTGTACTCCGGGAACTCCTTCCTGTCCGCCGTTAAACGCTGTATCGGGATTCTGACGTGCTTCATGAAGCTCTTCCTGGCTCTGCTGAACATTTACCAGGTTCTCCTTTAATACTTTCATGAGCCTGTCGGAATTATCCTTTGCTTCCCTGTAAGCTGTGGATACTACTTTCTCTACTGCGTCCAGAACATCCTCGGCGTAATTCATCATATAGTTCTTTACGCCTACCGAATACTGATCTGCATCAGCCACGATCTTCTCGGCTTCCTGCTTTGCCTTCTGAACCATCTTGTTGGCCTGGTCGTATGCACCCTTCATGATCTCGGTCTCTTCGATCATCTGCTGGGCACGAACCTTACCGTCCTCTTCGATCTGTTTAGCCTTGTTGTTTGCCTCTTCGATGATATCCTGTGCATCATCGTTAGCTTTCTTTATGATATTCTCGCGGTTTGCGATGATCTTCTGGCAACGCTTTATCTCATCAGGAATATGAAGTCTTAACTCATCCAGAAATCCAAAGATATCGTCCTTCTGAACAACTACCTTACTCTGTGTGAGATTGGTCTTTGCTGACTCTACATACTCATAAAGCTCGTTAATAATTTCCTCAATTCTTGACTGTGACATATTCCCTGTCCTCCTGTGATATTCTGATATTTCCGGGCCAAATCTAAATCTGCCCAAGCTTATGCTATAACAATTTGCGAACAACATTACTGATGTGTATTACGATCTTTCCCTAGCCTTTTTAAACAGATCTTCTCTGATGGGTGCCGGAACAAGTCCGCTGATATCGCCGTTATATTTTGCTACTTCTTTAGCTATGCTGGAACTTACATACGAATATTCAACCGAAGTGGTAAAGAATATCGTATCGATATCCTGGTTCAATTTGTGATTGATCTGCGCTATCTGAAGTTCATACTCAAAATCCGTGATAGCCCTAAGGCCTCTCACGATCACACTGGCGCCGATCTTACGGCCAAAGTCCACAGTCAGTCCGTCAAAACTCTCAACCACAACATTTGAAAGATCACCCGTAACCTTTTTTATCAGTTCGATTCTTTCCTCAACCGTAAACCAGGGATGCTTTGCCGAATTCGGAAGAACTCCGATCACCAGCTTGTCACATACTCCTGCAGCTCTTTTTATGATATCCAGATGCCCCAGAGTCACGGGGTCAAATGTTCCGGGATATAACGCGATTCTCACAATCACACCTCCATTATACTCATTTTTCATTTATATGCAATAAAAATATGCTTATTTGTTCCATAATTTTTTTCACGTGTTATTTCAAAGCATGTATCCTCGATATAATTGAAATCAGTCTTAGATGATGCTTCTACTATTATTAGGCCGTCCTCCTTGAGTATCCTGTTCCTGTCAAGCTCCATCAGGACATCCCTTTCTATCTCCTTATCATACGGAGGATCCATAAAGATAATGTCAAACTTTTTTCCGAAAGAACGGAGCCTTGATATAGCCGGTACTGCACTCATCCTGTATACTTCAAACTTTGCGTCCGTTCCTGTGAACATCTCCAGGTTCTTCTTTATATAGTCATTGGATGTTTTTCCGTCATCGACAAATACCACGCTCTCTGCCCCGCGGCTCAGAGCCTCTATACCTATCTGGCCCGAACCTGCAAACAGATCCAGAAAGTCGGTCCCGTATATGCGCGGAGCCAATATATTGAACAATGTTTCCTTTATCCTGTCCGTGGTAGGCCTGACATCAAATCCCGGAGGCGACTGCAGCTTTCTCCTGGCCATAGTTCCGGATATAACTCTCATATATAAATCCTTTCCTCTGCTTCTCACAGATCCAGAAGCTTTTCAAAATTTTCTTGTGACATGGGCTTAGAAAAGATATTGCCCTGCATATACTGGCACGAACATTTCATGAGGAAATTCCTCTGTTCCTCGCTCTCTACTCCCTCTGCGATAACTTCCAGGTTCAGCTTGTTTCCAAGATTTACCACAAACCCGATGATGATCTCGTCGTTTTTATCCAGATCCTTCTTAACCAGCGTTCTTCCTATCTTGATACCGTTCGGATGGAATCTGGTAAATGTATTAAGCGCAGAGTATCCCGAGCCAAAATTGTCTATGTATACTCTGAAACCGCGCTTCTGAAGTTCTCCCATAAAGCGGGCCACATTTTCATGTACGCTCACCACTATACGTTCATCTATCTCGAAGTTGATATACTCGGTCCGCACATCATACTTCTTTAGCAGTGAATCGATAAAAGGTATCAGTTTGTCATCATAAAAATGCACTATGGAAACATTTACGGAAATGGGAACCAGATTCTTCCCGTTCCTTAATCTTTCCTCCACAAACTTGAACACCTGCTCGTATACATAGTAATCCATTTTTACTATACAGCCGTCACGTTCAAATATCGGGATAAAGTCATTCGGCATCAGCCTGTTAAAGTTATCCTTTTTCCATCTGATAAGAGCTTCGGACCCTATGACATCCATGGTGTCGGTCATGACCTGCGGCTGGTATTCCAGGAAAAATTCTCCGCTTTCTATGCCCTTCTTCATATCAGATATGTATTCGGCTCTTCTTTTTATCTCAAAAGCCATGGCAGGGTCATATGTCAGGCAGCTGTGTCCGTACTCATGCTTCATCTGCTTTGCGTATTTACGCGCAAGATTTGCATTCGAGATAGCATGCTCTATGTTTTCACCATAGTTCCTTATGACATGTATTCCCACATTCACGCACAGATTACAGTCAAAATACCTCTCCGAAAGCTTCTTTACATAAGCAGCCGAAAATTCTTCTATTTTGTTTATGATATGAGCTTTTGAATGCGACTTATCACATTTGCAGACCAGCAGGAAATTATCGGAATGTGAACGGCAGCAGGATATCACCCATTTGGTGAAACCATATATATCCTTTGCCACATTCTCCAGGAAAATATCTCCTTCCTCATGCCCGTATTTCTCATTTATAAACTTGAAGTTCGTAAAATCGACACTGAGTATTACAAGCTGAGCGCGTTCGAGTTCCTTGAAACTCTCCTCCACTTCCATGCAGAAGAACTCGTATCTCGGAAGCCTGGTAGTCCTGTCATATACCGAGCTGATAATATCCGAAGGAATATCATGTATTTTTTTATGCCACTTCGTCACATACCGGCATAAGAGGTCCCTGAATTCCACCAGAATGTCTCTGGTATCATCATCCCATACTCTTTCAGCTTTGTTATCAACAAAATCTATGCATCCCACAAAACATTCATTCTTGAACATCTGAATATGGAATATGGAAGCTGCCAGATCTTTTATGACAAGTTTCAGAGGACAGGGGGTCCCTTCGTTCATATTCCAGGTCCATATTCTGTGTGATTTGCTGCCGTACCCGTTCAGCCACTGTTCCCATACATCATCGGGGAATCTGGCTTCGCCGTTCAAGAGTCTGTTTTTTCCTTTTCGGTTCCATTCATATGTGCAGCACAGTATGTGATTTTCCGAGATTACTTCCTTTACTGCAATATAAGCCAGCCCAAGACTCTCACCGATGGCAGCCAGAGAAGCTTCCACCTTGTCATCATCATAGGATTTTTCGTTCATTATTTCTTTTATTTCATTAATCAACGAATAATCTTTATCCATCATCTACCTACCTTTATTATAAAAGTACCTGAAGTATCAGAAGCATCAAAATCTTCGGGATAACATACAGATCCCGTCTGCAGGAGCATAGGGATATTGATCTCGGGTTTATCGTCACCGTTAAACTTCTCCCTCTCGCATCCTCCTACGTAGATGTACTCTACATTATATTTCCTGAGCAGTTCCATGACATAACCATAGTCATCTGAAGTATAGATATCTTCTATATCCTCTTCTCTTTCGGCTACTATATCAGGAAGACCTCCTTCTTCGGAAGTACTCTGCCACAGCCATTCATGTGTCCTCCATCCCAGAATGGTAGGAAGCCCCGTAATGGTTGAAATACGTTCAAAATAAGTATAACTGTTACCGTTTGCCTCCAGAAGTACCGGACGGCCTTCTATATTCTCATTGATCCAGTTTGTGGCCAGGAAATCATCATAGTTTTCGTTTTCGAGATAAACACCTGAGTTCAGATGCTTGTATCTGTCATTCTTCACAAAATAACTGCCGAACAAAATGATCACTACGGACATCGCAAACATACCGAGCAGTGAAAATGCTATAAGCTGCTTATACTTTTTCCTTTTTGCCTCAAACAGATAGAATATTGAAACAGCAAGTATACCAAAAAGTACATAATAAACAATAGTAAGTACAAAATCCAGATCTTTTGCTATAGTGCCGTCTTCGGTCACAAAATTGTAATCTCCGAACCATGCTTTTGTCGCATTGTCGAAATATCCGAATGTGCTTATCAGGAAATACAGAGCTATAATGCCGAATACCCTGAGTCCTTTTTTGGAATAGAATACAAATTTCGTAAGCGAATATCCCATAACCATGCCAAACATTATAAATGCCTGATATGAGAGTTTGAACATGGTATTTGCTCTTTTATAATCACCCGAATAGATATCTTTTACATACACAATTTCTGGCAGAAGCACAAGTCCTATCGCGCAGAGTCCCAAAGTCAGGATAAACATATCTGATAGATTTAAGTTTGCTATAAATCTGAACAGCACATTCTTCCTTCCGGGTTCTTCATTTGTTCTTGCCGGATTACATACTATTTCCTTTTTTTCTTTTATGAGGGCTCCCAGGAACACTAGAGTGACTATCACAGGAAGTCCCCAGAGTATCAGGAGCTGATATAAAGGTGTATGCGTCTCACAAATATTCAGCTGGCTCGCGATCTGATTGAAGTTCAGAGTAAACGGTAACGACATCAGATCTCCCGTAACAATAACTACAACCGCATGGAACAATGTGAGCAGCAGTGTTCTTTTCGAAAAGTTATAAAGCCTGCAGTTTACAAACAGGATGATAGCACCCGATACCACAAAATATATCGGGTAATCCCAGAAGTTCGTGGTATGGAAAAGTCCCGTAAAGAAACCGCAGAGTATGATCTGAGGCTGGAATATTTCCTTTAGTGAAAATCCTGCCACGCCTTTTTTACTGCGGTCTTCGAGATACAATCCTTTTTGCATCGCGCCTTCAAGTTCTTTTTTCCTCTGCAAAATAAGTCCCAGAAGGATGGCAATGACCGTCAGTACAAACATTATGTTCAAAACATGCGCATGAAGGTCACCCAGTACAAACGAATAGCTGGGGAATTCATGTATGGTCTTGTCATTCGTTTCGGGATTGTACCCGATGTATCTGGTGGCATTCGGGAACCAGTATCCCGAGAATGTATAATCAGCTTTGTCTGCCAGTCCCTGCACACCAATGATACTTCTGAGTATGGGCGCCAGGTTATTAAATATGCAGTAATGCATATTGCCTGCTATGGATACCGCAAGTCCCGAGATTCCGGCAGCCACATAGGGGAATACTCTGTCCTTTAATTTTTCTTTATCAGATTTAAAGTTCCATGATGCATTAAATACTATCGAACACGGAAGTGCGAATCCGAATGCTGCCAGCATATTCAGAGAAAAGTTATAGCCGTACTCCACGCCGGTACCGGCAAGCTTTGTAAGGTATGTAGCCAGAAACTGTCCCACATAGTAGTAATTTATGGGCTGGCCTGCGAGCCACATGTCCTCCGGAGGCATATAGTCTGACTTGAACATAGCCTTCATGAAACCGTAGTCCATCATTTTTTCTGTGGTTCCGTAGGCTTCAGGTCTGAATGCCTTTATATAGTTCCAGATAATAAACGCCAGCAAAAACAGAAGCTCCGTAAGTGCCATATGCGTCACGGTCTCCTGCGGATTTTCAAAAAGTACGAAATCTTCGGTATTTCTTCTTTTATGTATATAGAGAAGATACAGTACCACATTCAGAGCAAAACATATGCCTACCGATATCCAGCACTGCATGCTTCCGAATTTCATGATTTTTACGGATGCAAGGAGCCACATAAACCATCCGCTTACAGCCACACCTATTACTTTTGAAAACAGCCAGCCCGAGTCCTTGAATCTTCTAAGGACCAGCATGGTCAGGGGTAAAAACGCAAGACCCGAAGCCAGTAATATCAGCCACCAGTTTATAACCAGGCTGAATTCATCTTCAAACAGCTTTTTTGCTATAAATATAAGAGTAGCAAAACCAAATCCCAAAACCAATAACTTTGATATAAAATCCTGTGTGTTATAGCTTATAAGTGCGGCATCTTTTTTTGAGGCCTTCATTTCCAAAACTCCTTACTTCCTTTCATAATCATTCTCTAAATCATATTCTGCTGGATATTCATCCACGTATTCGACAGGGTAATCGTCCACGTATTCGTATTCATCGTCATAATCGTAGTCATCTTCAAAGTCGTAGTCATAGTCGTAATCCCCTGGATACAGGTCTTCCCACTCCAGAGCTCTCGGTTCTTCATAGATATCCATGCTGTCAAGATCTATGTCACCCGATACTTTTTTACTAACATCGTATATCGAGAACCTGTCGATACCGGAACCCGTAGTGAATACCCTCTCATATGCCGAAGCTATGGTTTTCTCGTTTAGGTCATAGGTATCCGCTCCTCGGTTTACACGGTCCACGACTATATAGTCTATATCAGTGTTTTCGATCAGTTTGTACAGTTTATCACGGTCATCGCATGAGTATACGTCCTGTACCACCATATTTCTGGCACCCACATCATATCCTGCTGACCAGCTAAAATAATCCCAGCCGCTGTACATCTTTCTACCCGACAGTATCACAGAGTTCCCGTATCCGCTGTACATCAGATAATAGTTTGCGGATAAAAACAGTGAGGAGCTGTCGGTATTATCCCATATCCATTCCATGATCTCATCACTGTAAGGATAAAGCATAGCTCTCTCATCAGCATTCTTTTTTCCGACTATATACAGTTCAAAGAATCCCGTCAGCGTCATGCACAGACACAGGATCACTCCGACTATGGAAAACCAGATATCTTTATTCTTAAATATCCCGACCACAAATATGGCTGCGAATATGTCAAGAAGCATGATCGCCATCATCACATATTTATGGTTTACCGAAATATCCGGCGTAAGAGATACTGTAAATGCAAAAATAATGGGCATTGAAAAACATGCCATAAGATACTTGGCAGTCCCTTTCGATAAGAGGAACTGTATCAATAGTACCACGGGCAGTAATCCCATAAGTTTCCACACATAATCCACGGAACCGAAAAAGTTCTTTGGATTGCTCAGGAACCCATAGTAATACTGAGGTTGGAACAGCTGCGAAGATATAAAGACCTTGCTTTGAATAAGACTCAGAACTCCGGCTATTCCCGCAACTATCACATATTCCAGTCTTCTGTCGCTGCCTGCAGCCACAAAAAACAGTACTATCACCGTACCTATAAGTACAGCACCGTTGAAGAATCCCGATGCTCCCAGGAGCAGGCCCGTAAATATGGCTGTTTTATAATCTTTTATCTTCCAGCCCGACTTGTTTATGAGGCTTTCCGATATAAAAAATTTTATATAATTTATTCCCGGCTTCTGTTTGGTTCCTTCTTTCTCGGCCTTCAGCCTTTTCAAACTTTCTGCCAGTCTTCCGCATCCTTCAAAGAATGCAGGAAGCACGAGTACCAGAACCAAAAGCATGATCGTGAGGCTGAAAGAAAAATGTCTCTGATTACAATAAACATTCAGGTTCCACAGACCCCAGTTTTCGTTCTCGGTAGATCCGATAAATTCGGTGGTCTCTTTAAGTCTGTTCCAAACCTCGCCCTTCGGCAGTTCAAGTATGTATTCGAACAGAGAATTCGAGCTTCTGAAAGTATAAAACAGTAGCGCAAAGTATCCTACGCTCTTTCTCCCCGAAAGCTTCACTGCCAGTGCAAACAACATGAAATAAGAGAATATCATGCTGAGTATACTCGGAATGTTCAGTGCCTGATCAAGTCTCAGTCCCAGGAACTCAAGATTCCCGCACAGGAACTGGAACATGAAATGGTATTTTACATCTTCTCCGCCGAAGAATGTATACTCGGTAGGGAAATTCATGCCCTTAGAGAACGATCTCATCATACTTAAGTGAGTACTGAAGTCACTGAATACCGAAAGTCCTATCTTCAGTTTTCCGTCTATCATTCCCAGTGTCTTAAACATCAGGAAGAAGACCAGAAGACAGATCATGGTGATCATCACTATCTCACCGGTAGATATCTTTGCTGCTTCTCCTTTCAGTACATTCCCTCTTCGCTTTACGATCAGGAATATCCCTATAACCACAAAAACAGCTGCCATCGACATCACTATCGCATTGGCAGTACCCACGGGGTTTGAAGTTTTTCTAAAAATACAGCAAAGTATATATAATATCCAGGTCAGTAACAGTACTCCTACCGAAAAATATGCCGGTAGTCTCAGGTACAGACTGCTCAAATTTATCTTATTGCCAAAGAAAGTGCTTTTAGTCAATGCTCCGAAGTTCTTAAACAGCAGTTCTACAATGCAAAAACCGGTCAGCACGCATAATAACAGATAAAAACATGCTAGCATTAACATTTACTCCTCAAAACATAATTCAACACTTTATTATAACATATAAAGCACTATTTAATCAAGTGTTTTTTCTGACTTGGGGATAAAGTTATTCTTTTCCCTTCACATACTCGGATGCGAGAGCCAGCAGATCCGCATCGGCATAGATATCAGCCAGCTTCCACGAGAGTTCTCCGGACTGTCTCACTCCGAACAGGTCTCCGGGGCCTCTCAGTCTCAAATCTTCTTCGGCCACCTTAAATCCGTTGTTATTGTTCTTCAGAATATCGAGGCGTTCATCTATATCTTTTCCTTCGCTTCCTTTCATAAAGATACAGTAGGACTGCCATTTTCCTCTTCCTACGCGGCCTCTCAGCTGATGAAGCTGGGCGAGTCCGAATTTTTCGGCATTTTCTATCATCATTACCGTGGCGTTTTTGACGTTGACACCTACTTCTACTACGGTTGTTGATACCAGTACCTGTATCTCACCCGATGCAAATCGTTCCATGATACTGTTTTTTTCTTTTGCCGAGAGCTTACCATGCAGGTATTCCACATTTATCTTCAGTCCGTCCTGTGCCCTGAATGCGGCAAGTTCATAGTATTCCTTTAAATCCTCGGTATAATCTACTACGTTTTCGCCTTCTACTTCATCGCTTCCTTCTACCATCGGACATATTATATATGCCTGATGTCCGTTTGCTACTTCGTTCCTTATAAAGTTAAACGCTTTTGGTCTGTATCCGGTGTCTACCACCGCGTTTTTTATTGGAAGTCTTTCTGCCGGCATCTCCTTTATGACAGACAGGTCCATGTCTCCGTAAAGTATGAGGCTTAGGGATCTCGGTATAGGTGTGGCGCTCATAGAGAGTATATGTGGTTTCAAGCCTTTTTCCTTTAGGCTTTTCCGTTGGTTTACTCCAAAGCGGTGCTGTTCGTCTATGACCGCAAGTCCGAGATTCCTGAATTCCAGTCCTTCCTGTATCAGGGCATGTGTCCCTATGATGATATCTATTTCTCCGTTTGCGGCTTTTGCATAGATTTTCTTTTTAGTGGCAGCAGTCTGAGATCCTACCAGCAGTTCAGTACGCACACCGTATTTTTCAAGTCTCTCACAGAATTCTTCATAGTGCTGTTTTGCCAGTACTTCAGTCGGCACCATCACCGCAGCCTGATATCCTGCTTTTACGACTGCCAGAACTGCGAGCATAGCCAGTATTGTTTTTCCGGATCCTACATCTCCTTCTATCATTCTGGACATGAGCGTGTTTCCGGACATGTCTTTTTTTATGTCGTCAAATGTTTTTTTCTGTGCCGATGTAAGGCTAAAAGGCAGGTTCGATATCAGGTCTTCACATTCCGTATAGTTTGTGATCCGGTATCTGTTTTCTTCTTCGTTCTTTTTTTCCTGCAGTTCTCTGAGTGCCGTGAGGAATTCGGTAAATTCATCGAATACGAGTCTTCTTCTGGCAAGCAGTGCATCCTGTTTTGTTTTCGGGAAATGTATGGTGTTTACCGCGTCATTTATCTTCAGAAGGTTATTTGCTTTTCTGAATGATAAAGGCAGCGTTTCTTCGAGTTCTATGTCTTTTAATGCTTCATTTACGGATTTTGAGATGAAGTTACTGGTTATTCCTTTAGTGAGGTCATAGATAGGCTGAAGGTTATTGAGGAGTCTAACGTATTCTTCCCTTTTATACATTTTTGCCTGGTTTATAGCCAGTTCGGCATTGTCTCTTTTTACAGTTCCTCTAAAGAGGTATCTGTAGCCGGGTTTCAACATTTTAACGAGATAAGGCTGATTGAACCATACCAGTTTGAGTGCACCCGTAGCGTCACTTACATAGCATGTTACGATGTGTTTACGTCCGGGTCTCGATGCCAGACGGGATATCGCACCTTCTACTGCTATGATCTCGCCTTCTCTGGCTGTGTTTATGGGAGCCGGTATCAGGAATTCGTCATAGTTTCGGGGATAATGGCGGATGAGGTCTTCGATGGTTATGATTCCGAGCTTTTCGAGGAGCTTCGCGGATTTTTCACCGACGCCTTTGATGTTTATGACGTTATCTGTGAGGTTCATGTGTGTTTCCTTTCTAAGGGTTAGAGAGCTATCCTACGGGAGGCATGAGCGGAGTGTCCTCTCCCATGCCTAAGCAAGTCGACGTTTTTGCAGCGAGCAAACCCAGCTCGCTAATCGCAAAAAGTCGCGCGGAGCGAATGCATGGGATAGGTCACTCCGCTCCCGCCTCCCTGCTACGTACATCCCACTTACTTTATGATGGTTTTTACTATCTCAGCCTTCCCCTCTGAGGGGAAGGTGGCTGCAAAGCAGCCGGATTAGGTGTTATACCTTCGTTAAATAGAACACATATCGAGTTATCCTTTATGTAAATTCTTTTAATATAGAATAAACAGAAGATATCGGAAGACCTACAACATTGTAATAGTCTCCGTCTATTTTACTGATATAGGGTGCAAACATTCCCTGAATAGCATATGCTCCGGCTTTATCCATGGGTTCTCCGGTGTCTACGTACCTGCATATTTCTTCTTCAGTCATAGGGAGCACATGTACGTCGGTACATACATTATATGTTACAGTCAAATGCTTTCCCGGATATGCGTCACTGTCTTCTGATAGAGAGTATGTTGTTTTCTTACCATATCTTTTTTCAAAGTCTTCCAATGTTTTTTGAATTTTTTCTTTTACCACGGCCTGTTCGTTTTCATTTTCTGTCGTAGCAGGGATAATCAAAGTTATGCCTGTATATACCTGATGTATGTCGTCTGCAAAGTTTTGTATCATTTTTATGGCTTCTTCACGGGTTTTCGGTTTTCCCATGATTAGTCCTTTATGTGATACCACAGTGTCTGCTCCTATGACCATAGCGTCAGGATTTTTTGAAGCTATGTCAGATGCTTTGAGTTTAGACAGTTCCATCACAAGTATATCGGGCTGTTTTTCATCTATGTTTTCATCACAGTCGCTGACTATTATTTCAAATTCCAATCCGGTTTTGCTAAGGATTTCTTTTCTTCTCGGTGATGCCGAGGCTAATATTAGTCTTTTCATTTTCCCACCTTACATATTTATCAATCACTATGATTTTTATTTACAAGAGGAATTGCCTAATAGTTTCCTCATTCTTAGGAATATTGCCTTGTATCATAGATGCGTTTCCACCGCCTTTTGCTCCGGCTTCTTTTTTCAGCTTCTCCAAGATTTCGGAACAGTTGATTTTTGATGAAGATATTATATAGCTGTATCCTTTCTCATCATTTCCTATGAATATGCCACATATTCCTTCATTTTGTTTTACCATGTTATTTA
>JAEEGL016434060.1_pt1 | contig 19477 bp, 17 predicted proteins | sample 9134231 | NCBI WGS metagenome assembly JAEEGL01 (sample SAMN16246548, study PRJNA631951) | gut metagenome | biome: gut microbiome; feature: rumen; material: fiber-attached | host: Bos | place: Iran: Karaj | collected 2018-10
GCGAGACCAACGCCCTGCAGGACAAGCTGCACGAGAACACCGACTACTTCCTGCGCCGCATGAAGGAAGAAGGCTTCGACTGCAAGCCCAGCGAGAGCGCCATCTGCGCCGTCATGATCTACGACGCCGCCAAGAGCCAGAAGTATGCCGCCAAGATGCAAGAAGAAGGCATCTTCGTCACCGGCTTCTACTATCCTGTGGTGCCGAAAGGCCAGGCCCGTATCCGCGTCCAGATCAGCGCCGCCCACGAGCACGAGCACCTCGACAAGTGCATCGAGGCCTTCAAGAAAGTCCGCAAGGAGATTGAGGGCTAAACCATACGTGGTTATAACATTCTGTGTTGGTGGAGACAACCCCTTCACCAACACTTTTTTTATGCAACGTTGGCGACAAGTAAGGCAGAAAATATACGCGCATATTGTAAAAAAGTTGTATCTTTGCAGTTTAAAACCATAAGGATGGGACTGTTAAGCAGGCTTGTATCCATTTGGAAACAAAAGGATTGTAAAGAAAACCAAGAGGACGCTGTGGCGAAATATCTGATAGTGGGACTGGGGAACGTGGGTGCCGAATACGAGGGTACGCGCCACAACGCGGGCTTCATGGTTGTCGACGCGCTGGCCAAAGAGGCCGACGCGCGTTGGACACTGGAGCGCCATGCCTACCGCACCGAGGTGCGCCACAAAGGGCGCGTGCTGGTGCTCATCAAGCCCACCACTTATATGAACCTCAGTGGCAAAGCCGTGAAGTACTGGCTACAGGCCGAGAAGGTGGAACTTGCCAACCTTATGGTAGTGGTTGACGACCTGGCTCTTGACCCTGGCATCATACGCATAAAGAAGCAGGGCGGCGCAGGCGGTCACAACGGCCTGAGCGACATTGAGGCCATGCTCGGCACATCCAACTACATACGTATGCGTATGGGTGTTGGTGACCATTTCAGCCGCGGACGGCAGGTGGACTATGTGCTGGGGCGCATGGAAGGAGAAGACTTAGCGAAGATGGAGGAAGCCGTGAAGATCGCTTGCGATGTCGTCAAGTGCTACGTCACCCAAGGCATAGACCGCACCATGAACCTCTACAACAAGAAAGGTAACGCACACAGTGAATCTGACGCTTGACATAGGGAACACCGCTGTGAAGTGGGCCACCTTTGAGGGGCACACACTCCTGGAGCAAGGCTATGACCTGCCCACGGACAAGCTCACCGTGGCCGAGAGCGTGCTGGCTTGTGCCAGCGGAGCGATACCCGACACAGTGTACGACATACCGTTGCTCACTGCCGACACATCGCTGCCCATACGCCTCGACTACAAGACACCACAGACCTTGGGACCTGACCGTATTGCGGCGGCCTGCGGAGCGTGGAGCCTGCACAAAGGCGAAGCCTGTCTGGTGATAGACGCAGGTACCTGCGTTACGGTGGACTTCCTCTCTGCCGACGGCGTATACCACGGCGGTGCCATCATGCCGGGACTCGACATGAGCTTGAACGCCTTGCACGAAAAGACAGCACGACTGCCACTTGTGAGCCTGGAGGGCGTGGACCGCGCACCGGCTCTGGGGCGCTCCACGGAGGAGTGCATAATGGCCGGGACCCTCGGCGCCACTATGCTGGCGCTGGCGGGCTACGTAGCCCTCTACCGTGAGAAGTGCAGCAAACTCAACGTGCTGCTCACCGGAGGAGACGCACAGCGCCTGACAAAGGCCGGTGCCACAAGCTGGGAACACCAACCGATATTGACAATGACAGGATTGAACGAGATAATGATATACAATGAGAAATAAGAAACTAATAATAGGATTGCTGGGGATTATTGGCCTGATGAGTATCAAGGCCGAAGCCCAGAACGGCTTCAACCTGCCCTACTCGCAGTACGGGCTCGGCATAAGCGAACTGCCGTTCAACATGCCGATGGTGGCACGTATGGGCGGCGTGGTATACACACGCTCCGGCAACAACTACATCAACCCCTTCAACGCAGCCTCCTATGGTAGCATAGAGATGGAGAGCTTCGTGTTCGACATAGGCTTCAACGTGCAGACCTGCCGCATGAAGAGAGGTGACATGAAGGTCAAGGACGCCGACGGCAATATATCTTATCTGGCCGTGGGGATGCCGGTGACGAAGTGGCTCAAGGTCGCTGTGGGGCTTATGCCATACTCCACTATAGACTACCTGACAGTGGTGCAAAACAAAGGCACCGACGGATTCACATACAGGACCGAGGCAAGCGGTGACGGCGGAGCCAACGAAGTGTTCGCAGGCTTAGGCTTCAACATCATCGACAACAAGAAGAACAGCCTGCGGGCCGGCGTCAACGTGGGGTACCTGACCGGAAAGATAGTGAAACTGCTGTCATACAGTTCCTCCGATACCAATTTCGTTCCCGAAAGAAAAGCCAAAGACCTGCGGCTCGGCAACCCGATACTGGACTTTGGCGTGCAGTACCGTCAAGCTCTGGGTGAGAATTACACGCTGGGCGTAGGCTTGAGCTACAAGCCTTACATGAAAATGAAAGTTAAAGAGATTGACCTCATATACACCTACCTAACCTCATCGGAAAGCCTCCTGGACACCATCTTCCCTAAACAAGGTGAGAGCGCCGAGACACGCGGTCAGCTGGAACAAGCAAGCACCGTGGGCATAGGCTTAAACCTGGAACACAACGGACGCTGGCAAGTTGCTGCTGACGTGACTTTGGGGAAATGGCATGGTTTGCGCTACACCGAACCCGAGGGCCACACAATCTTCGGCGAGAGTGCCATGCGTTGCGGCGCCTACAGCAGCTATGCCTTGGGCTTTGAGAAAATGGTTAACATGGATGGCTCGAACTACTTTAGCCGTATTGGTTGGAGTCTTGGGGCGCACCTGGAGCAGGGGCTGGTGTACGTCACCTCCATCGACGGCGGCAAGAGGGTAGACCGCTGGGGCGTAGGTGCGGGCTTCAGCCTGCCAATGCGCAAAGGACGCTCGCTACTCACCATCAGCGTGGACTACAACCGTATGGGTGACGTTGATATAATGCAACGCGACTGTGTCACATTCGGCATTGCCATCAGCAGCTGCGAGCGCTGGTTTATGAAGAGAAAATACAATTAGCAATAAAAGGCCTTCGGGCGATACTTAATCATAAACGGACGAACAAACAAAAAACACAATAACAATGAAAACACTCAGAACATTGACCATCGGAGCGCTGCTGGCGGCCACAGCACTGCCTGCAGCGGCACAGCTTGAGAAATGGGGCTGCAACGAAGAGGCTCTCGCCAACCCGCAGCCCATGATGGAGGCCGTGTCCCTCTATCAGGAGAACGTGAAACAATACAAAGCCTCCAAGGACCAGCGCTACCTACAGGAAGCCTACCCGCAGTGGAAGACCATCGTCGCCAACTGCCCCAAGCAGAGCAAGAACCTCTACATCAATGGCGCCAACATCATGAAGGTTATGATTGCCACTGCTACCAACGAAGAGCAGAAGAAAGCCTATATCGACGAGCTGATGGCAATGTACGACACCCGCATTGCCAAATACGGCGAGGCCGCCAAATACACCGCCAAGAAGGCCAACGAGCTTGAGGAGATCCTCAAAGAAGACGGTCTTCAGCAGTACTACGCCCTCTACAGCGAAGCTGTGAGAATCGGTGGCGAAGACCTTGAGGCCGCCTATCTGGTGAAGTACATGGAAGCCACCATCAACTATGTGCGCGCCGGCTATGCCGAGCCCACGCTGGTGGTCGACAACTACGACGTTGCCAGCGATCTGCTGGAAGAAGAGCTGCACAAGAATGCAGAAGACAGCGCCAAGGCTGCCACCATCCGTGGCTACATCGCCGGTGTTGAGTCAGCCTTCTCTCCCTATGCCAGCTGTGACCAGCTGGTGGAAATCTACGGCAAGAAATTCGAGGCCGATCCTGAGAACGTAGACCTTCTGAAAAAGATTACCAGCATCATGATGCGCAAGCGCTGCACCGAGCAAGACCTCTTCTTCCGTGCCACCGAGAACCTCTACCGCCTGGAGCCTAGCCCCGCCACCGCCATGCGCATGGGCCAGATGTGCATCTCCAAGAAGCAATACAGTGATGCTATCAAATATTTGAACGATGCCATCCAAGGTGTCGGAGACAAAGACAAATACAATGCATACCTCTTCCTTGGTTATGCCCACAGCGGAGCCAAGAACTACAGTGCCGCACGCACGGCCTATAACAATGCCGCATCAGCAGATGCAACCAAGGGTGAGCCCTACATGAGGATTGCTATCCTCTACGGCTCCACCGCCAGCAGCGCCTCGGAGGACAACGTGGGTGGAAAGAGCGCATACTGGGCAGCCGTGGACAAGCTGCAACGTTCCAAAGCAGTCGAGCCTACTGAGGAGAACATCGAAGCATGCAACCAGCTTATCAACAGCTATGCTGCCCACTTCCCCTCGAAGACCGACGCCTTCATGGCCGGCCTTGAGAACGGTAAGACCTTCAGGGTGCCGGGTTGGATAGGTGAAACGACAACCGTAAGAACCCGTTAAGCGAGTGAGGACATACTTCAATGACAAACCGATAGGGGCGTGCCGACGGCTTACGCTCCTATCGGCTTGTCTGCTTATAGCCATTGCAACATCGTGCAAGAGTGACAAAGGCATGTTGCCGGAGGACTGGAGCGATTCGGCCAGCCAACAAGTTACCGACGCACACATTCACCGCACCGAGAACGGCAAACTGCAGCTCATGCTGGAGGCACCGTTGATACAGAAGTTCGAGCGCCCCGTAGTGAAAACCATATACAAAAGCCGCGGTGAGCAGCGTGTGACACTCACTCTGTATGATGGCACTGACAAGAAAAAGACATATATAGAAGCCGGCGAAGCCACATCGTACGACGACCGTGACATCATGGAAGCCTACGACAGCGTGGTGGTGATAGACTACGGTACCGGCGACACCATCTACCTGCAGGACCTTATCTGGAATTCTGCGGAAGACCGTATCTACTCCGAGCACCCCGTGCGCGCCAAGAATGGCAATCGCATCACGTTAGGCGACGGTTTTGTAAGCGACCAGCGCATGGAGAACATGCAAATAATTCATCAGCGTGGAATAATTGAATTTGAGGACTGAACAGCATGCAACTGACAGCAAAAGAACTTGCCCGTGTGGTGAGAGGCACCGTTGAGGGCGATGAGAACGTCAAGGTATGGAAACCTTGCAAGATAGAAGAAGGCTGCGAAGGTGGCATCACCTTCCTCGGCAACGCGAAATACACGCACTACATATACGAGCAGCAAGCATCAATAGTGATAGTGCGCAAGGACTTCGTACCCGAGAAGCCTATCGGCTCCACGCTTATACGCGTCGATAACCCGTACATGGCAGTGGCGCTGCTACTGCACACCTTCAACGAGCGTACCAAGCCAGCCAAAGGCCGCTCATGCCACAGCCACGTCGGACGTGGCAGCAAGCTGGGCAAGCGTTGTTACATGGGCGAATATGCGGTGGTCGGACGCCACTGCACCATCGGCAATGACGTGAAGATATATCCCAACGCCACCATCGGCGACAACTGCAAGATTGGCGACGGCACCATCATCTATGCCGGTGTGAAAGTCTACGAAGGCGTTGAGATAGGGCGCAACTGCATAATCCATGCCGGTGCTGTGATAGGCTCCGACGGCTTTGGCTTCGCCCCTGCCGGTGATGGCACATGGAACAAGATTGACCAGATAGGCAATGTGGTACTGGAAGACAATGTTGAGGTTGGCGCCAACACATGTATCGACCGTGCCACTATGGGCTCCACCATCCTGCATCAAGGCGTCAAAGTCGACAATCTCTGCCAGTTGGCACACAACGTCGTGGTGGGACGCAACACCGCTATGGCCTCGCAGGTAGGCATAGCCGGCAGCTGTCATGTCGGTGAAGAGTGCATAATAGCCGGTCAAGCCGGTCTGGTAGGCCATATCACCGTGGGCAACCATGTCACCATCGGTGCACAGACCGGTGTAACACGCAATATAGACGACAACGCCACGGTCTTCGGCAGCCCTGCCACCGATGCTCCCAAGCGCCGCAAGATAGAGGTGTTAATCCGCAACCTCGACAAGATAGTTGAGCGCATAGACAAACTGGAGCGCCGATGAAATCTCACGGAATACTGCGGGTATTCACAATCGTTATAGCCTCGCTGTATGCGTTAAGCTTATGCTTTCCGCAAGACGGCATAAATATTGGCAGCCTCAACCTACGCTTTCCTTCTCTACATTCTCTTGTCGAAAGCCGCCAGCCTAACCACGAAGATACTGAAGAAGACTTCAATCCGGACCAAATGATGTCCAATGATTCCATAGCCTACTACCATAGGCTTGTGAACAGTGGAAAACTACGCTTTTGGTTACCGGAGCCACACTACTTCGATGCATTCTGGCATGCTGTCGAGCATGCTCGCGGTCAACATCGCACCGTGCGCATCATGCACTATGGCGACTCGCAGATAGAGATGGATCACATCACCTCGCGACTGCGAGCCTACATGCAGCGCACCTACGGCGGCGGTGGGCCCGGTATGCTACCGTTCCAAAGCATAACACCCAACATGACTATTCGTCACAGTACCAGTGGCGAGCTTATACACCTTGCCTCCTTCGGCGACAGCCTTACCGTGCGCAGCCGAGGCAACTATGGCCTCATGATGCAATGCTTCCGTCTCGAGGGCGGCAGCGCCACCATGACTGTCAAGAGTTCCACCAGTACCAGTGTTGACAATGCCGCCAAACACTTCAAGCGTGTGACATTGATAGCCAACAACCGTGGCAATCTTACGGCGGAGTTCACTGATCTCAGGAACAAGAAAGCCTCCCAGCAAAAGAATGCTCCTCAGGGGGTGAGCGCACTCTCCTGGAGCACCGACACCGTCAGCAACGGCATACGCCTGCGCGTCAACGGCAGCGCCGACCTTTACGGTGTCACCATCGACGGCGACGGCGGTGTGGCTGTGGACAACATACCCATGCGCGGCTGTTCCGGCCAGCAGTTCACCCTCGTCAACGAGCAGTTGCTTTCTGCAGCCTACAACACCCTCGACGTTGGTCTAATAATAATGCAGTTCGGCGGCAATTCGGTGCCTTACCTTAAGAAAGCTGCCGAAATCTCCACATATTGTCAATCAATCGGCCGACAGATAGACTATGTGCACCGATGCTGCCCCAAGGCTAAGATACTCTTCATCGGCCCCTCCGACATGAGTACGCGCATCAAAGGCAACCTTCAGACCTACCCTATTATACCGCAGCTTATCGACAGCCTCGCCGCCACAGCCACCGCCCATGGTGCCGCCTACTGGAGCATCTACCATGCCATGGGCGGCGACAACAGCATGCCGCAATGGACTCGTCAGGGCCTTGCAGGCAACGACTACATACACTTCTCGCAAAAAGGTGCCGACCGTATGGGCGACCTGCTGGCAGAAGCTTTCGACAACAGCCACCGCCTATACCAACTTGAACGCCGCAAGAAAGGAGGCAAACGATGAAGAGAAGCCATCTGCTGATATTTATGGCACTGCTCGTCACGATGCCGCTTTGTCTCAACGCACAGGAGCAGCCATACCACAATTTCATAAGATACAGCCTCAACACACTGCACTACGACAGCGCGTCACCCTCCATCAACCGTCTCTTCGACCGATGGGAGAACCTCATCGAGAGGCGCCAGGGCAACATCAACATCGTACACATCGGAGGCTCACATGTACAGGCTGGCAGCCTCACCAACACCGTGCGCTGCAATCTTTTGGCCGACAACCCCGACCTTGTGGGCCCCCGAGGCATGATTTTCCCCTACTCTGCCGCCGCCAAATGCAACAACCCCGCCGACTACCGTGTCCACTGTCCGCAGAAGATGATACTCACCCGCAACGTCTACAAGGAACACACATACCCCCTCGGCCTCTGCGGCATAGCCGTGACCGCCTCCGACACCGTCACCGAGATTGCCATACAAGTCAACGAGCCGCGTGTCGACTATGCCACCAACCGTCTGGTACTCCTCGGCCACAGCGACCAAGGTATCGTGCCGCGCCTGCGCTTTGATAACCGCGAAGTCTATCCTTCATATATCGACAACAACACCGACCGCTACGTCTTCAACCTTGGGCAGACCGTCGACTCCTTCTGCCTCGTCCTCCCCTGCCGACCCGGCGACCAGTTCACCGTCAGCGGCATCCTCCTCGACAACCGCCAGCCGGGTTTCACCTACCACTCCATAGGCGTCAACGGCGCCTCTGTGCCTGACTACCTGCGCTGCCAGAATTTCGTGCGCGACCTGCGTCTGCTGCATCCCGATGTGGTGATTTTCGGCATCGGCATCAACGATGCCGCAGGCAACACCTTCGACACCGCGGCCTTCCGGCAGAACTATCTGCAGCTCGTCGACTCCATCCGCAGCGTCAACCCCGACTGCGCCTTTATCTTCATCACCAACAACGACAGCTACCGCAAAACGGGGCGCCGCCGCTACAAGGTCAACCCCAACGGCCTTCTGGCCCGCGACGTCTTCTACCGCCTCGCTGCCGATACCGACGGTGCCGTCTGGGACCAGTTCGAGGTGATGGGAGGCCTCCACTCCATGGAGAAGTGGATGAAAGCAGGCCTTGCGCAGAAAGACCGCGTGCACTTCACAACCGCTGGCTACCAACTTGTCGGTGACCTCTTCTACCAAGCCCTCGACAACGCAATTAAGAAACACCGCAGCAGGTGAGCGACCTCCTGACATACCTTGGACAGCTTCTAAGCTTCGACAGCTCGCACCCACTGCTGTTCACCCAAATACACTTCTGGGTCTTCTTCCTGATAGTCTTCGCCGTCTATACCCTATTCTGCACCGACCGGCCGCTCACAAAGCAGCGCCGCGTGGCCCGCAACGCCTACCTCTTTGCCGTCAGCCTGCTCTTCTACTACAAGACCTCCGGCCTCTTCGTACTGCTGCTCGTCTTCTCCACACTGCTTGGTTGGCTCCTCGGCATCCGTATGGACTCCACGCCCTCGCAGCCGCGCCGCAAGGCGCTGATGGCCATCGGCGTCACCGTCAACCTCGCCGTCCTCGGCTTCTTCAAGTACGCCTATTTCTTCACCGACATCTTCAACGCCACCTTCGGTACCGAGTACAGCATCGGCATCAAGATACTGCTGCCCGTCGGCATCTCCTTCTTCACCTTCCAGAACATCAGCTATATCGTCGATGTCTACAAGCGCAAGATTGCCCATGTCTCCAACATCCTCGACTTCGGCTTCTACACCTCTTTCTTCCCGCAGCTCGTCGCCGGTCCCATACTGCGTGCCGACCAGTTTGTGCCGCAGCTCTACAAGCCCTTCTTCCTCTCGCGCCGTCAGTTCGGCATCGCTGTCTTCTGGATACTCAACGGTCTAATCAAGAAGCTGGTCCTCAGCGACTACCTCGCCGTCAACTTCGTCGACCGCATCTTCGAGAACCCATCGCTGTACACCCCCTTCGAGAACTTCTCCGCCCTCATGCTCTACTCCATGCAGGTCTACGCCGACTTCTCGGGCTACACCGACATCGCGATCGGTGTGGCCATGATGATGGGCTTTTACCTGCCCGTCAACTTCAACTCACCCTACAAGGCCACCAACCCCACCGACTTCTGGCGCCGCTGGCACATGTCCCTCTCGCGCTGGCTGCGCGACTATCTCTACATACCCCTCGGCGGCAACCGCAGCGCCGGTTTCCTCTCCTACTTCATCCTCGCCGCCATCCTCGCCATAGCCTCCTTCCGGCTGCACAGCACAGCCTTCTCCGTGGTGGCGGCGGCCGTCATGGTCACCGTGGTGCTGTTCTACTTCCTGCGGCCCGGCCATCGCCGCACCCTGGGCACCAACGTCAACAACATGGACACCATGCTCCTCGGCGGCCTGTGGCACGGCGCATCGTTCAACTTCATCACCTGGGGCGGCCTAAACGGCCTGGGAATCCTCGTCTACAAATGGTGGAGCAAACGCAACCGTGGGACACAGATTGCCGCCCTCGTCGCCACCTGTGCCCTACTGTTGGTCCTCAAGCTCACCGTCGGCGGTCCGCTGCTCAACATGCTGTGGTTCATTGCCGTGGTCTGTCTCATAGGCTTCACGGTGCTTAACCTGCTGCCGCAGGAGGCCAAAGGCACTCAGCGCGCAAGACTCGTGTGGGCCACACTGCTCACCTTCGTCTTCATCTCCTTCACACGCCTCTTCTTCCGCAGCGGCTCCAACCTCGACCCCGCCGAAGCCAACGAGGTGGCCTGGATGACAGCCTCTCTCATGGTGGGCCAGATAGGGTCGCAATGGCATCTGGCACAGATACCGGCCATCATCGGCCACTATTGGGCGCCGTTCCTCCTCTTCGCCTTCGGCATGACGGTGCACTGGCTCCCCGTGCGCTTCAAACGCCGCTACCGCCTCTGGTTCGCTCTCATGCCTCTGTGGCTCATGACCATAGTGGTGGTAGCCACCGTCTTCGTGCTCTACCAGTTCGTCACGGCCGACCTGCAGCCGTTCATTTATTTCCAGTTCTGAATACCCTCGCTTGCCGCTACAGCAACAGCAGCAACTTTGCCAGGAAGAACCCTACATACGTGCCCACGGCATAGCCGAACAGGCCCACCGCGATGCCGGGCCCCACGATGGCTTTGTTCCTCACCGCCCCGGCCACTACGGGGACGAACGGTGGCGAGCAGATAAGCGAGATGCTCGATGCCAGCGTAGTGTCGGTGTCGATGCGGAACAAAGCGCTGAGCAGCACATGCATCAGCAGCGAGCCCAGCGTGGCGATGCTGATAAAGAGGAATATATTGGAATCAATATTGCCTATGGTATTGGCGTTGACCTGCGAAGCCACTGCTATAGAGAACACCAGTATGAGGTAGGTACCCGCCTCGAAAGTGCGCTCCATGCTGCGTACCCGCTTGTTGACAGAGGCTATGATTGCCAGAGTGCTGATGCTGAGGATAAAGATAGTCTGGAACATGCTCTTGGGACATAGCGCGGCAATGCCGGCGCCAATACCGATGATGACCACCGTCAAACCCAGGCTGCGTGCCAAGGTAGGCAGGTGCCTCCTGGTGAACAGGCCGTAAAAAAGCTCGCCGTCATAGTTCTTCACCGTCCCCGTTCCGCCGCTGTTGTTCTTGTCGTATGGGAAATCGGGCAGCAGCAGGCCCAGCGTCCGCTTGCCGAAGAGAATGACAAAGATAAGGTACACCGCGCTGAGCAGCGTGCTGTAGGCCGACGTGATGACGTACACCGTGTCGTCGACGCCAAGAGCCACCTTTATCGACGCCAGATTGGCGTTGCCGCCGGTGTAGAGACCCGTGAGCATGCCGCCGATGGAAGCCATCGTCGCGCCGTCGTCGCCGCGGCAGACAAGGAAGCCTATGGTTATGGCCAGGCAGCAGCCAGCAATGCCCAGCAGCGTCGACTTGATGAACGACGGGGCCAGCTTAGTCCACGACTTGATGTCGGCCGAGAAGAGCAGCAACGGTATAGCGAAAGGAATGGTATAGGTGGCTATATCCGTCTGCACCTTGTGTATTTCGGGCGTATCCGGTATCAGACCGGTGAGACCCAGCACACAGCCGATGACATAAGCAATGATGATAGTGCCCACCTTGTTGAGCAGCGGGAAACGGTATGTGAGCCACAGAATAAGCAGCGGCACAAAAAGGCAGATGGCTATAACAATGTAGTTCATACTGTTAGGTATTATTGTCCGGCTCAAACACCATTGCAAATATACAAAAATCCGGAAAAACCGCACCCCTTCCGGCCCCCCTCCGTATCCGCTCCGACCCCTCTCCGACAAAAAACCGTTAAACAACCGGTGAACAGTCGGAGCGGGTACGGAGGGACTCCGTAGCGGCACCGGTGTTCCAATGGCTCCCATCCGGGGGTATGCCGAGGGCCTATTGAAGACCTATTGAAGACCTATTGAAGGCCTATGGACGGGGTATGTTTTTTTTGACTCGAATTACCGCAAATGACCACGAATTCTCATGAATTATTTTCCGGTTGAAAATAATTTCGTATTTTTGCAACTTGAAAAATATAACTATACCCAAATGATATGAAAAAGCTCTTTTATATAGCTTTGCTCAGTTTAGCATATGTATTGCCAGCAAAAGCACAAGATGCTGTGCGCTATGGTGATTCATGCTATTTGTTCAACCCAATCAGTCCATATGATTGCTATGTGGAAAATTCCATGGCATGTTATCTGCAAGGAGGAAACAAGGCAGGGTATGAATATGTTTTGCCAAGAAAGACAACTATATTCGGTGTTGCAGCAACCGTATTGAGAGATAAAGATGATACCGATTCAGCCGGATACACGATGTATCTGTACACTTTAGAAAATGGCACTGATTTGATATGCTTGGACAGCGCAAATTCCTTTTCAAGAGAGAACAGATATATATATTCGGGCATCTCCCACGGTGAACTGTATGAATCAACTGTACCATGTTATGAATATTTCTTTTCCATACCGCATACACTGGAAGGAACAATTTATATTGCAACGAAATGGGCTGATTATTTAGAAGTCGCATGGTCTTGGGATTCTATACATGGCATATATTTTGCTTCGGATCGAAATCATAGCCAAAGATGGATATCGATAGACAATCCAACACAAACATGGACTGTCAAGTTGAGGGACTGGGGCGGTCTCTTTCCAATCATCCAGCCTGAGCGTGTTGATTGCACGACGGAGGCGGTGGCAGAGGTAAATGTGATAGAAACAGGCGATGTCGTGCTGACATGGGAGACGGCAAGCGACAGCAGTCGGCTGTCGATAACTCCATACGATATGCCTGTGGACTCGGGGCTGGTGATTGAACTGACCGACAACAGCTACACGGCGACAGGCCTTGCTAGTGGTGGTGCCTTATACGCTGCAAGGCTGCGGACCCAGTGCCACCACCACTGTCCGGCACATGCCGACTCGCTGGTGTGGAGCGACTGGGGCAGGGCGACATATTTCCGCATCGGCAACCAGGGTGTGCTTGATGCAGAGCCTGTGAAGTGTAGCCTGACGCCGAACCCGGCACACGGGAGTGCGACGGTGCAGTGCGAGGTGGAGATGACAAGTGTGGAGGTTCTCACGGTGAAGGGCGAGAGGATAATGCTCCGCGACATGGCGGGAGAGCAGACTTGCACGCTCGACCTCGGCGGTCTCGCCAAAGGCATATACATAGTGCAAGTGACGACGGCACAGGGCACCGCCGCCCGGAAGCTGGCGGTTGAGTAAGCTGCATTTTATGTACCGCAGGATTTGAGGTTGCGGTGCCAGATGTCGAGGAAGCGGGAGGAGACGGGGTCGATGTACTCGCCCTCGGTGATGTGCCACTCGATGGGATGAGCGAGAGACTGGATAACTGGGGCACCATCGGGCAGCAGCTGCCAGCAGAAGCCTTCGCAGCGTAGACGCCCCTCGTAGTACTTGCCGAAGCGGTCGACGAAATACTGCGAGAAGTAGACGGGACGGCGGCCTAGGCTGCTATCGATAAGCTGCATGGTTCGGGCTCCGCCCGTGAGGTTGATGTTGTAGATGTCGATGTCGGTGCGCTGGCGCTCTACCTGCTGTAGATACCACAGGGGGAAGGTGTCGTTGTCGCCGAGGGTGATGAGTATGGCGTCCTGGCCGCACGACTGCAGGTGGCCCATGGCGATGTCGTGGACGGAGTGGCAGTTGTGGCGGTCGTGGTCGCTCCAGTTGCCCCACGCCATCAGCAGCGGCGCCAACAGCAAAAGCCACATCCACCTGTAACCTTTAACCCGTAACCTGTAACCTATCTCATCAGCGCCGACGCCAATCCAGATGGCGAAGGCATAGAAAGAGAGAATGTAGGCGTAGTCGCGCTCGCGGGGCTCATAGCAGGGGTGGTTGAGGTAGAGGTTGAGCACCGCACCGCCGAAGAGGAAGAGCAGCATCACAGTCCAGAAGCCCCACCGGCTGCGACGGCGGTGCCGCAGCAAGCCCCAGATACCCAAGAGGAAGGGCAAGACAAAGACGACGATGTGGTGGCTCTTGAGGTTCTCGCGGCCTATGAAGTTGTACATCAGGTAGCGGCCATACATGTAGCCGAGCTGGTAGTTGATGTAGTAGACGGCGTTGCCTGCCACACCGTCGAGGCCGTAGGTCCAGTCGCTCCAGTTGGCCTCGTCGCGCTCGCGCCACATGCGTGGGTAGAGGGGCGCCTTGGCATACTGTTCGCGCTTCATATAGCGCATGAAAGCCTCCGTGGTGGCGGGGTTACCCTCGTTGATGGGCGGGTTGGCGGTAGCGCGGATGGGAATGATGAGGTAGGTGGAGAGGCCGAGGGCAAAGAACAATGCCAGAGACGGTATCAGAAGCCCCCAGCGGCGGCAGCGCAGCAGCGGCGGCAGCACTATAAGCAGCACAGCCGGCACTACGAGGAGCGTCATGAGGTGGACGCCCACGCCGAGGCCGAGGAGCAGGGCCATGAGCAGCAGAAGGCGTGCGTTGCCGGTGCGGCGGTAGCGCAGGGCCAGCCAGATATCGAGGGCGCAAAAGAGCATGGCGAGGCTGTAGACCTCGCTCTCGACGGCGGAGAACCAAGCCGTGTCGCAGAAGAGGTAGCACAGGGCGCCTATGGCGGCGGACCATGGGCGGCAACCCAACTCGGCAAGGGTCAAATAAAGAATGCCGACGGTAAGGCCTCCGGCGAAAGCCGAAAGAGCATTGCTGAGCGGAGCCACCAGCATGGGGTTGCCGAAAGAAAGAAGCATGAAGAGGTGAGAGAGGAGCTGGTAGGTGGGCGCTCCCGGAGGATGTCCCACCTGGAGTAGCCATCCTGTGGCTATGAACTCGCCGCAGTCCCACCACGATACCGAGCGGTCCATGGTGAGGAGATAGACAACGGTGGCAACGGCTGACAGCAGACAGAAGCCTAACCGTTGGCTCCGCCGACTGGTTTCTTCACCTCGGCAATGCCCAAACAAGTTTACCCATTGCGCTCGGTTCGTCACCAGTTTACCACGGCCTTGTTGAAGATGTCCTCGCATAACTCGGTGACTATCTCATTCATGAGGGTAGGCTCGACGGCGGAGAAGTCCTGTGAGGCGGCATAGTCACGGTAGCGCGAGAAGGACTGCTCGAAGTCGGCGTCGGGGTCCTTGGTGTTGACGAACTTGACCTTGACGGTGATGGTGAGGCGGTTCATGGATACCTCGTCAGACGCCGAGAGCGCGGAAGCGCGGGTCTCGTAGCCTGTTATCTCGCCGCTGAGCTGCAGGTCGCCCTCGTCGCTGGCTATGTTGAGCGAGGTCTGGCTGGAGAACATCTGTATAAGGTCGTCGGTGAGCTTCTGGCTCAGCTGTGGGTTGACGGTGGCAGCGTAGTTGGGGAAGGTGGCCACAGAGATAGTCTTGGCCTCCGGCGGTATGGATGCTCCGGTGAAGGAGTAGCCGCCGGTGCACGCCACGAGCAACACCGTAAGCAGCAGGCTAATAATCGCGCGAGTCTTCATCGATACGTTGTTCGTCTTCGAGTTGCCAGAGAAGGAAACCTGACTCCTGCTGGATGTAGTTGAGTACCGCCACCTTGGTGACGAGGTCGGGTACGGCGGCCACCTCGCTGATAAGGGCGTCTATCTTTTCCTTGAATGCTAAATCCATATTGCGGTGATGTTATTTTATTATCCGTTGATTCTGTTGTAGTAGTGCCACCAGAGCTCGGGTATCTCGTTCTCCATGGCGCGCTGGTAGTCGCTGTAGTGGCAGGGGATGAGGGTGTGACGAAGATAGCGCTCGCGGCGCTCGTTGTCGTCGCACGGCACCTCCATCCACCAGCGGTCGCTGCGGAGGCTCTTGTAGAAGACAATCTCCATGCCATGGTCGGGCAGTTCTACGGTGAAGCGCTTGTAGTGCTGCTTGTCGCGCGTGGGGAAGTCGCCGATGCGGTAGTGGAAGCCCTCGATGAAGAACCATACGGCATGGGCCAGCATGTGGGCCGTCTGGCCGTCGCGGTCGAGAGCCGGCACCATCTCGAAGATGCCGAAGCAAGAGGTCTTGTCGCTCATGCCGGCGAAGCGCGCCACTTGGCACAGCTGCTCGCCGTAGAGGCCATGGGGCGAGGGGTTGGCATTGGCGGGGGCGTCGCCCTGACGTACAGCGCTTATGTCGACAGCCACCACATCGCTATAGCGCACCAACGGCTCGGCATGCTCCATGTCAGCCTGTAGCTCTCCTACACGCTTGGTGCTGAACTTGAGCTCGTCCATGAGCTTTATCATCTCCTGGCCCACGAAGTAGGTCTGGTAGCCCATGGCCACATAGTCAAAGAGGTAGTTAGGCTGCTGGAGGATGATGTGCTGGAGGTAGTTGCCACTGTTTATCTGGTCACCGCCGTCGAGGTTGAAGCGTGCATCCACAGAGCAGATATTGATGACGCGGCCAAGGACCTCATAGGCCTTGTAGATGGGGAAGACAAGGTCGTCGCTGCCACCGAGAACTATGAGAGTGATGCCCTGCTCCAGCAGTTGCTGGAAAGCCTCTATGACGGCGAAGTAGGTGTCGCGCGGCGTGGCGCCGCATGCTATGTTGCCGAGATCGGCGAGCTGCATATCGTCGTGGGGCTTGGCAAGACGGTAGAGGTAGCGGCGTATATGGTCGGGGGCGACACCGCAGCCGCGGTTATATACCGAGGCACGGTCCTCGGGCACGCCCACCAGAGCCAGCTTGACGCCGTCGAGCCGCGGGAAGCCCGCCTCAGGAGTATGCGCCAGTATATCGTCGCCCAGCATGGGGTGGAACTGCTCGCTGCGGTAGTTGACCACCGTCATGTCTATGGGCTCAAAATAGCTGCTTATATCCATTCTGATATTTGTTATAATCTTTATAACGCAGAGTGGCATGGAATATTGTGTAGCAGTAGCATAAAACAGAAAAGCGGCGCACCGTGGTGACGGTGCGCCGCTTAGGCTGTGACCCTGCTGCGACTCGAACGCAGGACCTAGAGTTTAGAAGACTCTCGCTCTATCCAGCTGAGCTACAGGGCCGCTCGTGTCGGGACACCCAGATTCGAACTGGGGATCTCCTGCTCCCAAAGCAGGCGCGATAACCGGACTTCGCTATATCCCGTCAACAACAAAGGACGCCTTTTCGGGGGCGTCCTTTCGTTTGGCGGAGAAGGGGGGATTCGAACCCCCGGTACCCTAATCGAGTACGACAGTTTAGCAAACTGTTGGTTTCAGCCACTCACCCACCTCTCCGTGGTTTTCGATTTGACTAAAAAGCACCGCTTTTTCTCTCTCGAAAAGCGGTGCAAAATTACGAACATTTTTAATACTGGCCAAATTTTTTTTACATCACCCTGTCACTGAAGGCGAAATTAGGCCTGTCTATCACTTCTTCTTGGCCTGATTAGCAACGCTTTGCATCTTGGCAGCGATAACCTCGGGGTCACCGAGAAATTTGTCCTCGACGAGGTTCATGCGGTCGTCAAAAGTGAACACATAAGGCACTGCCGTGGGCAAATTGAACTTGATAATCTCCTCGTTCGACATGCCTTTGAGTTCCTTGACGATGCCACGCAGCGAGTTGCCGTGTGCCACGACCAATAGGGTGTTGCGGTTTTCGAAGGCCGGCATGATGGTGCCACGGTAGTAAGGCATCAGGCGCTCGATGGTGTCCTTGAGGCTCTCGGTGAGCGGTATGAGGTTGTCCGGAATCTCGTTGTAGCGCGGATCCATGCGGGGGCTACGTTCGTCGTGCATGTCGAGTGCAGGGGGCTGCACGTCGAAAGCACGGCGCCAGAGCAGCACCTGCTCGTCGCCGTACTTGGCAGCGGTGTCGGCCTTGTTGAGACCCTGGATGGCACCATAGCTCTTCTCGTTGAGGCGCCAGCTTTTCTGCACCGGCAGCCAGTCCATATCCATAGCATCCAGTATCTCGTTGAGGGTCTTCACGGCACGCTTCAGATAGCTGGTGAAACAAAGCTCAGGGCGGTAGCCCTCAGCCTTAAGCAGCTTGCCGGCCTCGTAGGCCTCCTTGATGCCAGCCTCGGTGAGGTCGACATCGGTCCAGCCGGTAAAAAGATTGAGTTTATTCCATGCGCTCTCACCGTGGCGCACAAGTATGAGTGTCTTCATTTCTTTTTTTCTTTTAGTTTCACTTTCTCCCCTTTCGGAAACGGTCCTTGAGGAAATTTCTCCTTGCTGGCGAGCCAGGCTATCGCAAGACCGCCAATGATGAACGGCAGACTGAGCAACTGACCCATGTTGAGCGCCATGCCAGCCTCGAAGTCCACCTGGTCGTTCTTGACAAACTCTATCAGCAGTCGCACACCGAACAGAGCCACCAGCCACCAGCCGAAGATAGTGCCGGTCTTGAACTGGCCCTTCTTCCTGATATAGTACCAGATGCTCACGCCGAAAATAAGGAAATAGCTCAAGCTCTCGTACAATTGCGTGGGGTGCTTGGGCACTGTCTCACCTTCGCGCTCGAACACAAAGCCCCACGGCAGTGTGGTCTCCACGCCGTATATCTCGCTGTTGAAGAGGTTGCCCAAGCGCACAAAGGCGCCGCCGAGGGCCACCACTATCACCAGCCTGTCGAGGATCCACCACGGGTTGAGGCCGTATTTGCGCCAGTAGAGCCAGAGCGAAACCAGTATGCCAATGGCGGCACCGTGACTCGCAAGGCCTTGGAAGCCCGTGAATACGCCGTTCTGGAACGGCCAGAATATCTCCACCCAGTGCTCCGACGTCAGGAAATAGTCGGGCTCGTAAAACAGGCAATGCCCAAGGCGTGCACCGAACAGAATGGCCAGGAAGATGTACATGAACAGGCTGCCCAGATAGTCCTCTTTCACGCCCTCGCGCTTGAACATGCGCTCAATGATGTAATATCCCAGCAGGAACGCCACCAAAAAGCACAGCGAATACCAGCGCAGACCGAAGTTCCCGATGTGGAAGAGCACCGGGTCGACGTTCCAATGTATGGCCAGCGGCAACATGGTTACTTAGCGTAGTTGATAGCGCGGGTCTCGCGGATTACCGTCACCTTGATCTGGCCCGGATAGGTCATCTCGCTCTGTATCTGCTTCGAGAGGTCATAGCTGAGCTTGTTGGCCTCCACGTCGGTCACCTTGTCGGCACCTACGATAACGCGCAGCTCGCGGCCTGCCTGGATGGCGTAGGTCTTCACCACGCCGGGGTAGCTCATGGCCATATCTTCGAGCTTCTTGAGCCGGTTGATATAGGCCTCCACAACCTCGCGGCGGGCACCCGGGCGGGCACCGCTGATGGCGTCGGCCACCTGGATGATGGGGCTGATGAGGTTGGTCATCTCCACCTCGTCGTGGTGGGCGCCGATGGCGTTGCAGATATCGGGATGCTCTTTGTACTTCTCGGCCAGCTTCATACCGAAGATTGCGTGCGGTATCTCGGGGTCGGTCTCAGGCACCTTGCCGA